>Ga0136846_1235118_pt1 | contig 10590 bp, 9 predicted proteins | sample HopSoiMetagenom2_FD_96841 | JGI IMG/M metagenome (GOLD analysis project Ga0136846, IMG submission 96841) | Grasslands soil microbial communities from Hopland, California, USA - 2 Assembly 2016 (version 4) | ecosystem: Environmental > Terrestrial > Soil > Grasslands | place: USA: Hopland... | reverse complement strand
GGGTGAACGGAGGGTGAACCCCTGCGGTCGGTGCGGTGAGGTCACGGAATGCTCACGGGGAGAACACATATGAGTCCCGACCCGCGGAACAACCCCGCCACACATTTCATGCTGCACAACCCCGGAATATCTCCTTCCCCTTTCTCTCGCAAACGGGGCCGCCCAGGGAACCCACGATGCGTGAAACTCGTCTCGTTCGACGGGAGTCAACGCTGGCTCAAACGAGGGACCCCAGGATCGAGGAGCACCATGCATCGGCGTACGTTCATGGGAGCCGGGGCGGCCGCCCTGACCGCGATGACGACATCGGCGTGCACGGGCGCGAAGCGGGACACCGCGACGAGCGCCCTCACCGCGACGAGCGTCTCCGCCGCCGCGAACTGGACGGCCCTCGGCCGCGACCTCGACGGCCCGCTCATCCGCCCCGGGGACGCCTCCTGGGCGGCGGCCCGCCAGCTCTACAACACCCGCTTCGACGGACTCAAGCCGGCCGCGGTGGCGTACGTGGCCCACGCGGACGACATCCGTACGGTGCTGTCGTACGCCCGCGCCCACTCCGTCCCCGTGGCGATCCGCAACGGCGGCCACTCGTACGCGGGCTGGTCCTCAGGCAACGGCCGCCTGATCGTCGACGTGTCGAAACTGAACCGCGTCCGGGCGAGCGGCGGCACGGCGGTGGTCGGCGCGGGCTCGAAACTGATCGACGTCTACCGCTCCCTGACCGCGAAGGGCGTCACGATCCCGGCGGGCTCGTGCCCGACGGTGGGAGTCTCGGGCCTGACCCTGGGCGGCGGCCACGGAGTGGTGTCCCGGGCGTACGGCCTGACCTGCGACAGCCTCACCCAGGCCACCCTGATCACAGCGGACGGCCGTGAACTGACGGCGAACGCCACCACGAACAAGGACCTGTTCTGGGCCCTGCGAGGCGCGGGCAACGGCAACTTCGGCGTCGTCACGGAACTCCAGTTCCGCACGCACCCGGCACCGCGGGCAGTGGCGGCGTTCATGTCCTGGCCGTGGCGGAAGGCGGCGGCGGTGATGAGGGCGTGGCAGGAGTGGGGCCCGAGCCAACCGGACGAGATCTGGTCCGCCCTGCACGTGGCAAACGCGTCCGGAGGCACTCCGACCATCTCCATCTCGGCGTTCTCCCTGGGCACCTACACCGAACTGCGGAACGCGGTGGACCGCCTGGCGGACAAAATAGGTTCCCCGGCCTCGAGCGTCTCCCTGAAGCGCCGCTCGTACGAGGAGGCGATGGAGGTGTACGCGGGCTGCTCGTCCTTCGCGACGGACGCCCAGTGCCACCTGCCGGGCCGAACCCCCGGCCGCTCACCACAAGGCGCCCTGGGCCGGGAGACGTACGCGGCCCGCTCGGACTTCTTCGACCGCTCCCTCTCCGCGGCCGGCATCCAGACGATCCTCTCCCGCATCACCTCGGTCCACGGCGGCTCGGGCAGCATCGCGTTCACGGCACTCGGCGGCGCGGTGAACCGCGTCTCACCGACGGCGACGGCATTCGTCCACCGCCGCTCCAGAATGCTGGCCCAGTACATCGCCGCCTGGCGCCCCGGTACGACGGGCAGCGCGGCCCAGTCCTGGCTGACGTCGACCCACAACGCCATGGCCCCGTACGCCTCGGGCGCCGCCTACCAGAACTACACGGATCCGACACTGACGAACTGGCGCAAGGCGTATTACGGGGACGCGGGGCCGCGTCTGCAGAAACTGAAGCAACAGTACGACCCGACCCGCGTGTTCACGTATCCCCAGGCGCTGTAGGAACCAATGGCCGACCCGGCATTCCCGCCCTGCCGCCACCCCTGCCTCAGCCCGGGCTGAGTCCGGGCCTGGGCACGTCCACCTCACCCGCCGCCCGAAGCAGGGTCGGGGACTGGCGCGGTGGCTACCGCTTTCGTTTCGTCGGCGGAAGACCGGCCGGCACAGGGCGCGGCCGCGCGGGCTCCGGCCGGCCCCGGTCCAACGCGGCATACAGGGCCCCGGCCCCAGGAGACCGCAAGGCCGTTGCTGCCGCGGGCGCGGGTGCGGGTGCGTCCGCAAGGCTGCGGGTCGCGCACAACGATGATGAGGCGGTCTTCGCCGCGATCACCCACGTGCTGGTCAGCGGCTGCGCCCGGCGGGCAGTGCCGCCGGGGTTCGGGGACGGCGGCAGCAGAGGTTCTCCGGCTGCTGGACGAACGGGGACTGGTCAGCCTGTCCCGCGCGGTCCTCGACTCCGTAGACATCCGCGCTGAAATAGGGGCGAACTCTCAGGTCCGAGCTGCGTGGACGAGGGTAGGCCCGGTTCCAGGACGCATGTCCTGTCCGACCCGAACGGGCTGCCCTACGCGTCGGAGTCTCCGCGGCCGACACCCACGACAGCCAGGCCCTGAAGCCGATGCTGTTCCCTTCCCCATGGGACACGAATCCGACGCGGCCGATTTCAAAGCCCCAGCGCCTTTCACGCAGACAAAACATACGACGCGCCTCACCCGAAATGATGACTATAGGGAAAACGTATTGGCGTACGTATAGCCCGCAAGGCCATCGACTCCAGCGAAGGCCGGCCGCCGCAGGTGGGTCATCGAGTGCACCACATCCTGGCCGACCGGATATCGCAGACCCCGCCCCCGCTATGAGCGGAAACCAGGCAACCACCTGGCCTTTCTCGGATGGGCGGCCACTCTCCGCTGCTACGAACGCCTCCTCGGACCGACCATGCGGGAAACGGTCCGAGCCGGTTCTGAGTAGCCCTGAACCATGGTTGGCTCCGGCGCGCGTCTACGGTTTTCTCACAACCGGTGCGAGAGCTCCGAGTGCGCCAATTCCTCTTTCCTGGCGTGGTTTTCCTGATTGACGGTGTGTCAAGGGTGCGGGACCGTAGGGGTGGTTTCAGTGTTTCCTTCGTGGCCTCGGGACAGAGCTTGACCTGGCGGCCGAGATTGCTCGACAAACGCGGCCTCATTCCCTTTTTTTTCGGCTCTCTATGCCGTCCATCAGGGGTGCACTGAAGACCGAACTGAGCGTAAATCTGGCGAGTCGCACAGGTCATCGTATCGACATTCCTCAGGTCGTCGCTCGGAAAGCGGTATCCAGACGCAGAGGAGGAACCATGTCGCAGAATCATCAGGCCAACAGGGGCCGGCGAAGCAGCAGATATGTCGTGACGGTCGTGGCCGCGGCGATAGCGCTGTTCGCGGCTCAGGGCACCGCGTCGGCAACCATTCCGTCGTTCGCGTCCCATGTCGAGTACGGCACGGGAGCCAGTCCCGTGGCAGTGAAGGTGGGCGACTTCGACGAGGACGGCCACCTCGACCAGGCCGTGAACAACCAAGCGGACAACACCGTGTCGATCCTGCTCGGCAACGGCGACGGCACCTTCGACACCCATGTCGACTACGCCGTCGGCAGCATCCCGGACGGGCTGGAGATCGCCGACTTCGACAAGGACGGCCACCTCGACCTGGTCTCGGTCAGCGCCGATGCCAACACCGTGTCGATCCTGCTCGGCAACGGCGACGGCACCTTCGACACCCACGTCGACTACGGCGCGGGGACGTATGCGGTCAAGGTGGCAGTGGCCGACTTCGACGGGGACACGAACCTCGATCTGGCCGTCACGAACGTCCTGGACAGCACGGTGTCGATCCTTCTGGGCAACGGCGACGGCACCTTCGACACCCACGTCGACTACGGCGTGGGAACTTGGCCCTACGGGGTCGTCGTGGGTGACTTCGACAAGGACACGAACCTCGATCTGGCCGTGACCAACGTCGGTGACAACACCGTCTCGATCCTGCTCGGCAACGGCGACGGCACCTTCGACACCCACGTCGACTACGCGACAGGGAGCCAGCCCGACCGGGTCGTGACGGCGGACTTCGACGGGGACACCAACACCGACCTGGCCATCGCCAACCTGGACGACGCCTCGGCGTCGGTGCTGCTGGGCAACGGCGACGGCACGTTCGACTCGAAAGTCGACTACGCAACAGGCCAAGGCCCGCTGTCGATAGACGTTGCCGACTTCGGCGACGATTCGGACGTTGATCTGGTGACCGCGAACGGGGCGGGTACGGTGTCGGTGTTGCCGGGCCACGGGGACGGCACCTTCGGCTCCAAGAGCGACTGGTACGTCGCCGACGGGGCGTTCTCCGTGACGGTGGGGGACTTCAACGAGGACACACGTCCTGATGTGACGACCGCCATCATCCAAACGGACGAGGTGTCAGTTCTGCTCAACACCACGACCTGATGAGCCGACCGACGCCGGCTCATCGACCGGTCTCTAGGCGACTGAATGCGTGAGCGTGCCGGTGTAGGTGCCTGCCACGGAGGTGGCAGGCACCGACACGTTCAGCGTCGGCTGCCAGGTCACGGAGCTGTTGGTCAGCAACGAGGTGTTGTAGCTGAAGGCCGTCCGGGAGGTGCTCAGCGGAACGCGATTGCTTGCGGTGGCCTGGCCGGGAACAAAGTTTCCCGGGCCCGTCTTCGACACCACGGGACCCGACCAATAGCTCACGTTGCTGGGTGTGATGGTCTCCGAAGGTGAGCCGCCCCCTGTCGTGAAGCTCGTGACCGAGACCGTCGCCACCCAGCTCCGGTTAAGGCTGTTGGTCACCTTCACCGACCCGAGTTTCACGACCCCTGTCTGGCCCATCTGTACCGTCCCCAGACTGGCCGTCGCCGGCACGGTGATCACAGGGGGCGCCAGCACGGCCCGGGGAATGGCGAAGACCGGCGAGATCGTCATGGTCTTCGCTTCCGCCGCGGCCTCCGGTGGCAGAACCAAGCAGCCCACACACAGCATTCCTCCGGTCCCGATCCGCAAAGAGATCCGGGGCCATGCGAGGGATCGCGATCCCACTCATGCTCCTTTCTGTGCACCCGTAAAATGGCTGTTCACCATACTGAGGGACTCGAAGATATCGGCGTGTCCTGTCGGCTCCCGAACCGAGCCGGGTTCACCCGGTCGGCAGGGAGCCTGCAGTCAGGAATTCAGGTGGCTCGCCCGGGCCGGTACCTGAAGAGCAGCAGCACGGCACCGCTCGAAGCCAGCAGACCCGCGCCCGCATACCAGTACGGACGGTTCGACGAACTCACCAACCACGCGGTGGACATACCGCCGGGTTCCGGAAAGGTCAAACGGGCGGAAAGACTGTGCCGCACCATTCCGCTTTCCAGCTCCAGCCGCGCGGCCCAGGGCCCGCTGGGCAGACTTCTGTTGAGGCCCTCCACCCTGACGATTCCCGAGCCGCCCGGCGGCAGCGTCGTCCCCTCGGTGACCGGATGGACCCCCGCGTCCAACCCGCCGGGGCCGTCCCAGAGGTGAAGCTTCCCCCTCAGATCCAGGGCTCGCTTACCGGTGTTGTGCACGTGAGCGACGATGCTGGGCCTGCCCTCCTTGCTGCGGAGCGCGATGATCTTCTTGATCCGAAAGTCCGCGTATTCCCCGCTGTCGCTGATGTCCAGATACACCCGCGTTCCCACGCGCATGATCGAGCCGATGTTGTGCCGTTCGTCGGGTGGCGTTCCGCTTTCTGCCCACACGACCGCGTAGCGCTCTCCCGGCGTCGCGGTGGCCGGCACCTTGATCCTGACCTTGGCCTCGGCCTTCTCCCACGCGCCGAGGGTGAGGACGGAGGGCTTCACACTGGTCCACCGGGTCAGTTCGTTGGGCGTCCGGCCCTCGGCGAAGGCGAACTGGTTGTCCGCGATCTTCGCCGCGCCCGCGTACAGCTTCACCACATGCCCGGTGTCGCTCTTGTTGGCCACTTCGAACCGGCGCTCGATGACGGTTCCCGGCTTCAGATGGTCGACGATGTACTTCAAGGCACGGGGGTCGTCGTGACGGACGACCGGGGCCTCGAGGAGACGGAAACCGACGTATCCGGGATCGGACGACCCGTTGGCCTCAGCGGCCGCAGCGGCTCCCGGCATGCCCAGAAACGTCAGGGCGAGCGCGGCCAGGGCCGCGCCCGGCACTCGCAAGGACAGGTTTCTTCTCCACATGTCCGGGGCGCTCAGGAAACCGAATGGGTGATGACGCCCGAGTAGTCACCGGACACATTGGCCGCCGGCACGGCGACGCTGACCGACGGGTTCCACGTGACGGCGTTGGCGCCGTCACCACTGGTCCGAACGTAGGCATTGCGCTGCGCGGTCAGGGTTCCCGCAGTTCCCGGAGTGTGCGGAGGGTTGGTCTCAGTGACGGGGTTGCCTGGCGTGTACGTCACTTGCCCTCCCGAAATCGTCTGGGAGGCCGATCCGGCGCCCGTCGTGAACGCGGTGCTCAGTGCCACCGTCGCCGTCCAGGTGCTGTTCAACTGGGAACGCTGATCATTCACCGTGACGTTGCCGAGTGAGCCGGACGCGGTGCCACCAGGTGTGGCCGACGAGAGAGTCGCGCTGTCAGGCGCACTGACGACCAGCCCTGACGTCGCGGTCACGGTGAACGTGGTGGTCGTGTCGGCGGCCGTCGCGGGCGGGGATGTCATCACGACGGCACCGATCGCCACAGCGGAGGCAACCGCCGCATTGCGAACGCGCATTCTCACTCCTCACAGAGGTGATCATTGGTACAAACACACTTATCCCATTTGGACCGCCGGAGTCTGGACAGATGGCCCGACCATGCCGTTGCAGTAACCAGAAAACCCGGTCAGCCCATACGGGTTGCGCACACACCTCATGCCCTGTGTTCCTGCCGCCGAGAGCGCGGGTGAAGGCGGTGCGTGCCCAGCGACGGGTCAGCGCGGTCGGCATGGTCGTGGTGTGCCGCCCCGTGGGCTTCCCGGCCCGTGGCCGCGGCTACGCCTTCTTCCGCCGCGGGCGCGAGCAGGGGGCTGCTCGCGGAGTCGAGATACGGCTCCGAGGCGGTAACGCCGGTGCAACCCAGCTCACGTTTCCCACCCACCCGTTCACCCCGTCCACCCGGCCCAGGCCCAGGCAGACCCAGCCCGTCCTGCGATCGAGGACAAGCGCCTTCAGCGCGATCCGGGGGTCTGGGGGTTCCGGGGGTCCGGGGGTCCGGGGAAGCGCCCCCAGGGAGATGATGGGACGGGTAAGGGACGGCGGGGGCGAACCAAGGCCCGTTACGCCGCCAGGTCCCGCTCTCCGGCACCGGCCTCCGCCCGAGCCCCCGGGACCACAGACCCCCGTCCCGCGCCCGAGCCCGCACCCCGAGCCCGAATCAACGCCCCACCCCAAGCCGACCCCTCAACAGCCCGGGTAACCGGCGTAAGCAACGCCATCGCCACCGGCGACAGCAGCAACACAACCGCCGTCCCCAACGCGAACCCACCCACCACATCCGTCGGGTAGTGCACCCCCATGTACACCTGACAGAACCCCTCCACCAGCGCGAGCCCTATCCCCACCAGCCCGAACTTCCGGTGTGCCACGAACAGCCCGACCCCCATCGCCATGGCGATCGTCGCGTGAGCGCTCACGAACGAGTAGTCGGTCTTCCCGGGAACCAGAACCTCAATCCCCGGGTGATCCAGAAACGGCCGGGGCCGTTCCACGAAACCCCGTATCGGAATGTTCACGAGCACGGCGACGGCCGCACCGAGCGGCGCCCAGACCAACGCGGCCACAGACACGGCCGCCTCGTCCCCACCCCGCCGCCGCACACTCCACCAACACCAGACCACGACGACCACCAGGGCCACCAACAGCCCGTACTCGCCGACGACTTCGACCGCCCGGTCGAACCACCGGGGCGCGTCCTTGGCAAGGCCATTGATGTCGTAGAGCAGGTCGACGTCGGGATCCGACCCGGTTTCAGCGAGTCCAGCCATGGTGCTGCGGCCCTTCGTCGTCATGTCCAGAGCGCACTGCTTCCGCGCGCCACTCCTGCCCAAGCCCAGCCCGTGCCATAGGGACTCACCGCTTGACACGTGCCACTCGCAACACACGCCATAAACGACAAACCCAACAGGCCCGACAATCAAACCCAATCCAGGCATCGGCGAATCCACTACGGGAACAGGAACGCACGCCTTCCGTTTATACGTTCCACTCTCCACCGAAAGATCACGCAGACGTTATCGAAGAGAGACACATACGCGCAGCTCAGGGGAGGGTTTCACGCTGCGCTCACACAGCGGTGGGCAATGCTTTCGCGCCATCTTCGGTGACCCGGGTCGCCCCGAAGTAATCGGGGCTGTCGATCGGATCGAACCGGATGACGGCACCGGTACGGGGCGCGTCAATCATGTAACCGCCACCCACATAAATCCCCACATGCCGGATGGCCCGCGAGTTGGTGAGGTCGTCGGAGAAGAAGACGAGGTCGCCCGGCAACAGCTCCGCCCGCGAGGGATGCGCGCCGGCGTTGTACTGGTCGTTCGCGACCCTCGGCAACTCGACGCCCACACTCGCGTACGCGGCCTGGGTGAGCCCGGAGCAGTCGAAGCGTCCTTGCTGCTCAGCGGTACCGGTACCGCCCCAGAGATAGGGCGTGCCGAGCTTCCCCTGGGCGTAGTTGATCGCCGCGGCCGCCTGCTCGGAGGGATCCACGCGACCCACCGGAGCGGCAAAACTCGTCTGCAGCGTGGTGATGGTCTTCACGTAGTTCCGGGTCTCCGAATACGGCGGCACACCCCCGTATTTGATGACGGCGTACGCCCCCGCGTTGTAAGCGGCGAGCATGTTGTGCGTCGGGTCTCCGGGCGCGTCCTTCACGTACGAGGCGAGCTGGCAGTCGTACGACGCGGCCGACGGAATCGCGTCATTCGGGTCCCACACGTCGCGGTCGCCGTCACCATCGCCGTCGATTCCGTGCGAGGCCCAGGTTCCGGGGATGAATTGCGCTATCCCTTCTGCCTTTGCCGGACTCTTCGCATTCGGATTGAATCCGCTCTCCTGGTACAGCTGTGCGGCGAGCAGGGCGGGATTGATGGCGGGGCACAGATTGCCCCACTTCTGCACGAGCGCCGAATACGCGGCCGGCACGGCCCCCTTGGCGAGCGCGACGCTCCCGCCGCCCGCCCTACCGGCAACGTTCCCGGCGACAAGGTAGACGCCCACGACGAGCAGCATCACGAAACTGAGGGTGCCACCGACGGCAACGCTCGCCACGATCCATGCCTTACGCACCGTCAACCGCCCCTCACCGCCAGGGAGTACGCCCACGTCAGTGTAAAGGCGCTACCCACACCTCGGGGTGATCATGACGAAACGCGCCACCTCTCAAGAGGAACCGGAGGAGCCGAAGGAGCCGGAAGAACCGGAGGAGCCGGAGGAACCGGAGGAACCGGAGGAACCACCCGCCGCCCGATACAACGCGTCAGCCGCACCCCCCAGCACAGCGCTGTAGGACACATCATCAGTAGCCCCACCCTGCTGGAACCCCCCGAGCACCCCCACCACCTCCCCCTCCGCGTCCACCCAGGGGCTCCCGCTCGTACCGTCCGTGAAGTCGGGACACTCGATGCGCTGCTGCGTACGACTGTGCTCAGTGGGCCGGTTGACACAGATGAGGGGCACGTCCAGCACGTTGGGATACCCGGTGACGACGACAGGGGAGGCCCCGGTCTCCCGCCCCGTGGCGAAGGCGTTCGCCCCCACCGCGTCCTCCAGGTCGCGCCCGCCCTTCGAGGCGACGACGGCGAAGGCGAAGTCGCTGTCCTCGTCGGCCCGGTCGCTCCAGGCCCCCGGCACGAAGGTCCTGGTGATCCGCCACAGCCCGTAGGGCGCCCGGCCGTCCCGGTACCCGGGCGCGAAGACGACGTCGGTGTCCCCGCCGCCGCTCAGACAGTGCGCGGCGGTAAGTATCAGATCCCGCCCACCACTGCGCACGACGGAAGCGGTACAGAAGTGCCCGCCCTCCAGATCGCCGCCGAACAGGGCCCCCACCCGGGCACTCCGCGGCACCGCCCGAGTCGCGGCGGCGACACCGGCAACATCGAGGTGCCTCGGGACGGCGTTGCCGGAGGCCGCACCCGAGACGGAGGTACCACCAAGCAGCGCGACAACGACGACAAGCCGCCCGTACCGCCGCCTGCCGGGCAGGCCGGCGAGACCGAAGAGACGGAAGGGACGCTTCATCACTCCGGCACTCTCCCTCCCGAAAGAAAGAAACTCCGAGCCCGGCGTGAGAATCTCCCGTTAATCCCGTTAGGGCCGCAGGATCGAGGTGCTGTCGGAGCGGGCGGCGGATTCGACGACGTACGCGCTGGCGTGGGGGCAGTTGCAGACGGAGACGTTCGCCGGTCCGGTCCGGGTACAGCAGAACGGCGTATGGAGTAGTTCGGTGGCGATTGCATCGTCGCAGGTCAACGGCTACACCGGCGTCCGGTACGCGACCTCGCTCACCCCGATGCTGTCGGCGAAGGTAACCGACCCGGACGGGTCCAGCACCCGCGGCCAGTTCGAGGTCACCGCCGATCCGGCCTACGCCGACACCACGTACTTCTATACCGCCACCTCCGCCGCGGTGGCCTCCGGTTCCACGGCGAAACTGACCGTGCCCTCGGCCAGCGCGCTACCGGCGGGCAAGCACCTGCGCTATCGGGTGCGGGCGTACGACGGCACGGACTACGGCTCCTGGACCGACTACACCACGTTCACGATGAACACGGACAAGCC
>Ga0136846_1218478_pt1 | contig 10592 bp, 6 predicted proteins | sample HopSoiMetagenom2_FD_96841 | JGI IMG/M metagenome (GOLD analysis project Ga0136846, IMG submission 96841) | Grasslands soil microbial communities from Hopland, California, USA - 2 Assembly 2016 (version 4) | ecosystem: Environmental > Terrestrial > Soil > Grasslands | place: USA: Hopland... | reverse complement strand
TGTCATCATTGATGGAAACGGACCTTGTTTATTAAGCAATGCCAGGCCGTTTTTAGTTGGGAAAGGAAGTTCCGTTGAGATAAGAGATGGAAAGCTACTATACGTGAGTATAGGGAACAACTTCGTGGTAAGGGGCGGTACTCTTCTTAATAATGGTAAACTGACAGTTCTGAGTGGTGTGCTGGTACAGTCGTCAGAAAACACAACCGGGAAAGGCGAATTAAAGACAACAGCCATGTCAAAAATTGCTGAACGAAAAGGTCTTCCAAAAGATATCCGCAAGAAATGATTTGCCCTTTTGATGACACCAACTTCTTCACAACAAAAAAATAAATCGTGAAAAAAATATTTTTACTTATAGTAACAATGCTCCTTGTAACAAGGTCATTGTTTGCGCAGCTACCCAATATTACTCATGCCGATTGTAACAACGTAACGCATGATTTATATGCTGACCTGCAAGCGGGCAATGCAGTTGTTATTGACTTTTGTGCGGTATGGTGTGGACCATGCAATGCAAGTGCACCGGTATTGGAACAAGTATTTAAAGATTTTGGATCTGGCAATTGCAGGGTGAAGCAATACCTGATGTTGTTTGATGGCCCTACGCCTAATACGGGATCGAATTGTACGGACGGCAATAATTTTGCGGCCAAACATGGTAGTACCTATCCTGTTTTCACTGATATTGGGACTTTTTATACGGGCATAACGAGTCAATTTATGCAGTTGTACAATGACGGGACCGATGATGTCGGGGATGGGCAGAATGAAGCCGGCATTCCGTTTATCATTGTGATCCTTCCCAATGCGCAACATCCTGAACAGAGCACGGTAAAGCGGATACTTGGATTTTATGAAAATCTTGAAGACGTGATCAAAGGTTTCCTTTCCGATGGTGGCTACTATCCTCCTCCTCCAATAACTGTTGCAGGTGCCCTGTGCACTGATCAACCATTTAATGCAACACTTAGTTCTGGTTTTCAAAGTGGAAATAATACCTGGTCGAATGGTGCGACCTCCGATCAAATCTCTGTAAGTCAAACAGGAACATATTCTGTCACAGATAACAACGGTTGCTCAGCCACTAAGTACGTCGAATTTAATCATCTTCCTGTAATGGGAAATGCAAACATCTCCAGTGCGAATGTTTGTGAAAATGGAGTTTTTACGATCAACTACGCGATACCCCCGGGTGATGAAACAAATGTTATATGGCAAATGGCGATCTCTCCCGATTACGAATGGACGGATCTTGGTGCTCCGAATACCGCGACCACCCCTGCAAATGCGGGCCCTATAACACTTGTAGCATGGGATCCTGCTGGCACCACCTATAAGTTTAGGGTGAAGGGAACAAATGGTACCGGCATTGAAGGAAATAATTGTATCAATTATTCCAATGAAGTTGAAGTAAGCATAAACAATTCCACTCCAACCTCCATCCCGGGAACTGCGTCTATATCCGCGACCACTGCATGTAGAGGCGCGGAATATACTTTAAGCTATTCAGGCGGCATAGAAAATTCTCTTTGGGAATATTATGAAGATGTTTCCGGGCAATGGTTCTCCTTTGCGCCTGCAGATGATCAGCCGCTCACCGTAAATGCTAGCTATGTTGGTACCACGGTTAATGGACTTCCTGGCGACCGGTTTAGAGTAAAGTCTCCGGTCGGGGATTGCTACGCGTTATCAAACGAGGTGGAGATAGGTTATTTGCCGTCGCCGGCACCGCCCTCTATATCAGGTCCTTCTTCGATTTGTGAAGGAAGTGGTGGTATCACACTGCAGGCAATTGGAAACTACCAGGACTTTTTGTGGAGTCCCGGTGGACAAACCACTGCTTCAATAACAGTCACTCCATCAACATCCACTCTCTATTCTGTGACAGTTAAGGATGAAAATGGATGTTCTTCATACAGTGATCCTGTGGGTGTTCAGTTTGTTGCAAAACAAGTTCCCGTCATTTCCGCACAACCCGGAGGTGTTCTTTGTGCCGGTGATCCGGTTACCCTTAGCTTTGGTGGAGTAGGTTCTGTTGCCGGCTGTACAAATGATGTCAATGGTCAGTTTCCCGCGGACCCATTTAGCTTTTCCGCCTGTGATGGTAATCTTGTATCTATAACAGACGAGGGACATGCAGTGGAATACAGTATGGTCAATGTTCAGTCAGGTAATTACTACTTCTTTTATACGTTCGACTTTATTTCTTATGACGACTATATTGTTACTGTCACTAATTCTGATGGATCGTCAATATATGTTGCGGGCAACACTTTTGCTACCTGGAAAGCTACTTTCACCGGGCAAATTCGTGTTTATTCGCATAGATTGAATTGTGGTACGAACAATACAATACTTGTTAGAAGGATCGGCGCTTGTTTTACAGATCCGAATTCAGTAGGAACGTTCAGCTGGTCACCGGGAGGCGCTACCACACCATCTATCACTGTAAATCCGACTACTACTACAAACTATACTCTTACTTTCACGAATTCGTTGTTTAGTGAATTTTTAGGAAACTGCTCGGGTTCATCGAGTTTGCAGGTACAGGTTGGTACTAAAGTTTGGGTGTTGGATCAGGATAATGATGGGTACTACACTGGTAATCCTGTAAGTCAATGTAGTTCTCCCGGTACTGGGTATGTTGTTAAAACAACTCAGCAATCCGGCGATTGCAATGACGGCAATGCTTTGATCAATCCGGCGACCATTTGGTATAAAGACCTGGATAATGATAGCTACAGTGATGGAGCTCAATTAACTCAGTGCACAAGGCCCTTAAAATATAAACTTGCATCTGAGCTGATCGCGATCAGTGGTGATTGTAATGATAATGATGTGAACGTTCACTCGCCGATTACTTACTACCAGGATGCTGACAAAGACGGATATGGCAATCCTGCCAAAACAAAATCGGCTTGTTCATCCACCGCGCCATCAGGTTATGTTAGCAACAACGGTGATTGCAATGACAACGATAAAAATATTCATGCGCCAAAACTTTATTATGTCGATGCTGATCATGATGGTTATGGTTCTTCAACAACGGCCACGCTTTGCACTTCGACGGCACCCACTGGTTATTCAACTAATAACACCGATTGTAATGATAATGATGCCGGCATTCACTCACCAAAGACCTACTATGTAGACAACGATCACGATGGATATGGTTCAAAGACGGCGGCCCAGCTATGCTCGTCGAGCGCAACTACCGGGTACTCTACCAATAACAGCGATTGTGATGACAACAACGCGGCAGTTCACCCGGGTGGTACCGAAATTTGCGGAAATGCAAAAGATGACAACTGTAATGGAAAGGTTGATGAAAATTGTACGGCATGCCAGAATGCGACAGGATTGACTACGACGAATATCACGACATCCTCTGCGCTATTGAGCTGGACAGCTCCTGTAAATCCTGTGCAATGGCAGGTAGATTATAAAAAATCAAGCAGCTCATCATGGAAGAGTCTTTTATTGTCAGGTGCTGTACGATCGATCAATATTTCTTCGCTTTCTTCCAACCAGACTTACAACTGGCGTATAAGGGCGATGTGCGGAAAAACGTGGACCTCTTATTCATCCACCATAAATTTCACCACACTTTCGTCCAATAATCTCGCCAGCCAGAATTTAGCACAACCATCGCAGGAAGAAGGAAATTCATCTGCAACACTACAGTTGTATCCTAATCCAAACAACGGGCAGTTCGTGATCCGGTTGAATGTGCAGAAAGAGATAAATGGCAATGCAAACATTCAGCTTGTCGATATGCTGGGAAGGATTGTTCATTCCGAAAATGGTAATGTAAGCTATGGTCATTTGGAAAAAACAATTACCCTGCCTTCCCGACTTACAAGAGGGATATATATGACAAGGATAATCGTTAATGATAAAGCCTACCGGATAAAAATGATCTATCATTGATCAAACACCAACATGAAAAACCCTGCTCTTTTGAGCAGGGTTTTTTTCGTACAGAAGTTAAAATTAAAGGCCTTCATTGAAAACCATTTGTTTCAGCTCGAAACCTGGAACTAACGGGTCGTTAGGAATCAATGTTCTACCTGACAGTATATTGATAGCAATCACTCGTTAGAACTACTTCCATACTCGTGGCATCTATTATTTGGAAATGAATATCAAATGATGTTCCTCTTGCTACGGCAGTTATGTCTCTCCATAATGCCTCATTTCCGTTGCCGTGAGAGTCTGTTAAAATTGATTGAGGTGTTAGTCCTTTCCCGAGTGTGAGCCAAGTCGTGCTTGTGCAATCGCCATCCACAACGTTTGCCGGATCCGCAGCCCGCTGCAGTAAATATTCATGATTTGGGATAAGATTTTGAACAAATGTTTGCAATGAAATGATCCTGGCTGTGTCGGGATCCTGCCGGAATTTGATAAGTCCAATCCCTTTTTCTTTTCCGTTGCTCTTGAGAATGACATCCAAATTATAACATGGCCCGGAAGGGTCTGTATGATTGAGTGTACAGACATGTTCATTCACCGGAGGGTCTTTTAAACAAGAAAGATTAAACAGTGAAAAAGATAATTCTAACAAAATTGCGTATACAATTTGCTTTTTCATAAACAACATTTTTAAGATGAAAAAAATTTTACCAGAGAAATAACGATATGGCTAAACGAAAGCCATGCATAGGTATGTATTCGTTAAGGTACCCTTTTTATACAACTAAATGAGAAGTTCATATCATGGACGCATCGATCGCAGATTGCCTATGATCAGATTCACCAAGGTCAATGACTGTTTACTCCTTAAATCAATTTGATTTTTCTATTGAAGTTTATACAATTTCCCCGGCAGACCGTTCACTACGTTTTGCAATTCCAAATTCAAAATCGCTGCGGCAATAGCGCTGTTGCTTAACCCACTTCGTAAATTGATCTCATCAATATGTACTGTTTCTTTTTCATTAAGAATATCAATAATTATCTTCTCTTCTTTACTCAATTCAATAAAAATCTCTTTTTGGGATTTGGGTTTTGTTTTTTGTTTTTTTTCTTCCCATCCCATTATCTCCATCAATTGTTGCGCATCAGTCAGCAACATGGCCTTGTTTGATTTGATCAAATAATTGCAGCCAGCACTCTTGCTGTCGGTGACCTTTCCTGGAAATGCAAATACATCTTTGTTGTATCCGTTTGCCAATTCCGCCGTTACCATGCTTCCGCCTTTTATCCCCGATTCTATAACGATCGTCGCATCGCTCATGGCGGCAACAACCCTGTTACGCGTGGGGAAATTATGTTTGTCAGGTTTTGTGTTACTTCGAAATTCGGTAAGTAATCCTCCACCGTTCTTCAGCATGTCCTTTGCCAGGCTAGAGTGCTGGGGAGGATATATCTGGTCAAGACCATGCGCCAATACTCCAACGGTTGGTAAATTATTTTTTACAGCAGCTTTGTGTGCAATGGCATCAACTCCGTAGGCCATTCCGCTAATGATCAAAATATCTTGTGCCGACAAGTCTTCAACCAGGTCATCAGTTATTTTCTTGGAATAATCTGTATGAGTTCTTGTGCCAATAATCGCAACAATTTTTGCTGCATTGAGACCGGCAGTGCCTTTATAAAAAAGAAGGGTGGGGGAGTCGTAGCAATTCAATAATCGTTGCGGATAGTCCTTATCATTAATAAATAATGGCTTTATCTTAAATTTTTCAATGAATTTTATTTCTTCCTCAGCGTTTGAAAAATCGCTGAAGGTTTTAATACTGTTCGCCCTTATGATCCCAATGCCCTCAATTTTTTCAAGTAGTGATCTGTTTGCCTTGAATATCTTTGCAGCTTCGCCAAAATGCTGCGCAAGAATTTTTGCCTGTACCCAACCGATGTTAGGAATTTCCGTTAACGCAAGTTGGTATAATAGATCTGCGTTCAAGAAAAAGGATAGGTAAGGTTTAACAACAAAACTTCTTCCGTAACGAAAATAACTATTATCTATTCACTTTTATCTATTTTGACCTACTGACCAATGACTTTTAACTCCGTTCTCCTGTTTTTTGCCCTTCCTTCATCTGTTGTATTATCAGCAACTGGTTTTGTTTCACCATAACCTTTTGCCACCAGGCGCTGGGAAGCTATGTTTTTGCCAATAAGATAACTAACAACGGATTTTGCACGGTTGTTTGAGAGCGAAAGATTGTCAGAAGGCTTACCAACATTGTCAGTATATCCACTGATTTCAATTTTCAAAGTGGGATTGTCATTCAACAACTGGACAATTTTGTCAAGCTCAGCCTGGGATTTTGGATCGAGCTGGAACTTTTTTGTTTCAAAGAAAATATTTTTCAGAACAATCGACGCATTGACTTCGATTGGTTGCAAGGGAATGTTTTTCTCGTACGTGGAATCAGGTGCTCTTTGGCTCAACAAAAAATTATCACTGTAAAACAAGTATCCTTTGCGATTGACATTGAAAACATAGTCCTTTCCCACTGGCAATGTGATCAAATAATTTCCCTGTTCATCCGTTTGCACTTTCGAGCTGAGTTCGCCTGTTGAATTGTCTATAAGCTCGACTGTCGCGGGAATTCCTTTGTTATTTTTTTTGTTGAAAACAGTGCCCCGTACATAGAGAGTTCTTGCGGGCCGGATATCAGGTCTCAATTCGAAGCGATAAAGATCCAATCCACCGTGACTATCTGCCCTGTCACTTGAATAAAAAGCATCGATCCCATTGGACGCAATAAATAAACTGCCGTCACTTTCAATAGTGTTGATCGGGTATCCAAGATTTTCAGGGGCATTCCATTCGTTCGCATTTTTTCTTCTCATCACAAACAGATCACTTCCACCATAACCCGGCAATCCATCCGAAGTGAAAAATAAAGTATTATTATCTGCATGTATAAAAGGAGCCAACTCGTCACCGGTTGTATTGACCGATGCTCCCATATTGAGGGCTTCACTCCATTTGCCGTTCGGCATTCGGTGACTAACGTAAAGGTCTTTCCCGCCATAACCACCGGGACGATCACTGCTAAAATACAGCGTGTTTTTATCGGAACTTAATGAAGGTGAACTTTCCCAGAACTCCGTATTTATTTGTGATCCTAAATTGATCGGCTCACTCCATCCCTGCGGAGTTTGATATGAAATATAAAGATCAAAATTTCCAAATCCCTTTGAAGGAAAGTTTCCTGCAAAGATCAGCCAATCCCCGTCTTGCGATATGTTGATCGCTCCTTTTGATGGCTCTTCATTGATGCTGCCGTTTATGGCCTTTGACCTGGAATATTCATGATTGGGAAGGATCGTGCTTTCAACAAAATCTTCCCGAATGCCCGCACCACGCCGCGTGAAAACAAACAAACTGTCATTGATAGTAATGGAAGGATAGTATTCGGAACTGGATGTATTGATACTATCGCCCAGGTTAACAGGGGTGAATTGGTATGATGAGTTAGAATGGTTGGCTGCATAATCAGCTGCAAACTGAAAAGTTTTTTTTCGGTACTCCCCCGCCCGCCTTGTGGCCGGCGAAATTTTTTCACGACTCAATAGCGAATTAATAGTGTTCAATGCTTCCTGGAATCTTCCCTGGCCGGCAAGATTAATTGAATAAGGCAATCTATATTCATTGGTATAATTGGAATCGATTGCAAATGCCTTTTCATAATTCTCGGTACTGCTTTTATAATTTTTCATTTGGCCATAAACACCGCCGAGAGACAAAAAAGCATCAGCATATTTTGGTTCAATACTGATGCACTCGTTAAGTAGCTCGATTGCTCCTTTGAAATCACGGCCATTCGCTCTTTCAATGGCCTGCATGTATACTGAAAAAGCCTTTTTATTTATTTTGGTGGGGTCGTACTGTGCCGACACGCAATTGACAATTAGCAATAGGCAAAAGGCAATCAAACAATTCAGAGTTTTCATTGATAACAGGAATAGTTTATTAACGAAACTATTTCATTTTTATTCTAAAATGGCCACAAACATTTGACCGGAAATCAATTGTCCATTGCCCATTGTTCACGGCACATTGATGTATTTGTGTATCTGCAGGCTGAGTTCCCATTTTGGATTAGCCTTGATGTAATCAATAATTAATGGTGTCATTTGATCAGCTTTATCCCACTCAGGTTGTAAATACAATTTGCAATCTGCCGAGACTTGCGTCGCATATTTTGCTGCCCACTCAAAATCTGATTTATTAAAAATGATAACTTTTAATTCGTTCGCTTTTGATGAGATACCTGGCAAGGGAGCTTTAAATTTTTTGGGTGATAAACAAATCCAATCCCAAGTGCCAGTCAATGGATACGCGCCTGAAGTTTCCAAATGGATTTTGAAACCAGCGGCGTGCAACTTTTTTGTTAGCTCACCCAGGTCATGCATCAAGGGCTCTCCACCGGTGATAACAACAACGGCCTCCCCCCAACCCCCTCCGGAGTATGGAATGTTCTTTCTTATTTCCGCGATCAGATTTACTATTTCATACTTCGGATGTTTATCAGCATCCCAGCTTTCTTTTACATCACACCACACGCAACCCACATCACAGCCACCAAGACGAATAAAATAAGCAGCCCTTCCCTGGTGAAAACCTTCTCCCTGCAGGGTATAAAAGTGTTCCATCACCGGAAGCGCGTCAATAATTTCAGATTTATGATTTAAGATTTGGGATTTCATTAAGCTACAAAATTACTAAGCATGATCGAGTCTGTGCTTTGTGCGCTGGCAAGTCTCCCTTCAGGGAGATTTAGCGGGCTTCTCAATTTTTTGTTTTGCATGCATGGAACGTGTTTTTCAACAAGGCAGCAATTGTCATCGGTCCTACGCCACCCGGAACCGGCGTGATCCATGAACATTTAGGTGCTACAGTTTCAAAATGCACATCACCTTTTAATTTAAATCCGCTCTTTTTTGTCGAGTCTGGTTCCCGGGAGATCCCCACATCAACAACAACGGCTCCCTCCCTTACCATATCTGCAGTAACAAATTCAGATCTTCCTATTGCCGCCACGATGATATCAGCTTCAAGACAAAGTTCCTTTATATTTTTTGTTTGCGAATGACAGATCGTGACTGTGCAATTCCCGGGGTTTGCATTATTGCTCAATAGGATGCTGATAGGTCTGCCTACGATGTTACTTCGCCCCAAAACAACAGCATGTTTCCCCTTTGTTTCAATTTTGAAATGTTCCAGCAGCAGCATGATCCCATGTGGCGTAGCCGGTACAAATGAGGCTACACCCTGAACCATTTTTCCTACATTCTCGGGATGAAACCCGTCTACATCTTTTTCGGGATCGATGGCATTGATAACACTTTCATCGGAAATATGTTTAGGCAACGGTAATTGCACAAGGATGCCGTCTATGTCGGGATCCAGATTCAGATCATTGATCTGTTCCAGTAATTTCATTTCGCTGGTGGCCTCTTCAAAACGTATGAGTGTTGATTTGAAACCAACTTCTTCGCAAGCCTTTACCTTGGCTGCTACATACGTTTCACTGGCGCCGTTATTCCCTACTAAAATGGCTACAAGATGTGGTAGTTTTTTTCCTTCAACTGCTAACTGTGCTGTATTCAATTTCAATTGATCCCTGATAGCCTGTGCTGCTTTTTTCCCATCTAAAATTTGCATGGCGCAAAGATAGTCGTTAGAGATAAGTGGCAAAGTGGTCAGTAATAACACAGAAAAAACTCCCGGTTTCCCGGTGATTTACGCCGGTTTGTTTATCGCGAAGAAAGTATTTTGAAGACTAAATCAGCATTCAGTGAGAGAAGTAGTGGTTGCGGTATTTTTTTTCGTGCCTGTATGTGCATCTTGTCAAACTGTTCGGGATCCCATATCTGCACCTTATGTTGGGCTGGGCGCTTACAGCAATTATCCCGACGCTTTTTCATTTCATACCAACCAGGCGGCGCTTGCAAAAATGAAAATGCTATCAGCAGGGATCTACGGGGAGAAAAGGTTTTTATTGAACGAATTGAGTTTATATGATGCGGCAATAGTCCTTCCGACATCTTCAGGAAATTTTGGTTTGGATGCACGTTATTACGGTTTCTCAGACTACAATGAAAGCCAGGTCGGATTGGCTTATGGGAGAAACCTCGGATCCAAAGTGGATGTTGGTGTACAATTTAATTACTACAACGTTCGCATTGCAGGTTATGGAAATGCTGCCGCCATCAATTTTGAGATCGGAACCATTTTCCATCTTGCAGATAACCTGGATGCAGGCTTGCATGTTTATAACCCTCTTAGGAGCGGCCTGGGTAAGAACGACGAAGAAAAATTAGCATCGGTTTACTCGGTGGGTATCGGTTATGATGCGTCTGAAGGATTTTTCACGAGTATTGAAATAGAAAAAGAAGAGGACAAGCCTGTTAATGTAAATGTGGGCCTGCAATATAAATTTCTACCGCAACTACTAACCAGGATCGGTATTTCCACTGCCACATCGTCGCTCTATTTTGGTATTGGTTTCGGACTCGGGTCGATGAGGTTCGACGTAACGGCAAGTTATCATCCGCAGCTTGGCATTACTCCGGGATTACTATTGCTGGTGCCCCTATCCCCCAAGGGGGGATCTAAGAAGGATAATACA
>Ga0136846_1231064_pt1 | contig 10594 bp, 9 predicted proteins | sample HopSoiMetagenom2_FD_96841 | JGI IMG/M metagenome (GOLD analysis project Ga0136846, IMG submission 96841) | Grasslands soil microbial communities from Hopland, California, USA - 2 Assembly 2016 (version 4) | ecosystem: Environmental > Terrestrial > Soil > Grasslands | place: USA: Hopland... | reverse complement strand
GTCACGAGCTCCCGCGACAGCTCTTCGAGACCATAAAACGCGGCGTCGAACGTTTCCTGCAGGCGCGAGAGCGAGGGGTCGATCCGCTGGATGCTGGCGAGGGCACGCTGCACTGAAGCGAGTCGCTGCAGCACGGCATCCTCATCGCCGTCGAGAACGCTGTTCATCCCCTGTGCGAGTGAACGCAGTTCCTCCGCGTGCTCCAAGCGTCGCGCCTCTTCCGCCAACCGTTCTTCCTCCCCTGCCACGAGTCGCGCGGCGTCGATCTCCTGCGTGACGTGACGGAGATAGTCGGCGCGCCGCTCGGCGTCGGCTCGGCGAGTCTCGAGCGTCTGAATGTCGCGACGAACAGCGACGAGCGCATCGTAGGCGCTGCGAACGCGGCTCGCCTGCTCCGTCGCACCGCCGAACGCGTCGAGGATCTGGCGCTGGGCGTCTACGTCGAGGAGCGTTTGCGCCTCATGCTGTCCGTGGAGATTCACGAGCAGACGGCCGATCTCGGCGAGCACGCCGGCAGTTACCGTCGTGCCATTCACCCATGCGCGAGCACGACCGTTCGCGCTCACCTCGCGTCGCAGGACCACCGTGTCGTTCTCGACATCGATCCCGCGGTCATCGAGAACAGTTGCCGCCGTCGCATGACCAGTGACGTCGAACACGCCTTCGACGACGGCGCGGTCGGCGCCGGTTCGGATGAGGTCCCCGCTCGCCCGTTCGCCCAGAAGCAGACCAAGCGCCCCGACGATGATCGACTTCCCTGCTCCCGTCTCTCCGGACAGGACGTTGAAGCCAGGAGCCAGCGGCAGCGTTAGGGAATCGATGATCGCGAAATTTCTGATTCGCAGCTCGGTCAGCATTTCGGTCTGTCGTCGCGGTCGGCGAGTCCGCTCCAACCGAGCTTCCGCGTCAGCACGGAAAAGAACGTGGAGCCGGGGAATCGCACGATGAGCGCGTGCCGGTCGGCACGGCGGACGATGAGTGTCTCGCCCACGGAAAACGTGGTACCGACCTGGCCGTCCACCGTCACCAGAAGCTCATCCGGCCCATCATCCGTATGCACGCTGAGCTCCGCGTCCGCCGCGAGCACGAGTGGTCGAATCGCGAGGGTGTGCGGAGAGATCGGCGTCAGCACGATGGATTCGAGCGTCGGGACCACGACAGGCCCGCCAGCGGACAAACTGTACGCCGTCGATCCGGTTGGTGTCGAGAAGACGATGCCGTCGGCCGCATACGAGCCCACGGGATCGCCGTTCGCCGACACGCTCAGGTGGAGCACCCGTGCGAAGCCGCCTTTGTGCAGGACGACGTCGTTGAGCGCGAACCATCGCTTCCGGCTGTTGCCACTTCGGTCGAGCGCGCGTGCCTCGAGCTGCATGCGCCGCTCTGCCAGATAGTCGCCGGACGCCAGCCGCCGGAGCGCCAGCTCGGTTTCGTCGCGACCACAACTCGTGAGGAATCCGAGTCGTCCGAGATTGATGCCGAGGATCGGCACGGGACGACCACGAAGCAGTCGTGCGCCGCGCAGCAGCGTGCCGTCGCCGCCGAGCGTGAGCAGCGCGTCGATCTCCGTGTCGGCTTCCAGGCGCCCTGCACCCGGGACGACGTCAAGAAGATCCGGTTCGAAGATGGGCTCGAGGTCGAGCTCACCCGCGAATCGGAACACCGTGCTCAGAATCTCGACGAGGCCGTCATACCCGCGGTGGCCTACGACTCCGAGGCGGATCACCCGGTGAGCGCCTCGCTTTCGTGAAGGGCACGAACACGCGCGGCGATGCCGACCGCATCCAGCCCGCACGACGCGAGCTGCCGCGCACGCGATGCCGCGTAGACGATGCGATCCGGCACCCCGTGCACGGCAACCCGTACGTCGGGATCGAGTCGCTGGACCACCGACGCCATGTACGCGCCGAATCCGTTGACCACCGTGCCCTCTTCCACGACAAGCAGCTTCCGGTGCTCCGACATCACGGCGGCGAGCGTGAGCTCGTCGTACGGCTTGAGGAAGCGGCAGTTGACGACGCTGACGTCTAGACCTTCGGCCGCCAGAGACGCCGCTGCCTCGACGGCGGGCAGCACCATCGTGCCCACGGCGAGGATCGCGACCTCGGCGCCGCCGGGTACGCGCCTAACGACTTCCCATGTTCCGAACGGCACCGGTGGAATCTCGGCCACCGCCGGCACCGGCGCAGGAACCACGGCGCGAGGATATCGCATCGCGAACGGTCCGGCATCGTACGCGAGCCCCGTCCGAAGTAGCGCCAGCATCTCCGCTCCATCCTTCGGCGCGACCATGGCCATGCCCGGTACGGCAAGCATGTAGGCGATGTCGTAGAGTCCCATGTGGGTCTCGCCATCCTCGCCGACGAGTCCCGCGCGGTCCATGCAGAAGACGACCGGGAGATGCTGCAGCGCGACGTCGTGGATGATGTTGTCGTAGGCGCGCTGCAGGAACGTCGAGTAGATGGCAACGACCGGTCGCACGCCGCGGGTCGCGAGCCCGGCCGCGAAGGTCACCGCATGGCCTTCGGCGATACCGACGTCGAAGAACCGCTTGGGATGGGCTTTCGCGACGGCCCCGGTGCCGGTGCCGCTTGGCATCGCGGCGGTGATGCACACGACGTCCTCGCGCGTCTGCATCAGCGCCGACAGCCCTTCGCCAAAGACCTTCGTATACTGCGGGTTGCCCGCCGTTGCCGCGATCTGGTTTCCGGTCGCAGGGTCGTGCCCCGGGGGCAGCGCGTGCCATTTCTCCGCGGCACCCGCGCCCCGTTCGCCGGCCGGGAACCCCTTCCCCTTCTGTGTAATGACGTGGACCAGGCGTGGGCCTGACATCGGCCGCACTGCACCTAACGTGTCGATCAGCACGTCAAAATCGTGGCCGTCGATCGGGCCGAAGTAACGGAACCCGAGCTCCTCGAACAGCACGCCGGGAGTGAGAAACGCCTTCACGCTCTCCTCCCACTTTCGCACCATGCCGGCGGCGACGGCGAGCACACCGGGACCGTGGTCCTTCAGATGGTCGGCGACCTCGCCGATCTTGGAGCGCAGCCGATTATACAGCGGATTGCGCTGAACCGAGTTCAGGTACTTCGACATTGCCCCAACGTTAGGTGCGATCGACATCTCGTTGTCGTTGAGGACGACGATGATGTCGCGATCCGCGGCACCGGCGTTGTTCAATCCCTCGTACGCGAGACCGGACGTGAGCGCACCGTCGCCCAGCACGGCGACGACCTTGAACCGCTCATTCTTGAGATCTCGACCCGCGGCGACGCCGAGCGCCGCGGAAATTGCAGTCGCGGCGTGCCCTGCCCCGAATACGTCGTATTCACTCTCGGCCCGCTTGAGGAATCCGGAGATTCCTCCTTCCTGACGCAGCGTATCCAGCCGACCGTTGCGTCCCGTGAGGATCTTGTGCGGGTAGCCCTGATGACCGACGTCCCAGACGATCTGGTCGACAGGTGTGTCGAACACGTAGTGGAGCGCGATCGTGAGCTCGACGACGCCAAGTCCCGCGCCAATGTGTCCGCCCGTTCGCGAACATACGTCGATGAGACGGGCGCGCATCTCGCCGGCAAGGGCTGCCAGCTCCTCGCGGCTAAGGCGCTTCAGGTCGGCGGTCGAGCTCAGGGTATCGAGAAGAATCATGTCTGGTTGAAGGTGGCGAGCCGCACCCGGATCATCCCTCACGAGCGGCGTGCAACGACGTACTGGGCAATGGACTCGAGAGCTGGCGTGAGAATACCCGCTTCACGAAGCGCACCTGTCGCGTCGGCAATCAGGAAGCCCGCGCGTTGCGTCGCGCCGGCCGTTCCGAGCAGCGCCGGATAAGTGCTCTTCCTGAGCGCCGCGTCACGGCCGGCGGTCTTGCCAAGTACGTCCGTCGTAGCCGTCACGTCGAGAACATCATCCATGATCTGAAAGGCAAGGCCGATCGCCGATCCATAGCGATCGACCGCCTCGAGCTCGCGATCCGTACCGCGAGCGCCGCGGACGCCGACCCGTGCGGCGGCCACGATCAGCGCACCAGTCTTCGCCCGGTGCACGCGCTCCAGCTCGTCGAGCGGGAGCGACACGCCCTCGGCCTCGAGGTCGAGGATCTGCCCGCCGATCATTCCGCCCGCCCCGGCCGCTCGCATGAGTTCCCGAACAATGTCCGCCGCGGCGGTCGACGGCAACCCGAGCGCGAGCGCCCCGCGATAGGCACACCGCGCCGCCAGTGGCACCATCGCGAGCCCCGCGCACGCCGCGACGGGAACGCCGAAGACCCGGTGCACGGTCGGCCGTCCGCGGCGGACATCATCGTCGTCCATGCATGGCAGGTCGTCGTGGACCAGCGAGTATGCGTGGATGACCTCCACCGCCGAGGCGAGGACGCGGCAGTCGGCCGTGCCGCCAACGGCTTCGTAGGCCGCCGCCACCAGCATGGCCCGCAGCCGCTTTCCGCCGCCCAGCACGCTGTAACGGATCGCCTCGGCCACACGCGGCTCGATACCTCCGAGCTCGGTGGCGCAGAACGCAGCGAGCGTGTCGTCGATCGCGCGGCGATCGACCGCGAGACGCAACGCCGCGATGTCAGTCACGCAGATCGTCGATGCGAAACAGCCCGTCGGCGGCTTCGTTGAGCTGCTTGAGTCGCGTCTCGGCCTGCGTGAGGAATGCGGACGCCGCTCGCAGCTCGGCAACGCCTTCCTCGAACAGAGTGAGTGCGGTATCGAGGTCCAACTCTTCGTCCTCGAGCCGCGACGCGATCGCCTCGAGTCGCTCCATGCTGGCTTCGAACGTCACGACTCGGTCCCCGCCACCGCGCGCGGCGATGTGGACTCACCGTTAGGTACCACGCGATCGACCGTCGCGGCCGCTGTTCCATCGCGGAGCACCATCTCGACGTGGGTGCCCGGTTGCAGCCCTTCGACCGAACGGACCGTACGTCCGTCGACCGTACGAAGGATCGCATACCCGCGATCCAGCGTCGCGAGTGGGCTGAGGGCGTGCAGCCGTCTGCCTGACGACTCGAGCTGGAGACGACGCCGCTCGACTCGTCGGGCAGCGCCGAGAGCAAGGCCGCGGGAGTGGTCAGCCGCGCGGGTCCGTGCGCTCGCCACGCGCTCGGCCGCGAGTGCTCTCAGCGTCTCGGCGGACATGCGAAGACGTTCGCGAAGCTCCGACTGGACGGGGACAGCGGCTTCCGCGGCGGCCGACGGCGTAGGCGCGCGGAGATCAGCGACGAGATCGCAGATGGACATGTCGATCTCGTGCCCGACGGCGGAAATCGTGGGGACCGGACACCTCGCGAGCGCGCGGGCCACACGCTCGTCGTTGAATGCCCAGAGATCCTCGCGAGCCCCGCCGCCGCGCCCGATGATGACCAGATCCACATCGCCCCAGCGCGTGACCTGATCGAGCGCGAAGCACAGCGACTCCGGCGCCGAGTCGCCTTGCACCGCCGCGGGAACGAGGACGATCTCGACGGACGGACACCGGCGCTGCGCGACCGCGTATATATCGCGCAGCGCGGCCCCATCCCGGCTGGTGATGACCGCAATGCGTCGCGGATAGCGTGGAAGCGCACGTTTTAGCGACGGGTCGAGCAGGCCATCAGCCTGCAGGCGAGCGCGCGTGAGCTCGAGCGCCTTGCGCCAAAGCCCATCGCCCTCGGCTTCCATGCGCGTGACCGAGAACTGCATCTCGCCGCGCGCGGGGTACACCGTGAGCCGGCCTAACGCGACAATCTGCATCCCGTCATCGGGCGGTGCCGGAATGCGGCGACGCTCGCGCGACCAGGCGACGCACTTGAGCTGTGCGTCCTCGCCGCGGAGGCAGAAGTACCAGTGTCCGTTGCGATGCGCCTTAAAGTCCGACACCTCGCCGCGCACCCACAGCGGCATGAACGCGCCCTCGAGGACGTCGCGCGCGGTGGCAGTCAACGCCATCACCGACACGGCCGATCCCGGAGTGGCGCCCGGGACGGCCTCCTCGACATAAACGGCACGGCGGGGTGCTTCGCGGACTTCACGCGTGTCACGTTCGGGCGGCGGCGGAACGGCGCGGGCCGCGCGCGACGCCGACCGTGACTCCGTCCTGCGAGGCGGCGGAGGCTCCGACTCGAACAGCTCGAGCGCGCCTAACGATGGCGAGGGCGGACCCCCGCGGCGCCGCGCGGTCACACGCCGGCGATCTGCGCCGCCGCGCGCACGGTGTTCTTCATGAGCATGGCAATCGTCATCGGGCCGACCCCGCCCGGCACCGGCGTGATCAACGACGCGACGTCACGTGCCGACGCGAAGTGCACGTCCCCGACGATGCGGTAGCCCTTCGGCACCGAGGCGTCATTCACGCGATTGATCCCGACGTCAATCACGACGGCGCCCGGCTTGATCATGTCACCCGTAATCATCTCCGGCCTCCCGATGGCTGCCACGACGATGTCCGCACGGCGAATATGACCGGCAAGATTGGCGGTCCTGCTGTGACAGACCGTCACCGTTGCGTTGCCACCAGGTGCATCTTGCATCAGGAGCGCGGCCATCGGCTTGCCGACGATGTTGCTCCGCCCGACGATGACAGCATCCTTGCCGCGCGTGTCCACGCCGCTTCGGACGAGAAGCTCGATCGCCCCAGCGGGTGTGCACGGCACGAAGCCGTCGCGCTCGCCAATGCTGAGCTTTCCGACGTTCACCGGATGAAAGCCATCGACGTCCTTCTCGGGACGCATGCGCCGAATGACTTTGTCGGCGGCCATGTGACGCGGCAATGGCATCTGCACCAGAATCCCGTGCACATTCGGATCGGCGTTCAGGCGATCGACCTGCGCGAGCAGCGCGTCTTCGCTGGTGTCCGCCGGGAGGCGAATCGTTTCGCCCCGCATGCCCGCTTCCTCGCATGCCTTCCCCTTCGAGCGCACGTACACGGCGCTCGCGGGATCGTCACCGACGAGCACGACCGACAGGCCTGGCGTGATGCCGAGTGCCTTGAGTCGCTCGACCTCCTCCGCGACGTCGCGCCGTACGAGACGGCCAATTGCCGTTCCGTCGATCAGCTGGGCGCCATGTGTGCTGTCTGAACCCGCGCTCGCGGCGCTGCCGGATGCTGTCTGCGTTTGTGCTTCAGCGTGCAAAATCCACCGCCCTCGTTTCGCGAATGACCACGACCTTGATCTGCCCGGGATACTGCAGCTCGGCTTCGATTCGCCGCGCGATCTCCTCGGACAGCGACGCCATGCGCACGTCGTCGACATCGTCCGGAGTCACGAGCACGCGAATCTCTCGCCCCGCTTGAATGGCGAACACCTTGTCGACGCCGCGGTAGCTCGACGCGATCCGCTCGAGTCCCTCGAGCCGCTTCACGTATGTCTCGAACGCCTCGCGGCGGGCTCCCGGTCGCGACCCTGAGATCGCATCGGCAGCCTGAACGAGCACGGACACCTCGCTCTCGTGCGGCACGTCGTCGTGGTGTGCCGCGATGCAGTTCACCACCAGCGGATGCTCACCATACTTCGTCGCGACCTCGACGCCAAGCTGCACGTGCGTGCCTTCGTGCTCGTGCGTGAGCACCTTGCCGATGTCATGCAGGAGTGCGCCACGCTTCGCCATCGCCACATCGAGGCCGAGCTCCGCCGCCATGATCCCGGCGAGGAACGAGACTTCCTTGGAGTGCGCGAGAATGTTCTGCCCGTAGCTCGTGCGCCACTTCATGCGGCCAATCAACTTGATGACCTCGGGGTGCAGCCCGGTGATTCCCGTCTCGTAGGCCGCCTGTTCGCCGGTTTCGATGATTCCGGCATCGACTTCGCGCCGCGCCTTGTTGACAACTTCTTCGATGCGACCCGGATGAATGCGGCCGTCTGACACGAGCTTCTCGAGGGCCAGCCTCGCTACCTCGCGGCGCACCGGATCGAAGCACGACACCACGACGGTGTCCGGCGTGTCGTCGATGATCACGTCGACACCCGTTGCCAGCTCGAACGCGCGAATGTTGCGGCCTTCGCGTCCGATGATGCGACCCTTCATCTCGTCGTTCGGGAGGCTCACCGCCGACACCGCGATCTCGGCCGTCTGCTCGGCCGCGATGCGTTGAACGGCGAGGGCGACGATCTTCCTCGCCTCACGCTCGGCGTTGCGGCGCGCGGTCTCGCGAATCTCGCGAAGCCGGTTGGCCGCGTCGGCCTCTGCCTCGGCCTCGAGGCGATGAATCAGCTCGGCCTTGGCCTGTTCGGCAGAAATTCCGGCGAGCGCCTCGAGCCGTCGTTTCTCCTCACCGACAAGACGCTCCAAGTCCTGCTCGCGTTCGGCGATCGTCTTTTCCTTCCGACCAAGCTCGCTCGCGCGCCGGCCGACGTCTTTCTCGCGCTGCTCGAGCATGTCGAACTTTCGATCGAGCATCGTCTCGCGGTCCTGAACGCGCTTCTCTTCCCGCTCGACTTCTTCCCTTCGTCTCCGAGCCTCGACCTCCCAGTTCTCGCGGAGCTTGATCAGCTCCTCCTTGCCGGAGATAAGGGCGCTCTTTCGGAGCGACTCCGATTCGCGCTCGGCTTCGCCGACGATGCGCTGCGCAGTCTGTTCAGCCGTGGCTTTCGCGAGGAGCTGTCTCTCGCGCTCCGCACTGCGACCGGCGCGTCGGCCAAAAAAGAAAAACGCTGCGGAGGCGAGAACAACCAATACGCCAAGCGCAGCACTCAGTGCCGTAGAATTCATGTTGATCTATGCTCCACCTCGACTCGCGCCGAGGAGATGAAGGGAACCACTGCGAGTTGGGTCTCCCCGTACAGGGACCTTCCGAGCCGGCACCGGCGTAGGGCGCGGGCTGGGACGGTCTAACTGCAAAGGGTACTTGGACCTACAGCTCGACTGGTCGTCTGCGAGAAGCTACCGCGTGCTGCGCTCGCGCGCAATTGCGGTCCTAACGCGCGCTCAGCTGCCAGCAGGGCTTCGCTTCGCGGGAGGGAGCCATCGGCGCACCTCGGAGCTCAGGGCGTCCATTGACTCATTGACCGCCTGCTGCGTGGCACGCGCGCGGAAAAGCTCGTCGGTGATCTGCAGCGCCGCGAGGATTGCCGCGCGGCTCGACTCGATCACCGCGCCGCTGTTCATGATGCCGCGAATCGTCCTGTCGACGTATGCCGCGACCTCGCGCGTGTGTTCGGGCGTCGCGTCACTGCGGATCGTGAGGTCCTGACCCACGATCGTCACCTTCACCGAGCTCCGTTTTTCGCTCATCGGTCACTCCCCGCGCGCTCATGCTGCTGTCGCAGAAATCGGAGCTGGGCAACGACCTGGTTCGTTCGTTCAGTCGCCGCGGCGAGCCGTCGCTTCAAGTCGGCATTCTCTTGTTCGACGACGGCCAGCCGCTCATGCGAGAACAGGTCGGTGGGACCGTTCGCGGCTTCGAGGGCCTTGAGGCGACCCTCGGCGGTGAGTGCGCGTTTACGGAACCCGGCTAGCTCTTCGCCAAGGTTGTGGACGAGCTGTGCGAGCTCGTGAAACGACGCGAAATCAGGCCCTGCGCTGTCGGACACCGAGCTCTCCTTCGAGGGCGCGTAGAATCTTGTTCGTGCGACCTTCGATTTCCTTGTCGCGTAGAGTGCGCGTCGCATCGCGGAACGTCAATCGCCAGGCGAGGCTTCGCGTGCCGGGTGGAAGACCCGCGCCGCGGAATTCATCGAACAGCGTGAGACGCTCGAGCAGCTCGCCGCCGTTATTCCAAATCACGCGCTCCACATCGGCGGCTCGAACGGCATCCGGCAGGAGAAGCGCGAGGTCGATCGGCGCGGCGGGTGTCGTCGGCAGTGGCTTGACCTGGACATGCTTCGCCGGCGGCGTGACCGGTGTCTGCCCGTGAATCGACTTGCCGGGTGCAGCTACATCCGCTGACTCGACCAATCCGAGATCCAACTCGATCCCGAACGCCGGTGCCGCCCAGACCGGGGCGTCGAGACGCAGCGCGCGAACAACGCCACGCGGAGCTCCGTCGAGCTCGATCGACCATAGCGTGCCATTCGCTTGCTCAGCCGCGTCGGCGGCAACAAGCGTCGCGTTCACGCTCGGTACCGCCACCTCGACCAGGCGCTCGGCAAGCGCGCGAGCGTCCCACTGGTCGTATCGGGGTGGCTTCGGCTCAGTGAAGTGCGGCGGCCGACGGTCCCCCATGACTAGAACGCCCACGCTCTTTCGCTCGAGCGGAAGCGACGCGCCAGGACGTGGCGCGAACACCGCGCCGATCTCGAACAGCCGAACGTTGCCTTCCATATGAGACAAGTTGAACTCGGCCCTGCTGGTGAGGGTTTCGAGAATCGATCTGCGCAGATGGGCCTCGTTCTCCGCGAGTGGGTTGGCGACGAGAACGTGTGTGTCGTCAGCGCCGGCAACGAATGGAAGCGGACGCACCTCGAACAACCCTTCTGCCGCGAGCGCATCCTGAATGGTGGTCTCTAGGATAAAGGCGGGCGAATCCGGCACGTTGCCGACCCTGAACGGGCGAAGCTCGTCGGAGAAGGTGTCGTAGCCATGAAGGCGCGCGACTTCCTCGACGACATCGATTTCAGCGGTGACGTCGCCGCGCCACGAGGGAACCGTTACGCGGACCTCTTCGCTCCGAT
>Ga0136846_1237179_pt1 | contig 10595 bp, 6 predicted proteins | sample HopSoiMetagenom2_FD_96841 | JGI IMG/M metagenome (GOLD analysis project Ga0136846, IMG submission 96841) | Grasslands soil microbial communities from Hopland, California, USA - 2 Assembly 2016 (version 4) | ecosystem: Environmental > Terrestrial > Soil > Grasslands | place: USA: Hopland... | reverse complement strand
CGAAATTGCCCGAGCGTTTGGACATCTTGACCGGCTCGCCGCCGCGCAGCAACCGCACCATCTGGACCAGCTTGACGTCGAACCGGGTCTTGCCGCCGGTCAGTGCCTGCACCGCCGCGACGATCCGCTTGACGGTGCCGGCATGGTCGGCGCCCCAGATGTCGATCAGCGCGTCGGCGGTCTGCGCCTTTTGCCAATGGTAAGCGAGGTCGGCGCCGAAATAGGTCCAGCTGCCGTCCGATTTCTTGATCGGCCGGTCCTGGTCGTCGCCGAACTGCGACGAGCGGAACAACGGCAGCTCGACCGGCTCCCAATCCTCGGGCGTCTCGCCCTTGGGCGCTTCGAGCACGCCATCATAGATGAGGCCCCGCGCGCGCAATTCCTTCTCGGCAGCCTCCGGCTTCTTCGCCGCCTGAAGCTCGGCCTCGGACGAGAACAGATCGTGGTGGATGCCGAGCAGCGCCAGATCGTCCTTGATCAGCACCAGCATCTGCGCGACCGCAACCTTGCGGAACAGCGCCAGCCATTCGCTTTCGGGCGCGGAGACGAACTTGTCGCCGAACTCGGTCGCCAGCGCCTGGCCAACCGGGATCAGATAGTCGCCGGGATAGAGCCCTTCGGGGATGTCGCCGATATTCTCGCCCAGCGCCTCGCGGTACCGCAGGTGCGCGGAGCGCGCGAGCGTATCGACCTGACCGCCGGCGTCGTTGACATAATATTCGCGGATAACCTTGTAGCCGCCCCATTCGAGCAAGGCGGCGAGTGCGTCGCCGACCACCGCGCCACGGCAATGGCCCATGTGCATCGGCCCGGTCGGGTTGGCCGAGACATATTCGACATTGACCGTCTGGCCGTACCCCTTGGTCGAGCGGCCGTAATCGGCGCCACCATCGATGATCGCGGCGAGTTCGTTGCGCCAGGTGTCGTCGGTCAACGTCATGTTGATGAAGCCCGGCCCCGCGACGGCAACGCTCGCCACCTCGTCGAGTTTGCCGAGTTCGGCGGCGATCTTGTCGGCCAACACGCGCGGATTGGTCCCGGCCGGCTTGGCCAGCACCATCGCGGCGTTGGTCGCCAGATCGCCATGGCTGGCGTCGCGTGGCGGCTCGACCGTCACCGCGCCTCGCGCCAGCCCGCTCGGCAGGTCGCCGGCCGCGGTCAGGGCATCGAGCGCCGCATCGATATGCGCGGCAAAGCGGGTGTAGAGAGTCATTCCTGGGATCCAACGATAAGGAGAAGGGGCGCCCTTAGACCAAGCGCGCGCGACACTCAAATTGGGGTGCCGGCAAATATGGGATGCCGGCCATCGCATTCCGCGATCGTCACGATTGACTATGTAATGTTGTATCATTATCCGGCGCCACATGAACACGGATATTCAAGCGATCAACGATCCGACGCACTGGGATTCGCTCGCGCAGCGTTACGCCGACGAGGCCGACCGCATGACCAGCCTGTATTGCCAGGCGGCATGGCAGCTCGCCGCCCTGCCTCGTAGCGCGCGCGTGCTCGACGTCGCGACCGGCGCGGGCGCCTTGTTGTCGATCGCGCTGAACGATGGCGCGGATGCCATCGGAATCGATTTCTCGCCCGGCATGGTCGCCGTGGCGCAGGAGCGTGCCGCCGCCATCCGCGCCGGCGACCGCGTTTTGGTGATGGACGGTCAGGCGCTCGATTTCGCCGATGCGAGTTTCGATGCCGCTTTCTCGATGTTCGGCGTGTTCATGTTCCCCGACCCGATCGCCGGTTTCGCGGAGATCGCCCGCGTCCTGCGGCCGGGCGGTCTGGCGGTAATCGCGGTGTGGGAGAATGCCGGCGGCGCCGGCCCGGCGCAATTGTTCCAGGAGGCAGCGCGTCGCCTGTTTCCCGATCGTCCTGTCCCCACGCCGATGGCGCGGCTGTTCAATTCATCGGCGTTGCTCGACCAGGCGTTCCGCCAGGTCGGCCTCGAACCGCAAGCGGTCCATTCGGTCGAACGCGCCTGGCCGGCGCCGCCCGTCGAATGGTTTCGCGACAATGCCAAGCTTGCCTTCGGTTGGTCGCCCTTGTGGCGCGATCTCGACGAGGATCAGCGTGCCGCTTTTGCCGAGGAGGCCGCCACGCTCGCGCTGAACCTGCCGCCCGACGGAATCCGATCGACCGCGTTGATCGGTATGGCGCGCAAACCCGCTTAATCGTTCCGGGCCGAGGTCACTTTCCCGCGCCCAGGAAGTCGCGAACCAGCTTCACCGTCGCATCGGGCTGCTCCTCCATCAGCCAATGGCCCGAATTAGCCACTACCGCCCCGGTCACATCGGTCGCGGTGAATCGCATGACGGCCGCCATCGTCGTGCCGAACGACTTGTCACCGCCGATCGCCAGGATCGGCATGGTCAGCTTGCCCGCGGCGAGGAACGCCTGGTCGTCGATTGCGTCCTGGTCGAACGCCGCGAACTGCGAGAAGCCGGCATGCATCGCGCCGGGCAATGCGTAGAGCTTGGCGTAATGCTCGCGCGACGTCTCGCTGAACTTGGCCGGCGTGGCGGAGAATTCATTCCAGAAGCGATCGAGATAGATGCGCTCGCGCCCCGCGACCAACCGCTCCATATCGGGTCCGCCGAAGCGGAAGTGCCAGAGCAGCGGATTCTTCAAAATCTCTTCCCACGGCCCGATGCCGGGGATCGGCGCGTCCATCAGCACGAACTTCTTCACGCGATCGCGATGTTCGGCGGTGAAGGCATAGCCGACCATGTTGCCGATATCGTGCGTGACGAGGTCGACCTTGTCGATCTTCAAGGCATCGAGAATGCCGGCAATGTCCTGCCCTTGCGTCTTCTTGTCATAGCCGCTGGCCGGGCGCGCCGACAGGCCGAGGCCGCGCAAATCGGGAACGATGACCGTGTGATCGCGCATCAGGTCAGCCGCCAGCGGCGCCCACATGTCGCCGGTTTCGCCATAACCGTGCAGCAACACTACGGCGGGGCCCTTGCCGCCGACGCGAACATGCAAGGTCGTGCCGTTGGTGGCGATGTCGCGTTCGACGAACGATGCCGGGAAAGGCTGGACTTGGGCCGCCGCCGGTACCGCGACGAGCAGGCTTAACGCGAGAATGGCTGAACGAAGCATGAGCGGAATCCCCCATATGCGCGCCGGTGCCCGACGCCGTCGACATAGTGCTCGCGATATTTTGTGAAAACCAGCCGGGCGGAGCCAAAAACTAGGTTCGGTAGGAACGGCGACCTGCCACTCGGCATCTTACGGGTACGCCCGGCATTAAACCACGCTTCCCCGGCGAAGGCCGGGGCCCAGTCACGACGCATTCGAAGCGGTGGGACGCCGTCGCAATGTCACGAAACTCGGCCCGGCCTTCGCCGGGGAGGCGTTGTGTTAGGTGACGCGATCACGCCCGCGACAAGCCGTTGACCGCCGGCGCGCCTTTCGTATCCGGAAACAGCGTCGCCATCACCTTGCCCGGCTCGACCTGATAATGCCCGGCGACCGCGCCGGCGACGAATTGGTCGAGGCCGAGCGTCGGCTTGAGGTCGCGGCCCTCGAACAGAGACGCCTGCCCCAGCCCCGGCCAGTCGGCGACCACCCGCCCGCCCTTGACCGCGCCGCCGACCAGCATCGCCGCCGACCCGGTACCGTGATCGGTGCCGCCGGTACCGTTGACCGCGACGGTGCGGCCGAATTCGGTCGCGACCAGGACCATCGTGTCGTTCCACGCCGGCCCCATGCCGGTCTTCAGGCTGGCGATCATCGCGTCCAGACCCTTGAGCTGCGCCGCCAGTCGGCCGCGCTGGCCGGCATGGGTATCCCAACCGCCGGTCTCGATCATCGCGATCCGCGCGCCGTTCGCCGGCGCCAGCAACCGTGCCGCGAGTTGGCCGGTCGCCGCCGCGTTTTTGACGCTGACATCGGCGAGGTCGCCGGTCAGTCGGCGCGTATCCATCGCCTCGCTCCACAAGCCATGGAGCTGGCTATCACCCTGATAGAGCGCGGCGACACGCGTCAGCAGATCGTCCGATGCCTGGGGGAGCGCGGACGGCGCGTAGCTCGTCACTTCATGCGGTCCGCGCATCGCCAGCGGGATTGTCGCGGAGACCGCGATCGCCTTGGCCTCGCCCGACGGGATGACGCCGAGCATGCGGTTCATCCACCCGTCCTTGACCTGGTACGCGCCGGTCCCGCCGCTTTCGAGCACGTTCTGTCCGTCGAAATGCGAGCGGTCGCGATAAGGTGAGGCCACGGCATGCGCGAACAAGGCTTCCCTGGCATCATACATGCCGCCAAGCGAGGTCATCGCCGGGTGCAAAGCGAAAGTCGTATCGAGCTTCTTGCCCGCCGCGAAATCGGCCGCGAGCTGACCGCGCGCGCCGGCAAAAGCCGGATCGCCGACCGCACCGATCGTGCCGAGCCCGTCGGCCGCGCCGCGCTGGATGATGAAGACGAAGCGGCGGTCGGTCTCCGCCTTGGCGAAGGCCATGCGCGGCGCCAGTGCAAGCGCAGCGGCGCCCGCGGAGCCAATCAGGAAAGAGCGGCGATCGTACATGGTTATCTCCGCAGCATTTCGGGAGAGACAAGAAGCAAGGCGAGCGCCTGGCCGGGACTTTCGGCACGGGCCAACGCCTGTTCTGTAGCGGGTGACAGCGCCGCCGGGAAGAGTTTCGGCGCGATCGCGCGCGCATCGATCTGCGCGCCGGCGCGGGTGGCGAAACGCTCCGACGCCTCGACCCGCCGGACCAAGGCGTCGGGTCCGGCCCAGCTCGCGGCGATATCGTCATAGCCGGCCGGCGATCCCGGCTTCCACGTCGGCTGGCCAAGCTGGTTGAGCAGCCCGACCGCGGCAAGCGGCTGGACCTGCGTCATCCCGAGCGCGCGATAGGCGGACATTGTCCATTCCCAGGGCGACTTGAACTTGACCGGTTGCGGCACCCAGCATTCGGGGCTGTCGATCAGCACGCGATAGAGGCTGGGCAAGTCGCCGCCGGTTTTGACGAAGCTCGCCTGCAGCCGCTGGACGAGCGCGGGCGGCGGGGTGTCGCCGGCGAAATGCCGCGCGAGCTTGGTGGCGAGATGCAACGCCGTCGCCGGACTGGTCGCCAGCATGTCGAGCACCGCCTGCGCCTGTTTCTCCCCGTCCTCACGATAGGGGCGCCCGATGATGATGCGCTCGCCAGGTTCGTGCAGGCGCTCGGCGAACACGAAGTCGCCCGGCGTGCCGTCGGTCCCCGCCATCTTCGCACCCGCCCCGCGGCCGATCCCCGCCACCGACCAGCCGGTCAGCGCGCGCGCGAATTCGGTGACGTCGGCCTGGGTATAGCCACTGCGCACGCCCAGCGTGTGCAATTCCATGATCTCGCGCGCCAGATTCTCATTGAGGCCGAGCTTCTGACCGTTCGGACGCGGGCGCCGCGCCGCGAACTGCCCGGCCGTGGAATTGGGACCGACCGACACCGCCTGGTCGAGATAGAGCAGCATCGCCGGATGGCGCTCGACGGCATTGAGCATGTCGCCGAACGTGCGCGTCAGGTTGGGACGGATCGCCTCGAACTCGAGCAGGCCGGACAGGCCGATGACCTGGAGCTTGTCGGCGGATACCGCGAAATGATTGGCCCAGAAATGCGTCAGGCGATCGGCGAACGGGGCATTGCTAGTCAGTGCGGCATTGGCGCGCGCGCCGACCGCGGCGGCATAATCGTCGCGGACCTGTCGGCCGACGAAGCGGCGCGCTTCCTTGAGCGGATCGTCGGCATCGGGCTTGGCGCCGGGTTCGGGCGTGCCGGGCGGGATGGTTGCGGCGGCGCCCATCGCCATGTTTTGCGGAACGCCCGGCGGCGTCATTTCCGGCGCCGGCACGGCGCGCTGCTGACGGCGGCCCAGCCCCATCTGCCGCAACTGGCGCTGCTGGTCGTAGAAATCGGCGAGCTCTCCCGCCACCTTGGCGCGGGACGGCACTGCGGCAATCGCCGCGGGCCTTGGATCGAACGCCTCGATCTGGTGCTTCAGCCACGCCTTGGGATTGTCGGGAATGCTATCATCGGGCCGGGCGCCAAGCCCGAAGCGATTGAGCGCAATGCTGACATCGGTCGCCGCCATCGACGCGTCACTCCTGTTCGCACCTGCGGTCTAACCGCTAAGTGTCGCACAACTATCCCGAGCATAACGCGTCAGTTAGGCATTCCCTTCGCGCTGATGTGTTTGCCTAAAAGGCATCAGGCAGGTCGATCGGTCCGACCACGTCCCGATAGCGCGCGATCGCATAGCGGTCGGTCATGCCGGCGATGAAATCGGCGATGTGGCGGCTGAGCCAGGGCTCGTCGGCGGGCAGCCGCGCGGCCCAATCGCCCGGCATCAGCGACGGGTCGGCATGATAGGCGGCGAACAGCCCGGCGACGACGTGCCGCGCCGCTTCCGCCGCCGCCAATTGCCGTGGGTGGTGATAGAGGTTCTCATACATGAACCGCTTCAGGTCCCGCTCGTCGTCGCGCATCCGCTCGGAGAATGTGACAAGCGCCCTGCCCGCATCGCGCGCATCGTCGGCCGACTTTATCCGTGCGTCGGCGATCGCGGCGCGGCTGGTCTCGATCAGGTCCATGACCATGCCGCCGATCTGGCCGCGGATCAGTTCGCCGACGAGCCGCTCCTCAGGCACATCCGAAAATCGCGCGCGGCATTCGTCCCAGCGCAGGGCGATCATCGGCAGATCGAGCAACTGATCCAGGCTCAGCAGCCCGGCGCGCAACCCATCGTCGATGTCGTGATTGTCATAGGCGATGTCATCGGCAATCGCCGCGACCTGCGCTTCCAGGCTCGGCCAGCTGGCGAGATCGAGCGGAAACTGGTCGTCGGCGCGGGCCAGCGCCCATTGCGGTTCGACGATCGGACCATTGTGTTTGGCCAGCCCCTCCAACGTCTCCCAGGTCAGGTTGAGGCCGGGAAACCGGGGGTATGGGCTATCGATCTCGGTCAGCGTGCGCAGCGTGTTGCCGTTGTGATCGAACCCGCCGCGATCATCGAGCGCCGCCTCCAGCGCGTCCTCGCCGGCATGGCCGAACGGCGGGTGGCCGATATCGTGCGCCAGGCACAATGCTTCGGTGAGATCCTCGTTGAGGCCGAGCGTGCGCGCGACGGTGCGGCCGATCTGGGCGACTTCCAGGCTATGCGTCAGGCGGACGCGGAAATGGTCGCCGTCGGGCGCCAGGAAGACCTGGGTCTTGTGCCGCAGGCGGCGAAAGCTGATCGAGTGGATGATGCGGTCGCGGTCGCGCTGAAACGCGTCGCGCGGGCCCCGCGTGGTGGTTTCCGGTTCGGGATAAAGCCGCCCGCGGCTGTCTCCGGGATGCGAAGCGTAAGGTGCGGGCGTCCTGGTCATCGTGCTCGCGTGTAGCGGCGGGAGTTTGGGAAATCTAACCGATACTTGCGGTCAAGCCGTCGCCCCGGCGAAGGCCGGGGCCGCTGGCGAAGGCGCGACACGGCCAGCGATCCCGGCCTCCGCCGGGATGACGGAACATGGCTATTTCCCGCCGAGACGGTCGACCTTCTGCCCCTTGGTGCTGGTGAAGACGAAGCCGGACAAACCGGCCTTGGCCATCTGGTTGACGAACGCCTGCGCCTCGTCTTCGGACTTGAACGGCCCGGTCAGCACGCGGTTGGTCGCGCGCAGCGGCGTCGACCAGCCTTGGCGGCTGCGAAACAGATCGGGCGCCTTGGTCCTGAGCGCGTTCCACGCCTTTTCCAGAGATGCCTGGTTGGCGCCGCCGGCCACCTGCACCCAGATGCGCGCGGGATCGCCTTTCGTCGCCAGATCAGCCTTGGCGCCCTTGGCGTCGGCGGTTTCGCATTTGGCCGACGCCTTGCCTTTCGCGCCCGGCTTGCCGCGCGTCGCCGTGACCGGCTCGGCCTTGCTCCGAGATCCCGCTTTGCCCTTGGGCGGCAACACCGGGCAGCCATTCTTGTCGAGCGCGGGCGCGTCGTCCTTTGCGTCGCGCGTGCTTTTTGCATCCGCGGTCTCGCACCGGGTGGCCGCCTTCCCTCTCGGCGTCGCCTTGCCGCGCGTCGCGGTCCTGCCCTTGGCCGGCGGCAGGCACCCGTTCTCGTCGAGCGCGGCGCTGTCCTGCTTGGCATCGCGGCCGCCCTTGGCGTCCACGACCTCGCATTTGGCGGTCGATTTGCCCTTTGCCGCCGCCCGGCTCCGCGTCGTCGTCTTGCCCTTGGCCAGGGGGGGGCACGCAACCGGGTCGATCGCGGCAGCATCGCCCTTCGCCGACTTCGCGTCCGCCAGCGGCTTGCCGTTGCGTCCCCTGGCGGACCTGCCGTCGCGAGCGTCCGCGGTTTCTTCGTTCGAGGTCTTGCGGATCGTCGATCTGGGTTCGGGCGGCTTGGCGGCGGGTTTGAGGTCCTCCACCTTCGCCCTGGGCTGGGGCGTCGCTTCGACCGGTTTCGGCGCCGGCGGCGGTGGCGGTGGCGGAGGAGGAGCGGCGCGGGTCGGCGGCGGCGCGACGCCGAGTTCGGAGCCCGGTACCGAGATACCGGCGATGATCCTGGCGAGCACGGTATCCTCGCTGACGCGCGAGGTCGCGGTCGGCGCCGGGCTGATCCCGGCCTCGGCCGCGGTCGGACGGTCGGCCACGCCGCTGCCGGCGGCGGCGCTGAAGCCGGGAGCCGGGGTCGCGGCCGGTATCGGCGCCGCCGCAACCACGACCGGTGCCGGCAACGGCGCCGGAGGGGGGGCGGCGACCGCCACCGGTGACGGTGGCGGTGACGCCGCCGGCATGGGAGCGGGCGTTGGTTTCGGCGTTTCGGCGACCTTGACCGGCGGCGGCAAGGGAGCCGGTGCCGGCGTCGGCCTGGATTCGGGTTTTGGCGCGGAAAGCCGCGCGGAATAGATGACGCGCGGCGCAGGCGAAGGCGGCGGCACAGGTGTCGCACGTGGCGGCACGTAAGATGGCGGGTTCATCGCCAGCTCGACCGGTGCGGCCGGTGTCGGGGCGGGCACGATCGGCGCGAGATCCTGGTCCTTCCCGCGTTTCTTGCGCTTCCTGGAAACGTCCTGGACGACAGGGCGTGGCCTGGATTGATCGACCATCGCGAGCACCTTGGGCGCGGTCGGATCGGGGCCGAGCCGGGGCAGCGCAGGGACCATCCGCGCGTCGGCGACGCGTTCCGGCGTCGCGCGCAACTCGCCGAAATTGACCGCGAAGGCGCGATCGGCGGCCGACAGCATCGGCAACCGGTCGAAAAAAGGGGCCAGCCCCGAGCCAAGGCCCGGCGACATCATCGAATTGGCGATCTTCTGCGCGCCCTCGCGGTCGCCGCTCATCGCGAGAATGAACGCGCGGTCGCGCCACGCCGCGCGATCGCTTTTGCGCAGCAGCGCGTCAAGCAGGTCGAGCGCTTCCTTCTTGCGCCCCGAAATCCCCATCGACAGCGCATAGCGCCGGGTTATCTCGTCATCGGGCCCGCCCCGGAGCGCCAGGCGGTAATCGCGTTGCGCGCGTTCCTGTTCGCCGATCAGGTCATAGGCCAGGCCGCGATCGCCGGCATATTTGCTCGGGTCGAGCCCACGCGACTCTGCTTCCTGAAAACGGCGCAGCGCTTCGCCGGGGCGCTCGGCGCGCACCAGCAAGCTGCCGAGCCCGGCTTTCACTCGCGGATTGAGCGGATCGAGCTTTTCGGCGCGGCCGAAAAAACCCGCCGCCGCGGTGTTGTCGCCCATCCTGAGCGTCAGTTCGCCCGCGGTGACCAACGCCTCTATGTCGAGCGGGTTGGCCGCGAGCAGCCGCATATCGGCGGCCAGCGCGTCGGCATCGCGATTTTCATCGGCGGTCTGCGCGAAACCCTGTCCGCCGCTCATCGCCAAGACAACGGCAGCGAGGCCAAGAGCACGTCGGAACATCATATTGGATGTCAGTCTAAACCCGGCGGCGGCTGAACGGGAAATGACCTTGGGCTTCACAAGCGGCGAGGCGGGGTGCGGTGACGACGAACGTCGCCGCACCCCGCAAATCGGCTTACTGGTTGTTCTGACGGTGCAGGAAGCGCGGGATATCGAGCGCATCCTTGCTCTCGCCTTCGTCCGCGTCGGAGCGCGAGCCGCCGCGCGCGACGCTCTGCATCCGCTCGAACAGCGTACCGCCGAGCTTCATGCGAGGCGCCGGCGGGGCTTCCGCCTCGTCACCGGTTGAAATGGCGGGTGCCTCTTCGGCGCTCTCGCCCGGCGACAGCCAGCCCGGCGTTTCCTCGGCCACAGCCTCGGCGGCCGCAGGCGCTTCATATTCGGCAGGGGTGGCTGCATCGTCGACGGCGACTTCGCTACCCAACACCAGTTCGTCGGCGTCGGCCTCTGGCGCGGCGGTGTCCGCAGCGTCGACCGGAGTCTCGAGGTCGAGCGGCTGCGCATCCGCTTCAGGTGTCGCCTTCGCTTCGGCCACCGCTTCGACCGGCGACGCCGGAATCACCGATTCCGTCCTGCGGCCGAAACTGAACGCGCGGGTCGCAGGCTCGGCCGCGGCAGCAGCCACGGCGGCGCTGTCGGCCTCGATCCCGGTGGCGACGACCGACACGCGGATCTTGCCTTCCAGATCGGGATTGAACGCCGAACCCCAGATGATGTT
>Ga0136846_1228773_pt1 | contig 10595 bp, 9 predicted proteins | sample HopSoiMetagenom2_FD_96841 | JGI IMG/M metagenome (GOLD analysis project Ga0136846, IMG submission 96841) | Grasslands soil microbial communities from Hopland, California, USA - 2 Assembly 2016 (version 4) | ecosystem: Environmental > Terrestrial > Soil > Grasslands | place: USA: Hopland... | reverse complement strand
CGAGATACAGATGACGCTCGAAGGCATCGGCATCACCGCCGCGATCGACCACGAAGACTTGTTCGATGCGCGGCATGTTGGAACGCGCCAGTGCGCCGCAGACGCGATCGTCGGTTGGCACGACGCGCCATCCTGCAACCCGCGCGCCGATGCCCGTCAGTTCGCGTTCCAGCGCGTCGCGGCAACGCGCGGCGCCTTCTTCGTCACGTGGCAGGAAGACATTGCCGGCGGCGACGCGTCCTTCGGACAACACGATGCCAGCCCCGTCCGCCAAGGCGCGCACGAAAGTTTCGCAACCGTGCAGCAGCACGCCGCAACCGTCGCCGCTCAAGCCATCGGCAGCCACGCCGCCGCGATGTTCCATCCGCGACAGCGCTTCCAGCGCGGTGTCGACGATGGCGCGCGAACCCGGACCGGCGACATCGGCGATCAGGCCGAAGCCGCAGCTGTCGTGCTCGATTCCGGCGTCATACAGACCGCCAGCCAGTGGGTTGCGCCGGTCGTCCATCGTGGTCCAGTCGTGTCGGTGAGGCGAGGGCAGCTCGCGTGTGTGCGGAACGCCTTTTCACCCGACTAAACCACAATTTGTGCAGTGCCACAATTTTCGTTTCAGGCGAAACGAAACCACGTTTTTCAGCCGCGCAGCACGGCTCCGCTGCGGGCGTCGCGGATCGGCGTCGGTTGCAGCAATCCGCCGGTTTCGCCATCAAGCACACCGTCGAGCAAGGCAACAACTTCGGGATCGAGGCCGGTTTTTCGTGTTGGCGCAGCGCCGCCCGCGCGGTTGGCACTGGTCGAGACCAGCGCGCCGCCGCAGGCATTGCAGAGTGCAATCACCGGCGGATGTGCGGACACACGGACCGCGATGCCGTCGTGCGCGCCGCTGATCCAGCGTGGCGCCGACGGTGACGCCGGCACGATCCAGGTCGCGGCGCCCGGCCAGCTCGCGCGGACCGCCGCGCGTTGTTCATCACCCAATGCTTCCAGCGCTACAAACGGCGCCAGTTGCGCTTCGCTCGCGGCGATCAGGATCAGGCCTTTCTCGACTTCGCGTTGCTTGATCGCGAGGATGCGCATCACCGCCCGTTCGTTGCGCGGATCGCAGCCCAGGCCCCACACGCCTTCGGTGGGGTAAGCGATCACGCCACCATGCTTGAGCAGCGCGGCGGCGGAATCGGCATCAAGCACATCCACGAAGATCGATCAGGCCAGCGTCAGCGTGACCGGGATGTTGCCGCGCGTCGCGTTGGAATACGGGCAGACCTGGTGCGCGTCATCGATCAGCTTCTGCGCGGCCGCGCGATCCATGCCCGGCAGGTGGATGTTCAGGCGGACGGCGACGCCGAAGGCCTGGCCGACCGGGCCGAGGTCGACTTCGGCATCGATGCCGACGCCTTCCGGAACCTGCAGGTGCTGGCGCGCGGCAACCGCCTTCATCGCGCCGATGAAGCAGGCCGAGTAACCCGCCGCGAACAACTGTTCGGGATTGGTGCCACCACCCTTGCCGGGCGTGGTCAAGCGCACGTCGAGATGGTCATCGTCACTGCGGGCATGGCCATTCTCGCGGCCGCCGTTGGTGTGGACGCGGGCGGTGTATACGACTTTGTCGAGGGTATTCATCGATCATTCCTGAGTTGGCGGGGTCGGGCGCCGATGATGCGCCCGTTCCTGTTACGAAATCGATAGACCACTTGCTCAGAACGGCGGCGCGTCGTCGTTCGCGGTTTTCTTTGCGACAGCCTTCTTCGTTGCGGTCTTTTTCGTTGCAGCTTTCTTGGTGGCTTTCTTCGCCGCGGTTTTCTTGGTCACAGCTTTCTTCGTCGGTGCCTTGGTCGCAGCCTTCTTTGCGGACGCCTTCCTGGCCACGGTCTTGGCCGCGGTCTTGCGCCCCCAGCCCTTGCGCGCCGGCTTGCCGGTGTCCGCCATCAGCTGGATGACTTCCTCCAGCGTCAGTGACGCCGGCTCGCGATCCTTGGGGATCTTGCCGTTCATCGCGCCATCGCTGATGTAGGGACCGAAGCGGCCGTTCAACACCTGGATGTCGCTGCCTTCGAACGACTTGATCACGCGGTTGCGCGCGATCTCTTCCTTCTCCTCGATCAGGAACACCGCGCGGGCGAGATCGATTGCGAACGGATCGTCTTCCTTCTTCAACGAGGCGTAGGTCGAACCGCGCTTGGCGAACGGGCCGAAGCGGCCGATGCCGACCGTCACTGTTTCACCGTTCGATTCGCCGAGCGTGCGCGGCATGTCGAACAGCTTGAGCGCCTGCTCCAGCGAGATCGAATAGATGCTCTGCCCCGGCTGCAGCGAGGCGAACTTCGGTTTCTCCTCGTCCTCGACGGTGCCGATCTGCACCATCGGGCCGAAGCGGCCGATGCGCGCGCTGATCGGCTTGCCGCTGGCGGGATCGATCCCGAGTTCGCGGGCGCTGCCGGCGTCGGTGCGATCGACACTCTCGGTCTTGTCGGCGACCAGCTCCTTGAACGGGCCCCAGAACCTCTCCATCAACGGAACCCACTGCTCCTCGCCGCGGCTGACCGCGTCGAGCTCGTCTTCCATCTTCGCCGTGAAGTCGTAGTCGACGTAACGGGTGAAATGCGAACTGAGGAATTTCGACACCGCGCGGCCGACGTCGGTCGGGCGGAAGGCGCGGCCTTCCATTTCCGCGTACTTGCGGAACAGCAGCGTCTGGATGATCGAGGCGTAGGTCGACGGTCGGCCGATGCCGTATTCCTCCAGCGTCTTCACCAGCGAAGCTTCGGTGAAACGCGGCGGCGGCTGGGTGAAATGCTGGTCGGCATGCACGCGATCGAGCGGCACGTTGTCCCCGGTCTTCATCGCCGGCAGCTTGCGGCCCTCGTCGTCATCGTCGGCGTTCTTCTGGTCCTTGCCTTCCTCGTACACGGCGAGGAAGCCCGGCACCACCACCGTGGTGCCGCTGGCGCGGAACGCATGCTGGTTGCCGGCCGCGAGTTCCACCGACACCGTGTTGAGCGTGGCCGGGATCATCTGGCTGGCGACCGCACGCTTCCACACCAGGTCATAGAGCTTGCGTTCGTCGTCGCTGAGGTAACGCGCGATCTGCGCCGGCGTGCGCAACGCCGAGGTCGGACGGATCGCCTCGTGCGCTTCCTGCGCGTTCTTCGATTTGGTGGTGTAGAAGTTCGGCTTGTCCGGCACCGAAGGGGTGCCGAAATCACGCGCGATCACGTCGCGGATCTCGCCGAGTGCGTCCTGCGACAGGTTGACCGAGTCGGTGCGCATGTAGCTGATCAGGCCGACCGTGCCTTCCTCGCCGATCGCGACGCCTTCGTACAGCTTCTGCGCGACCTGCATGGTCTTGCGGGTGGTGAAGCCGAGCTTGCGCGCCGCTTCCTGCTGCAGGGTCGAGGTGGTGAACGGCGGCGAAGGCCGGCGCTTGCGTTCCTTGCTCGCGACATCGGTGACGTGCAGTCGGCCCTGTGCCGCCTGGGCGATGCGCGCGCGCGCGTCCTCGGCGCTGTCGCCATCGGTGATGGTGAACTGCTCGAACTTCTTGCCGTCGAGCTTGACCAGCCTGGCGGTGAACGCCTGCGACGGATGCGTGCATTCCGCCTCGATGGTCCAGTATTCACGCGCCTTGAACGCCTCGATTTCCTCTTCGCGCTCGACGATCATGCGCAATGCCGGCGACTGCACGCGGCCCGCCGACAACCCGCGCTGCACCTTGCGCCACAACACCGGGGACAGATTGAAGCCGACCAGATAGTCGAGGGCACGACGCGCCTGCTGGGCATCGACCAGGTCCATCGCGATGCTGCGCGGATGGGCGATCGCCTCGCGGATCGCGCGCGGGGTGATTTCGGTGAACACCACGCGATGCAGCGGCTTGTCCTTCAGCAACTTGCGCTCGCCGAGGATCTCGGCGATGTGCCAGCTGATCGCTTCGCCTTCGCGGTCCGGGTCGGTCGCCAGCAGGATTTCATCGGCGGTCTTGGCGGCCTTGGCGATCGCCTCGACGTGCTTCTCGTTTTTCTCGATCAGGTCGTAGCGCATCCGGAAGCCGTGCTCCGGATCCACCGCGCCTTCCTTCGGCACCAGGTCGCGGACATGACCGTAGCTGGCGAGGACGGTGTAGTCCTTGCCGAGGTATTTGTTGATCGTCTTGGCCTTGGCAGGCGATTCGACGACGAGCAGGTGCTTGGGCATGGCGGCGTGATTCCGGAGCCGGCATGTACCGGCGAAATGGGGTGGTCGAGACGCCAACGCCCGGGACATGGGTCCCGGGCGTCTGGATCAACCTTCTATTTATAGTGGAATCACGCCGTGGGGCGGCTGTCAAGCCGTCTCAATCAATAATGAGACGATTACCCGCGGTAATGGGCCAGCGCGGCGATCATCGAGCACATCGCCAGACAGCCGATGACGAACAGCACGATCCCCAGCCCCAGCACGATCTTGGTCACCGTGCCCAGGGTGTCGTCCTGCCGTTCGGGATGTTCGGTGAATGCCCATTTGTCGACCACGACGGTGTCGCAGATCATGTCGTGCAGGGCCTGCTTGCGATCGGTGAACGCGGCCATGAGATAACCGATGCCGATCATCAGGCCACTCAACATGTAGGCGAAGTAGCGCCCGAAGCCGCGCAGGAAGGTCAGCGTTTCGCCGTCGCTGCGCACCACCTTGATGCCGATCGCCAGCTTGCCCGGCGTGGCCATCATCGATGCGCTGGAATAGAACCAGGCGAACACCACGGCCTGCAGCAGCCAGGAGACGACGGTCATGCCCGGATTGGTGCTGCCGAATCCGCGTCCGAAATTGTTCTGGATGCCGAAGATTGCGGCGACGATTCCAATCAGGATGGCAACCGGAATGCCGATCGCGAAAGTATCGATGATCGCGGCCGCCACGCGCTTCCAGAAACCGGCGTACACCACATGTCCATCCTGTTGCACGCCAGTGCCGCTGCCGACCTGCGCGCGTGGCGCCGCATAGGGGTCGTTGGCCTGGACATCCTTGCGCGCGATCGGCGTCGCGGTGTCGTACATCGAATAGCTGCCATCGACGACGGGCGCCACGGCCGGTGCCGGAGCGGAAGCCACTTCCGCAGGCTGCGGCAATACTTCGTTCGCGATCGTGGCGAAGGCCTGCCAGTTCGCCATGCCGTTGCGCCAGACCAGCGTGTCCATGTCGATCTGGCCGGCGTCACGCAGGCCCAGCAAATCCTGCGACTGCACCGGACCGCGCTGCTGGCCCTGGCGGTCGGCGTAATACCACTCGCTCATTCGATTCCCCTGTCGATTCGCTGTTGCGAAGGCGCAGTCTGCGCGAGCCCACTCTTCGCGGCAAGCCGGCGGCAGCGGAGGCGTCGACGTTCCCGATCAGTGCAGCGGTTCGGGATCGTCCGCGAACATCTGCGTTTCCATCCACGCGTAGGCAGCTTCCGAGCCCGGCTGGTTGAACAGCACCATCAGCACGACCCATTTCAGGTCGTCGAGATCGAGCTCGTCCTGATCGAGCGCCATCGCGCGATCGAGTACCAGTTCGCGCTGCTCGGCATCAAGCACGCCATGCTGCTCGAGGTAGATCAGGAAGCCGCGCGCGTCGAGGTCGAGCTTGGCCAGTTCACCGGTGGTGAAGACGCGGGTCGGACCCGACGGCCCTTGGGTGGCGAAGGTGGGGCGGCGCTCGGCGAGGCCGTCCAGCCAGTCGAAGGCGCGATTGGCCTCGGCGGGGCTGAAGCCGGCCGAAATCAGGGTCGACTGGAGTCCGTCACGATCCTGCGGAGGCGCAGTGTCATCGGTGAAGCAGTGTTCGAAGAGATACAGCAGGACGTCCAGAATGCTCTCTTTCATCGATCCCCGGCCTGCGCCCGCGGGCGCGTGGATGGCAGAAGCCTTGCTTCATCCTGGAGTGCGGAGGTAACGGCCATGCCTGACCGTGATCGTCCCCTGCAGCTCCATGGTCAGGAGAATGGAGGAGAGTCGGGCCGGCGTCAATGCGGTGCGATCCGCCAGCGCATCCATAGGGATTGGGTCGTGACCAAGTGCCGACCACACGTTCTTGTGGTCGCTGTCCCAGTCCTTGGGAGGCTGAACGGGTGGTGCCGGCGTCGCGTCCGTCGCCGCTTTCGGGCGCCGCAGTGTCCGTTTCAAGACCGGTGCCAGCGCCAGCAACACGTCGTCGGCGCTTTCCACCAGTTGCGCGCCGTCGCGGATCAGGCGATGGCAGCCGCGCGCGTGCGGATCGTGAATCGATCCCGGCACGGCCCAGACGTCGCGGCCGGCGTCGGCGGCGAACTGCGCGGTGATCAGTGCCCCCGAACGCGCCGCGGCCTCGACGACCAAGGTGCCCTGGGCAAGCCCGGCAATGATGCGGTTGCGCGCCGGGAAATGGTCGCGCAGCGGTTGGGTACCGGGCGGGTATTCGCTGACCAGCAAGCCGCGCGCGGCGATGCGGGCATGGAGATCGCGATGCTGGGCGGGGTAGCAGAGATCGGGGCCGCTGCCGAGTACGGCGATGGTGTCGCCACCGGCCTCGAGCGCACCCTCATGGGCGGCGCCATCAATGCCCGCGGCCAGCCCGCTGACCACCACCAGTCCGGCATCGGCGAAGCGATGGGCGAACTGCCGGGCGAGCATGCGGCCGCCGGTGCTGGCGGAGCGGGTGCCGACGATGGCGACGGCGGGGTCCTGCAGCAGCTCGGCATCGCCTGCCGTGAACAGCATCAGTGGCGCGCCGGAGATGGTGCGCAAGGTGGCGGGGTAGTCGGGATCGTGCCAGGCGATCAAGCGATGGCCGGGGCGTTGCAGCCATTCGGCGCTGCGCAACCAGACATCGGGATCGGCGCCACGACGCAGGCGGATGCAGGTGTCCTCCGACAGGCCTGCGGCACGCCACGCGTGCGGACCCGCGGCCAGCGCCGCGCTGGCGCTGCCATGGTGTTGCAGCAGTTCGCGGCGGGGCGCGCGGCGGCCACCGGCGCACAGGAACGCCAGCCGTGCCGCCAGTTCGGGCATATCGAAATCGACCATGCCGCCAGCTTGGGGCGGAAACGACGACGGCGCCCTCGGGCGCCGTCTCGATAACGTGTCGGAAAAATCCGAATCGGCTTAACGGGGTTCAGTACGGCGCATCGGGATGCTTGAGCTCGTAGCCGACCTGGGTCGGCTTGATGCCGTCCATCACCAGCGCGTAGCTGACATGGTCGAAGGTGCGGAACACCATCGCGTGGCCGGAGAACTCGTCGGGCAGGCGGACACGGCCGTAATTGCCGACCAGCTCGTCGGTGCGCTGGTACTTCACGCGGTCGACCTTGTTGCTGCCCATGCGCCACAGCGAGAACACCGTGCCGTTGTCGATGCCGTCCTGACTGCCGACGGAGATCGCGATGACATCGCGCGGGCCGGCGGTGCGCAGGCGATCGGCGACGGCCAGCACCTGGGCGTGGCGGTATTCGAACTGCGCCTTGGGCGGATGGGGGACGAAGTAGGGATCGTAGGCCTGGGCATCGACCGGGATCAGGCGGTCGCCTTCGCGGACTTCGCGGCCGGCTTCGTCGAGGCGGATGGTCGAGGCCTCGATGCCGCCGACCTCGCCACGGGTCACGGTGCCCATGTTGACGCGCTGCAGCTCATAGCCGAGCAGGTCGTGGCCGCGGTCCGGGGTGATCGCCGACGTCCAGAACTGCTGGAAGTCGATGGTGCGCTTGCCGCGGAAGTCGAGGTCGGCGGTATCCATGATGTCGCCGCCCTGGCGGCGGTCGAGGCGCGCGTAACGCATGTTCGGGCGCACGATCAGGAAGCGCTGGCCGACGGCGTTGGCCGGCAGGCCCTTGGCGTAGACGACGTAACCCTGCGAACCGCGCAGGCGATCGTCCTCGATGCCGACCACATAGGGCAGCTGGTCGAAGCTGTTGACCACGCGCACGTCCTTGAGCCACGGCTCGACCTGCGCCAGCGGAATGCCGGGAATCGGCGCTTCGGTGCGGTGCTGCGCCTCGGCGGTGCGATTGATGTAGGCCAGGCTGAGAATGTCACCCGGATAGATCAGGTGCGGGTTCTTCACCTGCGGGTTGGCTTGCCAGATTTCCGGCCACAGCCACGGCCGGCTGAGGAACCGGCCGGCGATGTCCCACAGGGTGTCGCCCTTCCTCACCACGTAGGTGTCGGGGTGATCGGGGCGAATGCCCGGATTCCCGGCGATGGCGAGGCCGGCGACGGTGAGCGCCGCGGTGGCGGCGATGGTTTTCAGCGACAGGTTGAAGCGCGAAAGGAGCGAGGCCATAGCCTGAGGTTCCCCGACAAATCCCCAATACGGACGGCCATTTACACCACAAAGTTCACAGTTTCACAAGACCCTTACATTTAAATCCCCGTTTTGCCGGGGCTGGGCAGCCAGCCGGCGTTCCTGGAGCGGGTGGCGGGACGCGTTACACTGGCGGCCTGCGACGGCGGTGTTCGTCCCCGCCCGCACTCCGGACTCCGAACCATGGCCCTGCTCACGATCCTCGAATTCCCAGATGCCCGACTGCGCACGAAAGCCGTGCCGGTCGATGTTGCCGGCATTGCCGCGCCCGGATTCCAGCAGCTGCTGGACGACATGTTCGAGACCATGTACGAGGCGCCCGGCATCGGTCTCGCCGCCAGCCAGGTCGACGTGCACCAGCGTTTCATGGTGATCGACATCAGCGAGGACAAGAATTCGCCGATGGTCTTCATCAACCCGGGAATCCTTGCCAAAGAGGGCGAGGAGGTCTGCCAGGAAGGCTGCCTGTCGGTGCCCAACATCTTTGCCGACGTCACCCGCGCCGCCAACATCCGCGTGCGCGCGCTCGATCGCAAGGGCGAGGCGTTCGAACTGGATGCCGATGGTCTGCTGGCGGTGTGCATCCAGCACGAGATGGACCATCTCGACGGCAAGCTGTTCGTCGATTACCTGTCGCCGCTCAAGCGCGAAATGGTGAAGAAGAAGCTGGCCAAGGCGGCGCGCGAGAAGAAGGCGGCCTGATTGCGCATCGTGTTCGCCGGCACGCCGGAGTTCGCCGTGCCGGGCTTGCGCGCGGCTTGCGAACGCGCCGAAGTCGTCGCCGTCTATACCCAGCCCGATCGCCCCGCCGGACGCGGGCGCGCGCTGACGCCATCGCCGGTGAAGCAGGAAGCACTGCGGCGCGGCATCGAAGTGCGCCAGCCGGAGACCCTGCGCGATCCCGAAGTGCAGTCGCGCTTGCGCGCACTCGAACCGGACCTGATCGTCACCGCGGCCTACGGCCTGATCCTGCCGAAGAAGGTGCTGAAGATTCCGCTTCATGGTTGCTGGAACCTGCATGGTTCGCTGCTGCCGCGCTGGCGCGGCGCGGCGCCGATCCAGCGCGCGATCGAAGCCGGCGATGCCGAAACCGGCGTCTGCCTGATGGAGATGGAAGCGGGGCTCGACACCGGGCCGGTGCTGTTGCGCGAGGCGACCGCGATCGGCACGGATGAAACCTCCGGGCAGTTGTACGAACGCCTCGCCGGCATCGGCGCGAACGTGCTGGCCAAGGGCCTGGACATGCTTGTCGCCGGGACACCTCCGCAGCGGCATCCGCAACCGGAAGCGGGCGTGACGCATGCCGCCAAGATCGAGAAAGCGGAAGCGCGCCTCGACTGGAACGAATCCGCCGAAGTGCTGGCGCGCAAGGTGCGCGCCTTCCAGCCGTGGCCGGTGGCGGAAGCCGTGCTGGCGGGCGAACGTGCACGCATCCATGCGGCGAAAGCGATCGCCGCGGGCAGCGCCGCCGCGCCGGGAACGGTGGTTGCTGCGAGCCGCGATGGCATCGATGTCGCCTGCGGCGATGGCGTGCTGCGCCTGCTGATGCTGCAGCGCGAAGGCGGGCGCGCCGTATCCGCCGCCGACTATCTGAACGCCCGCCGTGGCCAATTCTGAGAAAGCGCGACCTGGCGACAGCCGCGGTGCCGGCGTGCGCGCCGATGCCGCGCGCGTGCTCGATGCGGTGATGCATCGCGGTCGTTCGCTGAAGGTGGAGCTGTCGACGGCGCAATCGCGGATCGACGATGGCCGGGATCGCGCGCTGCTGGAAGCGATGGTGATGGCGGCGCTGCGCAATCGCGCCGATTACGAAGCGACGTTGAAGTCCTGGCTGCCGCGTCCGCTCGGTCAGCGTGACAGCGAACTGCGCGCATTGCTCTACGCGGGTCTCGCCCAGCTCGATGTCATGGGCTTGCCGAGCCACGCGGCGGTTGATGCGACGGTGGAGGCCGCGCGCCTGCTCAAGCGCACCCATCAGGCCGGTCTGGTCAATGCGGTGTTGCGCCGGGCGACGCGCGAAGCGCTTGTGCGCGCCGATGCGCAGGCAGGTTGGCCGCAATGGCTGTTGCAGCATTTGCACGCCGATTGGCCAGGCGATATCGACGCGATCCTGCGTGCCAGTCGCGTGTCGCCGCCAATGTGGTTGCGGGTGAATCATCGCAAGACCGATCGCGATGCCTATGCTGCGCGACTGCGCGAACAGGGCATGGACGTGCGGATGCCGGATCACCCCGCTGATGCGCTGCTGCTGGAGACGCCGGTGGCGGTGAGCGCATTGCCCGGATTCGGCGAAGGGCTGGTGTCGG
>Ga0136846_1227091_pt1 | contig 10595 bp, 9 predicted proteins | sample HopSoiMetagenom2_FD_96841 | JGI IMG/M metagenome (GOLD analysis project Ga0136846, IMG submission 96841) | Grasslands soil microbial communities from Hopland, California, USA - 2 Assembly 2016 (version 4) | ecosystem: Environmental > Terrestrial > Soil > Grasslands | place: USA: Hopland... | reverse complement strand
ATGTAGCGAAAAGGTTGCGCCAGTTTCCAGCTGGGGAAAGTGTTGGTGGCAAAGCGGGAGTGAACCAGACCAAAGGCAGAAACCATTCTCTTATTGCTAAGATCGTTGAAATAACCACGAACCTGGTTACTGGTTAACTGTCCCTTGTATACAACGGTTTTGTAAGAAAGCGATGCGATGTAAAAACCGATCGCGTCTTTCTTAACCGTATTGTTTATAGTATGGCTGGCGTAGTTGCGCAGCACAAATAATTTGCGTTCAAAGTCAATGGGGTTGTTGATGTGGTCGGGACAGGCGATGAATACCTGTTCCATTTCAGGCTCTACACTCAATGCGGAGGGACCAATGCCATCAGGATTTACGGGCACCTTTCGGTAAACCAGAATTTCCAGGCCTAATTTCTCAGCAGCGCGATTGAAGATATCGCGACACTCTTCACGTAAACGGATCTCGCGGGGGAAAAATATTACCCCAACGCCATAGCGGCCAAAGGCTGGCAGATGAACACCCAGCTTCAGACACTCGTCGAAAAAGAACTCGTGGGGATTTTGGATCATAATACCGGCGCCATCGCCCGTATTAGGTTCACAGCCGCAGGCACCCCGATGTTCCATATTTTCCAATATGGTTAATGCATCGCTGATGTTCTGGTGACTTTTGTGCCCCTTAATGTTCGCTACGAATCCAATGCCGCAGGCATCACGCTCAAAGGAAGGATGGTATAAACCCAGGTTACTTGCCATGGAAATGCATAGTTTTTTGAAAAATATTCAATTAAAAGTCAGTTTCTCTTTAAATCGTTTAATTAGATAGCAAGCAAGCGATTGAAATTACGAAAAAAACCACTTATTGCCCGGAGTTTATGCAATTTTTTTCACAAAATAGCTGGATGTATTTAGTAAGTTTTTATGATCCCTGCAATACTATCAAACGCCTCATACATCAAACAATATTACAATTAATGACTTGCTATTGTTTACCAATCCGGTAGGCTACCGGGCAGGATGCTGCAGGATGGATTTGGAGGGTGCTAATTATCTATAGCAAGCGTTATGCAGTTTAAACCGCCTGTTGTATTTATTTTAACATTTCGGAGCAGTGTAGGAAACTCATCAAAGAAGGCGTAGTACAAACAACCACAAAGCCTGTAGTTAAAATTAATAGCCACGCACAATATGATTGCCTTTTACCTTCATACACTTGTTAAATGGTTATTATACTTTAAGGCTAACGACCATCAGTGTGCTAAGTGTTTATTATTAATCGTTTGTTATGCACGGTTATATGTGTATAAGTTTCATCAAACACATTTGTCTGCTGTGCTGTAACGACGTAAATTTGCAGCGCCAAATCCAATATCAGCTGACGGCAATATCGACAAAAATACTCTACGAACATTCTAACCATTGTGTCACAGCCATAGCTATAGCTATTCATTTCTCTTGTGCATTCATCGCCATGTATCAATAACAAATCACTGACAGTGCTTTGCCTTAACGATTAATCAAACATAATTTTTTTCTTAGAACATCTTTTCCGATTTAATGTCGGGACAAGTATTCCATTATCCATGGAAGACCAAGATCATACTATCCAATATCAGTCCTTGTGCACTTTTTAACACTATTGTGTCTGATATCCGAGAAAAACCAGGCTAGTAAATCCAATATCGATCTATGTATCGTTTTAATCCCTATTAGTATTCAATATCCGGGGAAAACCATGTGTACAGAAATCCAATATCAATTGCCCTGTACCATTTAATTAACCTATTAGTACGCCAATATCCAGGAAAAGCCAATCCGGTTCTATGAGGACAATCAATTTTTATTTGTCCAAAGTAGACTCAAATATGTGTATGTTTTGTCCCGTCCCTCAGATCATTGACGGCCAATATCTATGAAAAGACCAAGGTCTTTAGCAACCGATAGCAACTCTTCCGTTTAATCCATTATCCAAGCTAAAGAAGACCATCCGTCAGACTTTATGACAAAGCCCTCCGGATATCGGGGGGCTTTTTATTATCAAAAAAGCCATCCCGATGAATCGGAATGGCTAACCACTTAAACAGATAACATATGTTTTATACCAAATAACCAAACAGCGTATCGTTCTTATTCAACGCTGTATAGTTTATGTTATAACGTTGCATGTTCTGCAACAGTATATCGTAATCTTCTTTTTTCTTCAACTCTACGCCTACTAATGCAGGGCCGCTTTCTTTGTTTGTTTTTTGCATATACTCAAACCGGGTGATATCGTCATTTGGTCCCAGCACATGATTCACAAACTCTTTCAGGGCGCCTGGCCGTTGTGCAAACTTTACCAGGAAATAATGTTTCAACCCTTCATACTGCAGGCTTCTTTCTTTTATCTCCTGCATGCGATCAATATCATTGTTGCTGCCGCTTATTATGCATACAACGGTTTTGCCTTTTATCGCATCGGCATAATCATCCAACGCCGCAATTGATAATGCACCAGCCGGTTCAACTACAATGGCATCTTCATTGTACAATTTCAAAATGGTTGAACAGGCTTTCCCTTCCGGTACCAGGTGCATATCATCCAACACCTCTTTACAAATAGGGAAGGTGATGTCCCCTACTCTTTTAACAGCGGCACCATCAACAAAGCGATCTATTTCGCTCAGTGTTACAGGAGCACCGTTTTTCAATGCTTCAAACATGGAAGGAGCGCCTTCGGGCTCACAGCCAATAATTTTTGTTTTGGGTGAATACGTTTTCATGTACGATCCTACCCCGGCACTTAAGCCGCCGCCGCCAACGGGTACAAACACATAATCAATATCACTTTGTTCTTCCAGTATTTCAACCGCTACAGTTCCCTGTCCTTCAATAATGCGGTAATCATCAAACGGCGGAATAAAGGTCATGCCCTGCTGCTCTGTATATTGTTTCGCAGCTACGGCGCAATCATCAAACGTATCGCCAATGAGTTGAATTTCGATGTTCTCCTCACCAAACATGATGGTTTGGTTCACCTTTTGTCTGGGTGTTATAATGGGCATAAAAACCACCCCCTTTACATTGAGCTTTTTGCAGGAGAAAGCAAAGCCCTGTGCATGGTTGCCCGCACTGGCACATACCACTCCACGCTGTAGTTCTTCGGCCGGCAAACTGCTCATCATGTTATACGCTCCCCGCAGTTTGTACGACCGTACAACCTGCAGATCTTCCCGCTTCAGGTACACGTTGCACTGGTATTTCTTCGACAGGTTGTGGTTGTACATCAGTGGGGTTTTGTTCACCACTTTTTTTAACCGCAAGGCTGCTTTATGAAATTCCAATTCAGGCCTGGTTTGTGTGAATGTGCTCATACTTGATATAATTAAAAAAATTAGCCACCGTTCTTTGTTTGAAATTTTTTCCGCTGTTTTAGTTATCAGAAATTTCGGAACGGTGGCTAATTTTTTACAGTGCTATGCTCTTAAGCTACAACTTCGGCTGGTTTTTGATTTTCCGGACGAAGGCTACGAACTGTTTTACCAGCTTGCCACATTTCGCTTTCACGCAGTTCTTTCAGCTCAGCTTCCAGTTTCTCACGGTAGTCAGCCTGGCTGTTGCTGTCGATTGAACGTTGAGATTCTTTACCGGTAGCAACGCTTTCATACAGGTCGTTGAATACAGGCAATGTTGCATCGCGGAACTTCTTCCACCAATCCAATGCACCGCGTTGAGCAGTAGTGCTACAGTTGGCATACATCCAATCCATACCATTTTCTGCAACCAGTGGCATCAGTGATTGAGTCAGCTCTTCAACAGTTTCGTTGAATGCTTCTGAAGGGGTATGACCTTTACTACGCAATACCTGGTATTGAGCAGCGAAGATGCCCTGAATAGCACCCATCAGTGTACCTCTTTCGCCGGTTAAGTCGCTGTATACTTCTTTTTTGAAATCAGTTTCAAACAGGTAACCACTACCTACTGCAATACCCAGCGCCACTACTCTTTCTTTAGCTTTACCGGTAGCATCCTGGAAAATAGCGTAGCTACTGTTCAAACCACGGCCTTGCAGGAACATCCGACGCAGTGAAGTACCAGAGCCTTTAGGAGCTACCAGGAACACGTCTACATCTTTGGGAGGAATGATGCCTGTTTGCTCGTTGAAGGTGATACCAAAACCATGTGAGAAATATAATGCTTTACCAGCAGTTAAATGTTTTTTAACGGTAGGCCACAATTGAATTTGGGCAGCATCGCTCAACAGGTAGCAAATGATAGTACCACGTTGTAATGCTTCTTCAATTTCGAACAATGTTTCGCCGGGTACAAAACCATCTTTCACCGCTTTATCCCAGGTTTTTGAATTTTTCCGCTGGCCTACGATTACATTGATACCATTGTCTTTCTGGTTCAGCGCCTGGCCTGGACCTTGTACACCGTAGCCGATCACAGCTACTACTTCATTTTTCAATACCTGTTGCGCTTTGGCAAGTGGGAACTCATCACGAGTTACTACATTTTCTTCCACCCCGCCGAAATTTAATTTTGCCATTGTTGAGAATGTTTATTGTTATTGGTTTTTTGTTTTGGTCCTTTATTTTAAAGAGATGCATAGGGTGGCCTACCCTTGGCGGGTGAGTCACCCTGATATATTACATGGTAAACACCTGGTCGCCTTTACCTAAATATTCATTTTCGATCACTTCTTCACCTGGTTCTTTTTTCTCGAATTCTTTCAGCTTGCTGTGGAAACCACTGCTGGCTTTAATAATGGCCACCCGGGCGCTACGTACAAATTCAATCAACCCATAGGGCTCCAGTACAGCAATGAGTTTGTTGATCTCTTCGCGCTGACCGGTAGTTTCAAACACGGTATAATCTTTTCTGATCACCACTGCCCTTGCACCGTACTCACGCAATAACCGTTCTACTTTTACTTTTTCAGCAATTTCATCGGTAGGTACTTTGTACAAAGCCAGCTCCTGCCATACAATTTCATCGTTGGTATTGTAATAAGCTTTCAGCACTTCCACTTGCTTTTCTATCTGGCGCGCCAGCTTTTTCACCACTTCTTCCACTTCGTTGATGACGATGGTAAAGCGGTGGATGCCTTCTATTTCTGAAGGAGAGGTATTCAAACTCTCGATATTGATCTTACGGCGTGAGAACATGATGGCGATGCGGTTCAGCAAGCCGATCTGGTTCTCAGTATATACCGTTACGGTGAATTCCTGTTTCATAATATAACCCAAAGGGTTTTTGATGAATTACAATTTGTACTTTAGTTCTCTTTTATGGCTACTACGCGCAACCTTTTATAATCTGCATACCACTTCTGGTTCCTGTACTGGGTTTGCCGCAATGTTTCCTGTGTTTTTTCCAGGATCTTCTCTTTCGCTTCTTCTGCTACACCTTCCAGTAATGTACCACAAAACATATGCACCCAATCCTTGATACCATCCTGTGCATCTTTCAACTCCGTTTCGCGATTATAATGCGCCGCGTAGGTAACCCTGAATCCCTGTTTTTCCAACAGACCGGTGTACTCGCTTAAGGAAGGATAGTACCAGATCTCGTGGTCGCGGTAAGCGTTCTGTGGGTATCCGTATTCTATCAGCGCATTGTTCAGGGCACGCATGATCAGTTGCACGTTCCCTTTTCCACCCATCTCCAGCACCAGCCGGCCGCCGGGCCGCAGGTTCTTGTACATGCATTGAATGGCCTGCTCCTTTTCGGTTACCCAGTGCAGTACTGCATTGGAAAACAGGGCATCGAATGACTCATTGAAGTCGAAATCAGTTACTGAGGCCAGTCTGAAGGGCAGATGCGGATATTCATTTCTCGCTTTGGCGATCATGTCTATTGAACTATCCATACCTGTAACCATAGCGCCTGAAGCGGCGATCAGGCTGGTTAAATAACCGGTACCACATCCTATATCCAGAATACGTTCGCCTTCCTGTGGGGTTAGCAGCTGTTGTACCAGGTACTCACCATACTTGAAAACAAAATCATGTTTGTTGTCGTACAGCGAGGTATTCCAGGTATTTTTTTCTGTTATAGCCATTCGTTACCTTTTTAATTATTTTAAACGGATTTCTGCTACGCTGCAACCTTGTGGCACCATCGGGAACACGTTGTTCTCCTTTCCTACCATTACTTCCAACAGGTAAGCGCCTTTTGTATTCAGCATCTCTGACAATGCTTTTTTCAGGTTTTCCCTTTTTGAAATGCTTTGTCCGGGAATTTTGTATGCACTGGCCAACGTTACAAAATCAGGACTGGCAATATCTACGAATGAATAGCGCTTGTCGTTGAAGAGTTCCTGCCACTGACGCACCATTCCCAGGAACCGGTTGTTCAGGATCAGGATCTTTACATCGATCTCTGTTTGCATGATGGTTCCCAGTTCCTGAAGGGTCATTTGGAAACCACCATCGCCAATGATAGCAACGGTAGTTCTATTGGGAGCACCTACTTTTGCACCTATAGCTGCAGGTAAGCCAAAGCCCATGGTTCCCAAACCACCGGCGGTGATATTACTTTTTGATTTGATGAATTTTGCATACCGGCAGGCTACCATCTGGTGCTGGCCAACATCGGTTACAATGATCGCATCGCCACCAGTCAATTCATTCAGGGTTTTTATTACTTCACCCATGGTCATTTCATCGGTGGTGGGGTTCAGTTCTGGCGTAATACAGGCGTCTTCTTCCTCTTTCATCATATCCTTGAACTTCTGCAACCATTGCGGATATACTTTTTGTTCTATCAGCGCGGTCAACATGGGCAGGGTTTCTTTACAGTCGCCCCAAACCGGAACGGTTGTTTTCACGTTCTTGTCAACCTCAGCCGGATCGATATCCAGGTGAATTACTTTTGCCTGTTTGGCATATTTATCTAAACGGCCGGTAACGCGGTCATCGAAACGCATCCCGATCGCGATCAATACATCGCATTCATTGGTGAGTACGTTAGGGCCATAGTTACCGTGCATGCCCAGCATACCTACGTTCAGCGGATGGTCGGAAGGGATGGCGCTCAATCCCATCACAGTCCAGGCTGTAGGGATACCCGCTTTCTCAATGAATTTCAAAAACTCCTGTTCAGCTTTACCGAGTATTACCCCCTGACCAAAGATCACAAAAGGTTTCTCTGCTTCGTTGATCAGTTTAGCGGCCGCTGCTATGTACTCTTTGCGTACAATGGGTGCAGGGCGATAGCTGCGCACATGGTCACATTTGGTATAGCCTTCGTAATCGAATTTTTGTATCTGTGCGTTCTTGGTTATATCAATCAACACCGGGCCGGGACGACCGCTGCGGGCAATGTAGAAAGCTTTTGCCAGCACGGCAGGAATTTCGGTAGCATCTGTTACCTGGTAATTCCATTTGGTTACCGGTGTGGTTATATTGATCACATCCGTTTCCTGAAAGGCATCTGTACCCAGCAAATGGGCAAATACCTGTCCGGTCACACACACCATCGGTGTGCTGTCGATCATCGCATCAGCCAACCCTGTTACCAGGTTGGTGGCGCCAGGACCGCTGGTGGCGAATACGACACCTACCTCACCTGAGGAGCGCGCATAGCCCTGTGCGGCATGTGTTGCACCCTGCTCATGACGCACAAGTATATGATGTAGTTTTTCCTGGTAATCGTACAGCGCATCATAGATAGGCATGATAGCGCCTCCCGGATATCCAAAGATGGTACTGACACCCTCTGCCAGGAATGCTTCCAACACTGCGACCGAGCCGCTGATATTTGTTACAGCTGGTTTCTTTTCCGTCTTTCCTTTGGCAGGTGTCTTTTCGATTGTACTCATAAACTTTTTTTTGTGATTCAATTGTCGTTTAGTTCCATTTCATTTTTTGTGTGATGGAAGCATCGTTATTCCGATTCATCAGTTACACATCCCTCGGAAGCATCTTTTACCTGCTTCGCATATTTATAGAGAAGTCCTTTTTTCACTTTCAATGGGGGCTGTTTCCATGCCGCTTTGCGTTTTGCCCATTCGTCGGGACTAACCTTTGCATTGATGGTATTCTTAACTGCATCCAGCTCGATGATGTCACCATCTTTCACGTAGGCAAGACCACCGCCATCAAACGCTTCGGGTGTAATGTGCCCAACCACGAAACCGTGCGTACCACCGCTGAAACGGCCATCAGTGATAAGGGCTACGCTTTTACCTAAACCAGCGCCAATCAGGGCAGAGGTTGGTTTCAGCATTTCAGGCATTCCAGGTCCGCCTTTGGGTCCTACATAACGGATCACCACAACGTCACCCGGCTGTACTTTTTTACTTTGAATACCGGCAATCAGTTCAAACTCGCCATCGAAAACGCGGGCGGGTCCTTCAAAGCGTTCGCCTTCTTTACCGGTAATCTTGGCAACACTACCATTTGCAGCCAGATTACCATACAGAATTTGTAAGTGACCGGTAGCTTTTATGGGTGTTTCGAGCGGGAGAATTATTTTTTGTTTGTTGAAGTCGAGGTCAGGAACGCCGGCCAGGTTCTCAGCCAGTGTTTTACCGGTTACGGTTAAGCAATCGCCATGCAGCAATCCTTTTTGTAACAGGTATTTCATTACTGAAGGCAAACCACCATGCTCGTGCAGGTCCTGCATCAAATATTTTCCGCTGGGTTTAAAGTCGGCCAGCATGGGGATATTATTGCTGATAGTTTGAAAATCGTCTTGTGTGAGGGAAACGTCTACGCTCTTGGCGATGGCGATCAGGTGCAGTACGGCGTTGGTACTTCCACCGAGGATCATAATGGTGGTGATGGCGTTTTCGAAGGCTTTGCGGGTCATGATATCGCAGGGCTTGATATCTTTTTCCATCAACAGGCGGATGGCCTTACCCGCATCATAACACTCTTTTCTTTTTTCTTCGCTGAGCGCAGGGTTCGATGATGAATAAGGCAGGCTCATACCCAACGCTTCAATGGCCGATGCCATGGTATTGGCCGTGTACATCCCGCCACAGGCGCCGGCGCCGGGACAGGAGTTCATTACAATGCCTTTAAAATCTGCATCGCTCAAATTGCCCGCTATCTTTTGTCCTAACGCTTCGAATGAAGAAACGATATTCAGGTCCTGTCCTTTATAGTGACCGGGTGCAATGGTTCCACCATATACCATGATGGAGGGGCGGTTCAAGCGGCCCATGGCCATTAATGAACCCGGCATATTTTTATCGCAACCAGGAATGGTAATTAAGGAATCATAATATTGTGCGCCACAAACCGCTTCAATGGAGTCGGCGATAACATCGCGGCTAACCAGTGAATAGCGCATGCCATCGGTTCCGTTCGACATACCATCACTCACACCAATGGTATTAAAGATCAATCCTACGAGGTCGTTCGCCCAAACACCTTCTTTTACAATTTTAGCCAGGTCGTTCAGGTGCATGTTACAGGTGTTGCCATCGTAACCCATGCTCGCAATACCTACCTGCGCTTTTTTCAGATCTTCGTCAGTTAAGCCAATGCCGTATAACATGGCCTGGGCGGCAGGCTGGGTTTCATCCTGCGTAAGTGTCTTTGAATATTTGTTTAATTCTGCCATAGTACCTGTCTAAAAACTATTAAAATTGGATTTACTTTTTAATTTCTGATTCTTCATTTCTCACTTACCAATGCCGCTTCCGTTACCCGTTCTCTATATGCCAGTTGAATTTTTCTCCCCAGCGTATCGTTCCAGTTGGTGGGGAACACCACATCGTCGAACGATTGCCAGCCGATCACTTCTGCCGCAGTACCGCAAAAGAATGCGGCATCCGCCTGTTTTAATTCATCGGTGGTGAACAAACGCTCTTCAACGGGAATGTTCATCTCCGCACATATTTCTATTACAGTGGCCCTGGTTATCCCGGGTAAAATATTACCGGTGGGCGGCGTAACCAGTTTGCCGTTCTTTTCAAAAAATACATTGGCGCCCGGACCTTCTGCTACAAAATCATTCATATCAGTCAGCAGGGCTTCATCGAAACCTTTTGCCTTTGCTTCCTGGCTGGCGAGGATCGAATTCACATAATGGCCGCTGGCTTTTGCTTCAATGCGAAAACCTTTGGGGTTGGGGCGTTGAAAAGAAGAGGTCATTACGCGGATTAATTTCTCCCCCAGGAACAAACCCATTTCCCATGCAGCGATCATTAAATATGATTCGTTATTGAGGTTGAAGCTCATATTGGCCGGCGCGTACACTACTGGCCGGATATAAGCATTCTGCAGGTTGTTCTTTTCCAGCAGGGCATAGGTGGCTTCTATCAGTTCATTGGTATCCCAGTTGTACGGCATGTTCAATGCAACAGCTGAGTTTTTCAGGCGATCGTAGTGCTCTGTTGCCTTAAAGATCTTCGTTTCGCCGCTGGCTGTCTGGTACGATCTGATGCCTTCAAATACGGCATACCCATAATGAAGCGACTGGCTGTAATAGTCAGTAGTTGCCTCTGCCGCTTTTACAAAAGCGCCATTGAGAAAAATGATCGTGTTATCGTGATAGTATGCCATGTTTGTTTATTTAGAATAAGGGTTATTGATTAAGAACGCCCCTCGATCCTTCGACTTCGCTCAGGCCCTAAAACAAGAAATCCCGCCTCGTTGGAGGCGGGTCTTT
>Ga0136846_1207847_pt1 | contig 10596 bp, 9 predicted proteins | sample HopSoiMetagenom2_FD_96841 | JGI IMG/M metagenome (GOLD analysis project Ga0136846, IMG submission 96841) | Grasslands soil microbial communities from Hopland, California, USA - 2 Assembly 2016 (version 4) | ecosystem: Environmental > Terrestrial > Soil > Grasslands | place: USA: Hopland... | reverse complement strand
GTGGTGGCAGCCGAATGGGGACTTCTGCTGGCCATGCTGGTCGCCTTCACCATCGCCAAGGGCGTGGTGGTCTACGCGGTTGCCCGCCTGTTCGGCGGCTCCAGCCACCAGGCCCTGCACCGTACCTCGATGTTCCTGCAGGGCGGCGAGTTCGCCTTCGTGCTCTATGCCGCCGCGACCGCCGGCGGGGTGATCGATGCGCGCGAAAATGCGCTGTTCACCACCGTTGTCATCTTCTCCATGGCGCTGACGCCGCTGCTGATGATCGCCGCGGATCGTCTGCTGCGCAGCGAAGCGTCGATGGAGGGTGTAGAGGCGGCACGTGATCTAAGCGCAAGGGTGCTCATCATCGGCTTCGGCCGTTTCGGCCAGATTGCCTCGCAACTGCTTCTGTCGAAAGGGGTGCACCTTTCCGTCATCGACATGAACCCCGACCGTATCCGTGAAGCCGGGCGCTTCGGTTTCAAGGTGTTTTTCGGCGACGGCACCAGGCTCGATACGCTGCACCATTCTGGTGCTGGTTCTGCCGAAGCATTGATGATCTGCCTCAACGATCCGAAGGCCGCGATTCAGATTGTCGAATTGGCGCAGCATGAGTTTCCGCAGGCGAAGATCCTCGTGCGCAGCTATGATCGCGGCCATGCCGTGGACCTGATCCGGGCCGGTGTGGACTATCAGATCCGCGAGACGGTCGAATCCGCCTATCTGATGGGAGCCGAGGGCCTACGAGCATTGGGCTATGCCGAGCTTGACGTGGAGGAAGCCGCCGAAGACGTCCGTCAACGGGACAATGAGCGACTGTCCGAGCAGGTGCAGGGTAACGCCATGTCCGGTCAGGACCGCCTGCACGTCCGGCCCGTTCCTGAGCCGCTAAGCGGAGTTGCCGTGTCGAAATAGACAGCGGCAGAGACTCCGTCGCATCGGCGTACCCATGCTTGACGTGCCTAAAGGCAAAAGTGCCGGGGTGGATAGTCACCTATCAAGCGAGCAAGCGTCCTCATCAAAAGGAAAAGCAAATGAAAGCTGCAGTTTATGACAACCCCGGTCCGCCGACAGTTCTGAGATATGCCGATGTGTCCGATCCGGCTTGCGGGCCAGACGATGTTCTGATTGCCGTCGAAGCGATTTCGATCGAGGGAGGCGATCTGATCAATCGCCGATCGACCCCACAGCAATCTCCCTGGATCGTCGGCTATGCGGCCGCCGGGATCATTATCTCGATCGGTGAAAATGTCCGCGACCGGGCAGTCGGTGAAAAGGTGGCTGCCTTCGATATGCATGGGTCGCATGCGGAGCTCTGGTCCGTCCCAGCCTCACGGACATGGCTTGTCCCGGACAGCGTGGACATGGCACAGGCCGCGGCGCTGCCGATTTCCTTCGGCACGGCCTATCATTGCCTGATCACCAAAGGCGGCTTGGGCGAAAGTGAAACAGTGCTGATTCAGGCTGCCGCCGGCGGCGTCGGTCTGGCGGCCATCCAACTGGCGCGTGGCGCAGGGGCGGCTGTCATCGCCGTGGCTGGTGGCAGCGAACGACAAGCGCGCCTGACTGAGCTCGGCGCATCATATGTCATTGATCGCCTGGAGAAGGATGTCGCGGAGGAGGTTCTTCGGTTGACCGGCCGCAAGGGTGCCGACCTCGCCATCGATCCGGTAGGTTCGACCTTGCAGGCCTCGCTATCCGCGCTCGCGCCCGAGGGTCGCCTCGTATTCGTCGGGAATGCAGGTGGCGGCAGCCTCAATGTCGACCTCTGGCAACCGATGCAGAACAATCAAACGCTTCACGGCGTCTTCATGGGGCCGCTTTTCGAGAGGCCGGCCGTATACAGGACCGTCAGCCAACTTCTCGAGGCCGTGGCCGAGGGACGCATGGAGGTCGTGATCGATCGTGTCTTTCCGTTGCATGAAGCATCAAAGGCACATGAATATGCGGAGACAGCCAAGCCGTTGGGGCGCGTTGTGATGGTGCCCTGATTTCCGAATGATCTGATGGTCTCAAGATGCAGTTGCTGATCGCTAGGCGAGGCATCGCGGACGTCGTTGGGAAGAGTGCTGCGCTGCTACGGGTAAGCTGTCTTCGGCAATGCCGGGCGATGATCAAAGCACTCGATCAGCATTTCGGTCAGGACACGCACTTTTCGAGCAGGATGCTGTCCTGGCGGTCGGATGACATAGATCCCTGCGGGCGGAGGTGGATGGCGCGGCATCACGGGAACCAGCGCGCCGGAAGCGACATGCGGATCGGTGATGCCGTCGGGGAGCCAGGCGATGCCAAGCCCTGCGACAGCAGCGGCGGTCAAGGCTATCGCATTGTCGGCCTTGAAGCGCCCTCGCGGATAAACCGTCACGATCCTGTCTCCGTCGATCAACTGCCAGGCTTCCGTTCCCTGCATGAGCGCCTGATGGGCGGCAATGTCCTCCGGCTTCTCGGGGGAACCATGCTCTTTGATATAGCTTGGGCTCGCGACCAGCTTTCCGTAGATCGGTCCGACGCGTCTTGCGATGAGGTTGGAGTCCTGAAGATAGCCGACCCGGATCGCACAGTCATATCCCTCCGTAACCAGATCCACGAAGCGGTCCGTGTAGCAGGTCTGGATCTGAAGCTGCGGGTGACGGCGCGCCATGTCTGCCAGCACCGGCGCGAAATGCGTTGGCCCGAAGGAAATCGGTGCGGCTACACGCAAGCGACCGCGTAGCTCACCAGCCGGCAGGATGGTCTCCCTCGCCACATCTATCTCGGCGGAAACCCTGGCGGCATAATCCCGGAAGGTTGCGCCTGCCTCTGTCAGAGAAGCCCCGCGTGTGGATCGGGCCAGAAGCTGGACACCAAGCTCCGCTTCAAGCCGCACAAGCCGTCGGCTGACCATCGACTTGGAAATGCCAAGCCGCAACGCGGCCGCGGTGACGCCTCCCGCATCAGCAACTTCGACGAATGTCCGGAGATCTTCGATATCCAATCAGTGTTCCTCATCCTGCGACACAGCTTAGCACAGGCAAGGACTACCGCAGCACAAACAGGAATGACAAGTTTCGTCACGCGGCAGCGCCTCTGAGGCGCATGTCTTTTGAGCAATCGCTTCAATAAACCGCCAATATAGGATGAAACCATGACCTTTCGTAACGGCCTTGACTCACTTCTCCGCCCCGAAGACTCCGTCCTCGTTCTGATCGACCACCAGCCTTATCAGCTCGCAAACGTGAACAGCCACGAGCCGATGATGGTGATCAACAACACTGTGGGGTTGGCTAAGGCAGCGAAGGCGTTCGGCGTCCCCACGATCCTGACGACCGTGATCGCCGAACGGGGCGGTAACCTGTTCCCCCAAATCGCAGATGTGTTCCCAGGCCAGGAGATAATCGACCGGACGTTCATTAACACGTGGGAAGATAAGACGACAGTGGATGCGGTTAAGGCGACCGGCCGCAAACAGCTGATCATTGCCGGCCTCTGGACTGAAGTTTGCGTCGCCATGCCGACGATCCAGGCCCTTGGCGAAGGCTGGGATGTGACGGTCGTGACAGACGCATCGGGCGGCACATCGGTCGAAGCGCATGAGGTCGCCATTCATCGCATGATCGCGGCCGGCGCGAACATGATGACCTGGCTGGCGGTTGCGTCTGAATGGCAGCGCGATTGGGCGCGGGTGGACACCGCCGTAAAGATGACGGACGTGATCGTGCAGCATGCCGGTGGTAGCGGCATCGCTTATGTGTGGGAGCAGCAGTTGCTCAACACGCCGGTGCCGACCACCCAAAGCGGGCACTAAAGCCTAATGGGGATGACGGGTTTCTCGATGACGTGTCGCAGAGCCCGCACGGTGCGTTGAACCTCGTCGTCCCTTTTTCATGACGGGTCGAAGTATCTGAAGCACCGGCTTGATTGTGTGCATGATGAATTTCCAGCGTCAGTCGCCGATGTAGACTGGCAAATATTCAAGGACCAAAATGGAAATCGGTATCGACAGTTTTGCAGCCATCCTCCCGGACCCGACCACAGGCAGGCTTCCTTCGGCCACCGAGCGTATGGCGGAACTCATCGATGAGGTCGTCGTCGCGGATCGTGTCGGGCTCGATGTCTTCGGCATAGGCGAGCATCACCGTGGCGAGCTTCTGGACTCCGCGCCGACGGTCATTCTGGCTGCGGCGGCAGCCCGGACCGACCGGATCCGGTTGACGAGTGCGGTGACGGTCCTGAGTGCCGCCGACCCCGTGCGGGTCTTTCAGGAGTTTGCAACGCTCGACCTGATTTCCAAGGGCCGTGCGGAAATCGTCGTCGGCCGAGGGTCGTTCGTCGAGGCCTATCCGCTGTTCGGTCTGGACACAGCCGACTACGACGACCTGTTTGCGGAAAAGCTCGATCTGTTGCTTGCGCTTGGCGAAACGACCAATGTCACATGGGAGGGGCGCTTCCGTCCGGCCCTCAAAGGGCAGGGCGTCTTCCCGCGTCCTCATCAGCCACGGATCCCGATATGGGTCGGTGTCGGCGGCACGCCGCAATCCTTCGCGCGTGCAGGCGCGCTCGGCCTTCCGCTGATGGTCGCCATCATCGGCGGGAGCTTCGGGCGTTTCCGTCCGCTTGTCGATCTCTATCGCGAAGCGGGCAAGCGCGCGGGACACGGCCCCGACGTGCTCCAGGTCGGTGTCCACGCCATGGCCTACGTGGGCGAGACCGATACCGCAGCCAGGGACGCGTTTTTTCCCGGCTGGGCGCATCTGACGACGAAGATCGGGCGCGAACGCGGCTGGTCGCCGCCGTCGCGCCAGCAGTTCGACGCCATGGCAGGGCCGGAAGGCGCATTCCTTGTCGGTGACCCCAAGACCGTTGCAGCCAAGATGCTGCAGGCCAGCGAGACGCTTGGCGGCGTTTCGCGCATCACCTTCCAGATGAGCACGGCCTCTCTCGACACGGCCGCGATGAAAAGATCGATCGAACTTCTCGGTACCGAAGTCGCGCCAATCGTGCGGGCGGCGCGATAGGCCTGGGTGGCAGACTACCGCGAACCGGGGAGGCCAAATGGACATCGAAGATCTGCGGACATTTGTCGAAGTTGCCGATGCCGGGGGCGTTTCTCCCGCGGCACGTCGGCTGGGGATCTCCAAGTCAATGGTCAGTCGACGCCTCATCCGGCTTGAGGAAGCGCTGGGTATCCAGCTTCTTGCACGAACGACCCGTGGCGCCGGGCTGACGGAAGCCGGGGGCACGTTTCGCGATTATGCAGCAAGGATCTGCGCCGAGGTCGACATCGCACGGGAAACGATATTGCCCGACGGTGATCTTCGCGGGCGCCTGCGGGTGGCCGTTCCTCTCACATCAGGCCCGCTACATTTTGCGCCCGTACTGGCGGAGATGGCGCGCCACCACCCGCAGCTTCAGATCCACGCCGAGTATAGCGATCGGTTCGTCGATCTCATCGCCGACGGGTTCGACTGCGCGATCCGGGTCGGCGCCATGCGCGACTCGAACCTTATTGCAAGGCGCGTTGGTCAGATCTACGGCAAGCTGGTGGCGAGCCCGGACTATATCAGGACGCATGGTTCGCCTGAAAAGCCGGACGAAATCGCCGCTCACCAAGCCCTGGTGGGTGCCGAGGCGTGGCGGTTTACGGATGGCGACAAGGTCGTCACTGTGCAGCCGCAGGGTCGCTTCAGTTCCGACAACGGCGCGGCGCTCGCCAGCGCGGCCGTAGCAGGGCTTGGTATAGCGTGGCTTCCCGATTGTGTTACCCATGAATATCTTGCGTCCGGTGCGCTCATTCCAGTCATGACCCGTTATCCGCTGCCGGTCGGTGGGGTCTACGTCGTGCGGCCACCCAGCCCACACCCGGCGCGAAAAGTGCGTGTCCTCTCGGAATTCCTGCTCGAATCGTTCGAAAGAAATCCTCGTTTGTAGAATCTGCATGTTGACACATCGGCGGCGCGTTCCGCTTTTCGCGACACAGCTCACCGTGCGGCGCAGCTAGTCGCGGTGGCGGCCACCCTTTAGTGGTCCCGGTTGAGATCCGTGATGCCATAGCATCGGCTCTGGCACTCTAAGCAGACACAGGATCGTCAAACGGAGAGGAGAAGCGCATGAGCTGGAACCCCGCAATCGAACCGGGTTGCCCTGACGAGGTCGGTATCGACGCGATCGAAACCCTAATCGTTCCTCGGGCCCGTGACCTTGGCGGCTTCGAGGTTCGGCGCGCTTTGCCCGCACCCAAACGGCAGATGGTCGGACCCTTCATCTTCTTCGACCAAGCCGGGCCGGCCGAACTCCTGACCGGGCAGGGCATAGATGTCCGGCCACATCCGCATATCGGTCTTGGTACTGTCACTTATCTGTATCGTGGTGATTTCCACCACCGCGACAGCACCGGGGCCGATCAGATCATACGCCCCGGCGAGCTGAACTGGATGGTAGCAGGGCGTGGTGTTTCTCATTCGGAGCGGACATCGGCGGCCGCCCGAACAGGGCCGAATAGCCTGTTCGGGATACAGACCTGGCTCGCTTTGCCCGAAAGCCACGAAGACATGGAACCCACGTTTGAGCACCACGACAAGGAGGTGTTGCCGGTGATCGAGGACCAGGGCGTTTCAGTACGCCTTATTCTCGGGAACGCCTACGGCAAGAACGCTCCAGCGACCATGCTCTCCGAGACATTCTACGCCGATGTTGCGCTTGAAGCAGGCGCTCGCCTGCCGTTGCCGGACAATCACGAGGACAGAGGCATCTATATCGTCGAAGGTTCGATCTCGATCGCCGGCCAGCAGTTCGAGTCGGCGCAAATGATGGTGTTCCGCCCCGGCGACAAGATCACCGTCGCGGCGGGTGACCGCGGCGCGCGACTGATGATCCTCGGCGGCGCGACGCTTTCAGGACCGCGTTACATCTGGTGGAATTTCGTTGCTTCGTCAAAGGAGCGCATCGAGGAAGCCAAGGCGGAATGGAGGGCGGAGAATTGGGGCAAGGGACGCTTCGATCTTCCGGTCGATGACCGGGACGAGCATATCCCCCTTCCGGACTGACGGCGCGATCCCGCGATTTCCGGCGTCCCGGACCGATCCACAACGGCGTGTCCGATATCGCGCGTTAGTTTAGACAAGATGCCCGGCGCGAAGGGGTCGCGATCATTCCCCTCCGCCCTTTTGCCAAAGCCCAGATCGAGCGTCATCCAGAGTGGCAGGATGTTCTTCGAAAGTAACCAACCTGCAAAGCAGCGGCTGCACTCGCATTTGAGGATAGCATGCAGAAAGACACCTACCGTTTTCACGAGGCAGATGACGCCCTGTTGGCCGCTGTCGATGAAGCAATCGAGCGCGCCGTTGAGACTGCAGGGCATGAACTTCAGTCGCTCGGTGTGGGCAGATCACCAGATGATTACTTTGCGGACGCGGCACTTCGTTACCTGTTCCTGCGTCTGTGCGGCGCCGATCCGGAAACCAATACGGGAGGAGATCCCGAAACCGCTTGGAAAATTCTTTATGCGGGGCGCAATGCCGCGCGTCACTGGGAGAGGGAGCGCGGCGGTCAACCAGCGCTTCGAAAGAAAAAGGAACGCCGGGAGGATGCCGAGAAAGATGCGAGTGAACGCCAGCAACTGGCGCTCTCCGCACAGAACTTCGCCTTGAGAACTGTTATTTGCGCATTGGTCGGCCACGCGCGCGCCTCGGATCCGCAGATCAACGACCGCCTACACGCGGCGCTCGACGCTCGCCATGCGGGACTTGGGAGCGTATCCGATACCGACCGCGAGTTTACGCAGAAAGCAAAAAAGCTATCTGTCGCTTCTCACCGCCCCGCCAGAGTAGACGCAGTGGCTGCACAACCGGACACCTTCAAAGATTACGGAGTTAGTAGTGACAGAAAATTGCCCTGTTCTTACACCGGCTGAAAGACAGATCGCCGACATCATCAGGCGTGCGGACAGGACATTGGCTGCCGCGGTATCGTTAGCTTTGGGAGAGGCGGCCAAACAGGCTGCCGAGGGCATGCGAGCAATCGGCCAGGAGGACGCCTCGCCGGCCCTGCAATATTTTGCAAGCGTCGTTCATCAGCGAATGTACTGCCTGATGTGCGGTGCAGACCCGGACACTTTTGAAGGAGGCAATCGGGATATCGCCTACCATGTCGTCCGCAACAGTCAGAACATCGCCAGGCACTATTGGTCTGCGGTCATCGAGCCCTACCCACCCAAGTAGTAATGGGCTGTCTTGTGACGGCCGGGCGCAGGCTGTTCAAGGCGCGGCTAGCGTCAGATGGACTCGTTAATCACAGCCAGAAGATGACGTCAGCTAGCTGTTTGGCGTGCCTTTATGATGGCGGTCCTCACCGTTCTCATTTCCAAATCGGATACTGCTCAAGATCTTCAAACCGCACGGCGAAAGGCCGGCATTGGTGCGTATGGCTGTGCATCTGCTACCATGAGTATTTCAATTCCGCTCGAACGTAGTTGCTGTCATGGCCTCCCGCGTTGCGAAGCGCCGAGCCGACCTGGTAATGGACAGCCTCTAGCGACCCCGTGAGATTGGGATTGAAGCGGTAGTCCGTCTTGACCTGCGCATAAGCTCCGGTCCATGTCGGCCCGCTACCCGCCGTGCCAGCGACGGGAACGCTTGGCAGGGTGTAGACGGCGTCCTGTGTCGTCTGTCGCCAGAGCAGTCCGACCCCGGCTATCAGGGTCAGGTCGTCTGTCGGCTGAACGGTAATCGACGGCTTGAGGTGAATGAGGTTAGCATATCCGGTATGACCGCCAAGCGAGAAATAGAAGCCGTTCGGAAACAGCGGGTTGAAGGTGCCAAGCATGCCATCACGTGCGTCCCGGTCGCCGGACGCCACGTCGAACTGCAGACCGATCCGCGGCGACCAGGGGACATCCTCGAAGGTGTAACCAGTCCTCGCACCGACGGCCCAGGCCAGAATGTCGGCTGAGCCGACCTGGCCAACCTGTCCCATCGCTTCCGCATCCCAGTCGAAACCGGCATATTTGCCGGCCGACCGGATATCGAGCACGTGCCTGTCCTCCTCACCCGACGCGGCGAGAAAAGTGGCGTCCTTGCGCTGATAGAGCGCGTAATAGGCGGAGGCCTCGATCGTCGGCGAGAGTTGCCGCTCGACGCGGGCGCCGCTGAACAGCACATCGCCGCTTGATCGATCATCGAACGGGTTGTCATCCCGATACTGAACCGGCTGGCTGACAAGACCATAGAAGCGCCAGGCATCCGTCTCCCACCCGGCCCAGACGGCATCGAACGCCTGGCGGACATTGGGCCCGTCGCGCACCGATACGAACCGCTCCAGGTCAAACGCGAAGTCTTGGCGGCCGACCCTTGCCCTGAAGGTTCCCGCGTCAGTCTCCTGCGTATAGCCGATGAATGCCAGCCGAAGGTCAAATCGGTTTGCGTCGTTGGGACCGATCACCGTCTTGTCGAACGCACGCACATCCTCGAATTGTGTAAACAGTTGCCAGTTTTCATTCAGGTGAACGTCGATATGGAACTGCGCGCGCTGTAACCAATAGGAATCTCTGGGGTTCGCCGGCACAATTCCGAAAGCCGGCGCATCACTGACTTCGAAGATTTCGCGTAGATTGAGCCCTAACGAGATGTAGCTGTCGGGATTGGAGGGAAACAACGGAATGTATTTGAGACGATCCAGCGGCTCATTCCGCCGTTTCGGATCCGCGAGAAGCGACCAGTCCTCCTGCGAACGGTCGGCCTTTATCGAGGGCCTCTTCTGCTCCAAGGAAAAGTCATCCGCCGCCAGGGCCGACCGGTAGCCCCCTTGAGCAAAGGCAAGGGCGGCAAGCGGAAGCAGGAGTGACCGCGCCTTGGATCCGGACCGAAGGCTGAGCGCTATTGAAAGACGCGAGGTGACACATCTCTGTCGGTCAATCATCTGCCCGCCTTTCAGCCTTCGGCCCATAGCCGCATCCTGTGTTAACTGTTCATGGGTGATCGCCGCCGTCCGCCACTGGCACGGCGAAGCACGAGAGCTTTGAGACGAGATGACGAGGTTGGAACCAACGTGGCATCTTCGAGATGCCACGTCCGAGGTCTCATCAACCCTACTTTTAATCAGTGCACACTCGTGATCGTCGGCACTCGGGTGTTGAGCAGCTGCTGCTCCCACATATGACCTCCAAGATCGTCGTTCAGTCCATCCCGCCAGCCTCGGTGTGCCTGTCAGGCGTTGCGGGCGCCCCAGTTACCGGGGCAGCGGGTTCGTCGTCGCGAAGGAGTAGCGCGCGATCTTCCACGTGTCGTCGTCTCCTTTTTGGAGAATGAACAGTTCGTGGTTGGCGTCGGGAACGCGCTGTTTGATCGCATTCACCGTCACGTGCCCGTTCGAGCTCGTCCGGACGAATGCCCAGTTTGGAGCCACCTGCACGACCTCCTCGACTGTCAACTCGGTATCGAAAGTGATCGTCTGGAAGATGCCGTTGTAGGCAGCCCGGATTGCATCGGTGCCGATTGTCGAAGGGCTGTTCGGGGCCATGAAGACACCGTCAGGTGCGAATACAGCCATCACCTTGTCGGTGTCCGATGCGTTCAGCGCTATCTCATAGTTCAGCAACGCCTCTTCTATGTCAGATTGAGCCGAAGCGGCATCTAAGGTTTT
>Ga0136846_1221551_pt1 | contig 10597 bp, 11 predicted proteins | sample HopSoiMetagenom2_FD_96841 | JGI IMG/M metagenome (GOLD analysis project Ga0136846, IMG submission 96841) | Grasslands soil microbial communities from Hopland, California, USA - 2 Assembly 2016 (version 4) | ecosystem: Environmental > Terrestrial > Soil > Grasslands | place: USA: Hopland... | reverse complement strand
CGGCCTCGAGTGCGCTGTGATCGACGTGAGACGACACCGATGCTCGATTCGGAAAGGGATGTGAACCGTGGCAGCCGCACGCACTGAATGTGTCAGTCCAACCGGGGATCCGGCAATCGCCACCCGCTTCGAACGTGATGTGATCCCGCTGATTGAGCTCCTCCGTCGGCGCGCCATTCGATTCACTTCCACTCCCGCGGATGCCGAGGACCTGCTGCAGGAAACCTTGCTCAAAGCCTACGCCGGCAGGCATTCATTTCAGCAGGGCACGAACCTGAGTGCGTGGCTGTTCCGAATCATGACCAACACATACATCAGCAGCTACCGACACAAGAAGCGCCAACCGGCGCAGTGCCCGACCGACCAACTCAGCGACCGACAGCTGGCAGCCAGCGCCGCGCATTTGCCGGCGGCCCTATGGTCGGCCGAAGACCAGGCGCTCGCCACGCTGGCCGACCCTCGAATCAAGGCGGCAATGCAAGCGCTGCCCGAAAAGTTCCGGATTGCCGTCTACTTCGCCGATGTCGCCGGTTTCTCCTATAAGGAGATCGCCGGAATCATGGACACCGAAGAGGGAACGGTCAGTTCACGGATCAGCCGCGGACGACAACGGCTGCGCACCCTGCTAACGGACGCGCCCAGCTAGCGGCAGGCCGACAACGGTTCGCGTCACCGGGTGGTGGGAGTCGAACGGCGCCCAACTGTCACTCACACCAGGCTCGGTGGCACCGCCCGCACCAGACTCCGACTGACGGCCACTTCAGAGGGAGAAGGCGATGAACCAGGCGGTTGGTCACGAGTTCGGCTTTGCCCCAACGCCTTCAGCCTGGCGTGGTCACCCCGCATCGGAGCACTGTGCTCGTTGACGTCTCACCCGGGTGAAATACATCGCCGGACGAGGACAACTCACCCCTCGGGCACAGACAGTGGTCGCTGACGAACGGAGAGAGAACATGGTGCACAACCAAATCGCAGGCTTGACGGCTGATGAACTGAGAAGCTCCCGGACGAGCGCCACCGCGGCACTGATCGCGCGGTACGGCCTGGTCATCGTCCTGGCGTGGTTCGGCGCCATGAAGTTCACGTCCTATGAGTCCCACGGCATTTCACATTGGGTGGCCAACAGCCCCTTCTTGGGCTGGGTGTACAACCTCATGTCCATCGACGCCTTTGGTCGATTGAACGGATCAGTAGAATTGATTACTGCTGCACTACTGGCCGTCAAGCCGTGGTGGCCGAAGGCTTCCGTGGTGGGCGGCATAATCGCTTCGCTGTTCTTCGTGACCACGCTGAGCTTCATGGTCACCACCCCAGGTGTCGGCGAGGCGTCTGCCGGTGGCTTCCCCGTCTTATCCGCCGACGGGGAGTTCTTGATGAAAGACATCGCACTGATCGGCTTAGCGCTGTGGCTGCTGGTAGATGCCATCGACGCGACCCGCAAGCAGCCGATCGTCGCCGAGACGGATTGACGCCTCTCGCTGATGAACTCGCATCCGCCGACCGAGCCGCTGAAGGGCAGCCAGGCGCCGTCGCGGCCACACCCGCCGCATCGCTGCGTGCTACCCAGCCAGGAGCCGCGATGACACCGGCAGTCAGCGACCACTACGACCTCATCGTCGTCGGCGCAGGCTCCGGGGGATATGTGGCAGCCATCCGCGCCGCCCAGCTCGGCATGACCGTCGGGATCGTCGAGGAACGCTACTGGGGTGGAGTGTGCCTGAACACGGGCTGTGTTCCGTCAAAAGCGCTGCTGCGCAACGCTGAGATCGCCTCCATCGTCACCCAGCAGTCCGCCACATTCGGCATCGCCGGCGACTTCAGTCTCGACTACTCCCGCGCGGTGTCGCGCAGCCGTGAAGTCGCCGACGCCCGGGTCCGCGGAGTGCATTTTCTGATGCGTAAGAACAACGTCACTGAGATCGACGGGCACGGCCATTTCACCGGCCCGCACAGCCTCCAGGTGGACCTGCGCGAGGGGAGCACACGATTGGTGACCTTCGACCACGCCGTCGTGGCGACCGGATCCCGGGTGCGCATGCTGCCCGGAGTTGTCCTCAGCGACAACATCGTCACCTACGAACAGCAGATTCTCAGCGCCGAACTGCCCGAGTCCATCGTGATCATCGGCGGCGGCGCCATCGGCATGGAATTCGCCTACATCCTGCACAGTTATGGCGTCGGCGTCGAAATCCTGGAATTCAGTGACCGCGTCCTTCCTAACGAGGATGCCGACGTCTCACGAGAATTGCAGCGCCACTACCGGCGTCGCGGGATATCGATTCACACGTCGGCGCGTGTGGACAGCGTGACCGACCACGGCGAACACGTCACCGTCGGCCACACCGGCGCTGACGGAACATCGGCTACCACGCAGGCAGCGCGTGCCTTCATCTGCATCGGATTTTGCCCCAACGTCGAAAATATCGGCTTGGACGCCGCTGGAATACGTGTTGCCGCCAATGGTGCAATCGACATCGATGACTACATGCGAACGTCTGCGACGCATATCTGTGCTGTCGGCGACGTCACCGCCAAAGTTCAACTCGCCCATGTCGCTTCCGCACAAGGTGTGATCGCCGCCGAAACCATCGCGGAGGTGCAGACGATGCCGCTGGACTACCGGATGATGCCGCGAGTGACGTTCTGCCAACCCCAAGTCGCCAGCTTCGGCTTCACCGAAGAGCAGGCCCGCGCCGCCGGTCACCGCGTACGGGTCGCCGTCTTCCCGATGCAGGCCAGCGCCAAGGCCCACGGACTGGGTGAACGCGGCGGTTTCATCAAAGTAGTTGCCGACGAAGCGCATGGCGAGCTTCTGGGAGCGCATCTGGTGGGCAGCGAAGTCAGTGAACTCCTGCCCGAGTTGACGCTGGCGCAGCTGTGGGACCTCACCGCCGCCGAGCTGGCACGAAATGTACACACCCATCCCACACTCGGCGAAGGACTACAGGAGTGCTTTCACGCCCTGACTGATAAGGCCATCAACCTGTAGGGAAACTGCGCGGGCAGCTGGTCGCTTGATAGCGGTCCGGCGCCGTCGCCGGCGAGCAATATCTAACGCCGTCTTGCGGCAGCGATCGATTGACCGCCAATCCGCCTGGCTGAGCGCGGGTTTGAGTGCGCCATCCGCAGATTTGGACGAACGGTGCGCAAGCGTGTCTTAGGGTCGCGACAACTCAGCAGTCCACCGTGTGGTTAGGCGTGTTTCCGGGCCCGTCCGCAAGCGCTGACTTACGCGATCAAGATACCGAGCGCAACCCAATCGTGCCCACCACCGGCATTACCCATCTCCACTCACACGGGCGCTTCGGTTCACTGCGCCCCATTACTCACCCGGGTGAGTAATGGGGCGGGGTGATGACAGCTCATCCTGTCTGGCTGCAGTCTTCAGTAGGCCGATCCCGGCCGATCGTCGGCCCGTGTCGACGACACCATCGCAGATTTGGCACCACGGCACGGCATGAAAACGCAACCCACTTCGGGCGAACACCGAACCGCACAGATAGGGAACATGAATTGAACGACACCAAGCATTCCGCTGAAGATCTGGCGATTCTCGCGCAGCTCAACAATGACTACGTCCACTCTGACCAGTTCAACGATGTCCAGCGTTTCAGCGAGTTTCTCGCCGAAGACTTCATCGTGCAGACGCCGGGCGTCACCCGCAACCGCGAAGAGTTCCTCGAGTACATCGCCAAGCCGCGTCCCTTCAAGGATCTCGCTGTGCACGACGTCAACATCCGCATCCTCAGTGACGTTGCCCTGATCCACGCCCGCGCCACATACACCATGCTCGTCGACGGAGCGCACCAAGAAGCTCTGTACACGGACACATATCAGAAGCGTGAGGGCACCTGGGTCTGTGTCGCAGCCTGTGCGATCGCTCCGGGCGCTTAACCGGCCCACCCGCGTGTTCACGCCCGAATTCCTCGACAGCCCTGATACGGCGAGTCGTCGATACGAAGAACAGCGGTCCAGCCGGAGCCGTCACGGAATACCAAGAAAGCAAGCGTGATATGCATTTCAAAGGCAAGAAGGTCGTTGTTGTCGGCGGCAGTGCCGGCATAGGACGACAGGTCGCGGTCGATGTCGTCGACCACGGCGGCAGCGCGGTGATCATCGGAGGCTCGAACGCCCGTGTCAACGACACCGTCGCCGACCTGGCGAGCCGGCGTGGTCAAGCCTGCGGCATCACCGCCGAGCTGACAGATCGCGCTGCGGTCGCCGATGTTCGACACGCGCTTTCCGCGCATCACAGCGACGCGACACTGCTCGTCAACGCCGCCGGATTCTTCATCCCGAAACCGTTTCTCGAGTACGACCACCGGTCCTACGACTCGTACATGGAGCTCAACTACGCATTGTTTTTCCTGACGCAGACCGTCGTCGAGGGGATGGTCGCGCGCGGGGAGGGCGGCTCCATCGTCAACATCGGCAGCATGTGGGCCCATCAGGCCGTGGGGCTGACCCCATCGTCTGGGCACTCGATGCAAAAAGCCGGGTTGCACGCCCTCACCCATAACTTGGCCATCGAGCTTGCCGGGCACAAGATCCGCGTCAACGCGGTGGCACCGGCCGCGGTCAAGACCCCCGCTTTGGAGCGGTGGGTACCGAAGGACGAGATCGACACGACGCTGGATACTTTCGCGCCGCTTCATCCCCTGGGACGAGTCGGCATCCCCGCCGACGTCGCCAACGCCGTCACGTATCTGCTCTCTGATCAGGCCAGCTGGATCACCGGCGCGATACTCAACGTCGACGGCGGATTCATGGCCGGGCGCAACTAAACGAAGGAGGTCCTGGTCCGGGAGGAAACACCGCGGAACATTATGGCGCACTGGGCAATCAACCGCGCACTGAACCTAGGAGCATCGGTGTCACAGGACTACCACAACAACCCAGCGGTGTTCGACGCGTCGAACACCGAGCAGTATCACCTCACCCAGGACACCACGATCAAGCGTTCAGGCGCAGCGACAGCAGGCCACGACTTCGGATACGACCCGGCACACCAATGGCGCCACGCCACCCGGGAGCTCGTGCTGACCGGAGCCACCGCGCTGGCCGCGGCCGACGAGCCGCAAGCGCAAAGCTTGATCTCGATCACGTTGACCGGCAACGCCTTATCGAACGACCTGTTGCTCGCCGAGACCGGCACCATCGTGTTGACATCACCCCGCGACCACTCACACCCGCGCAGCCACCCGATGAGGGTGCTACCGATGCGACTCGACACGCTCAGCGAACTGCCCGCGATCCGTGTTCTCGGACATGACGTGACCGAGCCGATACGGCTTCGCCTGGTGGTCGAATTGACCGCTCGCAACCCGCACACGGCCGCTACGGCGGTGATGACCTGCCAGTACGATTCCATCCCCCTCGATGCGCAGACCCCGCTCGCGGTACTGGACTTCCAGCTACAGCACCGCGAACCGCATTTGTAGCGACCACACGAGCCCACCATGCGCCATGTCTTGTTAGACCTTGTTAGACCACCAGCCCGGCACACTCGCCTGCGCTGGAACGAAAACTGCACAGTCCACCGTTGAAGACAGCCTCGAGTCTCGCCGGACGGTCCGACGGAAGCGAGTCGTCATAAATGGTTGAGCCGCAACCATATACAGCTGTATGCAGTGAATATCGGAAGTGAGAGTAGATATGACTGACCAAGAGTTCGACGTGGTCGTTGTAGGCGGCGGTGTGGGTGGTGTGGCCGCCGTGCGCAATCTTGCGTCGGCCGGCCTCTCGGTAGCGCTTGTCGAGGACCGTCTCGTCGGCGGGGAGTGTCGCTACTGGGCCTGCAACCCGACCAGAACACTGGTTCGCCCCATCGAGGTGTTCAATCTGGCCAAGGCGGTACCTGGTGTGCGCGAGGCTGTTTCGGGTGAAAGCTTGGACGTCTCGGCCGTTTTCGCGAAACGCGACGCGATTGTCGAGCATCTGTCGGATCAAAGCCAAGTGTCGTCGTTGCGGCGGGCTGGTGTCGCGGTGTTTCACGGGTTCGGCCGGTTGGCTGGCCACCGGGTGGTGCGTGTGGCCTCTGCCGAAGACACCGAAATCATTTTGACGGCGAGGCATGCGGTCGTCGTGGCCACCGGCACTCGCCCTAACGTCCCGGAGGTGGCGGGCTTGGCCCAAGCGCGCCCGTGGACCAATCGGGATCTGGCGACGATGACACAGGTGCCGCCTCGCGCGCTCCTGGTGGGCGGCGGCGTGGTCGGTGTCGAGTTCGCGACCATATTGGCTGGTTTGGGCTCTGCGGTAATACTTTTGGTCCGCGGGGAGTCCCTGCTTCACAAATGCGAGCCCGAAGCGGGCGAGCTGGTCGAGCAGTCGCTGCGAAGCAAAGGCGTCAAGATTCACTTCGAAACGGAGTTGTCAGCAGTAGCCCGCCCTGCCGCGGGCGGACCCGTGACCGCAACATTTCACCAGCAAACTGTCGAGGTCGACGAGATCGTGCTGGCGACCGGCCGGCGCGTCAACACCGACAACATCGGACTGGAAACAGTTGGCCTGCCGGTCGGCGGTTTCGTTTCTGTGAACGATCATCTACAGGCGATCGGCGTCGCCGGCGGCTGGCTCTACGCCGTGGGCGATACCACTGGGCGTGCTCTGCTGTCGCACATCTCCACGTATCACGGTCGCGTCGTGGCCGACATCATCGCGGCCCGCGCCGCGGGCCGAGAACTGTCGGAGAACGAATTGTCTGTCCGCGACAGCGGCAGTGTTGCGCAAGTCATCTTCACCGACCCTCAAGTAGCCGAGGTGGGGCGCACGGAAAGTCAGGCTCGGGCAGCAGGGTTCTCGGTACGGACGCGAACCGCCCGCTATCCGGAGGCAGTGTCACGCCTGGCGCTTTTCCGGGACGGTTTCGAGGGATGGGCGAAATTGGTCATTGACGCCGCCACCAACACGCTGCTCGGAGCGACGTTCGTCGGGCCGGAGTTCTCCGAGCTGGTGCAAGCCGCCACGGTCGCTGTCGTCGCGAAGGTCCCCACCGGTCTGCTGCGCCATGCTGTCGCGCCGCACCCGACGGTCAATCAGGTTTGGGATCCGCTGCTCGCCGAGGAGTCCGAACTTGTCCATTGATGCAAATCCGGAGGCCCTCCTCGTGGGACCGGTTTGGCGATCAGGAGGAAGCGATGGGTAAGAGCACTCACGTCCAGGTGGTGCCGGGGACCGACGAGCTGATCACCAAGCGACTGCGGTTGCGCCCGTGGACGGTTGATGACGCCGACGCGGCTCTGGCCATTTTCGGCCAACGCCAAGTCGCGCGGTGGCTCGCCCCGGCGATGCCGCGCGTGGCCGATCGTAACCAGATGCGGCTGCTGCTGGCCCGTTGGATCGCTCAACACGACGAAGCCGGACGGCCGCTGGGCCGCTGGGCGATCGAGAGCCGTGACAGCGGCCTCGTCGTCGGCGCCGTCGCCCTGCTGCCGTTGCCACCCGGCTGCACCGACCTGGAAATCGGTTGGCAAATCACCCCTGCGGCATGGGGACACGGTTACGGCGCCGAGGCCGGTCACGCGGTGGCGCACCAGGCGTTCGCCAACGGGGTGTCGGACGTGTTCGCCGTTGTGCGCCCGGGCAACACCCGCGGCGTCGCGACCGCACGGCGCGTCGGAATGGAGTGGGTCGGCGAGACCGATAAATACTACGGCCTCACTCTGCAAATCTATCGTCTCACCGCAGCCGATCTGGACTATCCCGAACCGAGCGCGGGTGTACTCCGGTACTAAATCCGCCGGCATCGGGCGGATTCCGTTGCGGCAGTGTCCATGTAGGTATCCTCTGCAGCCTGCTCTCTTTCTGGTCGTGCGTCAGCAAGGCATCGCCACAGGCACCAGCCAGGGGCTGTCACGGATCGCAGCTGTTACGTGAGGTGCTGCGCGGCAAGGCTTCAGATAATCTCGGCAGAACGGGATGGTCCAAGACGGCCGGTGCGTTCTCATTGTTATGCCGACTGGAATCGTGTTGTTTCCCAACCCGCAAGCCGTCAATCGTGTCGATGACGTGGTGGCGCAGGCGACCCGTGCCTACGAACTCGGCGTCCGCCAGGTGTGGGTGAGCCAGCAAAACGATCATGACGCGATCGCCCTCGCAGCGGTGGTCGGTGCGGCCGTCCCGGGGCTCGGCGTCGGCACGTCGGTGGTGCCGATCAACCCGCGTCACCCGCTGATCATGGCGTCGTTGGCGCAGACCGCGCAAGCTGCCTCACACGGAAACTTCAGCCTCGGAGTGGGTCTCGGCTCGCATCAGCGTGAGCGGCAGGCGTTCGGGACGTCGTGGCCGAACATGATCACACGCCTTCGCGAGCACCTGACGGTGCTGAGGTCGATCTTCGATACCGGAGCGGTGGACTTCAGCGGCAGCGAGATCAGCGCACGGCCCGGATGGCCGGTGCGCGTCGCCGGCGGCACGCCGGTCCCGGTGTATGTGGCCGCGATGGGCCCAAAAGCGCTGCAGGTCACCGGCGAACTGGCAGATGGCACCCTGCCCTACCTCGCCGGTCCTCGCACCATCGCAGAGTTCATCGAACCTGTCATCTCGAAATCGGCTGCCGAGGCCGGCCGCGGCAAACCCAGGATCATCGCGCAGGTGCCCGCAATCCTGTCCGACAACGTTGATGCGGCCAGAAGTTTCGCGGCCGAGCAGCTGAGCTTCTACGAGACCATTCCGTCGTATCAGAAGGTCATTGCGCGCGAGGGTATCGCCGGCGCAGCAGACCTCGCCGCGGTGGGTTCAGCGGAATCGGTCAGGCGTCAGCTTCAGACCTATCTGGATGCGGGCGCGACTGATGTGGTGCTGAGCGGGCTGGCGTGGACGGATACCGCTGTGGCCGAGGAACTTTGGGCGCTCGCTGCCTCAGTTTGATCAGCCGGACGGCTGGTCGAGGGGCGATCTGTGCAAGTGTCTAACGATTCCGCCTGATCGACGCCGACAAATCAGGGCGTAGGCACGGCGGTGGCGGCGCTCAACTATGCTTGCCGGCCGGCACCGATGGCCTTCTGCCAAGGCCCCACAGAATCACGACCACGGCGACGAGGATCGAATAGGCGATGCTGCGGAAGCCGACCCCGGCAATCCTTTCCTGCCACGGCTTCCCGTGATGGCCCTGCGACAAGATGGGTTGGCCGCAGCGGTACCCATCGCGGCACCAAGTGTGGTGAACAGCCAGTTGCCGTATGTGCCGTAAAGCGCCGACCATCGTGCCGTCTTTTCTACGCGTGGCGGAAGTTCGATGTGACCCCAGATCGCACCTAGCGCGATCAGGAAAGTGCCGTTCATTACGCCCTCCAGATGCGCCGAAAGCGCCATGCGCATATTTGTGAAGCGCCGCTCGTTCAGGCCCGTCACCAACCCGATCAAGAACAGAAACATGCCATGCCACATCAACCGACGATCGGCCGTTCCCATACGAGGTGTCCTTCCACTGGGGCCCATCCCGGCTACACTTCGCCATCGGCGTTCGGGACCGGAACCCTTCTGCCGTAGTGCGCGCGTTGGTCCATTCGATTTACCTAAACGTGGCGGCTGAAACGTGTGTCGAGCCAGTCGGAGTATCGGGTCGTGAAGATGGTGGCGTTCTCGTCGGGTGCCAACGTGTGATCGTCGATCACCGCGCCGAAGTACGGCGCCTGGGCATCAGTCACGACCCGCCGTTGATCACCGTTGGCGGCAAGACCCGCTCGGACAAAGTCGTCCATCCCCATCGCTTCGGGTCCAGCGATCTCTGCTGTTCCGTTGGTAGGGCGCCCGATCGCTGCGCGCGCGACGGCGGTGGCGACATCGTCGGCGGCGATGGGACGGAACAACGCGTGCGGCAGTCGGACGATGTCTCCGTCTGTCGCGGAATCGGCCAAGCCGAGCACGAATTCATAGAACGGCGTTGCTCTCACGATCGAATAAGGGCGCCCCGAATCGTTGATCAGGTTTTCCTGAGCTGCCTTCGCGGTGTTGTAGCCGCTGTCGGGCATGATCTGCGCACCCACCACGGACAACGCGACGTGGTGTTTGACTCCCGCTTCCCGTTCAGCAGAGAGAAGGTTCGCCGTCGCGGTCGTGAAGAAGTGCCTCACCGGCTCATCGTCGAACAATGGCGAATCGGCGGCGTCGACGAGGACGTCCGCGCCGGCGACCGCGTTGGCGAGGCCTTCACCGGTGAGTGAATCGACACCTGACCGCCGAGAGGCGGCGATCACGTCGTGTCCCTGCGCGCTGAGTTGGGCCGCTACTTTCGAGCCGATCAGCCCATGACCGCCGATGATTACGATCTTCATGATGAACCTTTCAGGGTTGCGTTTCACTGTTGACTGCGGCGTCGTGAGACCGATGACTTGGTCGCACGGGAAAGGTTTGGCACACCGCCGATTTCGGTCGCTCGGCTGATTCCCTCACCGAAGTCTGGTCCTGCCAGGTGTTCCGGGGCGCCCTCTGCCTGCGGCTGCACGCTGATGAGCTCGAGGCCGAGGTCGCGCAGCCGGTCGAGGAGTCCGTAAAGTTGTGACTGGTCTTTGACTTCGCCGGTGAACACGGTATTGACGGGCCCGCTGTGCAGGGTCATCCCTTCCAGTGCCGCCGCCAGTCGCTCGGACAAGCG
>Ga0136846_1218044_pt1 | contig 10598 bp, 12 predicted proteins | sample HopSoiMetagenom2_FD_96841 | JGI IMG/M metagenome (GOLD analysis project Ga0136846, IMG submission 96841) | Grasslands soil microbial communities from Hopland, California, USA - 2 Assembly 2016 (version 4) | ecosystem: Environmental > Terrestrial > Soil > Grasslands | place: USA: Hopland... | reverse complement strand
ATATTTCATTTCAAAATTGGTGAAGTAGCGAAATTACATGACCGGCTTATAGGGCGATATTTTGTAATTAGCTTATAATTAACATTTTATCGTATGGCACGTACTTGGTATACTGCAGATAGAATGAATCAGGAATAGTGATTCTAAAAAGTAATAAACTGTCGGTAAATCAAAAAATTATGAAAATCATTTACGGAACTACCCATTTGGTAATGATCGTTTGCATGTTTATCATTTTATACCCGGTTTTTAAGCCTTATGAAAGTGTTGACAATATGGAAAAACTACCTGTGAAGGAGCCCTTTTATGCGTGGGCATTAAGGATGGCTGAAGTCACCGCGATCACAGCGTGTAGAATTGCAGGGAATATCTTGATTACTTTTTTAAAGTAGCATTTAAATTAATTTCTAACATAAATAAATTTATCATGAAAAATTCAATTAAAATCGGTGTTATTATCGCGTTATTTTCATTTACAAGCCTGCTTTCAACTGCTCAAAGCACCAATAAAGCGGAAAGTTACGGTTCTGGGATCAGGTTGAGTATCGGTGCTGACGCTGGAATACCTGTTGGCTCTTTAAATAGCGGTTATGACTGGATCCTGGGAGGATCCGTTCAGGGTGACTTTCCTGTAGTTAAGGATGAATTATATGCAACAATAAATAGTGGCTACAATAATTTCTTTTCCGGGAACAATAGTAACGGGAATGATCTTCACCTCATCCCGGTAAAGGCTGGCCTCAAATATTTCCCTGCCAATAGGTTTTATATTGAGGGGGAAGCTGGTGTAGCCTTTCTGACAAATAAGAATAACATTGGTGCCAATAAATCTGCGGCTTTCGTTTATGCGCCCCAGGCCGGCGTGCTGCTGAACACAGGCGGCAAAAATTATATCGATGCGGGCATTCGGTTCGAGAGCAATCAAAAGTTTGATGTCTATGGTGGCACAAGCAACTTTTTTGCCATCAGGATCGCTTACGCCTTTAATCTTTAACCCGGAGGAGGGTATTCATTATGGACCATACTGAGCGTAACTACCCCGGCCTGACAAGTAAGGCGCTGCTAAGAAATGTTCTTATTGCCGTTATCTTATGTGTTGGGTATTTATTAGGCAAGCATTTTCAGACAACCCACTCCCGCCCGAACACTGTCGCAAAAACGAGAGAGCTGAAATCGACATAATGCGATCTAACACGATAATTTAAATATGCGAGGATTAGTCGTATCCAAAAGCATCACACAACGGGAGTACCAGTCACGGCGCAAGTATTTTACTGAGATTGATAAGATCGGTTCAGATGTCTCAAAAACTCAATGGCATGAATAACAATAGCTGTCACAGTAAAACGGAAGTGATCATAGACCTCCAGGAACGGGGTTATAGCCATGATTTTATTTTGCAAAATGACTGTATTCACTACGTTCAGCAAAGTGAATCGATTTGTCCCGACGACTTTGAGGTCATGGAAACCTATCGTATCGACGGCAAAAGGAGAATGCGTGATAACTGTGTGATTTATGCCATATGGTCAATAAATAGTGACTCAAGGGGAATTTTGGTGACGTCCTACGGTACATTGACAAAAGGTCTGTCCATTCATTTATGGTCAAAATTGGCGCATAATCTGTAAGCACATAACCAGGCAGCCGTAAATATTTGCTATTTATATACATTAGTTATCAAATTATTAACCCGACAAACAAATGGAAATTACACTGGAAATTGCAGAGCTTACCGTAGCTGCCGCCAAAAAGATGGCACATGAAATTAGCGTACCCATGAACATAGCCATTGTGGATTACGGAGCGAACCTGTTGTTGTTTTGCCGCATGGATAAAGCATGGCTCGGTTCCATGGATATAGCGATCAAGAAGGCCAAGACGGCGCGTTTTTTTAACATGGAGACTGGCGATATCGGAAAGCTTTCGCAGCCGGGCAGTCCCTTATACCAGGTAGAAATATCAAACGGGGGCTTGATCTCCTTCCCGGGAGGTATTCCCCTGAAAAATAAGGATGGTGAAGTAATTGCTGCGATCGGCGTATCCGGAGGCTCGGTGGCACAGGATTATAAAGTAGCATCGGCCGGAGCGGAGGCTTTTGCCAGTAATAGTTAATAAAAAAACAGGCAAGAAGATTGACAAAACACAAGATATGAATTATACAGGCAGCCAGTTTCCGGAAGCGGAAACCCTAACCAAGGAAATCGCGGAGACAGTCTTTTTTAAAGATGTGACGGAAGGGCTTTCTGCCCGGCCCAAATTTCTCCCATCCAAGTATTTTTACGATCAGGCCGGAGATGCGCTTTTCCAGGAGATCATGCGATCTCCCGAGTATTATCCTTCGGATTGCGAGATGGAAATATTTACCGAACAGTGTGGTGCATTAGCCCGTGCGATCATTTGCGGCGGCGATGATTTTGACCTGATCGAACTGGGTGCGGGTGATGCTTCAAAAACCAGTTTCCTGTTAAAATGTTTGATCAGTCAGGGGATCACCTTTACTTATAAGCCAATTGACATTTCCGGAAATATGGTTCATTATCTAAATTCAACGCTGCCTGTTACCATACCAGGAATTCAAATGGAAGGCTTGAACGGCGACTACCTGGATATGCTCAAAAAGGCGGCGTGCGGTTCTTCAAAACGCAAAGTGCTGTTTTTTTTGGGTTCAAGTATCGGAAATATGAATATCGGCGGCGCTACAGAATTCTGCAGGGCGATCAGGACAACGCTTTCATTCGGTGATATGCTGCTGATTGGTGCAGATCTGCGTAAAAATCCACATACTATATTAGCAGCCTATAATGATCAGGAGGGTATTACGAAAAGCTTTAACCTGAACCTCTTAAATAGGATCAACAGGGAACTCGGGGCGGACTTTGACATCCGGAATTTTGATCATTTTCCGACCTACGATCCATTAAGCGGTGCCTGTAGAAGCTTCCTGGTGTGCCTAAAAACGCACCCGGTCCGGTTGGTGCACCAGGTCATATATTTTTAGAAAGATGAAATCATTGATATGGAGATTTAACAAAAATATTCACCGGAAGATCTGACATCGCTGGCCTACGGATGCAGGTTTACGCCGGTTGCTGATTTTTATGATCAAAAAAAGTGGTTCGTAGACACGCTGTGGATGGCCGTATAATGACGATGAAAACGACAAATGGCATGATGAAACTGATATCGGTTAACGTAGGGCAGCCACGGGAGATTCCATGGCGGGGCCAAATGGTCAGAACCTCTGTCTATAAAACACCTGTTGCCGGACGGGTTTATGCACGTCGCCTCAATTTAGACGGGGACGCCCAGGCGGACCTTGCGGCACATGGCGGCGAGCATCGCGCCGTTATGGTTTACCAGGCTGAATCGTATCAGTATTGGAGAGATGCACTTGATCGGAAAGATTTTGTTTATGGGCAGTTCGGTGAAAACCTGACCGTTGAAGGAATGGCGGATGATGAAGTCTGTATCGGTGACCGTTTCCGGATCGGTTCGGCCGTTTTCGAGGTCACCCAACCGAGGGTAACTTGCTGGAGAGTGGGTATCAGCACCGGGGTCCCGGAAATGCCAGCCTTACTGGTCACTCACAAACGACCGGGATTTTATTTCCGGGTGATCAGCGAAGGAGACGTCGGCGCGGGTGACGTGATTGAAAAAATCGCTGACGGAAATGTGCAAATGAACGTTGCTGAAATTGACGGCCTGTTATATCTGAGAGATCATCCGCAAGATAAGCTGCAAAAAGCTTTAACCATTTCAGCGTTAAGCGAAGGCTGGAAAGTATCCTTCCGGAATTTACTGGATGCCGCGGCGCAAGGTCGAACCACGGGAAACGCCGGGCTGAGCGCCCCCGGTAAAAATATTGCCTGGACCGGGTTCCGGCCATTTGTCGTACAGCGTACACGCATGGAATGCGAGGGGGTACGCTCCTTTGAATTAAGCGCGCAGGGCGGCGCACCGATACCGGCTTTTTTACCCGGACAGCACATCGCAGTCCGGGTACGGCCTTCAAACGGCGGCGCCCCGATGATACGCCTCTATTCGCTTTGCGGTCCCCCGGACGGATCGTTTTTACGCATTGCCGTAAAACGGGAGGTTGGCGGCCAGGGGAGCATGTATATGCACGATCATATGAGTAGCGGTGATATGCTGGAAGTGAGCGCTCCGCGTGGTAACTTCACTTTATCCGGGAATAAGGGCCCGTTGGTGCTGTTGAGCGCCGGGGTGGGTGTTACTCCCTTGCTCGCTATGCTACAACAGGTGGCGCATGAAGATCCTGGCCGCGCGATCTGGTGGATACATTCCTGCCGCAACAAGACTTATGAAGCTTTCCGGGAAGAAGTGAGGTGCCTTGGAATGCGGTTAGCGGCATTTCACCGCGCGGTGATATACAGTTCGCCTGATGAAACTGACTTTTGCGGGATAGACTATGATATTAAAGGCCATCTCAACGAGCAGGTGTTACGAACGATACAACTGCCATTGGACAGTGAGTGTTATTTGTGCGGACCGCCAGGCTATATTGATACCATAACAGTTGCAATAAAAAACATCGGGATAGCCGCAGATAAAATCAAGTACGAGCTGTTCGGAAACTCGCTGCTCCCTCTTGCCGACGGTGGAAAGTCCGTGCATTTGCCTGCGGAAGATACCGGTCAGGGGCCGCTTGTTACTTTCAGCAGGAGTAAAATATCTTTCCGGTGGAATAGCCGCTTCGGCAGCATACTGGAAGCCGCGGAAGCCTGCGACGTACCCGTACAGTGGTCGTGCCGTATGGGCGTTTGCCATCGCTGTGAAACGAATATAATTGATGGGAAAGTTACCTATTCGCCAAATCCACTTGATGCACCGGCAGATGGGAACGTGCTGATCTGTTGTTCCGTACCTGTGAGTGCTGTTGATCTTGATTTGTAATTATTGATGTTTTAAATCTGGAGTTGAATATGAAATTTAGCAGTAACGTTGTTCATAAGCCCTCTTTTCTTGAATTTATGCCTGTTAGCCTTTTTGGCAGCGTGATGGGACTCTCCGCATTGTGTTTTGCCTGGCGTTTGGCTGGCCACGCCTGGCATGTCAGCAGGCTAATTGGTGAAATCATTGGATTTGCGGCAATTCTTACTTTTATCGTCTTGACAGTAAGCTATATCGTCAAGTGGATCTGTTATCCCTTGTCAGTAGAAAACGAATTCAAAAATCCTGTTTCTGTTGGTTTTTTTCAACCGTGATCATTTCCATATTACTTATACCAGGGATTTTATTACCGTATGCCCCTGTGATCGCTGATGTATTGTGGCTGTTAGGTATGATCTTGATTTTTTTATTCGCCTGGTTTGTGCTGCGTAAATGGATGGGCAGCCAGCAGTTACCCGAAAGTGCCATGCCAGTATGGGTACTGCCGGTTACAGGCACTCTGAATGTGCCTATTGTTGGTAACTCATTAAAATTTGCAGGTGCTCATGAATTCTGTCTAATGTTTTTCGGATTCGGAATCATTTTTATTATCATTTTGATGACGATTATTATCTCACGGCTTTTTTTTCAAGCACCGGTGGCTGCCAGTGCTCAGCCGTCGCTCTTAATCTTGGTAGCACCTTTTGCCCTGGCATTCAATGGCTATGAAGGCTTGAGCGGCGTCCAGGATATTCCGGCGAGCGCATTCTTTTATTTCTGCCTCTTCCTGCTATTAATATTCGGCAGTAAAGTAGTGCTATTGCCTAAATGTTGCCCTTTCCAGGTCTCATGGTGGTCCGTAAGCTTTCCACTTTCTGCCGTTTCGGTTGCATGTTTGCAGTATGCCCAAAAACAGCCCGATAGTATACACTGGGTATTGGCAGCAGTTTTGTTGTCGGTTACAACACTTGTTATCCTATATCTGCTGATACAAACAATTTATCAAATATGGAGCGGACGATTTGCAGATCCCATCGATTACACCGCAGTTCATTGAGATACCTTCTTTTATAAGTAATGCCGTTAATTCTGCTGTATTGCAGAAAACATTTGCCGATAATCAACGACAAGGTCATTAAGCGTAAAGCCACGGTTCAGGCCGCTTGGGTTGGGTAATATCCAAACAGGTATGCCATGAAAATTTTCATGTTGCCGTCCCCAGGAAATTTGTTTTTTGCCTGAAAAAGCCATGTAAGCAGCTTTTCCGAGGAACGCTATATATTTCGGTTTACAACGCTCCATTTTTTTTCCAAAGACCTCAATGGAATTGATAAACTCTTCTTTCAACAACTCGTCAGCACGGGCCGTCGCTCTTTCTACAGCAGTTGTTAAACCATAGCCGAAGTCGAGTATTGTCACATCGTTTTTGGGGTCGATCTCATGCGGCGTAAAACCTGCCCGGTGTAAAACCTTCCAAAAACGATTGCTTCGCCCGGAAAAATGATGCCCGTCCAATGCCGATTTCAAACCAGGATTGATCCCGCAAAATATAACTTTCAGGTCAGGTGCGATGAGGTCAGTTAATATTGGCGGCATTTGATTTGTAGATGTTTATTGCAAGTTTATAAATTCCTTAAAGGAATTGCCATACGCTTATTCCAATGCCGAACCGTCTTGCCTATGGCAGGAATGACCATGATCAGGATGGCGAGAATCAGCAGTGCTATAGCAAATAGCATAAAAATTGCGCGGTTTGTTAACAACTGGCTTTGTTGTGCCAGACTTTGCGATATCGCCGCGTTCGCTAAGCCCGATGCCTGCTCAGATGTGAACCCTTTTGAAATATACAGCGACCTATAGGCATCCAAACGTACAACCATATTTTGATTTTCTACCGTCAGGTAACCGAGAAACCCCTCTTTAAAATATTGATTAAAGTACAATTGCAGGTTATAAAATCCGGCGGATGAATTTGCGGTCGCACTAAAACGTGTACATGCTGCGATGAACATACCGCTTACGCCGGTATACCCTGGTGCCGACGAAAGTACATATATCATAATAGGAACGAACAACAGTCCCGAAGCGGCACCCTGTATAAATACCGGAATAAATAAATCTGTGAAAGACAAATCAGGTGTCATTAAAAAACTCATCCACAAATTGAATGCGCCCAACAATCCAAATCCGGTTACCAAAAGCACCTTAATGGTCACTTTATTAGCCAGCATCAGCCGGATGGAAAAAACCAACAAACACACCAGTCCTACGACATTGCATAGCCCGAGTATAATGACCTGAAACGTGCTCCACCTAAGTGCACCCCCTGCGTAGTTATAGATCAGGTTGACACTATCTTTAGTGCCATAATAAATGGCCAGCAGGCAAACGGCGATTACAAAATTCCGGGATTTGAACACACTAAGATGGATCACCGGTCTTTTCAGAATACTTTGCCTATACAAAAATAGCGAGGCTCCAATCACAACTGCAATAGCGCTATAACGTATCCTTTGGTCGGCAAACCAATAATATTTTGAGCCGTAAACAATCGTATAGGCAAAGGCGAGCGCGCTGAAAGCGAATATGACCATGCCACTCCAATCAATTTGATATAAAGGGTAACGCTTGTGTACCGACGACCGTTTTAACATCAGCAAGGTCATCATTAACATTAACAGCTGGAACATGATCAGGTAATAATACGTTATTTTCCAATCTGCCGACTCCACTACAATACCGGCAACTAAAGCGATCAGGACAGTGTTGCTAAGAAGTGATCCATAGAATACGGCGGGCGCTATCGTTTTCGCCCGGTCCGAAGGCAAACGCGAAAAGACAAGCAATAGCCCAAATACAATGACATTGCTGGCAACAAGCCCCTGGAGAAACCTGATGACAAGGAACAGATTGACATTTCCGCAATGCAGACAAGTATAGTTCAGTATGATGGTCAGCATCAAGCTCACCGATAAGACACTTTGGGTCTGAAAGTATCTGAAAAGACGAAATTGAAGCGGCAAAACAGTGATAATACCAGCATATGTTGATAATGTAGCAAATGAAATATCTTCCGGCTGCGCGCCAAGATACGCAACCATATAACTTTGTGTGAGCACAAACATCCCCAGTTGCACCAGGCCTGATACTAAAATCATGAACAACGCAACCCGTACGCCCCAATGCCAACCCGTTATCCAATCCTTAAAATAAACTGATTTCATGATTACGATCTTTTTTTAACGGCTACGTTTACATTCATGCCCGGAACCACATTGCCGGTCTGCTTATCTGCAAATTCAATTTTTACGGGGACCCGTTGGATGATCTTAACAAAGTTCCCGGTTGAATTATCGGGCGGTAAAAGCGAGAAACGGGAACCGGTAGAGCCCGCGATAGCCATGATCCTGCCTTTAAATACTTTACCATCTATTGCATCAACCCGTATCTCGACAGGCTGCCCAACATACATGTCGGCCACTTGTGTTTCCTTATAGTTCGCCGTGATCCATTTTTGCTCTTCGTCAATAATACTAACCAGTGGTTGTCCGGGCTGGATCTGCTGCCCCTCTAAAATATTTTTGCGGCCTAACCTACCGGAGTAGGGAGCGCGGATAACCGTATAGGATAAATTCAGTTTAGCCAGCTCCAATGCGGCTTGCTTACGCTTAATATCTGCCTGGAGTAAGGCAAAATGAGTTTTAAGCTCCGCTATTCGCGCCTGATTAGTTTTCAAGCCGTTTATTGCAGCGCTGTAATCGCTTTCCGCTACATCATAGTGCGCCTTCACTTGCTCTAAATCCGCACCGGTCGCAGCTTCTTCTTTCACCAGGCTGGTGTACCGCCTTATATCCTGCTGCTGTTGGATATATCTCGCCCGTGCGCCTTTGATTTGATCCTGGTTCACGCTGGTACCTGTTTCGGCCGAACGGATACTGGCAGTAAGTACCGTTTGCTGAGCGCGGGCGTCTTCTATAGATGCTTCGGCTGCCTCCAGCTGCGCGCGGTATTCTCTCTCATCCAGAACAACCAGTGTATCCCCTTTTTTAACCAGTTGATGCTCGTTAAAACGGACGCTCTGTATATATCCCCCGGCTCTCGCGGAAACGGGATTGATATAAGACTCAATTTGGGCATCGTTGGTTTCTTCGTAGTGCCGGCGATATGTCCAGTATTGGCAAAAATACACGGTCCCCGCAAGCAACAAAACCACGGCAATGACCGTGATAACAATATTGCCCGGATGTGTTTTATGACTCTCTTTTTTCATTTTTTTAATAGTTATAAATTCCCGCTGGTGTAAAGGATATGATAATAAATAGTAAGCGCGTCAGTTTGCGCCTTTACGAGATTGAACCTTGATTCCTGGTAGAGGTTATCCGCATCGAGCAGGTCTGTTAACAGGGACAGTTGATTTAGATATTTGGTGTTTACAATACCATAGTTGACTTTAGCTTGTTCTACGGAGTGCTCATTAACCGAAATCCGGTTAAGGGCTTCAGCGTACTTTATATAGTAAGACCTGATTTCCGTCCGTACGTCATCGGTGTAAACCTCTTTTTGCACTTCGAGTTCCTTTATCCGGAGTTTCCCTGCGGCCACCTTACTTTTATTGTGGAATAACGATGAAACGTTGTACTGTGCCTTCAGCCCTACGAAACCGAGCGCATAGGCCTGGTTAGCCGGCGGAAAGGTTAGGTAATTTGGGTAATTGAGGCCATAGGCAGTATAAAAACTAAAACTGGGTTTGTTGTTGCTTTGAATACCTCTGAGCCTGGCCCGTTGTATTTCAACGTTTTCGCCGGCCTTTTGCACGCTATATGAAGAAACGCCGACGGCCTCAATAAACGGAAGCAGTGAAGTGATCTGCGGCTTAGGCATGCCGGCGGAATCAGCAGGTGATATCCGCACAGAATCAGGAACGTTTATTAAGACGTTCAATTTCTGGCTCGTAATCGTGATATCGTTTTCATTTTGCTGCAAAGAAAGCTCAACATTAGACAACGTCACCTCCGCCCGCAGAACGTCGCTTTTGGTTACTTTTTGATTTTTGTAAAGTGAGTTAATGTTATTCAGCCGGATTTGCGCTCTTTTAAGCTGATCCCGGATAAATTTCTGAAGCTCATTAAGCCGGACCATATCAAGATGTTGGTTAGCCGTCTGTAAAGCGATGTTCCCCGACTCATCCCGCGTGTTCAGCTTTGCCAGGTTTAAGCGTGAAGTTTGTTCGCTTTGCAATGCCCGCAACCTGCCACCGCTGTAAATATTAAATAATCCGTCAACGCCCATAGCGGCAGCATTTGGTGTCGGTGGCAACGGTATCGTGGTGGAATGGCTGAGCCCTTCTGTAAACAGGGTCAGGTTAGAGAAACGCTGGTAAGAACTATTGACGTTAATCGTCGGTAATGCAGCATTGTAAGCATCTTTACGGTCTTCACTGACAGCGTTCTCTTCAATATTGGCAGCTTGCACCGATTTGTTCTGGCTTTTGGCAAACTGTATGGTCTCCAGGAGTGTAAGTTTAAAGCTCTCACTGGGCTGCGCCTGGGCACATACAATTGCTGTATTCAGCAAAAAAATGACCGGCAAAAAAATGGTACATACTAAACGATTAATCCCTGACTTTGTCATACCTCAAACCCTCTTGAATTTTCAATAAGACAAATTTCCCCCTAAGTGGTGGCTAATAGCAGGCGAAATCGCCT
>Ga0136846_1229483_pt1 | contig 10599 bp, 8 predicted proteins | sample HopSoiMetagenom2_FD_96841 | JGI IMG/M metagenome (GOLD analysis project Ga0136846, IMG submission 96841) | Grasslands soil microbial communities from Hopland, California, USA - 2 Assembly 2016 (version 4) | ecosystem: Environmental > Terrestrial > Soil > Grasslands | place: USA: Hopland... | reverse complement strand
CAGTGAATCAGGGTTCACTGCTTCGCGGCAAGCCCTCGCCATCGAGTGGCTAAGAAGGCTTCAGGACGACGTTCGGGATCCGCGCCGCGATGAGGTCGATGTCGTGGGCGAGGTGGGGCAGCGCGCCCCGCTCAGCGTCGAGGATCACCTTGAACGCCCGTTGAAGTTCGGCGGTCAGATCGGCGCCGCCACCGTGTTTCGCCAGCAGTCGCAGGGCGAGTTCGGCGCCGTCGAGCCGCCCCCAGAGGTAGTCGTTCTCGCGCCAGCTCTGCTCGAAGAAGCCGCCGAAGTGGTGGATGGCGACGCCCTTCAGCTTCTTGGCTGCGGTTGTCGGGGTGCCGGGCTCGCTGAGCGCGGTCGCATCGAGCGGGCTGAACCGGGTGACGTTGATGGGCGAGAGTTGCGGGAGCTTGGCGAGCGCCACGATCGGGAACACGATGGCGTCCCAGATCGGGAACATCAGGTACCGCGAGATGAGGGCGTCCCGTTCTGCTGAACTCCAGCCCGTCGTCTCGGCCTGGAACGTCGCCCACAGGTCGCTGCTCGACCCGGCTGCCTTGAGCGCACCCCGGTAGGTCGTGAACAGTGTCTTCAGCTCGTCCTTGTTGACGTCGGCGTAGGCCCGGGGATCGCTGAGCGCCACGCCGTCGGTCAGCTTGTCCTTGCCGAGGACGGCCGCGGCCTCCGTCATTGCGTCACTGCTCGCGGCGTCGGTGGTTCCGTGCAACTGCTCGATCAGGTCCCAGGTCTTCGACTTGAGGGTGCTGAGTTGCCGGCGCCGCGTTGCGGTCAGCGTCGTGCCGGCGAGCAGGTGGTTGATGCCCTGGAGCACGAAGTTCGCCCGCCGCAGGCGGAAGGGGACATCGACCTCGCCCAGTGCGGTTTCGAGATCGGCCGGGCTCAGGCGGCTCCACTCCTCGGTGCTCCGTAGCCAGCACTGGATGACCGCCGCGACAAAGGTGCAGCGGTTGGACTCGGGCGGGTAGCCGAGTTTCTTCGCGAACGCGGTGGCGAGTTCGTCGGCGACCGCTTCGGCGCGCAGCCGGCAGTACGCGCCGTAGCCGAGGCCGGCGAGCGCCTTGGCCTCGTCGTGGATCTTCGCCGTCTGCGCGCGCATCGTCGCGTAGTCGGTGGCGAGCCCCATGCCCAGTTTCGCCATCGCAGCGAGGACGTTGTCCTGCTGGCTGTCGGCCACCGCCGCGACCTCGCTGATGGCGAGGTTCATGTCGCGAAGCTGGCCGAGGGCAGCGACGAGCGAGGTGTGCGACGGGACCGTCATCGTCGCCGCCAGGATGAGTTTCAACCACTCCGGCTGGGGGTGCTGCTCGTCGGTCTTCGGGCCGCCGCCGGGGTCGGGCTCGATGTAGAGCAGTTCCCGGTCGACCGGCCCGTCCGCCCGCTTGCGCGCGATCGCGCTGATGACGTGATCGAAGGGTCCGTTGTCGAGGACCCCGCCGTCCATGTACCAGGCGTGCTGGGGCTCCGAGCCGTACTCGCCCCGATAGCGGAACAGCTGCGCGATGGCGGCGGTGTCGGTCACCGCACCCGGGTGCACCGCGTTCACCGCCGCCGCGAAGGTGTCGACGTCCACGGCCGGGAACGCGCCGGGGAAGCCCGACGTCGCCCGGGCGGCGAAGGCGAGCGCGGGTACGAAGGCGTCGCTGAAATCGTTCGACGCCGACGTCGGGCCGCCGGCGGGCGCCGGAACGAAATGAAAGCCCATCACCTGCCGGAACGATCGGTCGGTGTGGGAGAGCCCGCCCGTCCCGGTCGGGATGGCCGTGCTGTAGCCGTACACGTCGGTCATCGTCGTGTAGAGATCGATGCTGCCGTCGGCCTGGACGAGCGAACCCGTCACCGGCTTCATGCCGGACAGCGCTTCGTGCAGCAGCAGGGACATGCGGGCGCCGTTCAACGGCGCATCTCTCCGGTTGCTGCCCTTCACCAGCCGCGCCAGCGCCACCGCCAGCTTGGACAGCAGCCGCGCCCGCCGCGGCACCGGAATCAGCGGACGGCCGTTGAGCAGCCCCTCGAGGTCACCGTCCTTGATCCACAGCGAGCGCAACCCGTTGAGCGAACGCCCCTCCGCCACCGCCCGCGCCAGGAACACGCCGTTGATGCCACCCGCGGAGGTGCCGGCGATGACGTCGATCGCAACACTGAGCGGTGCGTCCTGTTCCAGCTTGGCCAGCGCCCCGTAGTAGACCGGCTCGGTGTCGAACTCGGCCGGATCGCCCGGCGCGCCGTCGCCCGGCGGTGGGAAGCGGGTGAGCGGGTCGCTCGCCAGGGCTCCGAGGTCTCGGTCGGCGTCGAACTGCCGGGACGCCCGCACGAGCCGATGCAGCTCCTTGGTGACGCCGTGCATGTACACGGCGAGCGAGACGCCGCCGTAGCAGACCAACCCCAGTCGCAGCTGCTTGACGTCGGGGTGGACGGTGGTGGCGGTCATGGTGTCTCCTGCCCCCCGAGGGCGAACGTTCGCCCGGCAACGCGCGACGCTTCAGTGAGGGGATCGTGATCCCCTCGCGGCTTTGGCGTAACGGCTGAAGGTCCCGCTTGCCCGGCATCGGGCGGTTCGCCGATCAGCCGACCACCCGGCCGTGCGGGCGCCCGAAGGTCAGTCGCGGGCGAAGGCATCCACGGCGGCGAGGACGGCGCCGGCCAGCGCGTGGTCCCCGTCGGCGGTCACCGGCAGGTCGGCCACCGGCAGCCGGCGGGCCGCCACCCGGCAGATGGCGACCGCGTCGGTCACCAGCGTCAGCGTGACCGGCGGCTGCGTCCCCGGGGCGCCGAACGGGACGTCGTACGTGCCGCCGGCCCGGCCGGTGAGGACGAACCGGACCCGCGCCTGCGGTACCGGCGTGCCCCGGAAGGCGAGCGCGAGTGGCAGCGCGGCCATCAGCCGCCCCGACATCATCGCCATCCGCTCGTCGTCGAGCGCCGGCAGCGGCCGGCCGGTCGCGAGCGCGATGTCCATGCCGTGCGCCCAGAGCTCGAAGGTGCGCATCACCAGCAACGCGCCGACGTCCCCGACGAGGTCGTGGAAGTGCACCGGCCGGCCCGGGTCGCCCCGGCGCGCCACTTCGGCGACCGCCCAGGCGGCACGCTCCCACCGAGCGGCGACGCCGATTGGGTCGGTGTCGTGGAACTCGTCGATGGCCGGTCGGGTCGCGGTCAGGTGATCGACGTCCACCCCCTCGTCGGAAGGGTGCTCCGGGTCGAGCCAACCCAGGCTCAACCGCTCGACGCCGACGAGATGCGCGACGAGGTCCTTGACCGTGCCGTGGTCCTCGTGGGCCGGCTGCTGCCAGTCCTCGGCCTCGAGGCCGGCGAGCAGCGCGGCGAAGTCGGCGACCGTGCGCTCGTAGGCCTCCTGCGGCGAGCACGGGGTGGGCGCGTGGACGGGCCGGCCGGGCGGCCGACGGCGGCGCGCCTCGCCCAGCACCCGTCCGCGCAGCTCGGCCGGAGGCGGCAGCTCGGTCGCGTCGGCGAGCGCTGCGGCGGCCGCGGCGAGCTCGGCCGGGAAGGCGCCATGTCGCAGCTCGGCGTCGGCCTGCTCGTCCGCCTCGAGCGCGTCGAGGGCGAGCAGCGCGGCCTGCTCCTCGGGGTCCAGGTTCGTCGCGCTCATCAGGTCACCGCCCCCAGTTCGTCGCCCAGCAAGACCCGCAGCCGGCCGAGCGCCAACCGCAGCCGGGACTTCGCCGTTCCCTCGGGGATGCCGAGCGTGCGGGCGACCTGGACGTAGGTCTGTCCCTCGTAGTACGCGAGGCTGACCGCCCGCTGCTGCTCCTCCGGCAGCTGGGCCAACACCTCGGCGATGTGCCGGCGCCGCCACTCGCACGCAGCGGCGTCCACCACCTGCGGCTCTGGACCCTCGACCACCTCGACGGTGAAGGTGGTCGTCTCGATCCGGCTCCGGCGCTCCGAGCGGCGCACCTCGTCCACCGCCCGCCGGTGCGCGACCACCGCGAGGTAAGACCGCAACGTGCCCTTCGTGAGGTCGACGCGATCCGGCAACTCCCAGAAGTACGCGAAGACCTCCTGGGTGATGTCCTGCGCGAGGAAGGCGTCCCGGGTGACGCGGCGGGCCAGCCCGTAGACCAGACCGGCGTGGCGGTCGTACAGCGCCCCGAGGGCCGTCTCGTCCCCGGCCAGCACGCGGGCGAGCAGCGTCGCGTCGCTCGGCTCCGCCCCGGTCGGCACGGCGCGAACGGTACGCCGGGCGAGGCGGCTGGTCACCATCACGATCCCTATTCGTGGCGGCGCGTCGTCGCGGATCACCTGCAACCGCACAAATCGCCGACCGATTTCCGGCTGCCACTGATCCGGCACCGCCTCGCCGGACGAAGCGTGGGCAATCGTCTCGTCACCGTCGACCGCGCGTCGACCACCCGTCGACTTCAGAAGGGATTGCGCGATGCACCAGCACGGAGAGCACGCGATCGTCATCGGGGCCAGCATGGGCGGGCTCACGGCCGCCGCCGCGCTGGCCGGCCACTTCGCGCGGGTCACCGTGCTCGACCGGGACGTCCTGCCCGCGCAGCCTCAGCAGCGCCGCGGCGTCCCGCAGGGCCGGCACGCCCACGGGCTGCAGCCCGGCGGCCTCGCCGCGCTCGACCGGCTGCTCCCCGGTCTCATCGACGCGCTCCGGGCCGGTGGCGCGCCGACCGGGGACGCCGCGGCCGACATCGGCTGGTACCTCGGCGGCGGGTGGCTGGCCCGGACGTCGGCCGATGCCGTCGGAGTCGGGCTCACCCGGCCGTTCCTCGAGCACGCCGTCCGCGCGCGGGTGGTCGCTCTGCCCGGCGTGACGATCCTCGACGGCAGCGAGGTGGACCGCCTGACCGCAACCGCGGACCGGTCCCGGGTGACCGGTATCCGGCTGACGTCCGGCGCCGAACTGCCGGCCGAACTCGTCGTCGACGCATCTGGACGGAACTCCGCCCTCCCCGGCTGGTTGGGCGAGCTCGGCTACTCCGCTCCGGAGGAGGAACGGGTGCACTGCAAGATGGCCTACCTGACCCGGCGCTGGCTGCTGCGCGACGGCGCCTTGGACGGCGACCTCCTCACCATCATCGCGCCGGCCGTCCACCCGCAGTTCGGCGTGATGATCCGCCAGGAGGACGGCTCGCACATCGTCACCCTCGGTGGGCTGCTCAACAGCGCACCCGCCCGCACCGACGCGGCGTACTTGGAGTTTGCCCGCAACCTGCCGGACCCCCGCATCGCCGATGCGCTGGTCGGCGCTCAGCCGATCGGCGACCTGCAACCCGCGCACTTCCCGTACAGCGTGCGCCGCCGGTACGACCGGCTCCGGCGCTTCCCGGCCGGACTGTTGGCGACCGGCGACGCGATCGCCTCGTTCAACCCCATGTACGGGCAAGGCATGACCGTGGCCGCGTTGGAGGCCGAGGCGTTGCGGGAGCAGCTGGCGGCCGGGCCGTTGCGAGCCAACCGCTTCTTCCGGACCGCGCACCGCATCGAGGACGTCGCGTGGAAGATCTCGGCCAGCGGCGATCTTCGCTTCCCGAGCGTCCAGGGCCGGCGGACACCGGACATGAACGTCATGAATCGCTACTTCGACCGGGTGCTGCTCGCCGCGCGCACCGATCCGGAGGTGGCGCGACGGTTCCTGCGCGTCTCGGCGTTCGTCGAGCCCCCGCAGACGCTCTTCGCGCCGTCGGTCCTGCGACGCGTGTTACGGCGCGGGCGGCGGGGATCCGCGGTCGAGTTGGTGGTGGCCCAGGCGCCGGTCAGAGCCGGCCTCCGCACGCGTTCATAACCTTTCGATGATGGTGACGTTGGCCTGACCGCCGCCCTCGCACATGGTCTGCAACCCGTAGCGGCCACCGGTGCGCTCGAGTTCGTTGAGCAGCGTCGCCATGAGCTTCGTGCCGGTGGCGCCGATCGGGTGACCGAGGGCGATGGCGCCGCCGTTGACGTTGACCCTGTCCAGATCGGCGCCGGTCTCCTTGGCCCAGGCCAGCACGACCGACGCGAAGGCCTCGTTGATCTCCACGACGTCGATCTGGTCGAGCGTCATGCCGGCCTTGTCGAGGGCGTAGCGCGTGGCCCGGATCGGCGCAGTCAGCATGTACACCGGGTCATCGGCGCGCACCGAGAGGTGGTGGATGCGGGCGCGCGGCGTGAGGCCGAAGCGGCGGACGGCGGCCTCGGAGGCGACGAGGACGGCGCTGGCGGCGTCGGAGATCTGCGACGACACGGCGGCGGTGATCCGTCCGCCCTCGCGCAGCGTCTTGAGCGCGGCCATCTTCTCCAGGGACGTGTCCCGGCGCGGGCCCTCGTCGGTCGTGAACTCGCCGAACGGGACGATCTCGTTGGCGAAGCGTCCCTCGTCGATGGCCGCGGCCGCGCGCCGGTGGCTGCGCAGCGCGAACTCCTCCATCTCCGTGCGGGTGAGGTCCCAGCGTTCGGCGATCAGGTCGGCCGCCCGGAACTGGGAGACCTCCTGATCGCCGTAGCGCTTCTCCCAACCGACGGAGCCGGTGAACGGCGTCTCGAAGCCGAACTGCGGGCCGACCATCATGGCCGACGCGATGGGGATCGCCGACATGTTCTGCACGCCGCCGGCGACGACGAGATCGGCCGTTCCGCTCATGACCGCCTGAGCCGCGAAATGGACGCCCTGCTGGCTCGACCCGCATTGCCGGTCGACGGTGACCCCGGGTACCTCTTCGGAGAAGCCCGCCGCCAGCCAGCAGGTGCGGGCGATGTCGCCCGCCTGCGGTCCGAGCGTGTCGACGCAGCCGAAGATCACGTCGTCGACGGCGTCCGGGTCGGCGCTCGGGTTGCGGTCGAACAACGCAGTGATCACGTGCGCTCCGAGGTCGGCCGGGTGCACCTGCGACAGCGCGCCCTTCTTGCGACCGACCGGGGTGCGGACGGCGTCGATGAGATAGGCCTCAGGCATGGCGGGCTCCGTTCGGGGCGCCGGCGGGGCCGGCGATACCGTCGAGGACGATCGAGAGGTACTGGCGGGCGATGTCGTCGATGCCGAGCTTCCCGCCGGGGCGGTACCAGCTCACGCCGACCCAGACCGTGTCGCGCAGGAAGCGGTAGGAGAGCTCGACGTCGAGGTCGGCGCGGAAGCTGCCGTCCTTGATGCCGGCACGCAGCACGTCGTGCCACAACCGGCGGAACTCGGTGAGCCGCTCGCCGATGTAGCCGAAGCGCGGCTGCTCGGCGAGGTGCCGCGCTTCGGCCTGGTAGATGGCGACGGCGGCGTGGTGCTGGTCGATCGCTTCGAACGACGCGACGACGACCGCCTCCAGCGTCGCGCGGGGCCCGAGCTTCTGCGCGACGATCGCCCGGTACCGGTCGAACAGCGCGTCGAGGAACGCGCGGAGGATCTCGTCGACCATCGACTCCTTGGAGTCGAAGTGGTGATACAGGCTGCCGGACAGGATGCCGGCCGCGTCGGCGATGTCGCGCACCGTCGTTGCCCGCAGCCCGCGCTCGGCGAAGAGGTTGGCGGCGATGGCGAGCAGCTCGCCGCGGCGGTCGTTCTGCGTGGTGACTGATTCGGGGCCCCCGCGGGGTCGTGGAGCGCCAGCGGAGCGACTTCGTGGGGTGATCATGGGTGCTGGCTGCTCACGGAGAGGACCTCGCCGGTGAGGTACGAGGCGAGGTCGCTGGCGAGGAACACCATCACGTTGGCGACCTCCCACGGCTCGGCGTAGCGCCCGAACGCCTCCCGTTCGGTCAGCTCGGCCAGCAGCTCGTCACTGGTCACCTTCACCAGGTGGGGGTGCATCGCCAGGCTCGGGGCGACAGCGTTGACGCGGATGCCGTGCGGGGCGGCGTCCAATGCGGCGCAGCGGGTCAGCGCCATGACACCGGCCTTGGCGGCCGCGTAGTGCGCCTGGCCCTCCTGTGCCCGCCAGCCGATCACCGAGGCGTTGTTGACGACCGCTCCCCCGCCGCCCTGCGCAACCATGCGCTGCAGCGCGGCGCGGGTGCAGCGGAACGTGCCGTTGAGGGTGACGTCCAGGACGCGCGTCCACTCGTCGTCGGTCATCTCCAGGATCGACTTCGTGCCGCCGAGGCCGGCGTTGTTGATCATCACGTCCAGCCGGCCGAAGGTCGCCACCGCCGTGTCGATCAGTTGCTCGACCTGCGCCTGCTCGGTGACGTTGCAGGGGACGGCGGCCACGGCGTCCCCGTGCTCGGCCTTGAGCGCGTCGAGCGTCTCGCCCAGCCGTCGCTCGTGGGTGTCGCTGAGCACCACCTGCGCGCCCTCCTCCAGGCAGCGTCGGGCGGCGGCCTGGCCGATGCCGGCGCCGGCCGACGCCGTGACGACGACGACCTTGCCGGCGAGCAGGTTCCGGCCGGGCGGGTACTGCGGAACGCTCACGCTCGGGCCTCTCGGGGCAGGCCGAGCGTGCGCTCGGCGATGATGTTGCGCTGGATCTCGTCCGAGCCGCCGTAGATGGTGTCGGCGCGGGTGAACAGGAACAGCCGCTGCCATTCGTCCAGGCCGTCGTCGCCGTGCACCAGGCCGGCGGCGCCGCGTACGCGCATCGCGAGTTCGCCGAGGTCGCGGTGCCAGTGGGCCCAGAGCAGCTTGGCCACGCTTGCTTCGCTCCCGATCGGGCCGTCGGAGGCGAGCGTGCGCTGGGCGTGCGCGCCCATTACCTGCAGGTCGAGCCACGAGCGGGTGAGCCGATCGCGTAGCACCGGGTCGTCGTAGGCACCGGTGCGCTTGGCCAGGGCGAGGACGTCGGCGAACTCGCGGCGGAAATGCACCTGCTGGGCGAGCGTGGCGACGCCGCGCTCGAAACCGAGCGTGCCCATGGCGACCCGCCAGCCGTCGCCGACGGCGCCGACGACCATCGACTCGTCGGTGCGGGCGTCGTCGAAGAACACCTCGTTGAACTCGGCCGTGCCGGTGAGCTGGACGATCGGGCGCACCTGCACCCCCGGTTGCTTCATCGGCACGAGCAGGTAGGACAGACCCTTATGGCGATGGGAGCCGGGTTCGGTGCGGGCGACGACGAAGCACCAGTCGGCGACGTGCGCCAGGGACGTCCACACCTTCTGGCCGGTGATCGACCACTCGCCGTTCTCGAGCCGGGCCGAGGTGGTGACCCCAGCGAGGTCGGAGCCGGCGTTGGGCTCGGAGTAGCCCTGGCACCACAGCTCTTCGACCGCCTTGATCTTGGGCAGGAAGCGCTGCTGCTGCTCGGCAGTCCCGAAGGCGATGAGGGTCGGACCGAGCAGCTCCTCGCCCAGGTGGTTGACGCTGCGCGGCGCGTCGGCGCGGGCGTACTCCTCGTGGAAGATCACCTGCTGGGTGATGGACGCGCCGCGGCCGCCGTGCTCGACCGGCCAGCCCAGGCAGGTCCAGCCGTTGGCGGCCAGGTGGCGCTGCCAGACCAGCCGCTCGTCGAAGGCCTCGTGCTCGCGGCCGGGTCCGCCCGTCCCCCGCAGCGCGGCGAACTCGCCCTCGAGCGCGGTGGTCAGCCAGTCGCGCACCTCGGCGCGGAACGCGGCGTCCGCCTGGCTGTCGCCCATGCGGGTAGGTTACCCTACCAAGCACTTGCTAGGTTGGACCGGGAGCCAGATGACCACCATCCCCCAGGCGTTGCGCGACGCCGCCGCGCGCTTCGGCGACGGCGATGCGATCGTGGACGGTCCGGTGCGGTTCACGTGGGCGCAGCTGCTGGACGAGGTCCGGACCGCCGCGCGGTTCTACGTTGCGCGGGGCGTGCAGCCGGGCGACCGGGTGGCGGTCTGGGCGCCGAACACGCACCACTGGGTGGTGGCGGCGCTCGGGGCGCACTACGCGGGCGCGACGCTCGTCCCGATCAACTCGCGGTTCACCGGGTACGAGGCGCGCGACATCCTGCAGCGCACGGCGGCCCGGGTGCTCGTCGTCGTCGGTCCGTTCCTGGGCGCTGACCGGCTCGCCCTGCTGCGGGACGTCGGCGCGGCCGCCGAGCTGGCGACGATCGTGCAGATCCGCCTCGACGGCTCGCCGCTGGCCGACGGTGCGATCGACTTCACGGCGTTGGCCGCCCACGCGGTCGACGTTTCCGTCGACGAGGTGGAGGCGCGCGCCGATGGCGTCTCCCCCGACGACGTGAGCGACATCCTGTTCACCTCCGGCACCACCGGTCGGTCGAAGGGCGTGCTGTCGGCGCACCGCCAGGTGGTGGACGTCGCGCGGGCCTGGGCCGAGTGCGGCGAGGTGTCGAGCAGCGACCGCTACCTGGTCATCAACCCGTTCTTCCACAGCTTCGGTTACAAGGCCGGCATCGTGGTGTGCCTACTGACCGGCGCGACGATCGTGCCGCAGGCGGTGTACGACCCCGAAGCGGCGATGCAGCTGATCGAGCGCGAGCGCATCACCGTGCTGCCGGGCGCGCCGACGATCTACCAGACCATCCTCGACCACCCCTCGCGGGCGAAGTACGACCTGTCGTCGCTGCGGTTCGCCGTCACCGGCGCGGCCGTGGTGCCGGTCGCGCTGGTCGAACGGATGCAGTCGGAGCTCTCGTTCGACATCGTCCTCACCGCCTTCGGCATGACCGAAGCGGTAGTCGCCACGATGTGCCGGCGCGACGACCCGCCCGAGCT
>Ga0136846_1215590_pt1 | contig 10600 bp, 10 predicted proteins | sample HopSoiMetagenom2_FD_96841 | JGI IMG/M metagenome (GOLD analysis project Ga0136846, IMG submission 96841) | Grasslands soil microbial communities from Hopland, California, USA - 2 Assembly 2016 (version 4) | ecosystem: Environmental > Terrestrial > Soil > Grasslands | place: USA: Hopland... | reverse complement strand
CGCGTTCCCGAACCTGTTCCGAGAGTCGGCTGGCGACGTGGTGACGATCAAGATGCCAGCGGCGCTCGCGACGGAGCGCGGGATCAGCGAGGGCGTCCGGGTCGAGTGCCAGGTACGCCGCGGCGGGCCGAAGGACGCCTTCGTGCATCCCGACCGGATCACGGTTCGTGGCACGGACGAGTCCACGGGTTGAGGGTCATCGAAACGGCAGAGCGAGGAGGCTCATGACCGACCTGCACGAGCGCGCACGCGTGGCTGCCGAGCAGCTCCAGGACGCCGACGACGACGAGCTCTTTCGGCAGCTGGGTCTCCGGACGCGAGCCATGGTCCGGGACCCGAGCATCGCCGGCGACCTGTCGCCGGACATCAGCGCCACCGAGATGGGGATCTCCTTCGTCGACCTCCGCGAGTTCGGGCGGAAGACGTTCGTGACGCTCTCCGCGCCTGCGATGGGGGTCGTCTGCGCGGGGGCCGGCGAAGGCCATTCGCTCGAGGCGCTGTTGCGATCGTTCGGGACGAGCGGAACGGCCGTTACCGCTGCGCTGACGACCGTGCTGATCGGCCAGCTCGCGATCGCGCCCGCGGTCGCCGGGATCGTCGCCACGCTCGTCGTCGGCAAGGTCGCGCCGGCAACGCTCCAGGGGTTGTGCGGGGGCTGGGGCAGGAAGCTCGAGCAGGCACGCGCGGCCGCACCGCAGGCTCCCGCGACGTCCGATCCCGCGCCTGCCGACGGCCAGGCGACAGGTCCGTCGGGGGCCACATCCGGCGGCAAATCGTAACGGCCGGCCGGCCGGCGAAGGCCGCCGGGCCGGGCGACCGAGGTGCTCCGGGAAGCCGAAAAGCCGCCTGCCGCATCGGGTAGGCTCGCCGGCTGGACCCGGTTCTGTTGGGGAGCGAGGGCCGTCCGGGCTCCTGCCGCGATCGATCGGAGGACGCAATGGGGAACGTCGCTTTCATCCCGAACGACCCGCTCGCGAGTGGTGGCCCGGGACCGATGACCGTCAAGCCGCGGACGTTTCCGCGGACCGGAGCCGGATGGGTGGTGCAACCGTCGGCCGCCGCGGGTCAATACGAGCCACACACCCCTGACTTCGACTTCTGGCAGACGCAGGAGGCGCTGATCCGCGGGCTCGCCGCGTGGCGGCAGTGGGACGGCAAGCCGCTTCCCGCGTGGCAGGGCTCGCGCAAGAAGCTGCCGGTCCAGACGAACGCCGGCGACGACCTCAACGCCTTCTACGATCGCCAGAGCCTGCAGTTCTTCGCGCACACGTTCAACGGCCACACGGTCCACTCGGCGGAAAGCGTCGACATTGTTTGTCACGAGCAGGGCCACGCCCTCCTCGATGCCGTTCGGCCCGACTTCTGGGACGTCCCGTTCATCGAGGTGGCCTCGCTGCACGAAGCGTTCGGCGACTGCATGGCGCTCCTCGCCGCGCTCAACGACCCCGTCGTCCGGAAGGCCGTCGTCGACGCATCACCCGACCTTTCGGGCCCCCATTTCGTCGAGAGCCTCGCGGAAGAGCTGGGTGACGCGATCGCCCGCGAGTTCGGTCGTGACAGCTCGGAGGACGGGGCCCTGCGTCACGCGGACAACAAGCTCCAGTGGGTGGATCCGACGACGCTGCCGCCGAACGCTCCGGTCTCGCAGCTGGCGGGCGAGGTGCACAGCTTCTCGCGCGTCTTCACCGGCGTCTTCTACGACCTCATCCGGAACATCTACCGGGCCGGCTCGCGCGACCCGAACGGGCTCCGCAACGCAGCCCGCGTCGCCGGCCGCCTGCTGATCAGCGCCATCCGCGGCGTGCCCGCCCGACCCAGGGTCGACGAGGCGATGGGCCGGCGGATGCTGCAGATCGACATCGAGAAGAACGGCGGCGCGAACGTCGCCGCGATCCAGGCGGCCTTCGAGGCCCACGCGATCGTGCTTCCGGCACCGGCGAAGCCGCTCGCCGTCCCGATGACGCGCGGTGGCCGGACGACGCGCGGAGCGACGCGGGAGCTCCGTGAGCGGCTGGAGACACCGGAGGGCCGCGTCCAGTTCACCCCGGTCGACACGGACGACGAGGGTGAGATCGCACACGTCACCGGGTTCCGGCCGGTCGAGCTGTCCGGTGAGCTCCAGGGCGTCCACGTCCTCGTGCCCGGCGTCGCACGCGTCCGGACACGTGGCCGGTCCGTCGTCGGCGTGCTCGGCGATGTGCTGCCGGCGGCCGAGGAGGCCGAGCGGCAGGCACGCGCCTTCGCCCAGGTGCTCGTCGCGAATGGCGACCTGCGCGGCCACGGGACCGGAACCGCACCGACACCGCCGGCCGGACGACGGACGCGTGGCCGGTCCATGGCGCCGGCACCGCAGAGACCGGCGACCGCGCCGCTCCCGCCGACGCACGAGATCCGCGACGTCGACGGGCGTCCGACGATCGTTCGCCTCGGGTTCAGCTGCTACCCGCGGTTCCGCTGAGCTGCTACTCGCGGTCCCGCCGAGGAGCCCCGCGGCCGCGACGACAGCCTCGGTCAGCGGAGGCTGAACCCGATTCGCTTGATGACGCGACGGCCGTCGGGGTCGGTGGACACCTCGTGGGTCGCACGCGTCGGCGGGCCTGGACGGCGGCCCTCGGACGGCTCGATGCCGCGCACCGCACCGCTCGCGGCGAGGCTGCGAACGTAGCTTCGGGCCTCGTGGACCTCCTCGTCGGACGGCTCCTCGACGGACGCCGTGGCGAGCGAACCGTCCTTCCGGACCACGAGCCGAACCGTGATTGGGACGGCGATCGAGACGTCCCGAAGCTGGGGATCGTCCGGGTCCGCACCGATCAGGCGGTTCGCCTGGACCTCGTACTCGACGCCGCTTCCGGCGTGCTTCGTCGTCGAGAGGACCTGCACGGGACCTGCGATGTCGCCGACCGCGGCGTCGGGCGAGCGGAGCAGCGTTTCGAGGTGCGCCGGATCCTGATCGGTCTTCATTCGGGCGGACGGCCTCCGCCGTCATCGTACGTCCGGAGCGGCGCCCCTCAGCTCGACGATTTCAGGCTGCCGTCGAGCTCGCCGGTGACCACGAGGGCGAAGTCCTGACCCGGGTGGAGCAGATTCCAGGCCGAGACCTGGATGCGGTACTCGCCTGGTGCCGGTGCATGGAGCCGCACGACCTCGACGTTGTTCTCGGCGTCTGCCCCACCCAGGCTGTCGGGCAGCTGCGCGTTGCCCAGCCACTTCGCGTGCGTCGGAACATGCTCGACGAGCAGGTTCAGGTCGTTCTGGAGGCCCCGGGCGGGAGCGTCGGTCCAGGCGAGGCAGACGCGCAGCCAGTCCCCGCTTCTGAGCTTCACCGTGTACCGGAACGCCTGCCCCGTCTCCCCAAACTGCCGGGTCGGGTCCTTCCAGCTGTCGACGTACTCGAGCCGCAGCCGGGGCTGGCTACGGTTCGGGACCGTCGACGCCATGTCGACCCGTCCGAAACCCTGGTGGTAGTTGGGGACGATGGCGTGCTCGGCGAGGGCGTCGGGCGACGTCAGCCAGTGGGCACCGTTGACGAGCGTCGCCTTGACGAGCGCCGCACTCGGCTGCTGCTGGCGGGCGGTCGCGAAGTACTCGCGGACGAGAGCGGCGCAGCCCGCGACGAGTGGCGCAGCCATGCTCGTGCCGCCCATGAAGGCGTACGCCTGTTGCCCGGGGTAGGTGCCCCAGAAATGACGCAGCGGCGCGAGCGACGAGCGTGTCGAGGCGATGTCGGTGCCGGGCGCGACCACCTCGGGCTTGACGCGGCGGTCGTCGCACGGACCCCGGCTGCTGAAGGCGGCAAGACCCTCGGCGTCGCCGGAGACATGTGCGTCGGCGATGGGGCCGTCGGGGAACTCGGCGGGCCACACGTCGCCGTACGTCAGCGGGGCGTATCCCCCGCTCTCGCGGCTGCTTCGCGAGGCGCCGACCGTCAGGGCGTTCTTGGCCGACGCAGGCGAGTCGATCGACAGCCAGTCCACGAAGCCCAGCTGGCTGTGGAGCCTGTCGGCCGCCTGACCGTCGTTGCCGGCGGAGAAGACGATGAGCATGTCGCGGTGGCTCGCGACGAACGTGTCGACATCGCTGGCGTCGAGCGTGTAGCGCGAGATCGTGGCCGAGCCCCAGCTGTCGTTGTGGATCCGGGCGCCCGCCGCATACGCCTCGTCGAACAGCTGGCCGAGGTCCACCGGCAGGCCACCCAGACCGCCGCTCTCGTCGAGGATCGACTGGAAGAAGAGCCGCGCACCCGGTGCCGTCCCGCGGATCGCTCCACCCGATGCCGTCCCGTCACCGGCGAGCGACCCAGCCACGTGGGTCCCATGGCCGTGCGGATCGCTCGCGTCACCGTTCCGCCCTCGTGCGACAACGGCCGCGATCCGGCCCGCGAGATCGGGGTGCGCGACATCGATCCCGGTGTCCGCGATCGCGACGATCTCCCCTTCGCCGGTAAGGTCGATCGGCGGCTTGCGCCGTGCCGTCGGCGCGTCGATGGCGAGGAGGCGGCGGGCCACGTCGTTGTGGAGTCGCGGCGGGACGTACTCCTGGAGAAGCGCGACCTCGGACCGAGCACGGATCTCGTCCTCGTGAGGATCGCCGTCGATCAGGTAGATCCTGATCCGTCGCGGGCTCGTGCCCGCGACCTCGACGCCGATCGTTGCAAGCCACTGCAGGACGGCCGGCGCGTCCTCGGCCGCGTGCAGGAGGATGTCGTAGCTCCGCATCGCCCGACCTTCGCCGGGGCTCGGCGGTAGTGGCGGGCGGGCCGCGGCCCGAACGCGTCGCGTCGGGCCGGTGACGGTCTCGTCGTACCGGACGACCGACGTGACGAACGGCAGCGCGGCGACGGCGGCGGCCTGCGCGGCGGTGAGACGGGCGGTGTAGTGGTCGACCGGGATGCGGTCGATCAGCCGCGCTCCAGCCGCTGCCAGCGCGGCCCGGCGCTCCTCGAGGAGCGGTCCGTCGAGGCCGACCAGGTAGTAGTCGACCGCCGGTTGGTCGGTAGCGCTGGGCGCAGCCGCCGCGACGTCGGACGTGGGGACACGGCGCGCGGCGAAACCCGAACCCTCCGCAGACGGCTCGGTCGCACCCACCCGCATGTCGATCGGCTCGACTCCCGACCCGAGATCGGCAACCGTCGTCGACCGCAGCGTCTGGACCACGCAACCCGCTGCGGTCAGGTCCGGGATCGCGTCCTCGTCGATCTCGCCGATGGCATAGCTGTCGGTCAGCAACGGCGCATCGAGGAGACGTCGGGCGGCCGCCTGTGCGAGCGGATCGGCGTAATGGGCGACGACGCGCGTGCGGGCCATCGGGCCTCCGATCCGGTGCCGTTGACGGGGCCGGGCCGGCAGCGGAGTAGCACGCCGGCAGGTTTCCGACAGCTATATTGCCGCCGGGCGTGGGCGTGCCGCAGGTCGGGTGAGGAGAGCGTGCTTCGGCTGGACGTCCTCCAGGCTGCCTTCGGCGATTGCCTCGTGGTCGCGTTCGGCGATCCCGCGGCACCGAGCTACATCCTCGTCGACGGCGGGCCACCGGGCACCTACGAAGCCCACCTCCGGCCGTACCTCGTGGCGCGTCGCAGCGAGGGTCTCGCGGCGCTCGGGCTCGTCGTCCTGACCCATGTCGACAACGACCACGTGACCGGGCTCCTCGATCTCTTCGCAGATCTGCGCGCCGAGCCGAACGGATCGGCCTCGCGACCGCTCCCCGACGTGCGCGCCCTGTGGCACAACTCGTTCGCCCGGAGCGCGGGCAGTGCGTCACTCGAGCCGCAGCTCCGGGCGCTGTTCGCCTCGGCCGGCGCGGCGCGCGCCGAGATGCAGACGCTCGACGCGACGCTGACCGGCATCGCCGAGGGCAATGCGCTGCGGGTCGACGCGGAGCTGCTCGGCGTGCCGCAGAACGAGGGCTTCGCGGGGCAGCTCGTGGCCGTCGAATCGAGCGGTCCGATCAAGCTCGACGATCGCACGACAGTCCGTATCGTCGGCCCCGGAAAGGCCGCCCTCGATCGCCTGCGGCGGAGCTGGCAGCGATGGCTGGCCCGGCATGCCGATCGGGTCGCGACCGGCGAGCTGGCGGCTGCGACGGCCGCCGACGAGAGCATCCCGAACCTGAGCAGCATCGTGTTCCTCGTCGAGCGCGATGGCGCACGGCTGCTGATGACCGGCGATGCCCGCGCCGATCACGTCCAGGAGGGGCTCACGGAGGTCGGGCTGCTGACGGACGCCGGGCCCTTTCATGTCTCGGTGCTCAAGGTTCCCCACCACGGCAGCGCGCGAAACATGACGCCGGCATTCCTGCGGGCCGTCACCGCAGACACGTACGTGATCTCGGCGGACGGCCGCTACGGCAATCCGGACCTCCAGTGCCTCCAATGGATCGTGGAGGCCGCACGGGAGACCCGGCGGGCGATCACACTGGCGGCGACGAACGAGACAGACGCCCTTCGGCAGCTCCGCAAGCTCTATCCGCCCGCGCAGTCGGGATACGAGATCCGGGTGCTCCAGCCAGACGAGAGCGTGATGCAGATTCCGGTCGGGTAGCGGATGGAGATCCGCAAGCCGTTCTTCGCCGCAGCGGTGGTGCTCATCGCGATCGCCGTGCTCATCGAGGTCGGCGACGGGCTCGTGTCCCGGGTGAGCCCCGCCGGCGGCGCAACGCCGCCGGGTGTCGGGATCCCGTATCTCGCGCTCGTCGACGGCCTCGTCCTGTTCACCGTCATCCTCATGGCCGTCGGCCTGTTCGTGCCGCAGAACATCGAGGGCAGAGCGCAGGGCATCGTCACGCTGGTCGTATCGCTCCTGGTGCTCCTCGCCGCGATCGTGCTCGTGTTCCTCGCGATCTCGCTGTTGTTGCTGATGCTCGCGCTGCTCGCGTCGTTCTTCGGGATCGTCGTCTACGCCGCGGTCTTCGCCGACTTCGACCGGTCGGCCGCCAACGCGATCCTCGCGTTTCTGCTCCTGCTCAAGCTCGCGTTCGCCGGCTGCATCGTCCTCGCCCACCAGCGGTTTCTCGAGAACAAGGGGCTCGTGCTGCTGGTGCTGTCGTCGCTGCTCGCGAACGTCATCGTGAGCCTGCTCCACGGGCTCGTGCCGTTGTTCCTGGTCGCGATCACCGACGCCATCGCCGCGATCGTCGTCGCGATCATCGGGATCATCTGGAGCGTGTTCCTGCTCGTCGGCGCCGTCGTCTCGATCGTCAAGATCATCCGGCTGCCGCAGCTGCCGACGCAGGCGACGACCCGCTGACCCTCGCGGTCAGTCGATCACGAGGGTGCAGCTGCCGCCGGTCAGGCAGGTGAGGGCGGCGTCCGCGGACTTACCCGACAGGACGGGGATGTCGAGCGTCGGCTTGTCGCTGGCGGCGGAGACATCCTGGGAATCGCCGCCGATGGCGGCGCGTACGTCGCCGGCGACGACCCGGAGGCGCAGACGTCGGATCGCGTCATTGCTGCTGCCGATCGACACGCCGCACGGGAACGTCCCAACGACGAGCTGGTTCGAGAACACGGAGCACGTCGTCGAGAACTCACCCGGTCCGATCCGCTCCGCGGGCGCGACAGCGGCGAGAGCCTGGACCCATGAGGTCTGAGCGCTGTCCCGGCTGCCGTCGTCCCGCGACGAGGGTGCGCCGCAGCTCCCGACGTACAGCACGAGCAGGACGATCACGGCGATGAGCAGGACGCGCGGGATCTTCACCGGCTAGAGCGCCCCGGTCGACCGGAACCGGTAGATCGCGCGACCCGCGAGCGCGGCGCCAGTGACCGCCGCCGCCGCGCACAGCAGCGTGATCACGAGGCCGACGATCCCCGGCAGACCGTGCACGAGGTTGAGCAGCAGTGCGAGGACGATCACCATGACGATCGCGGTCACCGGGAACAGGACGCCGACGAGCAGCGCCGTGTGAAGCGGCACCGGGAACGCGAGGAGCCGCAGGCCGGTATACGCGCCGAGGGCGGTGCCGAGCCACACGCCGAGGAACCCGAGCAGCGCGAGCACGATCACCAGCGTGACGATCGCGGAAACGATGTCGCCGAGCGCGTCGCCGGTGGACGGCTTGTTCGAGGCGATGATCGCGAGGACGATCCCGAGCGCCGTCCCGAGGAGGCCGCCCGCGAGCGCGCCCATCAGCGACCCGACGAGCGTCTCGACGTAGCCCGGCTTTGGCGGCGGCGGCGGCCGATCGGCGACGGCGAACGAGACCTCGGGGCCGTGCGCCCAGTCGTCATCGGGGGCCGTGACGGAGACGACGTCGAGCCGGAACCGGTAGGTCCCGGCCGGCGCGTCGTGCGGGACCGCGAGACCGATCGCGAACTGCTCGGTGCCACCGGGGCTGAAGCTGCGCTCGGGCTCGCTCGTCATCGACAGCCACTCGGGCTTCGTCAGGTCGACGGCGACTGCCGACGCGCGTGCGCGGATGACCCTCGTCGTCTCGTTGGAGACCGTGAACGACGCGGCAGTGTTGCCGGCGGCGTTGAGGGTGACGGAGTTGCTCGGGGTGGTGATCGCGAATGAGCTCGCCAAGCCTTACCTCGTCGCGAGGATAGCCGCGAGCAGCGGTCGGAACCGGTCGCCCGCGCATACACGGCGGATCACGGCTGCGGCGGCAACACCGGTGGGCCGGTGAACACCTGCGGGAAGCGTCGCGACACCACGATCGTGACGGTCGAACCTGGTGCGAGTCGCGTACCGCCGCCGGGCGACTGATCGATGACGATGCCTGGGGGTTGCCCGAGCACCGTCTGTCTCCGGAGCGCGATCTGAAAGCACGGCTGGGGCTGGCAGGCGAGTTGAAGCCGCTGGATCGCATCCGTCTCTGCGAGGGTCGTGACCGTCGGCACGGCAACCGGCGGTACTGGCGTCGGGGTCGGGGCGGGTCGGCGCAGGACGGCGAACCCGATGCCGCCGCCGACGACGAGGAGGACGACGACCGCGATGACCGCGACGATCCACCACGGGAATGGCTTCTTCGGCGGTGGCGGCGCCGCGATCGTGAACGACACGGTCGGACCGTGGGTGAACTCCTCATCGGGGAGCGCGACGTTGACGACGTCGAGCCGAAAGGAGTAGGCGCCCGCCGCGGCATCCGGCGGGACGGCGACCTGGACGACGAACTGCTCGGTCGCGGCGGAAGGCATCTCCCGCTCGGCGTCGCCCGTCAGCGTGAACCACGAAGGCGACGGCGAACCGTCGATGGGGACGACGCCGGCCCGCGCCCGCAGCGACCGGCCGGCCGTGTTCGACACGGTGCACGTGACCGTCCCGTGCCTTGTCGAGTCGAGGGTCACCGTCGCCGCGCCGACGGTGACCGCGAACGGCGATGCCATCAGCCGGCAGCCCCGAAGTCGAGCTCCCATGTCGTGAACGCGGGCTTCTGGTTGAGCACGATCCGTTCGACGAGCGGCGCGAACGGGCGCGCCGCGACCGGCGCGAGGACCCGGAGATGGAACGGCTTCGGTTGCTCGTCCTGGCCGATCACGTCCTCGTGGATCGCGAAGCCTTCGACGCCGGTCGCGGTCTCGAGGAAGTCGACGAGCCCTGCCGGGGTCGCCTCGCGTCGCGTCAGGTCGGCCGCCCGCGTCACGAGCGCACGCAGGCGATCGAGCCCCGTCGCGAGGAGCGGTGCCGCAGGGGACGGCTCATCGGGGGATGCCACGAGCAGCCAGTCCAGGTCGAGCCAGCCGGCGAGGAACGGAACGAAGCGCGCGGGCGCCCGCTCGGGATCGATGTAGCGGTCGAGGTTGGCGAGGACATCCTCGACCGGGGCATGGAGCATCTCCATCGTGTCGAGGAGCGCGCCGAGGAGCGGGTCCGGACCGATCGTCCGCGGCGCGTCGGGCGTCTCCGGCTCGTCGGCGACCGCAAACGGATGGAGCGCGAGCTGGTAGACGGCCGGCAGGAACCGCTCAATCTCGTCCCGGCGCATCCGTCCTGACCTCGATCTCGTTCGCACCGCAGACGAGCAGCCACGTCGGCGGGACCGTCACCTCGTCGACGAACACGTGCTCGGACGCGTTCGCGTAGTGCGCGGGCGCGTCCTCGGACGTCCGGAAGACGCCGCGTTCGCCACCCACGAGCAGGAGCAGGCCGTCCGGGTCTGCCGCCACGGCCCGGATGTCGACGAACTCGCCGCCTGCCTTCGGCGGCAGCCCGCTCTCGGGCCCCGACGTCTGCCACGTCGGTTGCGGCGCGCCGGTGTCGAGCCATGCCACACCCGCCTCGTGCGTGCCGGCGACCATGAGGCGTCCGCGGGAGGCGAGCGACCAGCACGTGCCGCCGGCCCAGCCGGCGCCGAAATGCACCCACCGGTCGGGCGGGTCCTCGCGCCCGCGAAGCTCCCAGCGGTTGGCCCCGGTGCCCGGGTCGCCGCCCGAGGCCTCCATGCCGGCCCACACGAACGCCCGCGGCCCGTCGTACTGGACGGCGAGACTCCGCACGAACCCGTGGAGCCCGGTGTCCGCGAACGACGCGCCGCCGTCCTTCGACAGCCACACGCCCCCCGTCTGCGCGGCGGCGGCGACGCTGATGTCGCCCTGCACCTGCCTCGATGCCACGACGGCGAAAAAGCCCTTCTTCTGATCCGCCGGGTCGACGAGGACCTGGACAGG
>Ga0136846_1210705_pt1 | contig 10601 bp, 10 predicted proteins | sample HopSoiMetagenom2_FD_96841 | JGI IMG/M metagenome (GOLD analysis project Ga0136846, IMG submission 96841) | Grasslands soil microbial communities from Hopland, California, USA - 2 Assembly 2016 (version 4) | ecosystem: Environmental > Terrestrial > Soil > Grasslands | place: USA: Hopland... | reverse complement strand
GCCTGCATGATCATCGGCATTCAGCCGCAGCACGATCTCCGCGTTGCCGGCCGCCATTTCCAATGCCTCGCGAACCCACTCGAGCGTGATCGCCGGCTCGCGTGACAGCTCGCGACGGCACAGCCGCGAGGCAATTGCCACGGCCAGCTCCACCGCATGTCGCTCCCAGTGCTGTTGCCATGCCTGGCGCGAATGTTCGATTCCTTGGACCGCCTGGCGAATCGCGGCCAGAATGGTCACCAGCTGCTGATCCAGCTTCGTGCGCAGCGTGGCTTGAGCGGCTTCCAGCGCCGCCTGCCGACCTTCTGCCATCGCTTTCGCTCGAATGGCGGCGGCCTCCTGGCGTGCTGTGGCGACAATGCTTGCGGCTTCGGTGCGGACCCGCTGGACGTACAACTGTCCCATGTCGTCGAAATGAAACGCGCCCAGCGGCGCTTTCGCCTTAGGCTCGACGCGTCCCGCGGCTTTGATAATTCCACCCATCGCTGATCTTGCCTGTCCTTGGCGTTCAAATGGCGGCTGCAAATCGCACGCTCTTTGGCAGCTCGATCTTGCCTTCATGGGCCAATCGACTGGCGACCGCCGCCAGCGCGAATCGGGCTTGCTCGACATCACGCAGCCGCAGCGGCCCAGGGTGCTCCAGTCGATTTCGCAAAACGGCCGCCTGACGCGGCGGCAGCTTGCGAAGGATGCGAGCGATCAGTCGTGGCTCCGCGCCCGTCAAGGCCAGGAGTGCCACTTCGGTATCGGCCGCGGCAAATACGGTCCGCAGCGCTGCATCGTCGAATTGCAGCAGATCGTCAAACGTCAGCCACACTGAATCGTCGGCCGCTCGCCGCGGCTTGACCTCCGGCGATAAAGCAACGGCCGTACTCTCTCGTGAATCGAGCCGGTACCGCATCGCGACGACGCCGTTTTGGTGCGACGCAGAAGGTTTTGTCGGCGACAAGCCGAGCCGGTCCAGCAAAAAATGGTTTCGCTCGCCTAGCTGCAACACGACCCGCTGCCGCTGGCGAGAATCCATGGCGCCCAGCACTGCCGAAACGCGGGCCAGCGACGTTGCGTCGGCGCCGGCCGCGCGCAGGTGCGGCGCCAAGCGGTCGCGCAACACACGGATCACGTCCGCTTGAATCTCCGCCGCCGGCTCGCCGATCCAGGCAATTCGCTCCAGCGCCTCGGTGGCCAGCGCCGCCGGAAGCTCCTGCAGCACGGCCGCGGCTTGCTCGGGCGGAAGATGGGCCACCACCATGGCGACCGTCTGGGGCATTTCGTGTGTCAAAACGGCGGCGAGCGACTTCGGATCGACCTCTTCGAGGAAGGCGAACGAAGCCGACGCCGTCGGCTGCTCCGCTGGTTGCTGCGTAGTTCGCGTGTTTTCAGCAGCCATGGCGGCTTCAATCGCCGGATCCAGCTCGAGCGTTACGGTTTCGACTGTGGCAGCCGGCTGCATGTTCGCGGCAGCTTGGGCTCGCAAAAATGCGGTCAGTACCTGTTGCTGTTCTTCGGTCGAAATATCGTGCAGCTCGACGAGCGCATTGCGGACCTTCGCGGCGTCCTCCGCACCGATTTGCGCAAGGATGGCATCGGCCGCTTCAGCGTCGAGCGCTGAGACAAGAACCGCAACTCGTCTTAATGCTGGTGAGAGAGACACGACTTTGAACTTTGAATCTTGAACTTTGAACTGGTCACGCCGCCTCGCCGATCCAGGCGCGCAGGATCGATGCCGCAGCGTCGGGGTTTTCCTTCACGATGTCTCGTAACTCTGACCTCAGATCGGGGCCGGTGGCCTGGAACCGCGCCCGGAGCGCCTTGGCCGGTTCCTCCTCAGCCTCTTCGTCGCCCGGATCATGAAGGGCCAATCGCGGCTGAGCCGATTGATGCCCGGCAGCCGGCGTGGCAGCCGCGGCGGTGGCCGGCGGCAACGATCGGACCATGCTCCGCAGCATTAGCAGGCTTCCCAAACCGACGAAGATGAGCGCGAGCGTTTGCCAATTATCGGCGAGCCAGGTCGTTGACGATTGGGCGAGCGTCGGCGGCACTGCGGCAGGCTTCGGCAGGTCGGTGTACGTCTCGACGACGACGTGTGGGTAGGGGTCCGTGCCTTTATCGAAATCGGGCAACAGGTTGCGGACTTTTTCCTGAATGCTCTTTTTCGTCGCGGTCTCGATGGTCGCGATTTCAGCCGGATCGGGCGCTTTGGCTGGCTTGTCGGGGAGCGGAGGATTCTGCTTTTTCCAAATCTCGACGTAGTAGCTGGACGGAATGTCGATCGAGGCGGTGATTTTTCGCGGCACCAGCGGCGCGATCTGCGTGAGCGTGGTGTCTGCTCCGGGCAGGTTCTGCACGTTCGATCGGGTTTCGGTCAATTCGGAATCAGCTCCTCCGGCAGGCGGGGTGACCGCGATACCGCGATTTCCAGGCTGATCCACGCCATTAGGCACGGCGCCCGGTCGTCCCGCGACTCCAGCCGCATGGCTCTTCTGCTCTTTGGATGTTTCATTCGAAATGACTGTCACTGGTTTGGGGTCATACTTGGTCGTGGTCGAGCTGTGATGCATTTCGGGATTCAGCTCGGCGTTCACATTCACGATGACGCCGGCGATGTAGGCGAGCTGCGACTGAATCTTTCGCTGATATTCGCGCTCATAGCGCAGCTTGTGCTCGGCATACAGGCTGCCATCTTCCGGATTGCCATCCGGCCCGATCGCGCCGCCGTAGGTCCGGCCGCTCATATCGGTGATCGAGATATGGCGTCGATCCAGCCCTGCGTACGCCGATGCCACGACGTTCCGAATCGCCTTGACCTGGCCCTCATCCAGCTCGCCGCTGCGGGTCTGCACGCTAACCATCGCCGTCTTCTGCTTGGTCTGTGTCAGGCCGCGCTTGACTTCTTCATCAAAAAGCACGCTCGCCGATTCGATCCCGCTCATCCGGCCGATGATGAGCGCCAGCTCCTTCTGCTTGGCGTTCTGCCAGTTCATGGCCACCGAACGGGGGCTGGAGAACGGATTGTCGGCCTTAATTGCGCCGTCGAGATACTTGTAGAAATCGGCCGGCAGTGCGTTGCCGTCGGCCAGAGCCGCCAGGTACAGCTCCTTCTTGCCGCGCGGAATGCGAATCTGGCTGCCGCTGACCGTGCTCTTTCCGAGGCCCGCCTTGGCAAACGCCGCTTCAATCGCGGTCATTTCGCTTTGCGTGAACGGCCGGCCGCCCAGCAGCAGATCGTCGCCGCCGGTGACCTGGTACTGAAACAGATAAGCCAGGCTGATCACGACGAGCACGATCAATAGGCCCGTGGCGACGCGCGTGCCCGCGCTCATCGAGCGGATCAGCTCGACCAACTGCGAATAAGCTTGATTGACGAAGTCCATTGGGCAGGGGTCAGGGCTCAAGGGTCAGGAGTCAGGCGTCAGCAATACAAACTGACTCCTGATCCCTGACTCCTGATTCCTGTTTGTTAAATCCTGATGTTGTTCACTTCCTCGTACGCCTGAACGAGCTTGTTGCGAATCTGCAGCATCATGCGGAACGAAATGTCGGCCTTCTGCAGAGTCGTCAACACCTCGGCCGGGTTCACATCGCCGCCGGTCACTAGCTGTTGCACCGCTTCGTTGGCCTGACCCTGCATCGTGTTTACCTGGTTCAGTGCTTCCAGCAGAATGTTTTTGAATTGCTGACCGCCCGCATTGGCCGGCGCGAGCGGGTTGGCCAGCGCGGGCGCCTGCGGCGGAGTCAGCGGTAAACCAGTAATGGGCGTCATGGATCACCGTCCTTAACCAAGGATTCGCAATGACTGCTGCGCCATGTTCTTACTCAGCTCCATCGCACCGATATTCGCTTCATAGGCCCGAGTCGCCACGAGCGCATCGACCATCTCGGCCGTCATATTGACATTCGGATACGCCACGTAGCCCTTCTTCGGACCATCTTTGATCGCGTACGGGTGCGACGGCTGCCAGCGATACAGCGGCTCAATCTGCTCCGTCTGCACCGATGCGACCTTCACGCCCACCGCGCCTTGCTTCGTTTCGAGCGCCTCATCCGTCTGAAAAATGACATACCGCGATTGGTACGGCTGCATGTTGCCGCTGGCGTCACGTTCCAGGGAGTTGAGGTTGGCCAGGTTGCTCGACACCGCATCCAGTCGAATCCGCTGGGCAACCAGGGCACTCGTACTAATGTCTAAAGCCGGCAGCATGTTCAGGCCTCCATGCCCAATGAAACGTAACCGCTAAACGCGCTCACTAATCGCCGACTGCAGCAGCTGAAACTGATCCGTCATCACCGTCAGAGCGAAATTATGTAGCAAATGGTTCTTCGTCATTTCAGCAACCTGCTTTTCCAAATCAATATTCGTGTTGTCGTGGTAAACGAGGTTTTCCAACGATGATCGCACCTGTCGCATCGGATCACCCGGCTCGCTGTATGCCAGTCCGGGCGATACAGCCTGGGCGGACGTCCGGCTCGCGGTGATCGCTTCCTTCAACCGCTGCTGAAACTCCGTTTGTGACAGGTCGCGTAGCCGATAGCCGGGCGTGTTGACGTTCGCGATGTTCCCCGCCAGCACGGTGTGCCGCGCTTGAGCAAAGTTGAGCACTTCGCCCAGAGCCGGAATCGTCGTCGAGTTAAACAAGCCTGACAGCATGGCTAGGGTCCTCCCGCGGCACGCCATAGCCGGCCATTCGCAAGGGCCGTGCCGCTAGCGGCTTGTCGCACGATCGCCCGCCGCGAGACGGCCCTGCGAATCGCCTTAAACAAGGACGCCGGCGGGAATTGGGCAAACAGCGGCATTTTGCGATCGAGTCGAAAGTTCATTGGCGCTAGCGACGCGCTACTTCCGCGACCGGCAACCCTTGCCGGACTCGATCGGCAATTTCTGCCGATTGGCAGCCGATTCTGCGCGTGATTCATAGTGACTCCATTCACCTTGTTTTGCGTAATTCAGGCCACTTTTCCAAACGTGCGGGCCCGCGGAGCATAGCCATACAAACGCAGCTTGTTTGTGAGCGTGCGGATGCCGATGCCCAGCGCTTGAGCCGCCTTGGCGCGGTGCCCATCAAAGTGCTCGAGCGTCGCCTCAATCAGCCGCCGCTCCATGTCTTCCAATCGGGTTCCGACGGGAATGGTGTCTGCCGACTTCGTTGTCTCCGTCGCGCCTTCCGCCGGCAAGGAACTGCCTGTCGGATCAATCAGCCACAGCCGCAGGTCTTCCGCCGTCACCAGGCGGCCGGCGGCCAGCACGCTGGCGCGAGTGACCAGATTCTCCAGCTCACGGACATTACCTGGCCAGTGATAACTGCATAGCAAGTCGAGCGCATCGGCCGAGAGCTCACAGGGATGGCGGCCCAGCCGGTTCGCGGCGGCCTGGCCAAAGTGCGTGATTAATACCGGCACATCGTCCAGTCGTTCGCGCAGCGGCGGCACGGCGATGGGCACAACGGCAATGCGAAAATAAAGGTCCTGCCGGAACCGGCCCGCAGCCACCTCAGCCCGCAGATCGCGATTCGTCGTCGCCACCACGCGCACATCGGCTCGTCGCGAATCGCTCGCTCCGACCCGCTCATACGTGCGTTCCTGCAAGACCCGCAAGAGCTTGGCCTGCAGCGGCAGATCAATCTCGGTAATTTCGTCGAGCAGAATGGTTCCACCTTCGGCCAGCTCGAATCGTCCGATCCGCGGCGCATCGGCGCTCGTGAACGCGCCCCGCTCGTGTCCGAACAGCTCGCTCTCCATGAGCTGCGGCGAAAGGGCAGGGCAGTTCAAGCTCACCATAGCCCGGCTGCTGCGGCGACTGGCCGCGTGCAGGCAGCGAGCTACCAGCTCCTTGCCTGTTCCGCTTTCGCCGGTGATTAAAACCGTCTCGTCGGTCGGCGCGGCCTGAGCAATCCGCCGCCGCAACATGACGAGGGCCTTGCTCTCACCGACCATGATCGATTCCCAGGCCGCGGGTGCAGCCGGAACACTCGACCGCCGTCCGACCTTCTCACCGTGCCGCAGCGCTCGCGATACCAACGACTCGAGCTGCTCCACATCGAACGGCTTTTCTATGTAATCGAACGCCCCGTACCGCATCGCTTCGACCGCCGATGTAACCGACGCGAACGCCGTGACCATCACGATCTGCGTCTCGATCTTTCGCTCGGCGAGCGTGCGAATAAACACCAGGCCATCCATGCCCGGCATTTGCAGGTCGGTGATGATCACGTCAAAAGTGCTCTGCTCCACGATCTTCAGCGCCTCGATCGCACTGGCCGACGAAGCGACCTCGTGACCGGCCGCGGCCAAAACGTCCACCATCGACTGTCTGGCGCGCGCGTTGTCATCGACGACGAGCACGCGCCCGACCAATTCGGGGATTGCCGGCGCGTGTCGTCTGGTCTCTCGACGTCTGCCCATTTCAACGTTCGTTGCCAATAGCGAAGAGCTCATGCAGCGCGCTCCATAACCTGCGAAGACTGAGGAATGATCACCGTGAAGGCAGCCCCGCCTTCTGGACAGTTCATCACCATCGCTTTGCCGCCATGTGCGGTGGCGATGCGTTCGACGATCGCCAGGCCCAGCCCCGTGCCGCTGCCCTTGGTCGTAAAGAATGGCTCGAACAGACGATCGACGATTGGCTCAGGAACGCCTGGCCCGCTGTCGGCAATTTCGATTTCCAGGCCGGCCGTCGTCTGACATCCCGTCAGCACTAACCTGCCACCGGCCGGCATCGCATCCAGCGCATTGAGCACCAGATTCAGCACTGCCCGCCGCAACATGTCGCCGTCAGCCGTTGCACTCAGTCCCTGCGGACAGTCGATTTCGGCCGAAATATCCTGCGCCCGAAGCTGCGGCTGAAGCGATTGCACCACGTCCTGCAGCAATCCCGCCACATTGAACCGCTCGCGCCGCGGGTCGCGCTGGCTGGAGAAGTGCAACAGGTCACCCACCGTCGCTTCCAGCGCGGTGAAACCAGCCATCACTTTGTCAAGCACATCCACGCTACCGCGATCTTCGTCGATCCGCCGCTTGAGCAGGCTGAGATAAAGCTTCATCGGCACCAGGCTATTGCGCACCTCGTGTGCCACGTGCGAAGCCATCTGACCTAAATCAGCCAGTCGATTCTTGCGCGCCAGCTCGCGGTTCTTCGCCTCCAACTCATCCGAGAGGCGACGCACCTCGCTGCGCAACGACTCGTGAGTCTGTTGCAACCGATCGGTCGCTTCGTTCCACGCTGAAAAGATGGTCTGCAGGTCCAGCTCACCGCCCGAGGATGCGGGCGCGACATCGCTGGCCGCTCTCGAAGGATCGTTCGGCACTGGGAATCGCAAAATGACCGGCTCGTTCATGGTCTATCCCTCCACCTGCAAGCTCGCCAGCAGCGTCGGCGGCATCGAATCGTATGCGGCCCGCGCGTCCGACCCGGCCTGAACCGCCGCCAGCGCCGTGGCCGCCGCTTGCCGCCGATCGACCATCGTCGCTTCAGCTTTTTTTTCCAAATCCATTGCCTCTGCGAGCAGCACATTGCATTGCTCGGCTCGCACCTGACAAGCCGTTCGCTCTGCGGCCGACGCCCAAACGCGCTGCTCGGGATCTTCGTCGCGGAAGGGCGAGAGCTCGCGCTCCAGCGTCTGCAACTGATTCATCACTGTCTGTTTGCCGGCCAGCAGTTTGATGAGCGTCGTCATGTCGCCGGCGGCGATCAGTGCCAGCTGCCGCCGCGACAGTTGCACCAAAATCTCCAGCACCTGCTGCTTCGTCGAGATCAAAGCAGCCAGCCGCTCGGTGTTCGTAGTAGGTGACGACATGCAATCTCTTTGCTTAAAGCGTGCGCAACCAATCCAGCAGTGGAATCCAGTCCTGACGCGCCAGGCGAGTCGTCCGTGCAAAATTTGCATCGGGCCGAATGCGCTGCAAAACGACCCGCGCCTGCTCCAGGGTGCCGCGGGCCTCGCTCACTTTGCCCAGCCGCCGGTGGCAGCTTGCAATTTGCACGTAAGCCTCGAGCGATTCCGGATCGTGTTGATACCGATTCGTCGCCGCCGAATAGGCTTGAATCGCATCCTCATACTTCTCCACGTCAAACAGCGCGTCGGCTCGACCGAAATAGCAGTTCCGCAGGATGGCCGCTTCGTTCGGCGAGTGCTGCGAGTCTTGCTGCTCGCTCAGGCGCGTGATCAGGCCGTTATAACCTTCGATTGCCGCTTCCAGATATTCCGTCATTTGCCGCGTCAACGCTGCCTGCGATGCGGCAATGGTCACGACCGCCCGTCGCTTTCGCGGGAGCTTCGCGCCTTGCCGGTGTGCCTCTGCAATCCGATAGCGCGCCTCAATGGCCTGTGGCGATTTCCCATACCGCTCAACCGCCTCAGTCAGTGTGCGTATTGCCTCCTGAAAAGCCGCGTGGCTCTGCTCCAAAAGCGCCAGTCCCGCTCGCCGCGATTCTGGATCGAGACGATCCACACCGGCCAGCCGGCTCTTCGCCTCCAGCTCCAACCCATGTCGGTACTGAATTGCGCCCAGGCTGAAAAGCGAGTCGCGCCATTCGGTGCTCTGAGGAGTTAACGAAAAACCGTACAAGTTCTCGACAAGCAGCTCCTGCGCCTCCGCCAGCTTCCCCTGCTCTTGCAGCGCCAGGCTCGACAGCAGCCGCGCCTGATAGGTAGCCGGGTGTTTTGGATAAATCTCGCGGCAGTGATCGAGCACCACCAGCGCCTCGGCTGTTTTGCCCAGTGCAAGCTGCGACTCGCCCAGGCCCACCAGCGATTCGGCCTCGCCCTGCTGCGGCTCTTGCCTTAGCAGCTCGGTATAAACGCTGACGGCCTGCTCAAAGCCGTGGCCACGGCGCAGATCGTCGGCCGCAACCCGCAAATCCTCCTGATAGTGCCGCGACTCGATCCGCAAATCCGCCAATCGTCGCGACAGCGATCCGGCTTGCCGCCAGTGATGCCGCGCGTCGGCCTCGGTTACCGGCGCTTGCGGAATCTTTTCCAGCTTCGCCTGGTCCTCGAGCTGTTTGGCCCAGGCCCGCTGGATATTTGCCTGCCGCTCCATCGCCACGACGGGCGAGAACGGCGCGACCAGCGACTCCGCCAGGTCCAGCGCCTCACCAAAATTGCTTCGATTTGCCAGATCATCGATCGCCGCTGCCAATCGCGAGCGAAATTCGTCCGCCGGCAGCCACATGTTGTTGTAGGTCTCTTCATCACCGGCCAACTGCGATAGCGCTCGCTTATAGAGGGCCACCGCTTCGCGCGGGTTGTCCGGCCGCACCAGATCGCCATGAAAAATCGTTGCCGCCAGTGCTTCCGGCTGCCCGAAGAAGCTGCGGCGGATCGCGTCGAACTGCAAGATGGCCGCCTTCGTGTCGCCAAGCGCTTCGTAGAGCATGGCGATCAAAAGTTGTGCTCGCGGCGGAACCACCGGGGAAACCGCCTCGCGCCCCATCAGCTTGCGAAGCTGTTCCTGCATCGCGACCGCTATGGCGATCGTTTCGGGCTGCCGGTCGCTGCTCGCCGCGCCGAGCTTGTCGAGCAGAATTCGTCCCTGCAAAATCACGGCGTCGGGAAAGTGTGGCGAATTCGGAGAAATCTGGCGGACGGATTCTTCAGCCGCCGCCGTGTCTTTCTGACCAAGCAGAATTCGCCCTTCCACGAGCCGGCCCGTGTCGCGCTGCCGTTCGGTCAGGTTCGGCGAAGCGAGGAATGCGCGGTTGTGCTCCAGTGCCTCCGTGAGCCTGGGGGGCTGAATGTTCAGGTAGCAATCGGCTAAAAGCGCGTGAATGACGGTCACATCTTCCGGCGTTTCGTCCAGCGACTCCTTCAAAATCGCGATGCTGCGCGCGTGGCGGCCAGCGTCGTGCAGGGCCCGACCTAATAGCCGCAACCCTTCCTGCTCGCGCCCTTTGGGAAAGCCGCGGCTGCGCGCCTCTTCGAGATATCGCGCGGCCACGAGATCGAGTAGCTGTCGCTTGCCCAAATTGATCTGCTCATCGGCGTCCTTCAGCGTGATCGCGCCCAGGATGTAATACGCTCCGCCCTGCTCGGCATAGCCAATCGACGCGTCACGCAAAAGATTCGCGGCAATTCGCCGGCTGGTTACGCGGTTGCCCTTATCGAGCTCGCCAAACGCCGACGCAAGCTGGCGGTGATAATCGAGCCGCGCTGCGGGACGAAAAGCTAAAGCCGCCAGCGCCGCCACGCCGATAAACGCAACCGCCAGTCCGCCCAACGCCAACACTGTCCGCCAGCGCTTCGCCAGCGCCCAGCGCTTGAGGCCAGTCACGCGGGCGCCGATCGCCGCGAAGCGACCCGCGGGCGCAGCCGCCGCCGGTTGCTTGCCAGCTTTGTCATCTTGCTTGTCGAATGGTTCTTCTTTCGCCACGCAATCTTTCCTGATTGGCGGTTCCAGCGCGCAGCAGCGCGCGCTCTAGCTGACTTAGAAGCGGCGGGTATGTACCTGAGCTACCCGCGCAGTGTCAATCCGCGTTTACTGCTAGCGATTGTGGGGCAGGCTTCTAGCCTGCCAGAATTAGGACTCCCAAACGCCCCATTGGCCGTGGTTCTCATCCACGGCGACCTGCAATCGGGCTGGCTTTGCCCCAATTTGCCGTTGAATCGCCT
>Ga0136846_1218305_pt1 | contig 10602 bp, 9 predicted proteins | sample HopSoiMetagenom2_FD_96841 | JGI IMG/M metagenome (GOLD analysis project Ga0136846, IMG submission 96841) | Grasslands soil microbial communities from Hopland, California, USA - 2 Assembly 2016 (version 4) | ecosystem: Environmental > Terrestrial > Soil > Grasslands | place: USA: Hopland... | reverse complement strand
TCAGGTGAAAACATAATCTGGTCGCCAATGAATTTCTTTATTCAAATCGATTTCATTTCGCCGGGTTGTTGCGTTAAAATATCGTGCACTCCATTCCTTTCCAGTCTGGATGCACAGAAAGCACATTACGTTGTGAATACTGTTTAGCACGTTATTACATTTTGCAGCCCGATTAAACAAAAACCCCGACGATACAGTCGGGGCTTGCATTTGATCGAATCAGATAAATTAATTATTTGCCATCATAACACGCCCCGAACATCCGGTAGTCTGCCTGACTAAACCGATTTCTTTTTTCAATATGAATAGATGGACGAGTCATAAAATAAATTTCGGACACAAAGTGAAATTGATTTTTTCGATGTTCCAAATAATGTAAAGCTTATTTTGAAAATGTTTTTGCTATGGAATTTCGAGTCCCCTGATCTGCACATTATTGATATACCAATATCCAAGTTCTTCATTCAACTGGAATCCCACGGCCCAATGGCCTTTCTTCAATACACTTTTCGTCTGCAGCATCAATGCGATTTCATAAAACCCGGTTACCGAACAATTACGACCTGTAATCTTACAATTGCTGATGCTAATATGCCCTGGCACGATCTCCTCGTATTGATTTTTAAATTTTTCAACCAGGTATTGCAATTCCTGTTTTGATAAATTCTCATGTTGATTTACACAAACGCGCTCAGCGAAGTGATGGTCGAAGTACGAACTCTTGTTGAAAAAATAATGCAGGCAATCTTCCACTGCAGTCCTCGAGTTTTCGTATTCATGGTCCGGGTGAAATTCGTCATAGATGAAACATGTCGTCATACCCGGCATGTTGATATTATCCGTTTCAAGTTCAAACAACTCTTCAACGGTAAACCTATACAGCTCGCGCGCTTTTATTTTCGGACTGCAAACACTCAGTTCAATTCCGCGTTCTTGCATGAATTCATAAAGACGGATCCATTCATTGTCTATTTCGTCATCGGGTATCTGGCTCACCGACTTGAATTGAGTTGGACGCCCAAGCTTGTCAAACACTTTAATCCGCTCACCACTTTCGAAATGTTTTTCATATTCCATGACCGACCGCAGGAAATCATTCTCAACGGCCGGAGGAAGATCCTTGGATGAACCAAATTGGGCGCCGTGCTCGAGCATCATCTTCAGTTTCAGGAATTGATTTTCCACTTCCAGGTTTTCTTCGTCCCCTGTTGAACTTCTATTCTGTTCCATAACTATTGTTTTGGAAAAGGTATCAACAAAGAGAGGTTCAGTGCGTGGGAAAAAAACGGCGTAATGATGGGATTTTTCTTAGGTGTGAGACCGGCCGTTACGGTTTCCTCCACAAGTGGTAAAAATATTCGACGCTTCCAACGTGGTAACCACAAGCTTCATATAGCCTGCATGCTGCTACGTTCGCGCCTTGTGTTACCACCTGGATTTGTTGAAAGTTTGTATTGTTTGCAAACCAGTTTTCAGCTGAACGCATTAAGGCCTTACCGACGCCGCGTCCCCTGAAGCGCTCGTCAACAGCAATGATTCCAATATCAGCTACTGCATTTTTTTCTCCAATGGTCACGAAGCCTGCAATAGTTTTTTCGCTTTTATATACCAACACTTCTTTTGCAATTTTCTTATTCACAGAATTTATGATCCAGGTGCGGTATAACTCCTGGAATTTCTTCACGCCTATTTTTTCATCCACCCTAAACCTTGAATGCATTCCGCTTTCTACTGCCAGATCCAATAGACTCTGCTCCGGGAATTCAGCCCAATATGGTAACACTGAAGAATCATATAGAGCATTTTTTTGGATCGCTTTTATGTAAGTAGTTTTTTTATCGACCAATTTAACGAGGTAAGCATCAGCAATCATTAATTTTTCATCCAAAGGCGTAGTGGAAGAATAATATGCCAAGTCAATTGCCTGTTCTATAAGTAGGCGTGATACCTCCGACAATTCTTCTTCATCCTTAATTTTACGGTTAACCCTACAGATTTTCTTCGCAAAGAAATCACTATCCCAATCTAATATTGTTATGCTGTTTTTCAATTCCTTTTCATTAATCTAAGTCTATACGCTCACAGAAAATTAAATTCTGGAAGTAGCTCATAACCTAATTGATCCCGTTGTTTCCGGTCCGCATCCGGCTAACTTCCACGTGTGACAAAGGTTAAATTTATATAAACCTTCCATATGCCCAGATTAACCAAACCCACACTGCTATTCCTCTGCCCTGTTCTTTCGATTGCAGCTAATTGCACATTGTCTACCGCGTGATCCGGAATTTGGCTCACTGGCTTGAATTGTGTTGAACGTCAAAGCTTGTCAAACTTTTTAATCCTGACCACTATCGAAATGTTTTCATATTCCATGACCGACCGCAGGAAATCATTCTCAACCGCTGGAGGAAGATCCTTGATGAACCAAATGGACGCCGTGCTCGAGCATCATCTTCAGCTTCAAGAATTGATTTTCCACTTGCAGGTTTTCTTCGTTCCCTGGCGAACCTAATCTCTCGTCCATATTTTTTGATTTTCTACAAGGTATTAGCAGAGCGATGTTCGATGAATGGGGGAAAAAAGGATTTGAAAATGGAGGCTTTTCGGCATCGGTACACTGATCCATATCTATTATAAAGTATAAACATTAGATTACAGAGTCGTTTGATCTCCGGAATACCTTTTTTTTAACCAAACCACCTTCTCATGAGACTAGTTACCACACCTTTGATGACAGCATTTTTTTTGCTGGCTTCTATTTCCTTATCGGCTCAAACTGTACGGGGACGTGTCACAGATGCCGTTACCAATTCGCCGTTGATGGGCGCAACTATCAAAGTAGTGAGTACAGGTGCAGGTACCAGAACAGATGTTGATGGGCGGTTTTCAATTAATGTTGGTTCAAACGGGGAGCTGGAAGTTAGCTACGTTGGTTATGAAACTAGAAGAGTGTCCGTAAATAGTCAAACTGAATTGTTGATCGCGCTGAATAATGCGTCTTCTATTTTAAGTGATGTAGTTGTTTCAACAGGTGCCAGGGCCAGCGCAAGGACGCTGACCACCACGCCACTCCCGGTTGACGTCATTTCAGTCAACGATATTAAATCTACTGGTCAGCCCACTTTTGATAAAGCGTTGCAATACCGGGTGCCTTCTTTTAACACGGTCAATACACCCGTAAACGATGCTACTACACTATTGGACCCTTACGAAATAAGAAACCTCGGTCCAAGCAGAACACTGATCCTGATCAATGGCAAGAGAAAAAACCTGAGTTCTTTATTATATGTACAGTTTTCTCCTGGCAGAGGTGAAACGGGTGCGGATCTTTCTGCCATTCCCATTGATGCCATCAAGAGAGTTGAAATTTTACGCGATGGTGCTTCCGCTCAATATGGTTCAGACGCCATTGCGGGTGTTATGAACATCATTCTGAAAGACCGCTACCAATACAGCAGTCTAACTCTGCGAGGCGGTGTAACGCACGAAGGTGATGGTGAGAATTACGGTCTTGCTTTTAATAGCGGCGCCAATTTTGGTTCGAAAGGATTCATCAACTACACCATTGATTTCAGCCAGGCGAATAGTGCAGTTCGTTCAGGCATTATTGACCGGCCAACGGAGAAAGCTACTTTCGGAGGATCAGCTTCTGTGGATGCTGCCATTGATGCCTTTCTTAATGTTTATCCTACTGGAAACAATATTAATGGAACTGGCGAAACACAAGCTGCGAAATTTAATATGAACCTCGGAATACCTACAGGAGAGAATTCAATGTTTTACGGCAATTGGGGATTGGTATTTAAAAAAGTGTTCAGTTTTGCAAACTATAGAGTCCCTTATTGGAGAACTGATGCAGGGCTTTTACACCAAAGAATACCAGGGGCTCCCAATTACACTGGTGGCACCGATCCTTTATATGAAGGGTACATCGGATATGTTCCCACATTCGATGGAGACCTATTGGACTATCATGGAACAGCGGGGTTCAGCAATATTATCAATGGATGGAAACATGATGTGAGCATTACGTTTGGTGGCAATCAACAATTATATACCGTTGAAAACACTGTTAACCGGTCGTTGGGCACTGCCAGCCCCACAGCCTTTAAGCCCGGCGGCTATTCTTATTCCCATATCGTAGGTAACTATGATATCTCTAAAGCGATTACCGACAACATTTCTCTTGCTTTTGGTGCAGAGGTGAGAAACGAAACGTATAAAATTATAGCAGGCGATACAGCGTCTTACTCTGGCGAGGGAGCCAACTCATTTCCTGGCATCCGCGCGGAAAATGCTTCGGTGAATAAGCGGTTCAATTTTGGTGCTTATGTTGATGCCAGTTGGGATGTCACCAAAGATTTTCTTCTAAATGGCGCTGTAAGGGCTGAAAACTACAGCGATTTTGGAAGTGCATTTGTTTGGAAATTATCGTCCCGCTACAAAATGGCCGATGATAAATTTGTTATCCGCGCTTCTGCCTCCACTGGTTTCAGGGCGCCAACATTGCACCAGATCTATGCTCAGTCAACCCAGGCTTCTTTCGTTGCCGGAACTATCCAGCTTTCTGGTTTATTCAATAACAGAAGCAAACAGGCATTCTTGTTGGGCGTTCCCAGGTTACAACCTGAAAAGTCGGACAACTATACAGTGGGTATCGGACTGAATCCATCAAGACGCTTTAGCATTACTGCGGACTATTATGATATTACTATTAAAGACAGAATAGTTTATAGTTCAGCGATATCATCCAGCGATCCGAGTACAACCTTATATCAAATTCTCCAGGCAGCAGGTGTAGTACAGGCCAACTTCTTTATCAATGGTATTAAAACGCGCACGCAGGGTCTTGATTTTGTTGCCAGTTATCACCAAATTCCTTTAGGCATTGGAAAGCTGGGAATTAATTTGGCAGGTAATATTACCCTGAATAATGAAATTGTAGGCAGCACTAACAACCCAAAACCAGTAGAAGATGCCGGTACTGATATCCTCAGTGCACAGATCAGATCACTGTTGACAGAAAGTCGTCCAAAATATAAAGCAGTGCTGGGTTTTGATTACCTGATGAGAAAATGGAATTTCAATCTGAATAATACGGTCTTCGGTCCAACAAAATTCCAGGACCTGGATAATGGTGGAGCAATTATGAATAATATTAAGCAGGTGTTTGAGACAAAGGTGGTAACAGATTTGAATATAGGTTACAATGTTACAGATAACATTGGTGTCTCATTTGCGGTAAATAATTTGTTCAACGTACTTCCAGCATGGAAATTAGAATTAACGGGCAGTCCTTCTGATCCTAACTATGCTAATGCAAAAGCAACGCTCGCCAATCCAACCGACAAGAGTTTGTTGGAAGGATTTTTAGCTTTCAGCGGAAGATATCGGATTCTATTGTACAATGGTTCTCATTTCAGCCAGTTGGGCACCACGTTCAATGCGTCATTGACTTTTAAATTTTAGCGGTCAGATATTAGAATATCATTTTCACGAGAACTTCGCTACCCCGGTTCCCGCAACCGCTATGCGATGAATCTGAATTATGTTCTCTGAAAATTAATCGCAATAGAAATATAAGGTACGACTTGTCCCGCTCCATGCGGGGACTTGTCCAGCCCATGCGGGATAAGAATTTCACATAGTTTCTTTCTATGTGTGCCCCAACTATTGTTCCCTATGCGATGAATCTGACGTATGTTCTTCGCAGATTAATCACATAGTAACATAGATGCATAGGAATTTCACATAGGTTCTTCTATGTGTGTCCTACCTATTGTTCCTATGTTTCTATGCGATGAATTTGAATACACACATCAATTTCAAATCAGTAGTTACCTTATCAGCACCACAGTGCCCTTTAACTTCGACGATACGTTTGCTTTTTTCAATTCGCATCGCCAAACGTATGCATCGGTGGGTTGCGATTTTCCTTTCCAGGTGCCATCCCATCCTTGTGAAACATTTTTCGTTTCAAACATCAGCTGGCCCCAACGATTGTAGATCATGAGATGATACTCCTGTAATCGCAGATCAGTTATTATTTTGAATTCATCATTCTTTCGGTCATGATTAGGTGAAAACGCGGTTGGAAAGAAAAAATCACAAGCGCCGTTTGTTACCACCACTTGACTTGTAGCGCTTCCGCATTCATTAGTCACCGTTACACCGTACAGGCCTGTGTTCCTTACCACAAAATGGTCCTTTAGCGAACCGTCCTGCCATACATAAGAGTTGAAAGGGCCAGGTGCGAGAATCAAAGTATCGCCCGTGCAGAGGCCAGCCTTTTCTGGAAGATTCAGCCTGGGCTTTGGCCGTACAGTGAGTTCAATTCTTTGAACACTATCGCATCCATTGGCGCCGACAAAGTTGTCCAAATAAATTCCGCTTTGAGTATGGCCTTCAAAAACTTCACCCTCACAAATCGATTTCGTAATCACAGATAAAATTCTGGGATTAACAGTAAGATTCAACACCACATTTGAATCGCAACCGCCCGGCCTTGGAAACGATTGGAAATAATAACCCGGCCTTGTTACCTGTAAATTCCCAAATTGATATGATTGTCCTTCACAGATGCTTCGGGAAATAGTATACGAACCCGGCGGAGGTGGTATCACTGCTGCCTCCTCTACCTCCAGTCCTGCAACAGTTGCAGAGGAGGCAATCTCAATCACCAGGACATTGGGTCCTGCTTTCCAATCCTTGCATAGCGAAACTGATGTCTTGTCACTTTGAGTATGTCCAACCGGATTAAATGGATTGGCTAACGGGATGATGTTGCCCAAATTGCCACTTTGCGCCTTGCCATTAATATATATTTCGAAAACGGAGTTATCAGCGTATAGATCGAGGTTTAAACAAAATGCATTCGCTTCATCATAGCTTTTACCGCAGAGATTGAAACAAGGCAAATCCACTTCGATTTTATAAAAAAAATAGCGGTTGCTGGTATGTTCACCCGAACTGCTAAAGGATATCCAACGTGAGGCATTATGATAAAGCTGCGGCAAACCACCCATCTGCGTTGCAGGAACATATTGGCCATTAATGGAGTCCAGCCCAATTTTCCATTTTGGATCAGGAGAGCCAGGTGCCGGTCCACCCGTATTGAAATAGGCTGCAACGGGAGGCGCACCAGTGAGTGGTGAACATTGTGAATGTAGCGTCTGGTTGTTACAAATAAAAACTAAGCAGATTGCAAGCGCGCGAAGACCGGTGAACATCTCGTATTCTCAAAAGCTTTCTTCAATTTACTCAACAAATGCCAGATCGTATAATATTTACACATTGCAGTCGGCTTAAATCTCCGCTGGTATCTCAAACAACATTAAACATTAAACCTTAAACCTTAAACCTTAAACTTTAAACTGTTCACTCTAAAACAACTTCCCCTGTTCCCCCGGCCTACTGAACTTTGAACAATCCAATCCCATCCTCTCGTGATCAAGTCCATACTTATGCGTGTACTTCCGATATTGCATAGCCACCATTTCTGCAACACTTCCTTCGCCGCGCATTCGAACGCCCCATCGGCTATCATTCACTCTGCCGCCGTGACTCCCTTCTATAAGATGCCACACTTTATCAGCACGGTCAGCGAAATTTTTATAGAGCCAATCATGAAATAATAATTTGATGGCTCCATTTAACCTGATAAAAGTGTAGGCAGAATATCGCGCACCCACATCACTTGCCGCTTTGATGATATCGTGCATCTCGTGATCATTCAAACCAGGAATCATGGGGCCCAGCATCACTCCCATCCGAACACCTGCCTTGCTCATTTCCTCAATTAACTTTATCCTCTGCTTACCAGTAGTGGTGCGGGGCTCCATGACTCGCCTAAGATCTTCATTAAAGGATGTCACCGAAACCAAAATGGACACGAGGTTTTTTCTCGCCAGTTCCTGGATAATATCCTTATCCCTGAGCATACCGGCGTTCTTGGTGATCATGCCCACCGGTTGATTAAATTCATTACATACTTCCAACAACTGCCGCGTTAATTTGAATTTTTGCTCTGCCGGCTGATAACAATCGGTATTACCGCTCAACCCAATTGGAACACATTCCCATTTTGGATTCAACAGGAACTTGCGCAGCAACTCCGGCGCATTTTTCTTTACAATGATTTTCGTTTCAAAGTCCAGCCCTGCACTATATCCCCAATATTCAAATGAATTGCGGGCATAGCAATAGATACAACCGTGCTCACATCCCTGGTATGGATTCATGCTATACCACATGCCCACATCAGGGCTGTCCACCTTATTGACAATACCTTTTGCATTCTCTTCCAGGTATTGTGTTTTTACGTTCGACTCGGTCCAGTCATCAATGCATTCAACATGCTCCTTCGTTCGTTCATTCTTTTGGAACTTATTCTTTGTATTGATTTGTGCACCTCTTCCTTTTTTATAGGTATTCGCCTCTGGCGCATCCTGCTCTTCCATTTTCAATTTTTTTGGGTACTGTTTTCAATAAATTACGACACGCGATACCGGTAACACAACAAGCATTGTGTCCCCGTGCAACGGGAGAGATGGAGAGTTCACGACCGCAATGAGCAGCCCGCAACCAAACCGTACACGGGCAGCACAAAACGGAAAAAAGACAATCACAAAACGCAGTGTTATATAACTGACAATTCATGCAAAATCAAATCGCCGAATATGATTCTACATGAACAACGCGCCTTGCTTTGTGGTTACCGGCAGATTCATGAACTCCAGCCGCTGAACAATTTGCCACCCGGTCTGTCCTTCTCTTTTTTTCAACAGCAGCATACTATCTGCAATGAACCGGCCGCTGAAATGCTTGTTGCTGTATTCTAACCAGGCTTCTTCATATTGCCATGGCACCAGCTTTCTTGCAATGGTGATTTGCGGCTCTTCCATAAAATGCGGCTTATGATCCTTGTCGAGTTTCATCAACCGCTGTGCATCCTTCACTTGCCGAACCAGGTTCTGTATCGGCATTTTGCTGATGACATTTATGAAAATAGAATGTGACGGATAACTTCCAAAATCCTTTAATTCCACTTTGAATGGATGATAACCCATCGCGATTGTCTTTAATCGGTTGAGTATTCTTTCCTCCATCATCTCTACTGTTTCAAATTTCACCAGCGCCAACTGTGGTTTGCCTGCTACGATTCCTTTCGAAGCGGCGGCGCCTTTATATTTTTCATGAAACTCTTTTCGTATAGACATTATGCGGTTCCGTAATTCCTCGTGAGGATTCAAGACCAGCAAGAATTCGCAAAGCCTGTAGCCTGGTATTGTTTGTATGTTCGGTTTCATATCCTTTCTTTTTGTGGTTTCAGGAAAATTCTCATGCCACAGAGAATTTCTTGTTAGTATCCGGTGGATAAAGTCGAAATAGATTAACCTGCCTCGGTTGTTCGAAGACGGTGTGGCTCTTCAACAAGACAAGTTCATTCACCATAAAACTTTCATGAAAATCCTGCTGCGAGTAATGAAAAAGCGCTTTTCCGTAATCTGGCTCTGCAGGTTGTTCCGCAATCCGAAGATTCGGCCTGTTATAAAGTTTTACCGGCGGACACGAATTGGATTGCACATACTCGTCAATCACCTTCAACCGGGAAGCCAGCTCCCTGAAAGGTTGATGATCCTGGATTCTGACAAATATGGTGGCAGGCGGAAACCCTCCATAGTTGTTCAAAGTGACCATGAAACTTTCCTGGCGACTGCAAATACGGTGTATCCATCGGATAATCGTTTCTTCCATCGATTCTCTCGCCTGGAATTCGGCCACCTTGATGTACGGTTGAAATCCTGTTTTCTTTTTGCTGTTCACAGGTAAGGCGCGACCCGCCTCCAGCAATTTTGCATTTACTGTTTCATCAGGCGTGGTCACTAGTAAATATTCCCAGAGTGAAGAATCCAGTCCCGGCCGGTGGGAATACGGCTGAGTTGCTACCCGTTCCATATAAAAAAAGTTGGTGAATAATAAACTTAGTATAAATTTACTAAAGAATTTAGCTAACAACAAAAAATATTTTTATGGATGGGGAAAGCTGGTACGGCTCTGGGTATAGCGGCTCAAAAGATTTTTCACATTGGGATGTCCACACGGGCAAGGCCAGGGGATTTGGCGCTTCCGAAGACAATTGTGCGGAAAGAAGAATCGACCTAAACGAACAATTGGTGCGGAATAAACCCGCCACATTTTTCTTGCGCGTGAGTGGTGACGCGATGATCAACGCCGGTATTTTTAGTGGAGATATGTTGATCGTAGATCGTTCGTTAAAAGCCGCGAATGGAAAAATTATCGTTGCAGTATTAAATGGAGAAATGCTGGTCAGGCGATTTGAAAAAACATTCAATCGCATCCGTTTAATCCCTGAAACAGGCAAGCTGTCGACGATTGAGGTAGATACAAGCAGTTGCGAATTTGCAATTTGGGGAGTGGTGACATACGTTATTCATAGTCTATAACCCCCCCCGACCTTAAAATTAGATAGAACCGATATTCGCCCCTGCCTGCCGGCAGGCAGGCCCTAAAGGGGGAGTGAAATTCTTTGTGTGGAGGTGATGGCTATTTCTTCGGACGTTTCTAATTGGTAGTACCTCC
>Ga0136846_1219686_pt1 | contig 10603 bp, 7 predicted proteins | sample HopSoiMetagenom2_FD_96841 | JGI IMG/M metagenome (GOLD analysis project Ga0136846, IMG submission 96841) | Grasslands soil microbial communities from Hopland, California, USA - 2 Assembly 2016 (version 4) | ecosystem: Environmental > Terrestrial > Soil > Grasslands | place: USA: Hopland... | reverse complement strand
TTGCAGGGAGATCAACGGCGTCTGGGAACTGACGTACGTCCCGATACTCACGAGCCGCCGGCCGGCGACGCCCGCGAACGGCGCCCGCACGATGGTGCGATCGAGTCGCGTCTTCAGCAGATCGTAGCTCGCGTCGGCGCCGCGCGACTTCGCCTCGGCCTGCTCGAGGTCGGACGTCGATGACGCGTTCTGCGCGATGAGCTGCTTGGTGCGCTCGAGGGCCTGACGGGCCAGCTGGCGCTCGGCGTCGGCCTGGGCGACCTGGGACTTCAGCTCGGCGTCATCCACTTTGAACAGCGGCGTTCCCGCGCCGACGGTTTGCCCCTCACGCACAAGGATCGCGGTGACGCGCCCCGACACCTCCGGGCGCAGGTCGGTGGACTGCAGCGGCTCGATCTGGCCCGTCGCCTGAATCGCGTCGACGACCGTGTCGCGAATGGCCGCGGCGACTTCAACGGGCATCGGCGGCATTCCCCCGCCGGCGCCGCCGGGCCCTCCCCCCCGCCCCGCGGATTTGGCTTTGCTGCACGCCGCCACGAGGACGGCCAACAGGACCAGCGAGCGAGGCGCCATTACGGATTTCCCTTATCGCTAAAGAGTCGACGGCCCAGAATGCTCTCCATGCCCGCGAGTGCCAGCCGAGTGCCGTATTCGGCCTCGACCAGCGCGGACTCGGCTTCGGACAGCGCGACCTGCGCGGTGATCAGGTCGAGAATCGTCGACGCGCCGGCGGAGTAGCGGGTCTGCTGCACCCGAAAGTTCTCGCGCGCCACGAGCACGGCATCGCGCGCGACCTGCGCGCTGGCCCGCGCCGTCTCGTATGCATCGTAAGCGGCCGTGACGTCGTGCTGTACGGCGCGATCCATGTCTTCCCGCGTCGCGCGCGCGACGTTCTTGTTCACCCGGGCGCGTGAAAGGTTCAGCTCGCGCTGGCCGTTGTTCCAGATCGGGAAAGTGATGCCCAGGATAAAGGCCGACTGCTTGAACAGATTCGGGTAAAACGTCGTATCGCTCGAATTCGCGTTGAACGTCAGCGTCGCGTGCGGCAGGTAGTTGCCCAGCTCGAACCGATAGGCGGCGTTGGCCGCGCGCTCGTTCGCCGCAGCGAGGCGGTAGTCCGGGCCCTGGACGGCGGCCTCGGAAATGGCCTCAGCCAACGTGACGGGCAGCGCGGGTGCCGGCGCGGTATCGAGCGGCTCCGCGTCCACCGGGCCCGAGGCGCCCACGCGCCGGCCCAGCTCGAGGCGTGAGACCCGTAGCGCCGACTCCTGCTGCAGCTGCGCCACCTGCGCCCGCGCCAGCTCGAGCCGGAGATTGAGCGAATCGGTCGAGACCGCGGCGCCCGAGAGCACGCGCGCGCGCGCGACAGCGAGCTGCTCTTCGGCTCGCCGCAGGCGATCGCGCGTGACGCGATCGAGCTCGGTGTTCGCGATGACCGCGTAATAATCGGATTCGGTCAGCAGCGCGGTCGCAAAGCGCTGGCGCAGCTCGTCCGCGTGCGCCCCCGCGAGCGCCGCGCCCGAGCGGGACAGCTCGGCCAACTTTTGTCCGCCCAGAAACAGGTCGTAGCGCGCGACAAGCTGCGCCGACCATGTCGTCGGCACCCGCAAGAGCTTATCGGTGAAGAAGAAGCTCGGCGGATTCGTTTTCTGCGCGATGGTCCCGATCGATAGGGAGGGCAGCAGAAACACCGCGAACGCGTTGCGCCGGCCCCACGTGGCGTTCTCGATCTCCCCAAGCGCGGAAACGTAATTCGGGTCGAGTCGCGCGGCCTGCTGCAATGCCTGTCCGAGTGACACGCGCGGCAGCGTGTCGGCAGCGACCTGATCGGCCGGGAGCGCCGGAGACAACGGTCCCTGCAGGGCGAGCAGCAATGCCAGCATCAATCGCCCTCCGCCGCAATAGGCTCGCGCCGACGGGCGACCGCGCGATAGGCACGTCCGGGCAAGCCGCCGATCCAGTGGAAGACCGAGGGCAGGACCAGGTACGCGACCGGCACGACGAATAGCGTGAGCGCCGTGGAGAAGAAGACGCCGCCGACGATGGCGTAGCCCAGCGGCTTACGGGACGCCGAGCCCGCGCCGACGCCCCAGGCCACCGGGACGGCACCCATGATCGTCGCCACCGACGTCATGAGAATCGGGCGGAACCGGATACGGCCTGCCTCGAGGACCGCGGCGATCGTGTCGAGGCCCTTCTCCCGCAGCTGGTTCGTGTACTCGACGAGCAGAATCGAGTTTTTGCTGACCAGACCGATCAGGAGAATCATCCCGATCTGGCTGTACAGGTTCATCGTCGCTCCGGACCGGTGGATGATCGCCGCGAACTTCAGCGTCGCCAGCGCACCGGCGACGGCGAGGGGCACGGCCAGCAGCACCGTCCAGGGGTGCAGCAGCGATTCAAACTGCGAGGCGAGCACCATGAACACCTCGATCAGCGCGATTACAAATGCGAAGTAGATGGCGCTGCCGCTCTCCTTGTACTCGCGCGATTCTCCGGCGAGCGCCGTCGTGGTCCCGGGCGGGAGCAGCTGCTTCGCGACCGCATCGATCGAATCGAGCGCCTCTCCCTGCGCGAGCCCCGGCAACAGTGAGGCCGACAGCGTGAACGACGGGATCCGGTTGAAGTGGTTGATCTGGCGCGCGCCGACGCCTTCCTGCACGTTCGCCAAAGCATCGAGCTGCACCAGCTGCCCCCCTCGGCCCCGCAGATAGATCCCGCGCATGTCGCTCGGGGTCGCCCGGTCCCTGGGATCGAGCTGCACCATGACGTAGTACAGCTTGTCGTTCCGCGTGAAAGTGCTGACGCGGCGGCCGCCGAGGAACGTCTGGAGCGCGCTCGCCACGTCGCGGACGGGCACGGCCAAATCCTCGGCCCGATCACGGTCGAACGTCACGCGGAGCTCCGGTTTGTTCACGAACAGGTCGGTCTGGACGTTCGCGAGACCCTTGATTTGTGACACGCGACCGACGAACGGTCCCATGATGCTGGTGAGCTTCGCGAAATCGGGATTCTGCACGACGTACTGAATCGGCTGCGAGAAACCGATCGCGCCGGGCGCGTACGGGAATGCCAGGACGCCGGGGATACCCATCAGCTGGGGAAAGAGCCCGCCGATCATCTGGTCCACGCGCGTGTGCCGCTCGCCCCAATCTTTCAGGATCACGCCGATGAACGCGCTGTTCACGCCGCCCGCGAATCCGCCGACGATCGTGAAGTACCCGTTCACGTCGGGTGTGCGGCCGATGATTTGCTCCACCTGGCGCACGTAGCTGTCGGTGTACGGCAGCGACGCGCCCTCCGGTCCACGCACGACGACCAGGAAGAAGCCGCGATCGTCGTTCGGGATCAGCTCGTTCTGGAGTCTGGTCGGCGGGAAGATCAGAAACGCAAACACCGAGACCGCGACGATCACCAGTGTGCCGACGAGTACGGCAGCGCGGTGATCCACAGCGCGCCGCAGCAGCCGCCCGTACCGGTCCGCCAGCGCATTGAACCCGCGCTCGAACGTTTGAAAGACAGCGCCATGCTGGTGCTGCATCCTCAGGATTTTGGCGCAGAGCATCGGCGTGAGCGTCAGCGCGACGAAGCCCGAGATCACGACCGCGCCCGCGACGGCGATGCCGAACTCGCTGAGCAACCGCCCCGCGGTGCCGGTCAGGAACGCGAGGGGCGAAAACACCGCTACCAGCGCGATCGTGGTCGCGATGACGGCGAACCCGATCTCGTTGGTGCCCTTGATCGCTGCTTCCTCCGGCGACTCGTGCAGCTCTTCCTGATGGCGGAAGGCGTTCTCGAGCACGATGATCGCGTCGTCCACCACGATGCCGATCGCGATCGTCAGCGCGAGCAGCGTGAAGTTGTTGATCGAGAAACCCAGGAAGTACATGATCGCGAAGGTCGCGACGATGGACGCCGGAATCGCGAGTCCCGGGATGATCGTCGCGCGCACGTTGCGCAGGAACACGAAAATGATCAGCACGACCAGGATTGCCGCGATGAGCAGCGTCAGCTTGGCGTCGTCGATCGAGTGCGTGACGAATTTCGACCCGTCGAACGCGCTCTCGAGCTTCACGCCCGTGGGGAGCGCCTGCTGGATCGCGGGCAACTCGTCGCGGATGCGCTTCGCGACGTCGATCAGGTTTGCCTTGGACTGCCGCACGACGCCGATGGCAACCGAGGGGCTGCCCTTCCAGCGGAAGATCGAGCGATCGTCTTCAGGACCGAGCTCGACCCGCGCGACGTCCTTCAGCCTGATCTGCTGGTTGCCCTGGCTCGCAACGACCAGCTCGCCGAACTCGCCGGGCGTCTTGAGCTCGCCGAGCGAGCGTACCGAGAACTCGCGCCGGGTCGATTCGATCCGGCCGGCCGGGATTTCGACGTTGCGCGAGACGATCGCGTTCTCGACGTCCTGCACGGTGAGTCCGCGGGCCGACAAGGCCTCGGGCTGCACCCACACCCGCATCGAGTAGCGCCGCTCGCCGAAGATGTTCGCGCTGCCCACGCCCGGCAGACTCTGAAGGCGGGCCTTTACGACACGGTCGGCGACGTCGGAGAGCTGCATCAGATCCATGTTCTCGCTGCTCAACGCCAGCCAGTAGAACGGTTGCGCGTCGGCCGACTGCTTCGCGATCACCGGCTCGAGCACGTCCACCGGCAAGCGCCCGCGGACCCGTGACACCTTGTCGCGCACGTCCTGCGCCGCCACGTCCACCGGCCGGTCCAGGGTGAACTCGAGCCCGATGTTGCTCGTCTGCTCAGACGACGTGCTGCTCAGCGTCCTGATGCCCTGGATCGTGGACAGCTCTTCTTCGAGCACGTCGGTGACCGCCGTCTCGACCACCTGCGCGTTGGCGCCGGGGAGCACGGTGGTGACCGAAATGATCGGGGGATCGATGTCGGGCAGCTCACGCACCGAGAGCCGCGTGTAGCCGATGAACCCGAAGAGCACCAGCGCCCCCGAGAGCATGCTCGCGAGCACTGGACGTCGAATGGCGGTTTCGGAGAGCTTCATGTGCGAAAATTTTCCCGGGAATGTGAATCGGCCGGACAGCCCTGAACGTAACGGAACCTCGCAACCGCTAGTTCCACTCTGGCGTCACAAGTACGTCGAAAGAAAAACCGCGAAATCGACATCGAAGTCCTGGTTCGGTCAGAATCGGGGGACCGAACGTATACCGAACTGCAGGGAGTTGCAAGAAGGGCCCCAAAAGTCCTGTGCCGTGCTACACGCTGTCCGATGCGCGCACTAGGTTAGGAGCGTCGGGAGGGCTGGCCGAATGGCTAAGGCACCGGTCTTGAAAACCGGCGGGCGCAAGCCCTTACAGGTTCGAATCCTGTGCCCTCCGCTCACTCGCTTCCGTTCGAGGAGATAGTTCTTCATGACCACTGCATCGGCCGCGACTTCGAAACGGGAGCTGACCTTTCTGCTTGCCGGCGTGGAGCGGCCCGTGCTCCTCTGGCTCGCCGCCCGCGTGCCGCGTCACCTTCGCTCGAACCACCTCACCGCGCTCGGCACGATCGCCGCCGCAGGCGCCGGCGCCGCCTACGCGCTGACGCGCTACGATCCGCGCTGGCTCTGGGCCGCGAGCGCGATGCTGATCCTCAACTGGCTGGGCGACAGCCTCGACGGAACGCTGGCGCGCGTGCGCAACACACAGCGTCCCAAGTACGGGTACTACCTCGATCACGTCGTGGACGCATTCTCTACCATCGTGATCGGACTGGGCATTGGGCTTTCGCCCTACGTCGATTTGGCGATCGCGCTCGGCCTCGTCGTCATCTACCTGGCACTCTCGATCAACGTGTATCTCGAGTCGAGTGTTTTCGGCGTGTTCAAGATCTCGTATGGCCGCATTGGGCCGACCGAGGTGCGGCTCCTGCTCATTTTCCTCAACACGTTGCTGCTGCTGTTCCCGCGCCCCCACAGCCTGGTCGCCAATGCGGCGAACTGGACGCTGACCGTGATTCTGGCGGCCATGGCTGCGCTCTTTGTGGCCCGCATCGGCCGGAATCTGTACAAGCTGGCGAAGCTCGAGCCGCAACGCTTTCGGTGGTGGGAGCACCACCAACCCTAGAGTCTTATGCGACTGATCTGGCTCGTTCTGTCGGTCCTTTGGACCGTTTCACTCGAGGCGCAGACAGTGCGCGGCCAGCTCGTCGATAGCATCAGTCGTTCCCCGCTCAGCGGCGCCTTTCTCACGCTGGTGGATCAGCAGGGCGTCGAGCGCGCTCGCGCGATTACCAACGATGCCGGCGAGTTTGTGCTGGTCGCTCCCGCTGCCGGCACCTATAACCTCCGCTCGAAGCGCATCGGTTTCCAACCCTACGTTTCGCCCGCCCTGGCGCTCGAAAGCGGTGCAACGACCACGTACCGCGCGGCGATCGATCCCATTCCGCTAGCGCTGAAGGAGATCGTCGTCGCGGGCGAGCGCCAGTGTGACGTCGAGGCGGGTGCGTCCGTTGCCGCCCTCTGGGGCGAAGTGCGTGAAGCGCTCGCCGCGGTGGCCTGGTCATCGCGCGTCTCGGGGTACTGGTACGATCTCACCCACTTCCAGCGGGAGCTGTCGGCGGGCGCGAAGCGCATCCGACCCGACTCGACCTGGCACGAAGTCGGCTATCATCAGGCGCCGTTTCGCAGCGCGCCGGCGGCACAGCTCGAGGCCGCAGGCTACGTCGTGGTAGCGGAAGACGGATGGACGTATTACGGACCGGATGCCGAGGTGCTGCTCTCCACCCCATTTCTGCGCACTCACTGCTTCGAAACGAAAGCGGAAAAGGGTTTGGTGGGACTCGCCTTCACGCCTGCACGCGGCCGTTCGCTGCCCGACGTCAAGGGAACCCTGTGGGTCGATCGCGAGAACGCCGAGCTCCGCTATCTCGAGTTCTCGTATACACGCCTCCCGGAGCGTCTGACCGAGCCGCGCGCGGGCGGTCGCGTGGAGTTCATGCGTGTGCCGAGCGGCGCGTGGATCATCCGCGACTGGGTGATTCGCATGCCGATCGCGCGTACCGTGCACGTGCCGTATCAGGAGGACGTTCCCCACGTCGTGGGCTTCCGGGAAGCCGGGGGCAGCGCTGTCGAAATCAAAATGCCGGATGGCACGCTCGTGTACCGCTCCGAAACAGTAACAGCGGCCGTCCCACCCCCACCCCCGGCCCCGGCCCCAGCGCCAGCCCCAGCGCTACCCGCGTCCACGGCGGCACCTGCAGTCGTGCAATCGCCCGAAGCCCAGCAGGCCGAGTCGTTGCGCGCGCCGGCTCAGGGAAAAGTGTCCCGCGATTTCAGCCAGTTACAGCATGAAGAGTTCGACAAATCGATGGCCGTCGACGCGTACGGTTTGATCGAGGAGTTCCGGCCCAATTGGCTGCATAGCCGCGGACCGAGCAGCATCCTTGATCCGGGCTCGGGCGAGGTCAAGGTGTACGTCGACGGCTTCCTCACGGGCGGGGTAAACACCTTGCACAACGTTTCCAAGCTCGACGTGCAGCGGCTCCGGCGGTTGAGCGGCCCGGAAGCGACGGGTCGGTACGGCCAGGGACATGCGGGTGGCGTCATTGAGGTGTGGACCCGCCACAGCTGATTTCGGTAGCAATCCCCATATGATGGATCCGAAGTTGTGGCGGGAAATCACTCCGCTGGCCGCGTTCGCCGTGGCCGGCGGAATCCTCGGTCTCCTGCTGCAGTATCTGATGTTCCCCGGCGGGCGGCGCAAGCGGCCCTGGCTGGGGGACATGCTGTACGCGGTGCTGCGCGGTCCCACCGTACTCTGGTGCGCGGCCGCGGCGCTCTTCCTCGCGCTCGAAGTGCTCGATGTGCCGGGCCGTCTCGTGCTCGGCGTCCGCCACACGTTGTTCGTGCTGGTCGTGATGTCGGCGAGCTGGACGGTGGCGCGGCTGGTGGGGGCGGTCGTGGCGCATCTTGCGCGGCCCCTGCGCGGCACGCTCGCGTCCGCGACACTGCTCGTGAACGTCGCGCGCATGGTCGTCCTCGCGCTCGGCATCCTCATCATTCTGCAGACGTTCGGCGTGTCGATCACGCCGGCATTGACGGCGCTGGGAATCGGCGGCCTCGCCATCGGGCTCGCGCTGCAGGACACACTCGCGAATTTCTTTGCGGGAATCCACATCCTGTCGTCGCGCCAGGTGCGGCCCGGTGACTACGTCCAGCTGGCGAGCGGCGAAGAGGGATACATCCAGGATGTCACGTGGCGCTATACGACGCTTCGCCAGCTGTCCAACAACCTGACGATCATCCCCAACGCGAAGCTCGCGTCGACCACGCTGACCAATTATTACCTGCCGGCGAGGGAAACCGCCGTGCTGGTGCCGGCGACGGTCGCCAACGACAGTGATCTGAGCCGCGTGGAAGCCGTCACGATCGAAGTCGCGCGCGCGGTGATGGAGGAGGTGGCGGGCGGCATCGCCGGATTCGAGCCATTCCTGCGATTCAACGGATTCGGCAAGCCCGGTATCGCGTTCACGGTCGTGATGCGCGGCCGCGAAATCGTCGATCAACATTTACTGCAACACGAATTCATCAAGCGTCTGCAACAACGCTTCCGTACGGAAGGCATTCAGCTGCTCTAAGTGCAACGTGAATTAATTCAGGTGCGGGGACCACTCGCGCCGAGCGGGGTACGTCGCATGTCTCTGAATCCGGAGGAATGATGGCGGACAAACTGAAGGGCCGGCGTGTCGCGATTCTCGCCACAGAGGGATTCGAACGCTCGGAGCTGGTCAAGCCGCGGGAAGCGCTTCAGGAGGAAGGCGCGGAGACCGTGGTGATTTCTCTCAAGTCCGGTCAAATCAAATCGTGGGAGCATGATCACTGGGGCGAAGCCGTCCCTGTGGATCTGTCGCTCGACCGGGCCAAACCCGAAGACTTTGATGCCCTGCTCCTGCCGGGCGGCGTGATCAATGCGGACAAGCTCCGCGTCGAGCCGAAGGCGGTCGAGTTCGTACGCTCGTTCGTCAGCGAGGGGAAGCCGATGGCCGTGATCTGCCACGCGCCCTGGATACTCATCGAAGCGGGCGCGGCGCGCGGCCGCACGCTGACCTCGTGGCCGTCGCTCAAAACCGACCTGAGTAACGCCGGGGCGAACTGGGTGGACAAGGAAGTCGTGGTGGACAACGGCCTCGTGACGAGCCGGAAGCCCGACGACATTCCGGCGTTCAACAAGAAAATGATCGAGGAAATTGGCGAAGGAGTGCACGCCGCGCAGGGCGCTCCCTTGCCACGCGGTTGGCAGAACGAATAATCCAAGACAACGGCCAGCGGAAACGCTGGCCGTTTTACTTCGAGGAGACCGAGTGAAGGCCCTCACCGCCCTGCTTTGTACTGTCATCCAGACTCCCGCTCCCCAGCGGCCGGCGCGGATCGACTACACGATCGCGATGCCGCAGGTGGCATCGCATCTGTACTCCATCACGCTTTCGGTCAGCGGGCTTGCCGGCGGTCCGGTCAATCTGCAAATGCCGGTGTGGTCCCCGGGCCGTTATGGCCGCATGGATTTCGCCAAGAACGTGCAGGAGTTTGCGGCGAGCGGGAGCGATGGAAAGCCACTTCGCTGGGACCGGCTCAACGGTTCCCTGTGGCGCGTGTTCCCGGGGGCGAGCCCCGGCCTGCGCGTGACCTATCGCGTCTTCGCCGACGCGCCGATGTCGGGCACGTTCTCGGTGCTGGACAGCGCGCATGCCAATTGGAACGGCGCGTCGCTCTTCATGTACGTGGAAGGGCACAAGCAGGACCCGGTCTCGCTCACCATCGAGCCGCCGGACAACTGGACGATTATGAACGGCGCCGTCTCGCGGGCGGGCCAGCGGCAGTTCCAATTCCCCAACTATGACCTCCTGATCGACACGCCTACGGAGGTCGCGCCCGCGGCGTCGCTCATGCTGGATTCGTTCGTCGTGGACAACCGGACCTATCGGGTGATGGTGCACCACAACGGACCGGTCTCGGCGGCGACGCGCGCGCGCTTCGTCGGCGATGTCGAGAAGATCGTCCGCTATGAGAACTCGGTATTCGGCCCGCCGCCGCTCGAGGAATACACCTTCCTGTTCAATATCGGATTCCCCGGCGGGGACGGAATGGAGCACTTGTACTCGACCCAGATTCAGAATGGACGAGTGTGGACCGACACCGCAGCCCTGCTTCCCGGCATGTCGTCGGCTGCGCACGAATACTTCCATGTCTGGAACGTGAAGCGCGTGCGGCCCGCGGCGCTCGGCCCCTTCGATTACACCCGCGAACAGTACCAACCCTCCTTGTGGGTCGCCGAGGGGGGACTGAGTACTATGGGCAGGTGGCGCTGCGGCGCGCCGGGATTCAGGACACGAGCGTGTTCTATGGACGGATGGCGTCGCTGATCCGGGCGAACCTGACCGCCCCGGGGCGCAAAGAAGTCTCGGCGCGTATGGCGTCATTCGAAGCGCCCTTTTGGGATGGCGCACCGCAGGCGCAGCCGGTCAACTTCGACAACACGTTTTTCGACTACTACACGCATGGCGCCGGCATCGCGCTATATCTCGATCTGTTCATCCGGAATCGCACCGGCAACACGAAGGCGCTCGACGACGCGTTCAACAATCTCAAAGCGCG
>Ga0136846_1209063_pt1 | contig 10604 bp, 10 predicted proteins | sample HopSoiMetagenom2_FD_96841 | JGI IMG/M metagenome (GOLD analysis project Ga0136846, IMG submission 96841) | Grasslands soil microbial communities from Hopland, California, USA - 2 Assembly 2016 (version 4) | ecosystem: Environmental > Terrestrial > Soil > Grasslands | place: USA: Hopland... | reverse complement strand
GGCGAATCAAACTTCGATCACCCGCAGATCATCTGCCTCTTCGGCTCCGAACCCAATGTCTCTTTTGCCTTCATCGGCGGGCCCCCGGCGCCAAACAACCTCTCGGCTGGGCGGGCCTGGGAGAGAGAGGCGACCGCCTTCCGAAAGGCCGCTGGCCTCGAGGTGAAGGCCGGTGAAACCGAAGCCAAAATCCAGGAAGTCTCCGGTCTCGGCGAACGGGCCATGCTCTGGTATTTCCCGCTCCCAGCAGCCGGTGGCGCCGGCATCAGGGCTATCTGGAAGCAGGATGGGGTCGCCGCCAAGCTCGAAGTCCTCGGTCCTCCGGATCAGTTGCCTTCCGAACAACAGTTCCTCGAATTCGCCGAAGAGCTGACAACCAAGTTCTAGGTTGCACGGACTCCAAGATGTGCCGACACCACCGGCGGCTCATCTGACCTCCATCTTGCGGGCACCGTAACGATGTTCGCGGGGATCTGGCCGGCAGTCAGCCGGCCGTGGTGGACGCGATCGAAGTTGTAGTAGCGCGGGTAGGCATCGAGATCTGCCCGTAGGCGCGTGATCTTCGACCGCCGGGATCGCGAGCGTGTGATCGACGTCCTCGCGATCCGACCGCGAGGACGTGCTTATCGTGGCTAGGTCTCTTTCAGCTGTCGATGTCGGGTTGGATCGTGATTTGAGATTCTGGCGCTGCGGCAGACCTTCACTATCGACGACGCCCTAGTCCTCGTCCAGGCGGCGCAGGATGTTGGCGAGCAGAATCACCGAATCGGCTGCGATGCCAGCTTCCTTCCGATCGCCGGCCGCGCGGTGCTTGACTGCTTGCGCCTGATCGTTGGCGGCCTTTGCAAGCCGCCTGAGCTTGGCGTTGTCGCGGCCCGAAGCAACATCCTCGATGAACCGGTCGATTCGCATTTTCGTCTTCGCGACGGGAGGCTCTTCCTCACCCTCGCGTAGGTGTCTGTCGGGGTCGTAGACCTCGCGGCTCAGCGCTTCGAGCACGATCACGCAGTCGTTGCCGATGTTCCGATAGTCCTGCGGCGTCTTCGCCTGAGCGAAGTGTCGCTTCAACTCGGGCGCCCGGCGCGGCGGGCGCAGACCGCGTACTTGCCGTTGGGCTGGCGGTAGACGCCGCGCTCGACCCGGCTCCGGCTCGGGCTCGTGGTCTCGGGCACGGGGGCTCCTTCTCGCGGCGCCCCTCCAAGCCGCAGTTGACCTGTGGTTGACTAACGCAGCCAGGATCGCCTCCTGCTCGGCGAGCGTCAAGCGAAAAGCGCCTGCCTGCAGGCGCTTTCAGTGGAGCTAGGCGGATTCGAACCGCCGACCTCCTGGGTGCGATCCAGGCGCTCTGACCCGGCAGAAGAAGCCTATTTGCAGGTAATTAGGGGTCCATGCCGAGGGCACCTCCAACGCCGGATTACCGTGGATTCCCGTCAATTACTGGCGATTCGGCCACTCGTCGCTATCGAGTGGCTCAAATGCCGCAGGTGGGTGCCCTCCGGCCTGGGTTTGTGACAGAGCGGCCACGAGACCGTTCATCTCGTATAGCTCCTCGGGCACAACGCCTTGTATTCCTGGTGGCGAATTCGCGCGCGACGAACATTCTGCCTTCACCGCCCGATCGGTCGTCAGCTTCGCCATTAACCAGGAAGTGCGTTGGGGGTCAATCGAGGAAGCGCGGGCAACGATACTTCCGATATCCGTCCAAAAGGGGCACTGTGGCCGATTGCTCAGGTAAAACGATGCTAATCAACGCTCATCCCTGAGGTACATGGGAGAGGAAAGGTGGCGATGCCGTGAGGAGCTTTCGGTCTGGCAGGCTTGATCTGATGTCCAGGAGCGGTGCTTGCTTTGTGCTCGGGCTAGTCATCGTCGCTTTGGTGGCCCCTGTTGAAGCTGTGCTCGGGAAGGTACCGCCGTCCGCCGGGAACGCTAAGCCCCAATCCAGCGGCTCTCTAAAAACGTCCGAAACACCCACCCACATCTCAAGTGAAGCCGCAGGGCTTCCTGATCGGGCGACCGTCTGTCCTGTTGAACAAGGTACTCAGGTGCATAGCCGGCCCAGCCCAACGAGCGCGACATGCGTCCAAATGTCGGATCCATTGTCGCCCGGATCGCTGGAAACCCAGCCAACGCCTCCGACCGGCCCTAGCTCTGACTCTGTCGCGCCCGCCGTCACGAACGAAGCCGGCGACATCGTGGAAGTCCAAATGGCCCGACCCGCAAATCTGTACGAAAGGACCAACGGAAGTCTCTACAGCGACTGCAGTTTCAAGATCCCGTTCATCGGCTCCTCATACGATCCGTGCGGCTACGTCAAACTCTATGACGCCGCCCGCGAATCGTGGGAAGAAGCTCCGCCGGTCAACGTCCAATCAGACACTGAGTTCGATGCCTGCGAAACGCAGGTGAGCCATAACGAATCATTCAACTGGCAGAACGAAAAAGGCTTTGCTCGGAGCGGCTGGTTCGGTGGCCAAGTCGCGACCATCCCCGCTAACGAGCCCGCCGAATGTCTCGGCGAATGGCTGATGGCATGGAGCTTCACCGAGACGTTCAGCGATGGCGAAAAATTGACAGACACCCTGGTCGTGCCGTTCTTTGTAACCGCGGTGCCGGTGCCCGCCAACTTTACCTGGGGCGGCGGAAATCCAACGGGAATTCCATGCCTGCAGACCTGCAGCGGCGACCCCGTGAATACGGCAACCGGCGACTACTCCGAGTCGACGACGGATCTCGAAATCCAGGGACGGGGCCCAGGCCTGACCATGCGACGCACATACAGCTCCTTGGCGGCGCAAGCGGGGCAGTCCTCGCCTCTTGGGCGCGGCTGGGCGATGTCGTACGGGATGTCGCTCTCGGTCAACGAAACAACCGGCTACGCCACGGTGACCAATGAAAATGGCAGCCAGACAGAATTCCAGCCCGGCGCCAAAGGCTTTGTGGCCCCACCGAGGGTGCTGGCGACGCTGGTCAAAAGCGAAGGCGGCACCTACACCTATACCGTCAAGGCGCGGACCATCTATACGTTCAACAGTACCGGACAGCTGACGAGCATCGCCGACCTCAGCGGCAACAAAACGACGCTCACCTACAACGGCTCCGGGAAGCTGGAAAAAGCCACGGATGGCGCCGGCCGCACCCTCACGTTCGCCTACAACGGAGCCGGCCAGCTTGAAACCGTCACCGACTCGACCGGGCGCAAAGTCAGCTATGCCTATAACGGCTCGGGACGCCTGGTCGAAGTCACCGATGTGCGCGGCGGGCACTCGCACTACACCTACAACGAAGGCGGCCTGCTGCTGACCTACAAAGACGCGCGGGAACACACCGTGCTGACGAACACCTATGACGGCAGCGGTCGCGTTCTGACGCAGACCGACGGGCTCGAACATGAAACCAAATATTCCTACGAAGAAGCGGGGACCACCACGACGACGAAAGAGACGGACCCGCGCGGATACGTCACGGAGTACGAATATGAAAAGGGCGCGCTTGAGAAGAAGATCGAGGCGCTGGGGACGGAATCGAGCGCGACCTGGACCTACGAACGCGATCCCAACACGCTCGGGATTACCGCCGTCACCGACCCCAACGGCCACACGATGCATGCGACCTATGACTCGCGCGGGAATAAGACCTCGACCGAAGACGCTCTGGGCCACAAAACCAAATCGGTCTATGACTCCCTCGATGACCTGACCGAATACACCGACGCCAACGGCGTCACGACCACCTACACCTACGACGCTCGGGGCAACCTGCTGAAAACCTCGACGCCGCTGGTCGGCTCTGAACCGGCGCAGTCGCGCGTCATCACCAACACCTACGAAAGCAAAGAACACCCAGGCGATCTCACATCCACCACGGACCCAAACGGCAAGAAAACGACCTTTACCTATGACTCTGCCGGCGATCTTGCGAGTGCCACCGATGCGGTGGGGGACAAGACGACCTACACCTACAACACGCGTGGCAATCGCCTGACCAAGGTCAGCCCGCGGGGCAATGCCAAAGGCGCTAAAGCCTCGGAATACACGACGGCCTATACCTACGATGCCGCGGGCAACGTTCTGACGGTGACCGATCCACTCGGGCACGAACGAAAATGGGCCTACGACGCCGACGGCAACGTTGAAGCCGAAACCGACGCCAACGGCCATGCGACGAGCTTTACCTACGACGCTGCCAACCAGCGGTTGACCGTCAAACGGCCTAACGGTGCACTCGAACGTACCGCATATGACGCCAATGGCAATATTGAATCGCGGACAAACGGCCTCGAACGCACGACGAGCTACACCTATGACCCGCTCGACCATCTCGCCTCCAGCACCGATCCGCTGAGCCGCGGCACTACCTACGTCTACGACGCAGTCAGAAGCCTGAAGAGCAAGACCGACTCCGAAGGTCGTACGACCACGAACACCTACGACGCGGCCAATGAGCTGACCAAAGTCGCCTATTCCGATGGCGTCACCCCGACCGTAGAAATCGGGTATGACCCAGACGGTCGGCTGACGTCGAGGACCGACGGCACCGGCAGCTCGAGCTTCAGCTTCGACTCACTCGGCCGGCTCACGACCACGACCGACGGGCACGGCGACAAAACGTCCTATGGCTATGACCTCGCCGGGAACGAGACGAGCATCACCTATCCGAACGGCAAAAAAGTGACGCGCTCCTTCGACAACGCCGAGCGTCTGGCCAGCATCAGCGACTGGCTCGGGAAGACCACGAGCTTCTCCTATGACCCCAATTCAAACCTGCTGATCAGCACCTTTCCGACTACCACCGGCAACATAGACGAATACGCGTATGACCGCGCCGATCGCATGAGCGCAGCGACGATGAAGAAGAGCAAAGAAACGCTCGCCTCGGTCGCCTATGTACGAGACAAAGCCGGGCAGATCGAAAGCCTCACCTCCAAAAGCCTGCCCGGCGCCGAATCAGAAGCGTTCGGTTATGACGTTAACAACCGGCTGACCAAAGCGGGCAGCGCAACCTACGAATACGACGCAGCCAACAACCTGACAAAAGCACCCGGCACGACAAACACCTACGACAAAGCCAGCGAGCTCGAAGCAGGGACCGGCGTCACCTACAGCTATGACAAACTGGGCGAGCGCATCAAATCAGCACCCGCGACCGGACCTGCCACCAGCTACAAATACGACCAGGCGGGCAACCTGACCTCGGTGGAACGGCTCGCGGAAGGTACAGTGCCAGCGATCAGCGAATCCTACACCTACGACGGTGCTGGTCTGCGTGCCTCCCAGACCGTATCCGGCACGAAAAACTATCTGACTTGGGACCAGAGTGGGGGCTTGCCGCTTCTTCTCAACGACGGCCAGACCAACTACATCTATGGTCCCGGCGGTCTGCCGGTTGAGCAAATCTCCTCAGAAACTGCGATCTACTACCACCATGATCAGCTCGGCAGCACGAGGATGCTGACTAACTCAAGCGGCAGCTCTACGGGTAAGTTCACCTACGGCGCATACGGAGGGTTGACCGGCAGCTCCGGCACGCAGACCACTCCGCTCAGCTACGCCGGCCAGTACACCAACGCCCAAAGTGGGTTGCAGTACCTGCGGGCCCGAGTCTATGACCCGGCGACTGGGCAGTTTCCTACGAAAGATCCCTTGGAATCGCTGACTCGATCTCCCTACGGATATACCCACGACAATCCTATTAACGGTACTGATCCAACCGGACTAGGCTGGCTCGGTACGCCCCTTCCTACCCCGGGCGAAGTGGCTCATGCTGCTTTGGACATCGCGGCTGTGCCACCCTACGCCCTCTACTACGCGAGCCACGAATTGGCGGAAGCCATCAACGGTCTCGGTGAACATCTTGGAACCCCCGGGGAAATTGCCGCGCACCTGGTAGCTCTGGGCTTGGTGCCGCCCCAGATTGCTGGCCTTGGCACCGATGCAATCATCGACTGGCTGAAGGGTCACACCGTTAATGAGGAGACGATATGCGACGAGGGAAGAGTAGGATATCTCAACCCTCTTCACGAATACCTTCCCGGCTCACTACAAGGTCCACAAGTCTTCCTACCAGGTATAGGCCCACATGGCGAAATCGAAATTGGATGGTGACACTCTAACTACGGACCATAGGTGGCTTCGGCGGCTGTGGCCAGTCACATTCGTCGCCCTCGCCTTGTCTCTGAGCGGCTGTCCATCGGTTGACCCTACTGATCCAAGTCATTTCACGGACGCTGTCGTTCGGAATGACACTGCGAGAGCTGTGCGGTTTATACAGTGCGATACTTCTTGCGCCTCACTACACCAGGAAATCACGCTAGTCCCCGGTGATACTACGACTATTTCAGTATCTAATGAAGGAATTAAGGTCCGCTACCTGGTCGAGCTTCTGAGCGGACGGAGGCTAGGCTGCGTCTACATGCAGTTTGAGCACGTGAAAAAGCCACCGAGCGTCCTCGTCTCATCAGTTGTTCAGTGTGGATAGCAGTGGAGACCGAAGAACGCGGCGAGGTGCCGTTGCCAAAGGGCGTGACCCCTCACAAGCTGCGGCATACGTTCGCCTCGACCCTGATCGCCTGCGGGGAAGACCCCGCCTCGGTGATGGCCCAGCTCGGCCACACCGACCCGAAGTTCACCCTGCGCGTCTACACCCACATGATGCGCCGCAGTCCCGCAGAGCGTGCGCGGTTGAAAGCTTTGATCCGCGGCGACGCCGGCAGCGCGGTTGAACTGCGGGGAAGCCGGGTGACAGCATGAACCCGGCCGACCGCCGCACTACCGACGGGGCGGTGAACGGTCCCCGACTCGAATAGCGTTCAAGTATGCCGGGCGAGTGGTCTGATCGGGGACGAGTTGCCGAGTACCTCTCGCGGGAGATACCGCACCGGGATATCGCCGAGGACATGTTGCTGAAGGCGCTCCCCCAGCAGGTCGCGCGGTTCCTCGATCTCGGCACCGGCGATGGGCGATTGCTGGCCCTCGTCCGCAGACGCCACCCCGATGCCAAAGCGATAGGGCTCGACTCATCCGCGCCGATGCTTGACCGGGCGAAGGAGCGGTTCAACGATGAACCCTTGGTCGAGCTGCGCGAGCACGACCTCCGAGGCCCGCTCGCGGGAATCGGGACGGCTAACGTCGTCGTATCGGGGCTGGCGATCCATCATCTGGAGGACGCGCGCAAGCGGGAGCTGTTCGGGGAAATACACGCTTTGCTCGCGCCGGGCGGGGTCTTCGCGAACCTCGACCTTGTGCGTTCCGCCTCTCCGCGCCTGCACGAGCGCTTTCGTCGCGAGATCGGTCGGATCGAGGACGACCCGACCGACCGGCTTGCGGGACTCGCCGAACAAATGGACTGGCTGCGAGACGCTGGCTTTAGCGAGGTGGACTGCCACTTCAAGTGGCTGGAGCTGGCCCTGATGATTGCCGTTAAGGAGTCGCCCGCTACGACTTGACAAGGGCGACAGTGAAACCCGCTATAGCCGTGAAGCGCGCGCCCATACCTTCAAGCGCATTGCGTATGCGGCCATCACAATCAGCAGCGGCACCAGCCACAATGCGGAGTGTTTTGAAGCTCCGTTGATTAGGGTCAGCGTGAACACCGCGAACACCCACTGCTCGCCAACGCGGCGCAGAAGGCGGACTCGAGCAGCTCCCAGCGCCTTTGCAATACGGCTGAAAGAAGTCAGCACCATCCCCGCCAGAAGCACGTAAGCCACAAATCCCAGAGTCAATCCGAGCGCCGTTGGGGGTGGGCTGGGTGGAAGACTGAGAAATCGGGCGATCAGCACAAGGTGCACCGAGAAGACCGCGGAAAACGTAAGCCCAAACGAGCGTCGGCGAGCGAGCAACCATTCACTGAACTTTCCCGGCCACAGAACGGCAAGTGCTGGGGCAGCGTATGCGCCGACCAGAAAGGGAAGCGCGAGCACGGCGGTCACACGCAATCCAGTCACGGTGCCGTGCTGGCCGCTCCCAGCGAGCGTCAGACAGAGCGCTGCTAGCACCAGCCCCGTCGCCCCTCCTGCCACGACGAGCGCGTTGTCCCCGGCCATGCGTCCCCGCTCAGATGACATGTCCGCCATTCTTGGCGAAACCTATGGTTTTTGCCGAGGCCGAAGCGGTCCCGGCCCTTGGCTCGGCTGCGCCGGTTGGCGGCTAGCTGCCTTCGCCTGATTCGTCCTCGGCGAGGGTGTAGTCCTGCGGATCGGTCTCCAGAACGCGGCCCGGTTTCCAAGTGATCCCGTCAACGAGGGCGCTCGGAGTAGTTAAGAGCGCCGCCGCCATCCTGATTACCACCTCGAAGCCCGGCAGAAGGTTGCCTTTCTCCATCTTGACGATCATCGTCGTACTGAGCGCCGAGCGGTCGGCCATTACCTCCTGCGTAAAACCGGCCTCCTTGCGCAGGCGCAAGACGTTGCTGCCGAACCGAGCGCGGGCCAGGTCAGGGAACGTCATGGTTTCGTCTTCTCCGGCTCGGCCACCTCAAACTCGCCGTTCACGACCACGGTGTAGCCGGGGTTCCACCCGATGCCAATGGCTAGCTCGTCAAGGGATACCGAAAGGCAGCCGGCCAGCTTGACGGCGGTGTCGATACGGGGAAGGCGGCCGCCCCGCTCCAGCAAACTGATCTCGGTGCGATGGAGTGAGGCTTGATAGCCCAGCTCTGCTTGGGTCAAGCCGGCACGCACGCGCAGGCGCTCCAGGTTCTCCCCGAAGCGGATTTTGACCTCGGGGGTGGGGGGCGTAGTTGAAGGGGTCACGAGCCTGCCTCCTCATCGGGTATGCGTCTGCCCTCAATCTCGAACCAACCCGGAACGGGACCGGCGGGGCGTTCTTGTCGACTCCGTTGCCGGGCTGGGCGGGGTTTGATTTCCTCGAACTCGAAGCGGCCTGGGATCAATCGGCCGGTTTTCCACGACATCCCTTTCAGAAGCTCGCACGGAGAGACTTCAAGGGCGGCGGCCACTTTGAGGATGGTTTCCAGCATGGGCATACGCTCGGCGCGCTCGAAGTGGCCTGCGTCATTCCTGTGCATGTTGCCGCGGAACCCGAACTCTTCTTGGGAGACCCCGAGCCTTTGTCGGTGATGCTTCACGGTGTCACCGAAGCGCCGGAGAATGATGAGGGCGTCAGTCATTTCCCTGGCCTCCCTCGGTTCGTCGGTCACTTCAAAGGTGCCCGGCGCGAGCCGCCCCGGTCGGTACTTCATGCCTGCGAGCAGCTCGCATGGCTCGATTTCAAGGCCGCCCGCGAGCTTGACGATCGTGTCAAGGCGGGGCAATCGCTGGCCGCGCTCCAGGTCCGCGATTGCGGACTTGTCCATAGAGCTGAGGTACCCCAACTCCTCTACCGATAGATCGGCTAGGGCGCGCTCGCGCGTCAGGATCGCGGCGAAGTGCTGGGTGAGATCAGACACGGTGGGTCTCCTGCAAGATCGGGCTGGCGTCCAAGCCTTCAAGCAGATGGCAGGGCGATACCCGGAGGCCGGTGGCGACCTTGATGATCGTTCCGAGCCGAGGTTCGCGCTTGGCGTTCTCCAGCTTCTCGATCTCGCTGCGGTGAAGGTTCGCGCGGTCGCCCAGGCCATCCAGGGACAGACCCGCACCTTCGCGGCAGCGCCGCAGGTTTTCGCCAAAGCGGCGGCAAAGTTCGCGGTCGGTCACGGTTGGCCCCCTGGGATAAGCGGGAAGCGCAGCCGGTCGGCCACGCTTCCCCGCCCGATGCGTGCAGCCGTTCATGGGCTACTTCGCCACTTTCAGGTCGTAGGCCCGCGGCTTCCGTTTGGCCTGGCGAGCCGCTTTCTTTTCGTCAATCGAGCTAGGCAGTTGGCGACTGCCCCCGAGGACCGCTCGATCCCTTTTGCGACGGCGCTGGCGGTTAGCGGCCAGTCCTTTTTGTGCTTCCGCATGTAGGCGAGTACGAGGCCGTCCAGTTCGCCAGGGCGAAGCCGCCCGGTTGGCACAGCGGCTTTTTTGGTCTGTTGCTTCTTGGTCATTTCGTGGTCTCCTTAGCCATCGTTTCCTTTTCATCCCAGGCAGAAGTGACCCGGCGGCCCGGAGCTGGGCCGGGGTTTTCGTCGGTATCGGGGCGCGCGTCGTCAGGCTCGGCCCACTCTTCGAGGCAGTAGATCGCCGAGCCGAGCAGCCAGAACGCCGCGCTGAGCCGTTGGCCCAGCGCGAACCACGCCGCAGAGTTAGGAGGGGTGAAGGCGGTTGCCACCGGATCGGCGTCCTCCAGCGCGTCCCCAAGCAGGGCGCGGAAGCCTTCCATTCGCCTACCGGCCTCCGCTTGTGCATGGCGCCATTCCCGGTGCTGGGGAGACTCGGGCAGCTCACCCATCCGGCCCGCCTTGCGTGCAGCGGCCAGGTGCCGCCGTCCGGCGGGCGTGAGGCTCCAGTACTCCCGCCCGTACCGCTCAGTGCTTGCCGTCCACCTGTGTTTGGCCCCCAGGTGTTCAAGCTGGCGGCGCAAGCGCCGGGTGTTGTGAGCAGTGCGCTCGAAGCCGAGGTGTTCGCCTACGACCACGATCCAAACGTCTGAGGCGCCGTGGCAGATCGCGCGCTCGATCGCGGCGAGGATCAGCATGTCCGGCGCCGGCTTGAACGGTCCCAG
>Ga0136846_1229774_pt1 | contig 10605 bp, 10 predicted proteins | sample HopSoiMetagenom2_FD_96841 | JGI IMG/M metagenome (GOLD analysis project Ga0136846, IMG submission 96841) | Grasslands soil microbial communities from Hopland, California, USA - 2 Assembly 2016 (version 4) | ecosystem: Environmental > Terrestrial > Soil > Grasslands | place: USA: Hopland... | reverse complement strand
GGCGGCGTGATCCAGTCGGCGAGCTGGACGCTGAAGGAGGCGGTGAGCTTCGACCAAACCCGCGTCAGGACGCGCTCGTGGGCCGATTATCCGATCCTGCGCTTCGAGGAAGTGCCGCAAGTGGACGTGGTGATCCTCGACCAGCCGAATGAACGCTTCCTTGGCGTCGGCGAAGGCTCGCAAGGACCGGCGGCGGCGGCGATCGCCAATGCGGTCGCGAATGCGACGGGGGTGCGACTGCGCGACCTGCCCTTCACGCCTTCGCGCGTGAAGGCGGCGCTCGCCTAGACGAAGGCGACGTAGGCGCCGGCGGCGCCGGCGAAGACGATGAGGAGAAAAAAGCGGCGAACTGCCGCGTCGGCGCACACCCGTCGCAGGATGCCTACACGGCGCGGCAGGCGCGCGAGATCCTTCGACGACGCGACGCGCTTGAGCGCCGCGGCGTTGTCGAAGAGATGCGAAAGCGGCAGGCGCGTGTCGACGGCGATGGCGCCGGCCGCGGGCGCCTCGTCCAATTTACCCGCCGACGGCTCCATCCGAACGGTGCGGCTGCCGCTCTCCGGCGAGGATTCCGAGCTGCGCAGCTCGGCCAGGCAGGTGGCGAGATCGCCGGCGAGCTCGCGCGCATCCTGGTAGCGCACCGCGGCATCGCGCTTCAGCGCGCGCGCGACGACGAAGTCCAGCATCGCCGGCAGCCCCGGCGTCATCCGGGTCGGCGGCACCGGCTCGACGTTCATGATGCTGTGCTGGACCTGCTCGATGCCTTCGCCGGCGAAAAGGCGCGTGCCGGTGAGGGCTTCGTAAAGCACGATGCCGAGCGAGAAGATGTCCGAGCGTGCGTCGACCGGCTCGCCGGCGATCTGCTCCGGTGACATGTAGCGCGGCGTGCCGAGCACCATGCCGGTGGTCGTCTTGTGGTCGGCGAGGCGTACGCGCGCGAGACCAAAGTCCATCAGCTTCGCGCGGCCCTTGCCGTCGATCATGATGTTGGCGGGCTTGATGTCCCGATGCACGACGCCGCGCTCGTGCGCATACGCGAGGCCTTCCGCCACCTGTCGCACGATATCGACCGCCTCGAGCGGCGACACGCCGTCACTCGTCAGCCGCGTGCGCAGGTCCGTGCCTTCGACCAGCTCCATGGCGAGATAGGCCATGCCGTCGTGGTCGCCGCAATCGAAGGTGGTGACGACGTTCGGATGCGTGAGCTTGCCGGCCGCCTTCGCCTCGAGGAAGAAGCGCTTGCGATATTCGGCGGCGCCATCGGCGTCGTTGGCGATGATGATCGTCTTCAGTGCGACGATGCGGTCGAGGTTCGGGTCTTCGGCCTTGTACACGATGCCCATCGCGCCGCGGCCGAGCTCGCTCAGGATCTTGTAGCGGCCGATCTTGGTGGTCTTCTTCGCCATCAGTGGCTCACGCGGTGCACGAGCGCCCGCACATAAGGATGGGCCATTGCCGGCTTGATAAACGATGCCTGTCCGTCGGTGCCGATCCGCCAGCCGACACCGCCGGCGACGAGCGCGATCGCCAGCGCCGCGCTCACCGTGCCGTAGCGGCGGCGACGTCGCGCGAGCGCCCGCGGATCGGGGGTGAAGACTTCATGCGCTCGCAGGCCCACATCCGTGAACGTGCCCGCCGGAACGAGCTCCGCCTCCGCGCCCGGCCGCGCTTCGGCCATGGCGTCGCGAAAGGTGCGCGACGCGAGGAGCCGCGATGGCGGGGCGGATTCGGCGATGCTGGCCGCCACGGCGATGCCGTCGCCGCGGCTGCCTTCAGCGCCTTTCTTTCCGGAAAGCTGCAGCGCGCCGTGGTTCAAGCCGGCCGAAAGCGGCAGCCCCGCTGCGGATGCAGTCAACGCACGCTGCCCGAGCCTCAGCGCACCGGCCGGGTCGGCGATGAACACCACGGCGGCGCCGTCGGCAGCCTCGAGCACGATACGGCTCGCCGGCGGCACTTCCGCCGTCACTACCGCCACTACCGCCTCGAGCTGCGCACGCAGCCGTGCCTGCTCGCTCGCCGGGCGGCGCGCAAAGTCCTGGATCTTCAGGAAGACCACGCTCGCCACGATGGAGGAGTTCATCGGCCCAAGGATGCAGGGTTTGCAGCCCTAGAAAAAGGAAATTGGACCAGTTAGAATGCGCCCCGCTGAGGAGCGTTGCGTCCCAGGTACAAACCGGGGATCAGGCTCAGCTAAATTCAACGGCGCTCGCACTGGAAACGGTGCGGGCGCTTTGTCTTTCCGGAGGCCGTAAACAAATGAAAGCAGCCGATTCGAAGTTTTCCGATTTTCGCGTCGCCGATCTCTCCCTCGCCGACTGGGGCCGCAAGGAGATGGCCATCGCCGAGTCCGAGATGCCGGCGTTGATGGCGATCCGCGCCGAGTACGCCGCGAAGCAGCCGCTGAAGGGCGCGCGCATCACCGGCTCGCTGCACATGACGATCCAGACCGCCGTGCTGATCGAGACGCTGAAGGCGCTCGGCGCAGAGGTGCGCTGGGCGTCGTGCAACATCTTTTCGACGCAGGACCACGCCGCGGCGGCGATCGCCGCGGGCGGCACGCCGGTATTCGCCTACAAAGGCGAGTCACTGGAGGAGTACTGGGAGTTCACGCACAAGATCTTCGAGTTCGGCGACGGCAAGGGGCCGAACATGATCCTCGACGACGGCGGCGACGCGACGTTGCTCGTGCACCTCGGGCAGCGGGCGCAAAAAGACCCGTCGCTCATCTCCAATCCGAAGAGCGACGAAGAGAAATTCCTCTTCGCCTCCATCAAGAAGCGCAATCCGAACTGGTACGCGCAGATGGCGAAGGACATCCTTGGCGTCACCGAGGAGACCACGACCGGCGTCCATCGCCTCTACCAGATGGCCAAGGAGAAGAAGCTTCTCTTCCCCGCGATCAACGTCAACGATTCGGTCACCAAGTCGAAGTTCGACAACATCTACGGCTGCCGCGAGTCGCTCGTCGACGGCATCAAGCGCGCGACCGACGTGATGGTGGCCGGCAAGGTGGCCGTGGTGGCCGGCTTCGGCGAGGTGGGTAAAGGCTCGGCGCAAGCGCTGCGCGGCCTGCAGGCCCAGGTGTGGGTGACCGAGATCGACCCGATCTGCGCGCTGCAAGCGGCGATGGAGGGCTACCGCGTGGTGACGATGGACTACGCGGCCGACAAGGCCGACATCTTCGTCACCGCCACCGGCAACTTCAGCGTCATCACGCACGACCACATGAAGCGGATGAAGAACAACGCCATCGTGTGCAACATCGGCCACTTCGACAACGAGATCGACATCGCCGGCCTGAAGAACTACAAGTGGGAGAACATCAAGCCACAGGTCGACCACGTCATCTTCCCCGACGGCAAGCGCATCATCATGCTGGCCGAGGGGCGGCTGGTGAACCTCGGCTGCGGCACGGGGCATCCGTCGTATGTGATGAGCTCCTCTTTCGCCAACCAGACGCTCGCCCAGATCGAGCTCTTCACCAACCACAAGAAGTACCCGGTCGGCGTTTACATCCTGCCGAAGGCGCTGGACGAGAAGGTGGCGCGCCTGCAGCTGAAGACGCTGAACGCCCAGCTCACCGAGCTCACTACGGAGCAAGCGAGCTACATCGGCGTGCCGAAGGAAGGCCCGTACAAGTCCGATCACTACCGCTACTAAAGCAAATGGGGTCGACCCCAATTAGCCGGCCGTGAAAATCGCCATCTACGGTTCCGGCGGCGTCGGAGGTTTCTTCGGCGCCCGCTTGGCCAATGCCGGCAACGAAGTGCACTTCATCGCGCGCGGGGCGCACCTGCGCGCGATGCGCGAGAACGGCCTGAGGGTCGAAAGCGCCTCCGGCAACCTTCATCTCGCAAACCCGAACGTCCACGAAGATCCGGCCGGCATCGGACCGGTCGACGTGGTCATGTACGCGGTCAAGCTCGGTGACGTGGAAAGCGCAGCTCACAAGCTGAAGCCGTTGCTGCACGATCGAACGCTCGTGATCCCGTTCCAGAATGGCGTCGAATCGCCCGCGATGGTCGCGAAGATCATCGGCAAGAAGCACGTGCTACCGGGCGTGGCGTACATCGCCACCAGCATTAGCTCGCCCGGCGTGGTGACGCATACGGGCACCATGCAGGCGCTGCATGTCGCCGCCGGGGCCGATGCTTTCGTGACTGCGGCGAAGGCGGCCGGCATCAATATCGAGCAGGTCGACGATATTGATCTCACGCGCTGGCAAAAATTCGTCTTCCTGGTCGGCATGTCGGGGGCTACGACGCTCTCGCGTCAACCTCTCGGCGTCATCCGCGCCGACCCACACCTGCGCGCCACCCTGCAGGCGGCCATGACCGAGACGAGGACTCTCGGACGCAAGCGCGGCATGCGCCTGGCGGACGACTCCATCGCCGAGCGCATGAAATTCGCCGACAGCCTGCACGCCGACATGAAGACCTCGATGCAGCACGACCTCGAGGCCGGCAAGCCGCTCGAGGCGCCGTGGCTGTGCGGCGCCGTGGTGCGCATGAGCGAGGAATCGGGCCTCGATGCGCCGGTAAACCGTACCATCTACGCGGCGCTAAAACCCTTCCTGCGTGGCCGATAGGGCCTACAGCTTCGAGTTCTTCCCGCCGAGAACATCGGAGGGAAAGGAGAAGCTGCGCGCCGCCTGGCAGGAGTTGGCAAAGCTCAAGCCGCGGTTTTTTTCGTGCACTTATGGCGCGGGCGGCTCGACGCGCGAAGGCACGCTCGAGACGGTGGCCGATATCCGCGCCGCGGGGCACGAGGCGGCGCCGCATATCTCCTGCGTCGCGTCTTCCAAGGCCGACATCGCCGAGCAGCTCGAGCGCTATCGTGCGCACGGCATCCGCCACGTGGTGGCACTGCGCGGCGACCTGCCCTCGGGGCTCGCCGCGTCGGGCGAATTCCGCTACGCGAGCGAGCTTGTCGCCTTCATCCGCGAGCGCACCGGCGATTGGTTCCACGTCGAGGTGGCGTGCTATCCGGAGTTCCACCCGCAAACGCGGAACGCCGAGGATGAGATCCGCAATTTCAAGCGCAAGGTCGACGCCGGCGCCAACGCCGCCATCACGCAATACTTCTACAACCCGGACGCTTACTTCCGTTTTCTCGACGACGCCCACGCCGCCGGCATCCGCGTGCCGATCGTGCCCGGCATCATGCCGATCGGCAATTTCTCCCAGCTCTCGCGGTTCTCCGACGCCTGCGGCGCCGAGATTCCGCGCTGGATGCGCTGGAAGCTGGAATCGTTCCGAGACGACGCGAAATCGATCCGCGCGTACGGCCTCGACATCGTGACGACGCTCTGCCAAAGGCTTCTCGCCGGCGGCGCGCCCGGCCTGCACTTCTACACGCTCAACCAGGCAAGCCTGCCCGCCGAGATTTGGAAACGCCTCGGGCTTTAGCCCTCATCGCAGTCGCGATCCTCGCGCTCGCCGCGGCCGAGCTGTTCGGCGTCCATGTCCTCCTGCCGCTCGAGAACCGCGTTCTCGACGCATTCCAGAAACGGCACGCGTCCACGCTGGCGCCGGATCCGGAGATCGTGCTCGTCGATATCGACGAGAAGAGCCTCGCGGCGATGGAAACGGTCGCCGGCCGCTGGCCCTGGCCGCGCGTGGTGCACGCCGAGCTGATCGAGGGCCTCGCCGCGCAAAAGCCGCGCGCGATCGTCTTCGACCTCATGTTCGCCGAGGTGGATCGCTTCCGGCCGCAGGACGACGCGGCCTTCGCCGACACGGTCGCGCAGCACCCGAACACCTATTTCCCGCTGCTGCGCCTGCCGGCGAGCGGAGACGCGAAAGGCATCCGGCTCGCCGACATGCGCTCGCTCGGCGTCGTGCGCACGAAGCAGGCCGACGCGGAAGCGCGCATGGCGATCGTGCCGCCGATGGTCCTGCCGCCCGAGCAGTGGCGCGCCGGCCTCATCACCTTTCGCGAGGACGCCGATGGCGTCGGCCGGCGCTATCTCCTGCGCGAGGTGGTGCGCGGCTGGCACGTGCCGTCGCTCCCCGCGCGCGTGGCTTTCGATTTGGGTTTTCCGGTCCCGGATGAAGACGACCTCGTTCTCGCTTGGAGAGGGCGCGCACGCGAATTCACGCGGGTCTCCTATAGCGACCTGTACGAGGACTTTAATCGATCCGCGCGCATGCGGCCGGCGAACGAATTCGCCGGAAAAATCGTCATCGTCGGTACGGCGGCCACGGGCCTGCAGGACCTGCGCGTGACGCCGATCGACAGCCTCCATCCCGGCGCCGAGATCCTCGGCACCGCGCTCGAGAACCTGAAGAACGGCCGCTCCATGCATGACGCGGGCGCGGCATGGCCGGCCGCCATCGGAGTGGTGCTCGTCGTCCTCCTATTCGCGGGCTTCCGCGCGCACCTGGACGTGCGGCTATTGGGCTTCCTCCTCGCGCTCGCCTCCGGCGGCCTCCTCTATGCAAGCTACGCTGCCGCGGGACGATTGGTCCTCCTGCCGACGCTCACGCCGCTCGGGGCAGCCTGGGCTTTCTACGCCGCCGCCGGCCTCGTCGACTACCTGCGCGAGCGACGCGCCCGCCTCGAGGCGGTATCCCTGTTCTCGCGCTTCGTGAACCCGCACGTGGTCAAGCAGCTGGTCGAGCGCGGCGGCATCGAAGGCGCCGGACAGACGAGGGAAGTGACGCTGCTCTTTTCGGACATCCGGGGCTTCACCACGCTTTCGGAAACCCGGCGCCCGGAGGAAGTCGTGGCGCTGCTCAATCGCTACTTCTCGCTGCAGGTCGATGTCGTCTTCTCGCACGGCGGCTCGCTCGACAAGTTCATCGGCGATTGCATCATGGCGCTGTGGGGCGCCCCGCTCGACGACAAGGACCATGCGCGGCACGCGGTGGCGTGCGCATTGGAAATGGCCGACACGTTGCAGCAATTCAAGCGCGAGCTCGGCGCCGAGGACGCGAGCTTCGACGTCGGCATCGGCATCCATAGCGGCCCGGCGGTCGTCGGCCTGATCGGATCCGACAAGCGGCGAGAGTACACGGCTATCGGTGACACCGTGAACCTCGCGAGCCGCATCGAAGGCCTGACCAAGGACGCCAAGCGCCGCATCCTGGTGTCGAAAGACACCATGGAGCGCTGCGCGGACGCGTTCGATTTCGTATCATGCGGCAGTCATCACGTTAAAGGACGGGCGCAGCCCGTCGAGCTGTTCGAGCCCCGAAGAAAGTCATGAAAGCCGCGTTCCTTCTCGCATTGGTCCCGTTCCTCGCCATCGCCGAGCCCGCGTCGCTCGTGCGTCCCTCGCCGCTCATGAGCGAGCCCGCTACCGATGCCACCAAGGTCGCCGATCTGCCGGCGAATGCCGTCGTAGACGCGCGCGAGCGCCGCGGAGGCTGGATCCATGTGCGCAGCTCATCGGGCCAGGAAGGCTGGGTCAAGCTCCTCACGCTGCGTTACGGCGGCACGGCGAAAGGCGGCGATACGGGCCTGTCGCAGGCGGTCAACGTCGCGCGCACGGGCTCGAGCGGCACCCAGGTGACGACCGGCGTGCGCGGCCTGGACGACGAGAAAATCTCCACCGCCCAGCCGAACGCCGCGGAGTTCAAGAAACTGGAAGGCTTTGCCGTGCCGGCGAGCGCCTCGGCCGAGTTCGCCCAGCGCGCCAAGCTCCAGGCCCAGACCGTGAGCTACCCGAAATGAAAGCGCTCATTCTGGTGGTTGCCTTCGCCACGGCGCCGGCGCACGCGCAGTTCAACCTGCGCGACCTGAACATCAACAAGATGATCGATACGGCGAAGAACGTGGTGAAGGCGACCACCGACATCGCCGAGCCGGAAGAGATCAACATCGGGCGCGACATGGCGTCGCGGCTCCTCGGGGCGGCGCCGCTCGTCAGCGATGCAGCGCTGCAGCGCTACGTGAACAACGTCGGCCGCTGGCTCGCCTCGCAATCGGAGCGGCCGGACCTGCCGTGGCATTTCGGCGTGCTCGAGGCGCCGGAAGTGAACGCCTTCGCCGTACCCGGCGGCACGGTGTTCATCACCAAGGGGCTCGTGCAGCACATGCATAGCGAAGCGCAGCTCGCCGGCGTGCTCGCGCACGAGATCTCGCACGTGCTGCGCAAGCACCACCTCAAGGCGATCCAGAAGGGCGCGCAGACTTCGCTCGCCGGCGAGGCGCTGCAGCAGGCGATCAAGGATCCGTCGGGCGTAGCGCGCGAGAAGCTGATCTCGCTCGGCTCCGAGCTCTACACGCGCGGCCTGGACAAGTCCGACGAATTCGAAGCCGACCGACTCGGCGTGGTGATCGCGGCGCGCGGCGGCTATGACAGCTACGGCCTGCCGGCCGTGCTGCAGACGCTGCAAGCCATGAACGCGCAGGATTCCGCGCTGGCCCTGATGTTCAAGACGCACCCATCGCCTACCGATCGGCTAGGCGCCCTCGGCGAGCGCATGCAGGGGGTGCTCGACACGTACGCGACGCAGCCGCAGCTGCCGGAGCGCTTCACGGCGGAGACGAAGAAGCTGCGCTAGGGCGGGAGTAATCGCCAGCCAGCGCCTTCGCGGCAGGCGCCGTAGCGAAACGGCATCGCGTCGCGTCCCGGCGTGAGGAAGCGCAGATCGACGAACCAGACGCAGCGCTCGTTCGCGCCGTCGAACGCGGGTATCGCGTAGAAGCCGCGTAGCGGCGCCATCGGCGGCGAGTTCCATGCGGCACGTCCGCGCGCCTCGTCGACTTCCCCGTACCGGGTGCGTCTCACCCAAATCGCCTGGTCCACCGGCAGGTAAGGCGCGTCGACCCGCGCAATGAAGCCGTCGCCCGGCACATAGCGGCGCGCCTCGGTCCGAACGAGGTTCACGTGCGCGAACTCGTGCCTGTCTTCGTCGCTCACGAAAAGCGTCCAGTTGAACGGCGTGACCGGACGCGGCTGCACATCCACCCGCGCTCCCGGCCACGCGTGGCGCTGCGCCACCTCCAACGCCCGCTCGCGTTGGGCGAATTGGAAACCTACGTAGCCGACCAATAGCGTGAGCGCGAGCACCGCCGGCCAGCGCGAGCGCCATGCGATGGCGCAGGCAATCAACCCAACGACGATGATGCCGCTGAACCACAGATCGATGATGAAGGTCGTGCCGATGCCGGCGCGCCAATCGGAGAACGGCGCGAGGATCATGGTGCCGTAGCTCGTAATGAGGTCGCCCGCGATGTGCGCCGCGATCGCCATCGCCGTGATGCCGTACAGCTTGCGCCAGCCCGCCGGTTCCCGCAGCAATTTCGCCAGCACCCAACTGAGCGCGAGCGCCCAGAGGGGCAGCAGAATGAGCGAATGCGTTACGCCACGGTGGTTGAGGATGTAGCTCACCGGCCCGGCGAAGCCGGCGACGAAATCGAGATCCGGCGCCGCGCAGGCGAGGAACCCGGCGGCGATCCGTCGGGGCATCGCCCTGTCGGCCGGAGCCGTGGCGCGCGCGAGCAGCGCGCCAGAGAGCGCGTGGGTTAAGGTGTCAATTCTGGATCAGGTCGTCAATTGCCGACGCGCAGCATGGCGTCGGATAACGCGGCTTCATCGCGGTTACGCAGCTCCTCCGCGGCCTTGACGCGGTCTCGCGCCTCGCGGTTCTGGCTGAGCTTGCATTTGCCGACCAGCTTGGTCACCTCGATCTCGATGCCGACGATTGCGGCGAGCATCTGGTCAATGTAGTCGGGCGATGAATCGGTCATCCTCCAGGGCGTTAGCGCGTTCGCCCGACCTTCGTGCGTTCGCGTCAGCCGCGCAACCACGCCGCGGACGAACCTTTCGTCGTCGCGGATGGTGACCTCGCCGTGGGCATGGACGACGCGATAGTTCCACGTCGGCACCTGCCGATGGGATTCATGCTTGCTGGGATACCAGCTGGGCGAAACGTACGCCTCCTCGGCGCGAAAGATCACGAGAGTGGCGTCTCCATCCCGCACTTCCTTCCAGACCGGATTTGCGCGCGCAACGTGCGCGAGCAATCGCACACCTTCTTCGGGCTTGGCCTCGAGATGAAACGGCAGGTGATTCGCATCGAGCCCACCCGGAGCGTTGACGATCCAGGCGCCCAGCGGGTGCTCCGCTATCAGGCGATGGAGCTGCTCGGCGCGCGTCTCTTCGAAGTGGCGAGGCAAGTACACGGCTCTACGCCGCGCGTTTTTTCCGCTGCGCGTCCTTGACGTGCATTTGCGCGTACGCGCCATGCGCCGCCGCTTCGGCGTCGCCCACGTGCACGGGCAGCCCCATGTCGGAGAGCACCGAGCCGAGCGCGGAAAGGCAGAGCATGACGTTGTCCGGGCGGCAGCTGTAGCCCATGAGACCGATGCGCCAGACCTTCCCGGCGAGAGGCCCGAGACCGGCGCCGATTTCAATGCCGAACTCGTTCAGCAGCGTCTTACGCACCTCTGCCTCGTTCACGCCCTCGGGGCAGCGCACCGCATTCATCTGCGGAAGGCGGTACTGCTCCTTGACGAGGAACGACATGCCCATCGCTTCCAGTCCGGCCTTGAGTGCCAGGTGATGACGCATGGCGCGCGCCCACGCGTTCTCCAGGCCTTCCTCGCGGATGAGGAGCAGCGCCTCGTGCAGCGCGAAGAGGGAATTGGTCGGCG
>Ga0136846_1225035_pt1 | contig 10605 bp, 9 predicted proteins | sample HopSoiMetagenom2_FD_96841 | JGI IMG/M metagenome (GOLD analysis project Ga0136846, IMG submission 96841) | Grasslands soil microbial communities from Hopland, California, USA - 2 Assembly 2016 (version 4) | ecosystem: Environmental > Terrestrial > Soil > Grasslands | place: USA: Hopland... | reverse complement strand
TAGCCCTCGGTGGTGCCGGGCTCGCCCTGCTCGCCCGACGCTGCGTCGGCGGCGGGCTCTGCGGCGCCTTCGGCGCCACCCTCGGGCTGCTCCTCCGGCGGAACCTCGCCCTCGGGCAGCTCTTCGCCCTCGGCGAGAACCTCTTCGGGCTCCTCGACACGGGTCGGGAGGCCGACGCTCGCGAGCACCGTCTCCTCCGGATCGTCGAGGTAGGTCACTCCCTCCATCGGCGCGAGATCGACGAGGCGCAGCGAGTCGCCTATTGCCATTCCGCTGACGTCGAGATCGATGTGCTCCGGAATCTCCATCGGCAGCGCCTCGACGCGAATCTCGCGCTGAACCTGTGAGAGAACACCGCCCTCCTTCGCGCCCGCCGGGTCGCCGATCAACTGAACCGTCACGGTCGCCTGGATCGGCTGGTCGAGGCGTACTTCCTGGAGGTCGACGTGCGAGATGTGACCGCGGATCGGATCCTGCTGGTACTCCTTGAGGATCGAGGCGTGTGTCGTCTTCTGGCCCTCGAGCACCACATCGAGAATCGCGTGCAGGCCTCCCTGCCCTGTCAGCACGCGGCGAAGATCGCGCTCGGGAATGCAGATCGCGTGGGGCTCCTTCCCGCTGCCGTAGAGGACACCGGGGATGAATCCCTCACGGCGAAGGCGCCGCGCGTCGGCCGAGCCGCGCCGTTCGCGCTCCCTCACCGTCAACTTGACTCGTTCGCCCGCCATTTCGGCGCGCAATGCTACCTGGCGTTCGCTGGCGCGGCGCGGAAGGCACGAGCGATCGCTGCGCGGCGCGTGGACAGTACTTCCCGTACGGACGCGCGCCGCGCGACTCCGCGTGTGCCGTCCGCGTCGTCAGGCGGCGACGAAGCCGGGCTTCGCCCGGGCGGGAGGCGTCGCCGTCCGGCAACGCCAGGAGCTACTTCTTGATGTGGAGGTTGATCCCGAGCAGGATCAGCGGCCACAGGAAGACCGCGAAAATCGCAGAGAGAACGCCGCGCCAGCCCTCGACATGCCTGAAGTAGTGATGGGACGCTGCAATCGCCACGCCTACTCCGACGTAGATCAGAGCGAGAATGCTGATTCCACCGCCGCGCCGCATGGGCGAAGTCCTAGCCCACCCGCCCGTTTCGCAAACTCAGCGCGAGACGACCTCGCAGTCGCGGGCGACGCGGTCGATCACCTCTGCGACCACGCGATCGCGGCCGGGCCCACAGAAGATGACGTCGCGCTTGCCGTCTCGGCTCGACGAGACGATGTCGTCGCCTGGGCCGGCGAAAACCCGGTCCTTGCCGCGGCCGGGATCGAGGTGGTCGTTGCCGCCTTCGCCAAAGAGAATGTCGTCGCCCACGTCACCGGAGATCGCGTCCGGTCCGCCGCCGCCGTTGATGCGGTCGTTCCCACTGCCCGCGTTGATGCTGTCGCGGCCGCCGAAGCCGAAGACAGAGTCGTTCCCGTCTCCGCCGGACATGTAGTCGAGGAACGGCGTCCCTCGTACGACGTCGTTTGCGCCGGTGCCGAAGAACCTGCAGGGATTCGACAGTTGCTCGACATGGTCGGTCGCCAGCTCGTAGGTGTAGATCCCCCAGCGAAAGCATTCACGGCCCGAAGCGAACGCGATCTTGGAACCGTCCGGCGACCAAGCGATCGGACTGTACGGATGTGCATCCGCCGCGCGCCACAACTGAACGCGTCCCTCGTCGGTCATCGTGTAGAGCGCGAACCCGAAGCTCTCGCGAGGTGATTTGTCGCGATTGCTGATGAACGCGATCGTGTTCCCGTGCCATGCCGGCAGGCGATCCTCGCCCGGCGCATTCGTCAGATCGCGAACGTCAGTGCCATCCGCGCGCACCGAGTAGATCTCGAAGTTGCCGTCGCGGTTCGTCTCGAATGCGATTCGGTCGCCTTCGGGTGACCAGGTCGGGTTCACGGACTGGTTTCGCCCGCGCGCGACGACGCGATAGTTCGAACCGTCCGCGTTGACGACGCCGATCCCTCCTTCGCTGCCGTCCACCATCACGCCGAATGCCAACTGCGATTGGTCGGGCGACCAGACGGCGACGCCGGTGCTCTGCGTGGGCTTTGAGTAGTCAGGGACCAGCGTCCGTCTGCGGTCGGTCACGAGCTCGAACACCTGCAACGAGGAACCGACCGTGATCGCGATCGAGGATCCGGCCCACGAGGGATACAAGCCGGGGCCATCGTCCCCGACGGGCCCAGTAGGTGCCGTGACGCCGACGGACTCGCGGTCACGGCTGTACGCGACGAGCAGGCCGGTCGGAGACCAACTGGGCGGAGCCGTGCCGCGCCGAAGACCGTCGATTCCGTAGATGCTCGTCTCGCCTCCGACCGCAGCGAAGCCGAGGGACTCCGGCGCCGGGTCGCAGCCGACCTGCTGGCGAAGGAACGCGACGTGCCGGCCGTCCGGCGACCAGGAAGGGAAGCGGTCCTGCCAGGCGAGGTTGGGGTTGCACCCGTCGAGGCGCGCCTCCGCGCCATGCGCGAAAAGCGCTGCTCCGACTACGGCGAGCAAGGCTACGAGCCTCACGACCGGACGGTAGCGCCGAGATGTGAAGGTGGCGTTAGAAGAGCGCGTTCATGTCGCCGAAGATCGCCGAGACGGAGTCGTCGGCGAAGACGTTGTGGATCGTCTCGGCGAGGATGTCTGCGACCGTCAGCACGGTCACGCGTTCGGGCTTCGTCAGCGGATCGATCGGCACCGTGTCGGTGACGACGACACTGTCCAGCGGGCTCGCCTCGATGCGCTCGATCGCTGGCGGCGAGAAGATGCCATGCGTTGCGCAGGCGTAGACCTTCTTCGCGCCGTGCTCTTTCAGGAACTCCGCGCCGGCCACGAGCGTCCCCGCGGTGTCCACCATGTCGTCAGTCATGACTGCGCATTTGCCGTCGATGTCGCCGATCACGTTGGTGATGCGGGCGATGTTGTGCGCGGGCCGGTCCTTCTGTAGCACCGCGAGGTCGCCGCCGATCATCTCCGCGAACTTGCTCGCGAGGCGCGTGCGGCCGGTGTCCGGCGCAACTGCGACGAGCTCTTCGGGCAGGCCGAGGTCGCGGAAGTACTGGGCGAGCATCGGCAGCGCGGTCATATGGTCGACCGGAACTTCGAAGAACCCCTGTACCTGACCTGCGTGCAAGTCCATCGTCAGGACGCGATCGGCGCCGGCCGACTGGACCATGTCGGCGACGAGCTTGGCGCTGATCGGCTCACGCGGGCGCGACTTCTTGTCCTGGCGCGAATACGGGTACAGCGGCACGACCGCCGTGATGCGCTTCGCCGACGCGAGCTTCGCGGCGTCGATCATGATCAGCAGCTCCATCAGATGCTGGTCGACCGGCGGCGAGCTCGTCTGCACGATGAACAGGTCGGCGCCGCGGATCGACTCTTCGTAGCGGCAGTACGTCTCGCCGCTCGCGAACGTCCTCAGCGAGACATCGCCGACCTGGATGCCGAGCTTCTCGGCGATCCGCTGCGCGAGCGCGGGATGCGAGCGGCCCGAGAAGAGCATGAGCCGCTTCGACGGCCCGGTCTCGATCCAGTGCTCCGGCTTGACCTCCGGCTTGGACTCGGCGACCTCGAGCCCGGGCAGGCGGGTCAGCTCAGTCGTTGCGCTTTCCACGGAGATAGCCCTCTTTCGTGATCTGCTTCGGTGGGAACCCAGCGAGCGATTCCGGAGGGACATCTTCTGTTATGTACGTCCCGCCCGCAATCCATGCGTCGTCCCCGATTTCGACCGGCGCCTCGAAACCATTGTGAATGCCGGTCCTGACGTTGCGGCCGATCTTCGTCTTCCCCTTGGGACGGCCAGGCTGGTGCGGGAAGTTGGCCGTGATGTTCCCGGCGGCGACGTTCGTGCCCTCCCCGACCTCGGCGTCGCCGATGTACGAGAGGTGCGGCACCTTCGCGCCGGCCCCGATGTCGGAGTTCTTGATCTCGACGAAGGTGCCGGCCTTGGCCCCCGCTCCGAGCTTCGTGCCCGGACGGAGGTAACAGAAGGGCCCGACCGCGGCGTCAGGCCCGATCTCGGCATCGATGGCGACCGCATGCGGGCCGACCTCCGCGCCACTGGCGACGGTGGTCTTCCCCCGCAGGATTGTGAAGGGGTGAATCGTCGAGTCCGCGGCGAGCTGGACGTCGGGCTCGATCCACGTCGTCAGCGGATCGACAATCGTCACGCCGGCAAGCATGTGCTCTCTGTTCACGCGCGCGCGTAGGAATGCCGCGGCGTCGGCAAGCTCGGCGCGCGTGTTGACGCCCTCGACCTCGTCCGCGTTCGGAGCCTTGAACACCGCTACCTCCTCGCCGCCTTCCACGAGCAACCTGACTGCATCCGTCAGGTAGAGCTCGCCCTGCGCGTTGACAGGCTCGATCCGACCGAGAGCGGGCCACAGTTTGTCGGCCTCGAAGACGTAGATGGATGAGTTCACCTCGCGGATCTCGCGCTGGGAGTCGTCGGCGTCCGCGTGCTCGACGATCTGCTGCAGCCGGCCGTTCCCGTCCCGGACGATGCGTCCGTACGCGCGAGGGTCGAGCGGCTCGAAGGAGAGCACGGTTGCGGTTGCCCTCGAGTCGCGATGCTCGTCGACGAGCTGTCGCAAGAGATCGGAGCTGAGTCGCGGATGGTCGCCGGAGACGACGAGCAACTGCTGCGCATCGCCGATGCGGGCGCGGGCCGCGCGCAAGGAGTCGCCCGTGCCGAGCGGCTGCTGCTGCACGGCGACGTTCTCGCCCGCGAACGCGTCGACCGCATCGGGGGCGACAACCACGACGAGTGGATCGGGATCGACTCCGCGAACGGCTTCGACCACCCAGTCGACGAGGCGTCGCCCGAGCAAGGGGTGAAGGTGCTTCGGCGTTGCGGACTTCATCCGCGTGCCGAGCCCCGCGGCCATCACGACAGCAGCGAAGTCACTCATGAAGCTGGGGCGCCAGGATTCGAACCTGGGATCACGGGACCAAAACCCGCTGCCTTACCAACTTGGCTACGCCCCACCGCGCGCAGTGTCGCAATTCACCGCGGCCGCCGAAGTCGGCCGCTGCGACGAGGCGCAGCGGCCTTGATGGTCGGCGCCGTGACCGGCGCCTCGGAACTTGGCTACGCCCCACGACCGGCGGCCTTGAGTTAGGCGCGTTGCTTGTGGTCGGAGAAGAGGTAGACGAGCGCGACGAGCGCGAACCCGACGATGATCACGAGGATCGCGAGCACCTGCGAAGCGGCTGCGATCCACGAGAGTTGGCGCGCAACGTCCCATCTCAACTGCCGGCCGGCGACGATGTAGAACGCCAGCACGATGACCGCCATCACGAGGATCGTCCAGCGGCCGATGTCGTGCGAGAACGCCGCGATCAAGCCTTCGACGACCGCGACCCAGAGCGCGATTCGTATGCGGCGCTCGCGCAGCCACCGGCCCGTGCGCGTGCTCCCGGCTTCGATCATCGGCTGGCTGTAGGCCACGAAATCAACGGTACCACGCTGGTGCGGTGAGCCAGGAACGGCCCCTGGACGACATGCGCTGCTGCGCGTCGCGTGCGTGCGCGCCGTGCAGAAAGAGCCCGTAGACGGCCGGCCCCGCGCCGGTGACATCCGCGCGGAACGCGCCGTGCGCAAGCAACTCCTCGACCAACGGCGACGAAGCGAGATCGTTCGGTGGCAGCGCCGCCAGGTCGCGCGGGCGCCGCACCTTTTCGAGGCTGCCGAGAAGCGATCCACGGCGCTCGTCAAAGCCGCCCTCTCCCGCGCGTGCGTCGAACGCGGCGAAGACGTCGGCGGTCGACGACTTCGCGGCGCCTTTCGGCAGGACGATGAGGACCCAGTAGTCCTGCGGCAGGTCGAGCGCGGAGAGCTCGGTTCCGTCGCCGGTGCCGAGCTGCGGGCCGTCCATCAGGAAGTAGGGCACGTCGGCGCCAAGCTCGCGCGCGGTTTCGTGGAGCTGCCCAGCTTCGACCGGCGTGTGCCGCAACTCGTTTGCGAGCCGCAACGCGGTTGCGGCGTCGGAGCTGCCTCCTCCGAGCCCCGCCGCGACCGGAATCCGCTTGCGAATGCGCGCGCGAAATGCATCGCCTTCAGACATCGCGGTTAGTGCGCGCCGGACGAGCGTGTCTCCGTCGAAGCCTTCGACGTGAAGCTCGGACGAGCATTCGACCGTGAGGTGGTCGCTGAGTGCGACGCGCTGGTAGACGGTCACGAGCTCGTGCCGTCCATCCGCCCGTCGCGGGCCGACGACGAGCGCGAGGTTGATCTTGGCCGGCGCCGGCGCGCGCTTCATCGCAAGCGCTCGGCCAGCTGGAGGAACTCCTCCGGTGCCAGCTCCTCCGCGCGCACGTCGGGAATCTCGCCGGCGAAGCTCGAGATACCCGAGAGCTCGAACGAGTTCACGAGCTTCTTGCGGCGATGTGCGAACGCGGCGGTGACCACGCGCTTCACGTGCGAGAAGTCGTCAGGCAGACCGGTGCGCCGGAACGCGACGATCGCCGACTCGACGTTGGGACGCGGCCGGAAGACATTCCGCGAGACGACGTGCAGTCCGGTTCGCTTCGCGACCAGCTGGATCAGAACCGACACCGCGCCGTACGCCTTCGTCGAGGGTGCCGCGAAGAAGCGCTCCGCAACTTCGCGTTGCACCATGACGCACCACAGCTCGATCTCCGGCAACCCATCGAGGCTCTCGACGACGATCGGGGTGGCGATGTTGTACGGCAGGTTCGCGACGAGCTTCGTGGCGTCGGGCGCAAGCGCGCGAAGGTCGACCCGCAGCGCGTCGCCGAAGGTCAGCTCCACGTTCGATCGGTCGGCCAGGCGGTCGCCGAGTTGCGGCGCGAGCGTCTCGTCGAGCTCGACCGCCGAGATCTTCCGCACGCGGTCTGCCAGGTACGTCGTCAGGACACCGAGGCCGGGACCCACCTCCAGCACGGCATCCTCTTCTTCGAGCTCTGCGAGGCGCCCGATCACGCCGAGGATGTTCTCGTCGACGAGGAAGTGCTGGCCGAGCTGCTTCTTCGCGCGCACGTTCACGACAAGCCGAATGCGGCGGCGGCATTCGCGTCGATGCGGAGCGCGAGCTCCCTGACGTCCTCGCCGCGCGTTTCCGCGAGCGAGGCAATCGTGTGTGCGACGTAAGCCGGCTCGTTCGTCTTGCCGCGGACGGGCTGCGGAGCCAGGTAGGGGCAGTCTGTCTCGGCGAGGAGCCGCTCCGGCGGAACCTGCGCCGCTGCCGCGCGGAGCTCGGCCGCCTTCGGATACGTCACGTTGCCGGCGAAAGAGACGTAGTAGCCGCGCTCGAGCGCGACCGGGAGCAAGGCGGGTGACGAGAAACAGTGCAGGACGACGGTTCCGTCGAAGCGCTCCAGCAGGGCTGCGGTCTCGTCGTCTGCGGCGCGGGTGTGGACGATGACGGGCTTGCCGAGCTGCGCCGCGAGCTCGAGTTGTGCAGCGAACAGACGACGCTGATCCTCGTGCGGCGCGTAGTCGCGGTAGAAGTCCAGGCCGATCTCGCCGACCGCGACGACATCCTCCGCGAGCACGGCGGTGAGCTCGTCGAGCGATTCGCTCTCCGCCGCCTGATGCGGATGAATTCCCCCGGCCACGCTGACTCGCTCGTTCTGCGCAGCGATCGCGAGCGTAGAGCGCGTCGACGCGACTCCGGTTCCGACTGCGACGATCCGGTCGACTCCCGCGGCGCGCGCGCGGGCGATCGCGCCTGCGGGATCGTCGAGCGCGTCCAGATGCGCGTGGGTGTCGATCACGTGGTCGCGAGCCGGCCGAGCTCGTCGTCGACGATCCCCGGGTCGAGCTTCTTGAACAGCGGCTGCGGCTCACGAAGCTTCTGCCCAGCCGGCAGCTCGCTGGGCTCCCAGCGACGAAGCCAGTCCCGGTAGTCGCCCGTCAGGACGGTGTGACGCTCGCCCGCCTCTTCTTCGACCTCGCGAAACTCGAGCGGCCCCGCCAGCCACCCCTCGTAGCCCAGCAGCTCGTGCAATGTCTGACTCGAAAAAGGCAGGAAGGGCGTGAAGAGCAGCTTGAGGCTGTCGACGATCCGCAACGCGACGAAGAGGATCGTCGCCGCCCGCTCCGGGTCGACCTTGATCGCCGACCAGGGCGCTTCGTGGTCGACGTACTGGTTGCCGATGCTCGACAGGCGCATCGCCTCCGCCAGCGCGGCCTTGAAGCGCGACTGCTCGATCAGCTCGCCGACGCTGTCGAAGCCTGCGGCGATTGCATCGAGCGCTTCGCGGTCCGCCGAGCTCAGCTCCGCCGGCGTCGGCACCTCGCCGAAGTTGCGGTACGCGTTGGTGAGAGTGCGGTTGACGAGATTGCCCCAGTTGGCAAGCAGCTCGTCGTTGTTGCGGCGGAGGAACTCTGCCCACGTGAAGTCCGTGTCCTGCGTCTCGGGGCCCGCGGCGGTGAGGAAGTAGCGGACGGGATCCGGGTCGTACCGCTCCAGCACGTCGCGCACGTAGATGGCCACCGCGCGGCTCGTCGAATGCTGCTTGCCCTCCATCGTCAGGAACTCGCTCGCGACGACGTCGTCGGGCAGATGCAGCTCCCTTCCGCCGCCGAGGTCGCCCCCGTCTCCGTAGCCCATGAGCATGCTCGGCCAGATGACGGTGTGGAACACGATGTTGTCCTTGCCCATGAAGTACGCGTGGAGCGCGTCGGGCGACTGCCACCACTCGCGCCACGCATCAGGCGTGCCACGATTGCGCGCGCACTCGACGGCCGCCGAGAGGTAACCGATGACCGCGTCGAACCAGACATAGATCCTCTTCGTCTCGGCGGGATAGCCCTCGACGGGTACCGGGATGCCCCAGTCGATGTCGCGCGTCATCGCGCGTGGCTTCAGGTCGTCGACGAGCGAGAGCGAGAAGTTGCGGACGTTTTGCCGCCACGTCGTCTTCGGTTCGATCCACGCGCGCAGTCGGTCCGCGAACTGCGGTAGGTCGAGAAAAAGATGGGTTGTCTCCCTGAACTCCGGCGTCGTTCCGTCGATGATCGAATGCGGGTCGATCAGATCGGAAGGATCGAGCTGGTTGCCGCAGTTGTCGCACTGGTCGCCACGTGCCTCCGTGTAGCCGCAGATGGGACACGTGCCCTCGATGTACCGGTCGGGCAGCGTGTTGCCGGTGGAGGTGGAGAACGCGCCCAGCGCCGTCTTCTCGACGAGGCAGCCGTGCTCGTAAAGCGTGCGAAACAGGTCACGCGTGACCTCGGCATGGTTGCGCGTCGTCGTGCGCGTGAAGCAGTCGTAGCTGATGCCGAGATCGCGCAGATCGTTGCGGGTGAGCTCGTTGTAACGGTCGGCGAGCTCACGCGGCGAGACGCCTTCCCTGTCGGCCGAGACCATCACCGGCGTCCCGTGCTCGTCCGTCCCACTCACCATCAGGACGTCGTTGCCCTTCAAGCGGTGGTAGCGCGCGAAGATGTCTGCCGGCACTGCGAATCCGACCACGTGGCCCAGGTGCCGCTTCCCCGACGCGTACGGCCAGGCGGGCGCGACGAGGATCTTGCGCTTTTGCTTCTGACTCGACAAAGGACGGCTCCGGCTCGACCGACGACATGATACGAGCACGCTTGCGTCGAGAAACGTACGCCGCGAGCAGAACGAGCAGCAGGACGCAGGTGATGCCGGCGACAGACAGGACACCCGCACGACCTCGCGCGTGCAGCGTGGTCCGTGGCGAGGCTGCTTCGAGCCGAACTGCATGCACGGACGCGGCGGTGACCAGACCCCGTCGAGCATGCGCACGTTCGGCGCTGGGTGTGGCCGCGGGCCGCGCAACCGTCACGCGCGACGTGTGAGCGGTCGAGTGCCTCGCCACGACGTCAGAGCCACGCGTCGTCCTCACTGATGACCGCGCGGTGTGAGCGGTCGCCGTAGTCCGCGCCCTCGCCGTCGTGACGCCGAGCGAGGCCACGCGAACCGGCGTCGTGAGCTCGAGCGACGATCCGGCGTCAGCGGCAGCGGGCGCTTCGGCGACCGCGGCCGGCGCGGCCGTTTCAGCCACGGGTGCCGAGACGGGCGCGGCTTCCGGAACCGCTGCCGGCGACGCCGAGACGCCGCTCGCCGCAGGCGCGCTCGCAGCCACCGCGTCTGGCAGCGAAGCCGGCGTCGTCGGCGCCTCGGGCCTCGGCGGCAGAACCGAGAGCGGGTCGACATAGCCCTGGTCGTCGGCCGTGACCCGAACCCCGAAGTAGACGAAGGGCTCTCCAGGCTGCACGACACCGCTCGGTCCGACCGTGCCGAGGACCGCTCCCTCCGTCACGACGCTCCCTCGCCTGACGGCGAACGAGCCGAGATGCACGAGCGTCGCCGTGTAACCCGAGGAAGTCTGGATCGAAACCGATTTCCCACCCGTCGGCACGTTGCCCGCGAAGCTCACGACGCCGTCGACCGGCGCGAGCACATCGCTTCCCGAGGCCGCACCGAGGTCGACGCCGCGATGCTGGCCCGCGGCGTAGGCGTGCGCACGGTCGAACGAGAAGGGACGTACGACAGGCCCGTCGACCGGCCACGTCCAGGCGTGCGCGGGGACGGGAAGAGCAAGCGCGCACAGCGCGACGACACCGAGACGTCGAAGCACGAGACC
>Ga0136846_1211118_pt1 | contig 10605 bp, 5 predicted proteins | sample HopSoiMetagenom2_FD_96841 | JGI IMG/M metagenome (GOLD analysis project Ga0136846, IMG submission 96841) | Grasslands soil microbial communities from Hopland, California, USA - 2 Assembly 2016 (version 4) | ecosystem: Environmental > Terrestrial > Soil > Grasslands | place: USA: Hopland... | reverse complement strand
CGTCGCCCGGGAGATCCACCAACCCATCCCGGAAGCCGCCGGCCTCGCCGCCCAGGCGATGATCGCCGGCCTCCGCGGCGAGGAGGAGGCGGACGCGCGGGGCGCAGAGGCCGAGCAACTGGCCACCGCGACCCGCAACACCATCGGGCTCGCGGTCACCCGCCTCGCGAACGGCGTCACCGCGGCCGGTCGCGGGCGGCCGGACCAGGCCTTCGACCACCTCTGGCACCTCTTCGCCCCCCAGGACGCCGCGGCCCAGCGGATGCAGGCGTGCCGCAGCCTCGGGCACCTCGCCGAGGCCGCCGTCCAGATCGGCCGCGCCGACGAGGCGCGGGCCGAGCTCGCGCGGTTCGCGCCGCTGGCGGCCCGGACGCCCGCCGTCGGCGTCAACGTCGCGGTCGGGTACGCCCGGGCGGTCCTCGCCGGGCCCGACGAGGCGGAACAGGCGTTCGCGTCGGCCCTCGACCGCGACTGGAGCGATTGGCCGTTCGAGCACGGGCGGCTGCTGCTGGCCTACGGCAGCTGGCTGCGCCGGCAGCAGCGGGTGAGCGAGTCGCGTCTGCAGCTGCGGGCGGCCCGGGACGAGTTCGTCCGGACCGGCGCGCTGCCGTGGGCGGAGCGGGTGCGCCGGGAGTTGCGGGCGGCGGGTGACGTCGCCCCGGTCGCGGCGGCCGGCGCCTCAGGGTCGGCGGCGAACGGGCCCGCCGCGCCGGCGAGCCCCTGGGACCTGCTCTCCCCGCAGGAGAGCGAGATCGCGGGCCTCGTGATGGAGGGGCTCGGCAACAAGGAGATCGGCCGCCGCCTGTACCTCTCCCACCGGACGGTCGGGAGTCACCTGTACCGCATCTTCCCCAAGCTCGGCGTCTCGTCGCGCGCCCAGCTGGTCCGCGCGCTGAGCGAGGGGGCACCCGTCATCCCCCGGCCCGCGAGCCCGCCCGAGCCCTGAGCGACGCGGCCCGTCCTCCGGGAGGAACACAAGGCAGAAGGCCCTGGAGGAAGCGCGGTGAGGAGCGCATGCTGATCGCAGCGTCCCTGCGGAGGTGCGCGTCCCTGCGGAGGTGCATCGTGGCCGCATCCTCGACCCGCCGTCGGCTCGCCCTCGTCAGCGCCGGGGTGGTGACGGCCGCTCTCGGGCTGGCCGCTCCGGGGCCGGCGCAGGCGGCCACGTCGTACGGCAACGACGTCTCGTGGCCGCAGTGCAGCGTCGCGCAGGGCGGGTACGGCCTGCCCATGCCGCCGACCACGGCGGCGTTCGTCGTCGTCGGGTTGACCAAGGGCCTCCCGTTCACGCGCAACCCCTGCCTGGCGGACCAGGTCGGGTGGGCGCGGGCGAACGGCGTCCCCGCGCAGGCCTACACGATGGCCGCCTACCCGACGAACAGCCAGTTCGCGGGCCAGGGGGCGGCGGGCCCGTGGTCGTCGTCCACCTTCACGGGCAAGCTCGCCAACGTCGGCTACGCGGAGGCGAAGGACGCGGTCGCGACGCTGGCGGCCGTGGGCTTCCGGCCTCCGGTGGTCTGGGTAGACGTGGAGCCCCGCACCGCTCAGCCCTGGCCGGCCGGCTCGGACGTCGCCCGCGCGCGGAACCGCTGGGTCGTCACCGGCCTGCTGCGGGGCCTGCACGACGCCGGGTACGCGTACGGGCTCTACTCCTACACGAGCGGGTGGGCCGAGATCGCCGGCCCGTGGCGGCTGCCGGGTGTGCCGGTGTGGGCGACCGCGGGCCGCCGCACCGCGGCCGACGCCCTCGCCATGTGCGCCGGGCCGAGCGTCTCGGGTGGTCCCGTGCACCTCGCCCAGTGGTACGACGACACCCGGGACAGCGACCTGACCTGCCCGGCCTACGCCGCCGCACCTCCGCGCCCGTACCCGCCGTCGGGGCCCAACGACCTCAACCGGGACTGGACGACGGACCTGCTCGCCCGTGAACGCACCACCGGTGCCGTCTGGCTCTACCCGCGGAGCGCGGGCGGGACCTGGCTGTCGCGGGTGCAGATCGGGAGCCGGTGGCAGGGGTTCTCCGTCGTCGACACCGCGGACGACCTGACGAACGACGGGATCCCCGACGTGCTCGCGCTCGAGCGGGCCACCGGGACCCTGTGGATCTACCCGGTCCGGCCCGGTGGCGGCGGCTTCTCCCCCCGCCGGCAGGGCGCCACGGGGTGGCAGGGCATGGATCTCGCGTTCGGCGTCAGGGACCTCAGCGGCGACGGCGTCCCCGATGTCATGACGCGCGACAAGGCGACGGGCTCACTCTGGCTGTACCGCCGGACGCCGTCGGGCTGGGGCACGCGCACCCGGATCGGGGGCGGCTGGCAGGCGATGGACGCCGTCCTCGGAGCTGGCGACATCACCGGCGACGGGCGGCCCGACGTGCTGGCCCGCGAGAAGGCCACCGGTTACCTCTGGCTGTACCCGGGTGCGTCGACGGGTCTCCTCGGCCCGCGCACCCGGATCGGCACGGGCTGGGGCGTCTTCGACGCTCTCGCCGCACCAGGAGACATGAACGGCGACACCCGGCCGGACGTCGTCGCGCGGGAGCGGAGCACGGGCTACCTGTGGCTGTACTCGCGCGACGATGCGGGAGCGTGGCGGTCGCGCGTCCGGATCGGCACCGGCTGGCAGATCTTCGACGTCATCAGCTGACGGAGCGCGAGGACAGGCTGCGGGAGGAGACGGACGCCGTCCGTCTCCTCCCGCAGCCGTGCTCGCGCCTCCCGCGGCCGGCGGTCAGTAGCTGAAGGTCGAGAGGATCTCGCGGATTCGTCCGGACAGGTCCTTGAGCTCGCCGGCCGACGTCCGCGTGGCGGCGGCGCTCACCGAGGTGCTGCTCGCGACCCTGGCGACGTCCGCGATCGTCTCGGCGATCGTGTCGGAGCCGGTGGCGATGTCGGACACGTTGCGGCTGATCTCGGACGTCGCCGCCGACTGCTGCTCGACCGCGGCGGCGATGGTGCCCTGGATGTCGTTGATCTGGGCGACGACGGTCCGGATCTGGCCGATCGCGTTCGTGGTCTCGTCCGTGGTCGACTGGATCGCGTCGACCTTGCTCCGGATGTCGTCCGTCGCACGCGCCGTCGCCTGGGCCAGCTCCTTGACCTCGGTGGCGACGACCGCGAAGCCCTTGCCGGCCTCACCCGCGCGCGCGGCCTCGATGGTGGCGTTGAGCGCTAGCAGGTTCGTCTGCTCCGCGATCACCGTGATCGTGCGCAGGATCTCCCCGATCTCCGAGCTCGCCTGCCCGAGACGGTCGACGGACTCGGACGTCTCTTCGGCCGTGACGACGGCGGCCTGGGCGACCGTTGCCGCGGTGGCGGAGTTCGAGGCGATCTCGCGGATCGACGAGCTCATCTCCTCCGTCGCCGCCGACATCGCACCGGCGCCGCCGGACACCTGGGTCGCGGACGCCGAGGCCTCCTCGACCTGCGTGGAGGTCGCGCGGGCACTGGTGTCGAGGTCCCCGGAGATCGTGGCGAGCTGAGCGGCCGACGACGTCAGCAGGTCCGACGCCTCGCTGAGCGCCTCGACGGTGCCGCGCGTGCCGACCACCGCCTCGTGGAGGGCCGACGCCATCTCGCCGATCTCGTCGCGGAACCCGGACTCGACGTCGGTCGCGAGCTTGCGGGCGGCGACGTCCCGCAGCGCGAGGACCATGCGAGAGACGGGACCGGTGATCGAGCGGACGATCGCGAGCGAGGCGGCGACGACGAGGGCGAGGCCGACGAGCAGGGCGATGACGATCGCCATGCGCATGCTGGCGAGGCTCGCCGTGAGCTCGCTGTTGGCCGCCGCGGAGTCCTTCTCCAGGAGAGCTTGCAGCGCGTTGGTCGCCGCGTCGACGCCGGCGACCCGCTGGTCGTCGGCGGCGAGCATCGCCCGTCCCTCGTTGCTGTCGGGTCCCAGCTGCGTCAGCGTGTGCATGTCGGCGACCGCTGCCTGCATGTAGGCGGCGAGTGCCGCGTGGAAGGGGCGCGCGGCTGCCTGCACCTCGTCGGGCGCGTCACGCACCGTGGCGTCGATCTTGCTCAGCAGCCCGGCGACGAGGTCGTTGGCCTCTCGCTGGGCATCCTCGGCCGCCTTGTCCGCCTGGGTGGTCCTGGCGAGCAGGCCCTGCCGGCTGGCCAGCTGGGAGTCGCTGTGCGCGACGTCGGCCTGGGTCACCATGACGCTCAGCGCGTCGACGGTGGCGACGACCGACCTGTCGTTCGAGACCGCCTGGCCCTGGACGAAGGCGACGCCGCCGATGACGCCGGCGACGAGAACTCCCAGGCCACTGAGAACGGCCAGCCGCGGACCGAGGCGAAGAGAGCGCAGAGAGGGCATGGGGGGCCGTCCTCAGAACTGGGAGATCGATCGTCCCCTAGGACTCGGCTCCCGGATCAGGCACCTTGACTCCCCCGGGCCGGTCCATATCGGTAGACCGCACCCTCGTGCGGCGCCAGGGTGACGCGGACGCCGACGTCGGCGCCGTTCACGTCGATCAGCCCCGCCGGCGCGTGGAACGTGACCTTGCGGCGCCGCCCGGCGTTGAGGTTCAGCGCCGCCCACCCGTGCTCGAACTCGCGGTACCAGCCGTTGCCGCGCTGCCGGGCCGGGGCGAGCGGCTCGCCGAGGTCCCAGCCCTGCTCCAGCACGAACGGGGTGCCCGAGTAGGCGTCGTGCCCCGTGGCCGTGTACGCGCCCCGGCCGGCGCCGAACACCCAGAAGCCGGCCAGGCCGTACCGGACGTTGACGTGGTCCGGGGTCCCGTCGGTCGCCGTCCGCAGGATGGTGAGGCCGGGCCCCGTGGCCTGCTGGGCCTGGGCGAGGGCCGCCGCGGGGTCGAGGTAGTCGCCGGGGCCCCACGCGAGCCAGACCTCCTCGAACCCGCCACCGTAGGCGGCGTGCCGGGCCCACCGGCCCGGTTCGCGGCGCGCCTCCGCGATGTTCGGCACGAGCAGCTTGCCGGCGTCGTTGAGGCCCGTGCCGGCGAGCACGACGAGCTCGTCGAGCGCCGCGCGGAGGTCCGCCATCGAGCGGTCCCCTTCGAGCGGTGGCCGCAGGCCGTAGTAGTCGTCGAAGACGTCGTTGTCGGCCATCACGCCGTCCCAGGGCGAGTCGGCCACCTCGTCGACCACGTTGTCGCACCAGCGCTGCCGGTACTCGTCGTCCCAGACCGCCATCTGCCAGTGGCCGGGGTAGCCGCGCCACTCGATCCGCGCCCCGTCGGCCCGGTGCGCGAACCACTCCTCGCCCACCTCCTCGGCCTCGTCGAAGCCGACGCCGGAGGTGTATACGGGGCCGGGCTCGTAGCTGCGGCTCGACGACAGGCACTTGTAGGTGAGCACCGTCAGGTCAGGGCACGCCTGCTTCAGCTGCCGTGCGGCGTCGACCTCCCAGGGCTGCAGGATCGCGACCCGGTAGTGCTCCGCCGCGAAGTCGAGCTGATCCGGCGTCAGGGGCTCGCCGTAGCGGACCCAGGCCGCGCGATGGGCGGTCACGCCGGCAACCGGCCGGCGGAGGCGTCGCTCCCGGTGCCGGGGGACAGCGCCGGCGCGTCCCGCAGGTCGACGACGACGTCGTCGGCGCGCTCCGACGGCCACTCCCTCGGGATGCCGCCGACCTCGCGGTAGCCGGTTGTACGCGAGCATCGCGTCCTGCAGTTGGAAGAAGTCCTCCACCCGGCCGCGGCCGTTGACGCTGCACGTCTCGTAGAAGTCGACGTCGCCCATGAACCGCTGCAGCACGTTCGCCATGACGACCTGGTAGTCGGGCGTCACGAGCAGGCCGCACGGGCCCCAGGTGCGGCCGCCCACCGTCGTCAGCGGATCGTCGATCAGCTGGGCCATCCCGCCCACCTTCGTCCCGGCGACGGGGATCCCGGCCGTCATCGCCTCGAGCACGACCACCGGCTGCCCCTCGTTGTAGCTGGGGAGGACGACGAGGTCGATGTCGGCGAGCGCCTCACGCACGTTGACGACTCCCTTGAAGGTCATGAACTCACCGACGTCGAGGGCGGCGATCTTGTCGACGCACTTCTGGTAGTACTCGGGCTCGTGGTCGGTCGGCCCCATGATGTCGACGTGGAAGTTCCGGATCCCGCGCTCGTGGACGAGGATCGCGACCGACTCGATGAGGTCCGACAGGCCTTTGATGAGCACGACCCGGGCGACGTACCCCAGCTTCCACATCCGGTCCGGTTCGGCCTTGATCCGGTCGAGTGCGGCGAGCCGGGCACGGTAGGTGGTCTCGAAGTCCTCGAGGCGGATCCCGTTGGGGATCACGACCGCCTTCTCCGGCGGCGCGCCCAGGTCGGCGGCCTCACTGATGGCGGTGGGGTACAGGTAGGTGATCGTCTCCGCGCTCGGGTAGCAGAAGCGGCCCATCTCGATGAACCACGTCATCCACATCCGGTGCACCGCGGTCACGTCGAAGCTGCGCCAGTCGCCCGACGTGATGGCGAGCGCGGGTGAGCGGTCGAGCATGAAGTTGATGGTGTCCCGCACGTAGAGGTTGTGCTCGGTCAGCAGGAAGGTCCCGTCGTTCTGGCGCGCCGCGGCCGCACCGAGCAGGGACGCGTACCCGGTGGTGTGCGCGTGGTACACCTTCGCCTTCGGGACGTCGGCGCCGATCACCGCGGCGGCGAGCGAGAAGAACTCCCGCAGCTGCCAGAACGTGTCGGTCAGCGGCAGGCCGATCTCGGGCATCCGCTGCTGGACGGCGTCCATGAACTCCCGGGTGCCGAGCAGCGCCCAGAGGGGGTAGCGCCTCGTCCGGGGGTTCATGCCCTCGTCGTACAGCGCCCACATCGGCTCCATGTCGCCGGCGAGGATCGCCGCGAGGGCGTCGAACAGCCTCCCCGTCAGCTCGCGCCGCTGCCGCGACGACATCCGCAGGTCCCGCGGGCGCAGGCGCCGGAAGTCGTCCCGGTGCTCGTCCATGCTCAGGTAGACCGGCTTCACCCACTTCACGTTGGGCGGCATGCCGTACAGGTCCTCGTGCGGGGAGCCGGAGTCCCAGGTGATGTGGACGATCCCGTAGGTCAGGTCGGGGTTCATGGTGACGATGTCGTGCACGACCGCCGAGACGCCGCCCTTGAGGTAGGGGTACGTGGATTCCATGACGATGGCCACGTCGACGTCCTCGTAGTCGACCTCGTCGACGGCCGAGGGGGTGGTGGTTGCGACGGCGGGCGCTGTCACAGGTGCCTCCGAGCAGGTTCGGGCGGTGCGCTGGTAGGGGGTTCGGGGGTGGCGGCTGGGGGTCGGCCTCACCACGCCGTGGCGTGGCGCCAGAAGAGCGTGTAGGCGGAGGCGCGCCAGCTGCTCCTGCAGCACGCCAGTGAGACGAGGCACAACGGCGCCTCGAGGAGCGCCATCACGATGTAGGCGGTGCCGGTGGCCGGCACGAGCGCGAAGACGCCCACGCAGAGCGCCAGGTGCGTGCCGGCCAGCAGCTGGGCGAGTCCGCTGAGCCCGATGTAGTCGAGCTTGTAGCAGGCGAGCGTGGTGAGCACGAACAGGCACGACGCGATGCAGACCCAGGCGACGAACGCCGTCGTCCCCGATCCGGTCACCTCGAAGGCCGCCGTCACGACCAGCGAGAGCGCGCCGCCGATCAGGGCCGTCCGCGTCAGGGTGGACTCCACCGTCGCGGCCAGCAGCCGCGAGCGACCCTGGAGCCGCTCGTAGTCGGCGTGCTCCATGGCGTCGCGCAGGTCGAGCACGCGCTTGTCGAAGGTGGGCGCGAGCCGGACGAAGTAGTAGTTGTAGGCGATGATCGCGGGCATCAGCGCGAGGAACACCGTGCTCACGGCGAACTGGGGGCCCGACCGCAGGAAGATGAAGAGCTTGTCGGCCCACAGGACCGAACCGAGCAGCAGGCCGCGCCCGAGGTCGAGCGCGACGTCCCGGTGGTCGAGCACCGACATCCGCCGCAGCGCGGGCAGGTGGCCGCGCAGGGGGACGAGCTGGGTCACCAGCCCGGCGACGGGCGGCAGGAACCAGGCGCCGGGGGCGATCAGCAGCGCCGCCGCGTACGCGGCCCACGCGAGCGCCCACTGCCCCCGCCGCCGGCCGACGTTCGCGACGATCAGGGACTGGACGAAGACCGTGTGCAGCGCGCAGAGCGTCAGGTAGGTGGCGAAGGCGTGCAGCGGCCAGCGCATCGCGAGCTCCACCGGCACGGCGAAGACCACGATGACGGGGAGCGTCTGCACGAGCGTGCGGGGCCAGACCTCGACGAACCGCTCCTGGATGGAGATCATGTCGCCGCCCTGCATCAGGTGGCCGATGGCGCGGTACATCGGGAGGCACACGGCCTGGCTGAGCCAGGGGACCGTCAGCGACGAGGCCAGGAGCAGCGCGGTCAGGCTGACGCCGTCGACCTGGGCGTGCGCGATCCGGGCGGTCGCCAGCGGGAAGGCGACCGCGAGCAGGAGGACCGGGGACAGGTGGAGCACCAGGTCACGGGCACCGGCCCGGCCGGAACGCGCGGCGCCGGGCGGCGCAGGCGCACCGTTCTCGTGCCTGCCGCCCGCGCCCGCGGCCGGCAGGGTGACCGCCGTGACGAGCAGGACGACGCCCGCGACGGCGAGCAGCGCGACGAGCGTGCCGAGCACGGGCAGGAGCGCGGTGAGGGCGAGGGTGGCCGCAGCGAGGGCCGGGGAGAAGGAGCGCGGGCGGCGGACGCCCTCGCCGTCCCCCGTCAGGGTGGGGGCGGGATGGTCGAGTTGCTGGGTCACGGGCTGGAACCTCGTTCGTGGTCGGGCCGCCCGCGCGGGCGGCGCCGGGGGGAAGAAGGGTGATGAGGGGTGGCGCCCGGCTGATCGGGCCGGATCAGGAGGGATCAGGAGGGATCAGGAGGGATCAGGCGGGGATCAGGTCGCGCCTGCGGTCGGCGCCTGCCTGCCAGGCACGCCACGCGCTCTCGACCATCTCCGGGAGGTCGCGCCGGGCCGCCCACCCGAGGTCGCGGCGGATCGCGGCCGCGCTGGCGACGACGGACGCGGGGTCACCGGGGCGCCGGCCCACCACTCGCGGCGGCGTCCGGCGCCCGCTGATGCGGCCGACCGCCGACAGCACCTGCGCGACCGACGAGCCCGTGCCGCGGCCAACGTTGTAGACCGCGGCCGTGGCGGCATCGGCCTCGAGCCGTTCGACGGCGGCCGCGTGCGCCTCCGCGACGTCCTGGACGTGCACGAAGTCGCGGACGCACGTGCCGTCCGGGGTGGGGTAGTCGTCCCCGTACACGACCGGCGCCACGCCGGCGTCCAGCGCCGCGAACGCCTTGGGGATCAGGTTGGACGCCCCGTCGTCGGCGAGCCCCGGCTCGACGGCACCGGCGACGTTGAAGTAGCGCAGGGACAGCCAGCCGAGCCCCGAGGCCGCCGCGACGTCGCGCAGGATGCGCTCGCACATGAGCTTGCTCGCCCCGTAGGGGTTCACCGGGGCGGTCGGACTGTCCTCCGTCACGCGCTCGCTGCCGGTGGACCCGTACACCGCTGCGCTCGACGAGAGCACGACCCGCGGCACGCCGGCGGCGGTGACGGCCTCGAGCAGGCTCTGGAACCCGGCCACGTTCTCCCGGTAGTAGTACAGCGGGTCGGCCATCGACTCGTCGACGGCCTTCTTCGCCGCCAGGTGCACGACGCCCGTCACGTTCTCGCGCCGGAGCAACGGAGCGAGGCGATCGGCGTCGAGGACGCTCGCCCGGACGAGGCGGACGCCGTCGGGCAGTCGCTCGGCGCGCCCCGACGACAGGTCGTCGACGACCACGACGTCGCGGCCGCTGGCGCGCAGGGTCCGGACGACGTGCGAGCCGATGTAGCCGGCCCCCCCTGTGATGAGCCACGTCATGGAAGAAACCTTTCGAGCCCGGCAGGGCGCACGCGAATGGTCGTTCGGGCATGCCGGAATGACCGTTCGGGCGCGGAGAACCGCCGAAGGTTGAACGGAACAGAATGAATGGAGTGGTCCCCCCGGACCATCGGGCGTCATCGACCGGAACGTGCGTCGGAGAGGTCGGCGTCAGGCCGTCCCCGCTCCGTGATGAAAACGCTAACACGACGTCATGTCAGCGTCCTGTCCGGTTTGCGCACGCGCCGGGGCCGTTGATCTGTGATGTGCGCCGCAGAAATAGGCTGATGATGAAGAATCAGTAAAAAGGCGCCGGACGGCGTTTAGCCGACCTCGGCCGCGGGCAGACCTGCGGGCTCGGACGTCACCCGTCGATCTGGAGCGTCATCCCGTACGCCACCGCCCAGCGGTTGCCGAGAGATCCGTGAACGAGCGCGCCGGCGACGTCCGCCCGCCCGACCAGCGCGCCCGGAGCCGCCTGGTCGAGGACCCGCAGCACCTCCGCGTCACCGGCCGCACCCCCCACCAGGACCACCTCCCGGACGGGGCCCGCACGCTCCGCGAGCAGGCGCAGGCAGCGCGCCACGTTCTCACCGAGGGTCACGCGCTTGAGGTGCAGGCGCAGCGCACGCCACTCCGCGGGCGCGAGGCCGCGGGAGAAGGGCAGCCAGCCCGCCGGCCCAGGCGCGACGAGCGCGCCGACGGCCTCGGCCGGCGCCGGCGCCTCGGAGAACGTGCGCGAGCCGTCCTCGCCGAGCAGGAGGTGCGG
>Ga0136846_1244104_pt1 | contig 10606 bp, 13 predicted proteins | sample HopSoiMetagenom2_FD_96841 | JGI IMG/M metagenome (GOLD analysis project Ga0136846, IMG submission 96841) | Grasslands soil microbial communities from Hopland, California, USA - 2 Assembly 2016 (version 4) | ecosystem: Environmental > Terrestrial > Soil > Grasslands | place: USA: Hopland... | reverse complement strand
TCTGTTCACCGGCGTTCACGGCAATTACCTGCGCTCATCCATCGTCAGTGCCGGGCTCGACCCCGACAACCTCGATGCCGGCAGCCTCGACACGATGAAATTCGGCTCGGGTGGCTCCAGCAAATCGAAGGCCTGGAAGGATGTCTGGGGTTCGGGCCAGGGTATCGGTGTCGTCGACCAGGTCCGATCGGTTGCCGATTATGTCGACTTGCTGGCCGACCAATATGAGGCCGCGAAAACCCGGCTTTGCGCTAGCTGATCGCCGCTAGCTTCGTCCGCCATCCAGGCGGCATCTCGACCGGCCGCCGGCTCGCACGATCAACGACGACATGCACGAACTCGCCTTGCGCCGCAGCACGATCGCCTTGTCCAAACACGCCGATACGATAGCGGATGCTCGACCGGCCGAGCTCCGCGACACTCAGGCCGACTTCGACGTCCTGCGGAAACTCGAGCGGTGCAAAATAAGCGCAGCGCGTTTCGACAACCAAGGCGATCGGATCGCCCGCCCCAATGTCGAGCATGCCTTGCTCGACCATCCACGCGTTCACCGCGCTGTCGAACCATTGGTAGAAGATCGTGTTGTTAACGTGTCCGTAGGCGTCATTGTCTGTCCAGCGTGTAGTGAAAGTGCGCCAGACCCTGAACTCGCTTTTCTCAGCCGGCTGTTCGCGGCTCACCAGGCGGCCTCGTAGAGGCGTTGGGCATCGGCCTCGCTGATCTCGCAAGGGTTATTCACCAATAGCCTCGTCTGCTTCATCGCTTCCCTCGCGAGGACCGGTGCCTCCCCAAAATCGATCCCATGATCGCGCAAGCGAAGTGCAAGGCCGCTGCACTTGGCGAGCGCATCCAGCCGGTCGATCAGAAGCGCTGCCCTCGCCTGGCTGCCCTCGCCCGCGCAATCGGGTTCAATGATTTCCGCGAGCTCGGCGTAATAATCGCGGGCGGCCTCGAGATTATGCCCGAGCACGTGCCGAAGCATAAGCGCGTTGCTTAGCCCGTGCGGCAAATGATGAAGACCGCCGAGGGGATAAGCGAGCGCGTGCACGCCGGCGACGGGGGCGTTCGAGAAAGCGAGACCCGCAAGATGGGCGCCCAGCAGCATCGCCGAGCGGGCCTCCAGGTTGCCGGGCTGCCCGATAGCGGTGAGCAGGTTCGCGCTCAGCAGCCGAAACGCTTCGCGGGCCAGCGCATCGGACAGCGGATTTTTCAGCCGCGCTGAGGTGTAGGCCTCGACCGCATGGACGATCGCGTCGATTCCGGTCGCCGCGGTGACGTGGGCAGGCAATCCCAAGGTGAGCGTCGCATCGAGCACCGCCCAGTCGGCAATCAGCGGCGATGAATTGACCGCGAGCTTGACCCCGCCTTCGCAAGTGATGACCGAGATCGGCGTCGCCTCGGACCCCGTCCCGGCGGTGGTTGGCACGAGGGCAAGCGGCAAACGTCCGCCCTGGGCAATCCCGACGCCCCAGATTTCGTCCAGCGCGTCGCCCGAACCCAGCAGGTATGCGGCGAGCTTCGCCACATCCATCGGACTGCCGCCGCCAAACCCGACGACCGAAGCCGCTCCCGCAGTTCGGCCGGCTTCGGTCGCGGCCAGCAGGGTTTCCTTCGACGGGTCGGCCTCGACGGCATCGAAAACCGTCAGGTCGCGGGTCGATCCGATGGCGTTGCGATAGACATCGGCAAGGCCGAGCCGAGTCAGTTCCTCATCGGTAACGAGCAGGCATGGGCCCGGCGGCAGCTTTTCGGCGAGCGCCTCGGCCTGGTCGGGTCCGGCCAGCAAGCGAGGGCCGGGATTGAAGGTGAACGGCCGCATCGGCCGCTTTGTTAGACGCTCTGCCCGCCGAGTCCACGCTCCAGCCGACCCATCAGCGCCCGCGCCGGGCTCTGCGGCGTTTCGGTTTCGAGACCCCCTTCGTCGAGCCGCTTGACCCGGGCGTACAGGTCGACGCTCGCGCCGATCAGCTTCCGCGCGGATGGCGGCAACGTGTCGATCACCACCGGATCGCTGTCCTGTGCATGGCCGAGCCGCCGCTCGGGGCGATGGCCCTCTCGCCCGGGAATTTCGCCCGACTCGATCGCGCGCTGGGTCAGCAGCCAGGCGACGATGTGCATGATGCGGGTCGTCACCTTGAGCGATTCGCAGGCGAAGCCGACTCGGGCGAACGGTTCCAAAATCGAGCGTTCGTCGCGCGCGGCATCGTCGAAATAGAACCGCGCCTCGTCAGCGAGCAGCATCGCCTCGGTGTAGAGCGAGTCGATCAGGCGGGAGGTGATCCGCGCCTGTGGCGGAGGCATGTCCGATTCGTCCATCAGGATGACATTGCCATTGTTCATCGCCCCGGAAAACGCCCGATACGCGCGCAAGCCGTCATCGCGGGCGCTCGTGTCCCCCGGCGGGACAACTCCGGCTCAGGCAATGATGTCGGGGACGCTCGAATCGATCATCCGCTGGATCTGATCCTTGAGCATCAGCTTGCGGCGCTTCAGGCGGGCGATTTCAAGCTGGTCGCCGGTCGGCTCTGCGGAGAGAAAACGGATCCGTTCGTCGAGGTCGCGGTGCTCGGCCTTGAGCGTTTCGAGGGCTACCGGCGGTTCGTCGTCGTTCATCGTCGCCCGATTCTACTGCAACTGCTGCCACAAGCGAACCGCAGACCCGTTCACGGCGAGCGGCACCGCGGCGCCGCCGAAGCGTGAGAAGGGCCAAGACAACGCCCGCGATTCGTGGTTTATTACGCGACGGTGACACGCTGACTGAAAGGAACGCCGCCAATGGACAAGGCAATGGCCGAGGAATTGGAGTCCAAGCACGCCGCTCTTCACTCGCTGATCGAGGAAGAAGAGCACAGGGCCCATCCCGACGAAGACCTTCTCCACCGACTCAAGAAAGAGAAATTGAGACTTAAAGACGAACTGGCCGGCCACCTCACCCACTGAGGCGGCCTTTTTTATGCGCGGCGATCAGGCGATCGCCGCGCGGTGCGCACGTCAATCGTCGCGCGACACCCTTTCGATCCGCTCGTGCCGCTCTTGCGCCTCAAGCGTCATCGTCGCGATTGGCCGGGCTTCGAGGCGGCCGAGCGAGATGGGTTCGCCGGTCACTTCGCAATAGCCATATTCGCCTTCGTAGAGGCGGCGGATGGCGCAATCGATCTTGGCGATTAGCTTGCGCTGACGGTCGCGGGTGCGAAGCTCGATCGACCAGTCGGTTTCGCTCGACGCGCGGTCGGCGATGTCTGGCTCACGGAATGAGTCGACCTGGAGCTGCGCCATGGTCGCGCGCGACTCCTCGATGATGTCCTCTTTCCAGGCCTTGAGCTTCCTGAGGAAGTAAGCGCGGTGCTTGCCGGACATGAATTCTTCGCTTTCCGAGGGGCGATAGCCCTCGGCAAGGATGATCCGGTCGAACGGCCCGAAGTCTTCGCCGCCGTAAAGGTCGACTAAAGCAGTCGCCATGATGTTCCCTCCCCGCACATGCCCGCTCCCAAGCGGACGTCCCATACGCCGCCGCCTGACTGCGGCCGGGCCACCGGTGCAGCCGGAGGCGAATTAGGCTGACTTTCCCGAGGCTTATCCCCGCCAAAGCCTGCCATCCCCAACTCCGGCCTATAGTTGCGCCACGGGCCCTAAACAAGCATTCTCACAGGCAGAGTGAAGAAATCGCCAACATGTTGCGAATATGGCGCAATTCTATGCTTTGGCCTTCGCAGTTGCAGCATTGGCGAGCGTCCCGCATAGGCCGTTCATGCGGATCCTGCTCACCAATGATGACGGCGTGAACGCGCGCGGTTTGAAGATGCTCGAAGCGGTCGCGCGAAAGTTCAGCGACGACATCTGGATCGTTGCGCCGAGCGAGGAGCAGTCGGGTGCGGGCCACTCGCTGACGCTGACCACGCCGGTGCGGCTGCGGAAGCATGACGAGCGGCGCTTTTCGGTGACGGGCACGCCGACCGATGCGGTGATGATCGCGCTGGCGCACGTCATGAAGGATTCGCCCCCCGACGTCGTGCTGTCGGGGATCAACCGCGGCGCCAACCTTGCCGAGGACGTGACCTATTCAGGTACGGTGTCAGCGGCGATGGAAGGCGCGCTTGCGGGCGTTCCCTCGATCGCGCTCAGCCAAGCCTATTCGCGCGAAGGCATGGGCGACACCGTGCCGTTCGCCGCCGCCGAGGTGTGGGCCGAGCAGGTGCTGGGCCCGCTGCTCGCGTTCGAGATGGAACCGAGGACACTCCTCAACGTCAACTTCCCCGCGCTGCCGCCCGGCGAGGTGAAGGGCGTTCGGGTTTGCCGGCAAGGGCTGCGCGATTACGGCCGGCTGCGGATCGTCCAGCGCACCGACCCGCGAGGTTATGATTATTATTGGTTCGGATTGGGACCGATGGTGCAGACCCCAGGCCATTCAACCGATCTCGAGGCGGTAGCGGACGGCTTTGTATCGGTGAGCCCGCTCCACCTCGACCTGACGCACGAGCCTTCGCTCTCCGCGCTCGGCGACCGCTTCGCCACCGCGAGCTGACGGCCAGGTCCGTTGGTGAAACGCGCCTGGAAACTGGACGCGAGCGCCGATCCGCTGCTCGATTTCCTGCTTCGCGGGAGCTTCGCCTCGTTCGCGACGCGGGTTGCCGGAGTTGCGCTCAGCTACGGGTCGGCGGTGCTGCTGTCGCGGACGCTCGGAGTCAGCGGCTATGGGGTCTACTCCGTCGCGCTCGGCTGGGCGCTGGTGCTCGTGCTGCCGTCCCGCGCCGGGCTTGATTATGCCGCGCTGCGGTTCGGGGCCTACCTCGAGGAAGGGGCGATCGAGCGGTTGCGCGGCTTTTTCCGGTTCTCGGCCTCGGTCGTCTTTGGGGTCTCGGTCGTCGCGGGGGCTGCCCTTTACCTGGTCACTGGGCTGGGCCTGACCAGCATGCGACCGTCGATGGCGCCGGGCGTCGGCTTGCTCATCTTTCCGATCGCCGCGCTGGGCCTCGCCGGCGCGCTGTTGAGGACCGCGCGCAAGATCGCTGCCGGCCAGTTCTATGATCAGATCCTGCGGCCGGCTGGGCTCATCGCCGGCCTTGCCGCCGCGGCGCTCGCGGGACTGCGGCTATCCCCGGCCAATGCGATGGTTTTCACCGCTGTCGGCGCGTTTGTCGCGCTGGCCTTCGCGCTCGTCCACGTGGCGCGCGCGACTGGGGCCTTGCAGGGCGTGGCGGACTACGGGCCGTGGCGGAGCTGGTTGGCGCTGAGCTTTCCGCTGCTGCTCACCAGCATGATCCAGGAGCTGCTGAACCAGCTCGACATCATACTGCCCGCACAGATGAGATTGAGCAGCCAGAAAGGCGCATGCTGCGACTGCAGCACCATCACCAATATTCGAAAGCCGGGATCGCTTTTGCCGAGTGCATTCTGCACACTGCCGTCGTTCAAGAATCGAAACATCGCCCGGTAAGTCGGCCAATCCGGACCAATCTCCCAGCGCAGCCCGACGAACAGCGCCAGCAGGCACATCGCAGCGATAAGCAGGAAACCAGTTCGTCGGTCGCCCTCTTCACTATGCCGGAATAGCGCACCCGAGGCGAAGAGCGAAAACAGCGCCCAATACGCCGCCATTAGCGCGCGCGATCCTGAAGAAGGCCAATCACCCGGGCACCTTTGCCCGACCGCGGCAGTTCGTCAAAGCCTCAGGCAGGTGTTAGTTGCTGCCGCGGGCGTCGGCCACCCGAACGTCAAGCTCGCTGCGTTCCGGCAGGACGACGCGGAACTTACGATTGGCAAAGTCGATCGACACTTTCTTGAAGGCGCGGATCGCGTTCATTCCAAGCAAGAGCGCCGGCCTCTTGTCGAGGCCCAGTTGCTTGAACGTGTGCGCGTCGGTGAACACGACGGCGAGGTTTGTCAGGCCGACTCCGCCGATCGTCAGCTGCTTGATGAACATATAGTCGCCGTAGATCTTCTGGCCGGTCACCGACTCCAGCTCGACCGATTTTTCGATGTCGACCAGATTATCGCCGAGCAGGCGCCGGCGAAGCGCCTGATTGCCGATGCTGACCTGCGACCCTGTATCCAGTACCACTGTCAGACGCTCATCGTTCGCGACGGCGTCGGTCACCACCAACCGACCATTCTTGCGCTTTGCCCGAACGACGATGCTGCCGCGCTCGTCGGTGAAGTCCGGGGTTGCTGACGGAACGATCGACATGGTCTGCTTTTCGAAGTCGAACTGAACGCGCTGCGAGCGAAGCAAGTCGACACCGACGATCCCGTCAGCCCCCATGTTCACGCCATCGAGCACCGCGGCCTCAACATTTTCGGGCGTTCGGGTGAGCTGCAGGTCACGCACCCTGGCAGTCGCAACGCTGGAGATGCCTGAAAGGCTGTGAAGCTCGGCGCCGCTTGCGTTCGGCAAGTTGAGCTTGGCGACCAGCTGCCGCGAGACGGCGGTCCGATCAGCCCCAGTATCCACCAGGAATTGGTAGGGACCAGCGCCGGACAGACGCACCGGAACAGTCATCCGGTCGTCACGATTGCGAAAATTCACGTCTTCAGTCTGGGTGGTCTTATCGATCTCCGGGACACCGGCGACGGCATCCAGACGGGTTGTCGCTGTTTGAGCGGAGAGCGGTGCGGCACTCGCCAAGGCCACCGCCAACACGAAGAATCGCGTCATCATCATGCTCTCTCCACCCCCTCGCGCATTCTACGCCTGCCGCGCCGGAACGGCAAACCACCAGAATGGCGGCAGAGAAAAGGTCTGGTAAATCTTCGCCGCTATGAATCTGCAGCAAGTGGGGCCGGTTCGACGAAAGTCGGAACGGAGAAGGCAACGTCAGTTGCGTCATTCGATTCGGAGCCTGCTCGTGGTCAAGAAGAAGCTTGTCGAAACTACTCTCTATTCGCTGTCCGCCGACGCGCCCACACGTCCCGACCGGCGCAGCGACGAACGCTACGTTAGCCTGCTTCGGGTCGGAGCACTGACCATCCAGGGGCGGCGCGAGCTGTGTCTGATCCGCAACGTATCGGCGGGCGGAATGATGATCCGCCCTTATTCGGCGATTGCGGTCGCGACCGCATTATCCATCGAGCTGAAGCAGGGCGATACGGTCACAGGCATTGCCCAATGGTCCGAAAACGGCCTGGTCGGTGTCACCTTCGATGAGGCGATCGACGTCCTGGCCTTGCTCAACGTCACTGCCGGCAAGCCGAGGCCACGGATGCCGCGCATCGAACTCAACTGCACCGCCACGCTGCGCTATGAAGGCATCGTCTTTCGGGCGAGCGTCGCCAACATTTCGCAAGGCGGCATCTGCATCCATTCACCGGTTGACCTTGAGGTCGATGGCGATGTCGTGATCACTTTGGCCAGTCTTCATGCGGCGGCAGGCGTCGTGAAGTGGCGAGACGGAGATTATTACGGGATCGGCTTTAACCGCGTCTATCCGGTGAACGAGTTGATGGCGTTCCTGCAGGAACAACAACGTGAGGAGCGGCAGCGAGCCGTCGCCTAGCTTCCTCGTCGTAGCAACAGCATCAAATTGTTGGCAGGCATGGCGCGCCTTTCCTCCAGGCCGAATCCGCGTCGCTCAGCGGCGGCCACAAAATCCTCAACGCGCCGCAGGCCCCATCGCGAATCGCGCCGCTTGAGGTCGGCGTCGAATGCGAGGTTACTGGGCGCGGTCTCGATATCGTCGGCTAGCCACGGACCGTAGAGGATCAGCGGCGATCCCGCGGACAGGACGCGTCCTGCGCCATCAAGCAGGCCGAGCGCGGATTGCCACGGACTGATGTGGACCATGTTGATGCTAAGGACGGCGTCGGCGTGCTCGATCGGCCAATCCGGATTCGCGGAATCAATGGCAAGCGGCGGAAGAACGTTGCCAAGCCCAGCCACCTCCCGCCACCCGGCAACGGATTTGAGCGCTCCCGGATCGACATCGCTTGGTTGCCATTCGAGGTGCGGAAACCCCTCAGCGAAATAGACTGCATGCTCGCCGGTTCCGCTCGCCATTTCGAGCACCAGTCCCGCTGAAGGTAGCCAATCGCGCAGCACCTGGGCGATGGGTTCGCGATTACGCAGCGCAGCTGGCGCAGACCGCCGAGCCTCGGACGCGGGCGCCTCGTAAAAGCGCCGATCGTCGGTCACCTCAGGCGGCATCCAGCATGCGCCGGCCGCGGAGGTAAAGCTCCGCACGCGTTGCCGAGAGAAGGCCGAGCGCAAAACCGATGAAAGCGTCGGTAAGCAGCATCGCCGCGCTGCTGGGATGAGCGGCACCGGTGTCGCCGAAAATCGCGCGAGCACCGAGCTTCAAGGCAATCAGCGCGACCAGCAGCAACATTGCAAGCGGCGATGCCTTCTGGCTGAGCTGACCGTTGTCAGGATTGCGGTTGATCCTGATCAGCTTGCCACGATGCCAGCCCAGCCCGATGCCGACGCCAAGGCCGGCAAGGAGAACGCCCCACCCCAGCGGCTTGGGGGGAAGCGCGAACAGCATGGAGCCAGCAATCGCGAGATAGAGCACTGGCACGACCCAGAGGGTTTCCAGCTTGAGCGTCCGTTCGCGGCTCATCGAGCGGATGCGCAGCGCCATGACCACCGCAATGATGACGAACGGAATGAGCGCGGTTAGCCAGTTGCCCGGTTGCTGGTGCACGTTTTCCCTCCCCTACTCGGCCGCTTCTGCAGCCTCCTGCTCGCGGTAGGTTAGCACGGGCTTTCTCGCAGCCAAGGTCTCATCGAGCCGGCGCCTGGGGGCGTGGGCCGGGGCGGCCTTGAGACTCTGGTCGCCCGTCTTGGCTCGCTCGGCGATCGAGCGCACCGCCACGATGAACTGGTCGAGGCTTGCCTTGGACTCCGTCTCGGTCGGCTCGACCAGCATCGCCCCGTGGACGACCAGCGGGAAATACATGGTCATCGGATGGAAGCCCTCGTCGATCAGCGCCTTGGCGAGATCGATGGTGCTGATGCCCCCCTCGAAGCCCTTGTCCGAGAAAATCGCCTCGTGCATGCACGGCCCGCTCTTGGCGAAGGGTGCATCGAGCACATCGGCCAAGCTGCGCAATATGTAGTTCGCGTTGAGCACCGCGTCCTCGGCAACTTGCTTCAGGCCATCGGCGCCGTGGCTAAGGATGTAGGCCAGCGCGCGGGTGAACATGCCCATCTGGCCGTGGAAGGCGACCATCCGGCCAAAGGCGTTGGGATGCTCCTCTCCGGAGGTCTCTTCCTCGACGATCTTGTAGCTGCCGCCGGGATTTTTCGCGACAAACGGAAGCGGCGCGTACGGCGACAGCGCCTCGGACAGGACTACTGGCCCCGAGCCGGGCCCGCCGCCGCCGTGCGGGGTGGAGAAGGTTTTGTGCAGGTTGATGTGCATCGCATCGATGCCGAGGTCGCCGGGACGAACCTTGCCGACGATCGCGTTGAAGTTGGCACCGTCGCAATAGACGAAGGCGCCCGCGGCGTGGACCGCATCACTGATTGCCTTCATGTCCGGCTCGAAGAGGCCGCAGGTATTGGGGTTGGTGATCATCACCGCGGCGACGTCCGGCCCCAGCCGCGCCTTAAGCGCGTCCAGGTCGACCCGGCCCGCGGCGTTCGCAGGAATGTTCTCGACCCGATAGCCAGCGAATGCAGCAGTCGCCGGGTTCGTACCGTGTGCACTCTCGGGAACCAGCACGACCTCGCGCTTGTCTCCGCGCGCTTCGAGCGCCGCGCGGATGCAAAGCAGCCCGCACAGCTCGCCGTGGGCGCCGGCCTTGGGGCTCATCGCCACGCTGTGCATGCCGGTGAGTTCAAGAAGCCAGATGGCGAGCTCGTCGATCACCTGAAGCGCACCCTGAAGGGTCTCTTGCGGCTGCAGCGGATGAACGTCAGCGAACCCCGGGAGCCGCGCGACCTTCTCGTTGAGGCGTGGATTGTGCTTCATCGTGCACGAGCCGAGCGGGAACAGCCCGAGGTCGATCGCGTAATTCTGCCGGGACAGGCGGGTGTAATGGCGGACGGTTTCGGGTTCGCTCAACCCCGCCAGGCCCATTGGGCGTTTGCGTTCGAGGCCGCCAAGCATGGTTGGCCTTTGCGGGAGAGCCGCAAAGTCCACGCAGGTCTGCTCCATGGTACCGACCTCAAACAGCAATGGCTCTTCGAGCATGAGCGCGCGGTTACCGGTCGCAGTCCGCGCATCGCCCTGTTCGTTCGCGGGCGAAGAGGGGCGCCAGCCTGAAGGATTCACCGTCACGCGCACACCTCCCTCAGCGCATTTTCCAGCGCGGCGATATCTTCTTCGGTTACCGTTTCCGTCACGGCGACGACCAAGCCGTTCTTCAGGCCATCCGCCCCCGGATAGAGCCGGCCAAGCGACACGCCGCCAAGAACGCCCTTCTCGACCATTGCATGAACCGCGGGACGCGCTTCCACAGGAAGGTTCAACGTGAATTCGTTGAAGAAGCTCTCGTTGACCAAGCTGACGCCCGGGATGGCAGCCAGTCGCTCGGCAGCGTCGCACGCGCGCGCGTGATTCAAGGAAGCCAGCTGGCGGAGCCCCTTCTCACCAAGCAACGTCATGTGGGCCGTCCAGGCCAATGCACACAGGACCGAGCTGGTGCAGATGTTCGAAGTCGCCTTTTCGCG
>Ga0136846_1219491_pt1 | contig 10606 bp, 6 predicted proteins | sample HopSoiMetagenom2_FD_96841 | JGI IMG/M metagenome (GOLD analysis project Ga0136846, IMG submission 96841) | Grasslands soil microbial communities from Hopland, California, USA - 2 Assembly 2016 (version 4) | ecosystem: Environmental > Terrestrial > Soil > Grasslands | place: USA: Hopland... | reverse complement strand
TCTCGTGACAACAATCGGAAAAGAAAACGATCGGCCAATCGAAATGCTCGCGCGTCCGGCGGCCAGCCGAGCTCCAGCAGCCGGCGATACTGAAAGATAGTTCCCGTCTCCTTCCAGCCCATCGCTTTGGAAGGCTCGGGCGCCAACAAATTTCCCCCCCACAAGCCGGTGTCCTTTTGCTTGCGAACTATCGCGAGCGCTTCTTTGTAGTGCAGGATCTCGTCGCGCAACACCGACAGCCGTTCGAGGTCTCGCGACGGCTCAGGGACGATTTCCGCCAGGGTCCGATATTGAATTGGCGGACTGGCTGCCTCATACAACCACGACAGAGGCACCGTATGCGTGGAGGGAATCTCCAACCGGCGCTCCAGTGGTGGGAGGTCGGGACAGCGGCATCACAGCGTCAAAAAGCGGGGGCAAACTATCGGTCTCCAGCCGAATAGGCAATCGCCAAGCATTAACCCGTTGCTATGATGGATGTTCCGATGTTCCTCCGAGCTGCAATTGTCTGCAGCTTACGGTTGCGGCCGCTGGAATTCCGACGATGGCAGCCACCGCGGCAAATCCCGATTGTTGGCGATAGCCTGTGCGGTTCGCACCGTGACGCGGACTTGTTGGGCCAGGCCGTCGTAGCGAAATGTTGTCTGATACTCGTCGCTCGGCTGATGGTAGCGATGCTCGTTGTAACTGTTTTCCTGTTCCTCGCCCCAAGTCTTCGGGCGCCCCACGAAATCGACGCCTGGCTTGATCGAGAGGGCGGGCACGCCCGCCCGCGCGAACGGGAAATGATCGGAGCGGAAGAATGACCCGCGCACATCCGGCTGGGATTCGACTCTCACACCTTCCGCGCGAGCGGCCGCTTCGAACACGGGACCGAGGCTGGAGCGGTCCATGCCGAGCGCCCCGATATCGCGTGTCGCGCCGCGCACGTTGGTGACATCGAGGTTGAGGACCGCAGCGGTGCGCGCGAGCGGCAGCAGTGGTCGCTGGACGTACGCCTCGCTTCCCAACAGTCCGCTCTCCTCGGCGGTCGTGGCGACGAATACAATCGACCGCGCCGATCGCGCCATCCGCGTGAGCGATTCGGCCGCGCCGAGGATGGCGGCGACGCCCGACGCGTTGTCTTCAGCGCCGTTGTAAATCGAGTCACCGCCAACCACCGGACCGATTCCCTTATGGTCCCAATGCGCCGTAATCAGTACCGCCTGTTCAGCGAGCTGCGGATCCCGGCCCGGAAGGCGCGCGGCGACATTTTCGGATTGAACTCGACGGAGTGCGCTCGTCACATGGACCGACGCCTGGATGCCTGTAGACACGGGTCGGAACTCGCGGCGCGCTGCGGCCCGGCTGAGTGAATCGAGATTCAGACCGGCTTTGGCCAGTTCGGCACGCGCGGCGGCTTCTGTCACCCAGCCGGCGATGGCAAGGCTCGGCGACCGTGCCTGGTCGAGCTTGAATTGCTCGACCGTCCAGGAGCTTCGGACGACATCCCATGGGTACGTTGCGCTTTCGGCCGTGTGCACGAGAATCGCCCCCACAGCACCCTGCCGCGCCGCTTCCTCGAGCTTGTACGTCCAGCGGCCGTAGTAGGTGAGGATCTTTCCGAGGAAGACGGTGGAATCGACGAGACCCGGGTCATTGACGAGCATCAGCAGCACCTTGCCGTGGAGATCCATGCCCTTGTAATCGTCCCATTTCCACTCGGGCGCGCGGATGCCGTAACCGACAAACACGACCTCGCCGGTCGCGCCAATGTCCGACTCCGGTCGCTCGGCCCACGCGACGAACGCGTCGCGGAAGGGAAGAGTATCGGGCGGGCTGCCTGGTTTACTCCACGTGAAGGTGGGTTGTGGCGTCATCCCGACGAGCGCAACGGGCTGGAAGTAGGATCCCTTGTCGCCCGCAGGCTCCAGACCCAGGGCCTGGAACTGGGCGGCGATGTATGCGGTCGCAAGCTGTCCGCCACGGGTCGCCGGCGCTCGTCCCTCGAGTAGATCGCTCGCGAGAAATCGCAGGTGCGCATCGATCGCCGCCGTATCGACGGGGATGGCCGCGCCGGCCGCGGGCGACTTGGGCTTCTGCTGCGGCCACGCGGGCAGGGCGACGATTGCCATCATCATGACAGCATGCCAGCACTTGATAGCCATTGGCTGCGCTTCTCCTCTCATCGGTGACAGACCGCAGTGTCGATTGTACCCGGCCGATGACGTCCCGCCTCGCTGGTCAGAATGAGCGTCGTGTCATCGAGGAAAGCCACAGCTTCGCCGCCGATTTCGACGCCCGAGATATCGCAAGGACGCTCGCGCGCAGGCGCCAACCGTCCGCCCACGCTCGGTGAAAACAAATAGATCTCGCCATACGTGCGCAGCGCGACGACGCGACCATCGGGCCGCATCGCAGCGCCGGTGATCTGCCTGCCGGCTTCGGCGTTCGGCCGGATGTCGAGTGTCTGGATTATGGTTGCAACGACGGGTTGGGCGGCCGGCTTGCTGCTCCATTCCTTGCTGCCAACGCGATAAACCTTGATCGACCCAGCGCGGCCTTTACTGACCAGGTACGTCGCAGTGTCGCGCGGCGAAACGAAGATCGCTTCCACGTCATGGGAACCGTCGGGATAACTGACGCGGAGCGCCAGCGGGGCGGCCGTCGTGCGTAGGGTGTCACCCGGACTCTCCGGCGGGACGGGTTCCGGAACTGCGTACAACGTCACGTACGGTCTCACGCCGAGGTTGTCGCCGGTATCGGCGATGTAGATGCACGCGGCCGCGTGGAATGGAGCCGGGCAGACACCGAGCGCGATGTCTTCCCAATCGAACGCCTCGGCGCCCGAGACGAGCAGAAACCCGCGATCGGCTCCGTTTCGATCGGTCGCATAGAGATAGGGCCCATCTCCTGAATCGTTGTGCGTCCACAGGACACCGGGGTACTGGCGGCTCACCGCGACGCCGGAGCTTTCCACGAGACGAGGGGCTTGGAAGGTCGCCTGCAGAAGGAAAAGCGCGGACACGATCATGAGCCTGCAACAAAATCGGCTTGCTCGCCTCCAGGCAAGGGGTGATACTTCGCGCATGCGGGAGCCGAATGTGCGTTTGGACGGGCGGATTCTGTTTCTGACCGAGGATCCGGCTTTCGTACGTGACCAGCTCGCCGGCGCGGATCCCGCCTGGTCCCCGGCGCAGAAGCTTCGGGACGACATCTCGACCGACGAAATCACTCCCGCCTACATCTGCTACTACTACGATGAAACGCTCGGTGAATTCCCCTACCTGGGCCTCAAGTGCCGTGACGAATTCCCGATCACCCGTGGCTCGGTAAAAGGCGGCGGCTTCGTCGCATCCGTCAGCGGGAAGCGGCGCGGCAAGGGATCCTCGCGCGAGCAATCGCCCTACGCAGAGATGTGCGCGGGCATCAAGCTCGTCGTCGCCGAAAGCATCGAGCGGATTTACCGCGAGAACTGCCAGAATCTGGGCGTGCTGACCACCACCGACTTCTCAATCCTCGACAAAGTGCGCCACGGCGAAAGCATCCCCTTGTCGGCGTTCACCGCCGGCGAAGGGGAAATCACGCGCGGCATTATCGAGCACGGTGGGCTTTTCAATTACAACATGGCACGGCTGGAGGGGAAGGTCGTCCTGCATCCTCCCTCGCCGACACGGCGTCCGATGACGCTGGGCGAAAAGATTCTGGCGCGTCGCTGGGTCGTCGATCCCGCAGAGGGGAAGGTCGGTGTGCCGGCGGTAAAGCCCGGCGATGAGGGCTTTGTCCTCACCGACATCCGGTTCAGTCATGAATACGTGACGCCGATGGCCGCGATTTTTTTCGAGCAGCTCGTCGGCAAAGATGCCAAGATCAATGATCCGGGCTCGGTTCTGATGTTCCGCGATCATCTCACCTTCCTGCCCGAAGCCATGACACCCGAGCGCGTGAAGGAAGGCCTGCTCGATGTCGCGCTACAGCTCGAGAAGAAGCAGCGCGAGTTCGCGGCGGCGCAGGGAGTCAAGCTGTACGGAGAGCTGCGGCTGGGGAATCACGGCTCAGAGGCGATTTGTCACTCGAAGATCCTCGAAGCGCATGCGCTGCCGGGGCAGGTCATCATCGGGTCCGATTCGCACACGCCGCACGCGGGCGCCGTCGGGTGCATCGCCTTCGGCGTCGGAACGACCGCGATCTTCAATTCGTGGATCACGAAGGATGTACGCTTGCAGGTGCCCGAGACGGTGAAGATCGTCATCCGCGGGAAAAAGCCCGACAATGTGACCGCCAAGGACTTCATGCTGGAGGTCCTGCGCCATCCGTACGTGAAAACGGGCAAAGCGATCGGGAAGCTGGTCGAGTACGCCGGAGATGCCGTAGCGGCGCTGTCGGTCGACGAGCGGGCCACGATGACGAACATGACGGCCGAGGTCGGCGGCTTCACCGGTTATGTCGCGCCGGACGAGAAGACGGTCGAATACCTGATGGACTACCGCAGAATGTCGCGCGCGGAGGCCGGCCGGCTCTGCGCCGGTCTCGACAGCGATCCGGACGCCGAGTATTGCGAGGTGATCGAGATCGACGCGGGCGGTATTCGCCCGATGATCGCGCTGCCCGGTGATCCGGGGAACGGGCTGTACATCGACGACGTCGCGCAGCGCATCAAAGTGGACATCGCGTACGCGGGGTCCTGCACGGCGGGGAAGAAGGAAGACATGGACATGTATGCGCGCGTCCTCGCCGAAGCGGCAGCGCGCGGCGAACGCGTGGCTCCATGGGTGCGCTTCTTCATTCAGTGCGGCTCACAGGATGTAAAGCGATACTGCGAGGAGCGCGGCTACCTGGAAGTGTTTCAGCGGGTCGGGGCGACGTTCCTGGAGCCGTCCTGCGGGGCCTGCATCAACGCGGGGCCCGGGGTCTCGAAGACGCGCGAAGAAGTGACGATCAGCGCGATCAACCGAAATTTCCCGGGGCGCTCCGGACCCGGACAGCTCTACCTGGCGAATCCGTACACCGTCGCCGCTTCGGCACTGACCGGCTACATCACCGCGTGGGAACCGGGTATGATCCTGGAGAGCTCTTCGTCATAGGCTGCCGCGCAATTTGACCTTGATCGCGCGCGCATCGGCTCCGAAGTCCTTCGCCGAGCTCGCAGCCGCAGCGATCCCAAAGTCCCCACTCAGCCGCCCCCGGTAGACCGTGAAGGTGACTCCGCCACCGCCGAGCGTCTGGCCGGTGCCGTAGTGACTCTCGGTAGTACGCAGGTGCCCGACCGTCGCTTGTGACTTGGTGACATTTCCATTCAGCGCCTGATGGATCACGAACCCGGTGACTGTCAACGCTGTATAGAGCGTGAAGCGATTCCACAACGTGTCACTGACGGGAGCGCGGCCCGATCCGAGCACGAAGAAGACGCTATCGACGGTATTGGTCGTCGCATCGTACCCATTCCAGGCGAGAATCGCTGTCAGATTGCTCGTGATGTGCGCGCTGTCCTGGGTGGCGTCGATGTCGAACTCGATCCCCACGAGCCGGGTCGTGTCGCCACCGGCGGCAAGCTTCGAGGCGCGATCGATGAACGGAAACACCAGCGCCGCCATCTCGGCATAAAGCCCGTTCCCGCCGGCAAACGTCGAATCGAGTGTGGTGTCATTCAGAAACGCGGAATCGAGTGCCGCGCGGACCGCGTGCAGCTCGGGGCCGGCAACCGCATCCGGATCGACGCCTCCGGCATCCGAGCACGCGCACAGCACGCCCGTCGCGCCAAGAAGTAACCAGGATTTTTTCATGGGCCGGAAATATAGGGCCTACTGCGCTCCACCCGGAACCGTGCTGCTCGAGTTCCGATACGGACGGAGCGAGTCGCGCTGGTACACGGAGCGGGGATTCCACAGGACCCAGGTCTCGATCCCCAACTCTTCTGCGGCGCGGATCTGCTCGCGAATCTCGTACGGCGTGTAGCGCGGCTTGCGGCGACCCAGCGTAAACGCCTGGAGATAGGGACGAATCGTGGCGGCTCTGGCCAAGGGACGGGAGCGCTCTATCGCTTCGCTCAGCGCATTGCGAACGACTCGGTATGGCTCACCGTTGGGCCATGCCAGCCCATAGCTGCCGCGATAGTAATGACTGGGATACACCATCGGCAGAACGACATCAGCGACGGTGACGAAGTCTTCCCACACTTGTCCGATGCCGAGATCGCCGGTCGCCGATGACGTCAGACCGAAGATGTCGAACGTGATGGGCACGCCGAGCGGCTGCAGGCGATTCGCGAGGATCGCGATGCCCGCTTGCACGCCTTCGCGCTGGGTCTCGCCGGGTTTGCGGGCCGCGAATACGGCCTCGGCCATAGCTTCCTTCGGCTCGTCGGGGAAGCGCACATAGTCAAACTGAACTTCGTCGAACCCGAGATGGACGGCTTCTTCCGCCAGCTGTGCCGCGTAGATCCACACCGAGTCGTTGTACGCGTCGACCCAGGCGATGTTGATCCGATCGCGCCACAAACCGCTGCCGTCACGTCGCTGCACCGACCACTGCGATTTGCGCTCGGCCAGCAGCGGATCTTTGGCGACGACGATGCGCGCGATTGCGTAAATGTCGTGCGCGCGCAGTGTGTCGAGTCGCGAATGCAGGTCCTTGGTGCGCACGCATTTGGTCGCGCCGATGTCTTGCGCGACTCTGACGTCCGACGGATAGAGCAGGCAGCCGGTATCGTCTTTGACGTCGATGACAAACGCGTTGATTTCGGTCGAATCGGCGAGACTCACGAGCTGCGCGAGCTTACTGCCACTAAACGCCCACGCATTGACGTAGAGTGCCTTGACTGGCTCGGGCTGGACGCCGTCGAACAGGGGCTCGGGCAGGATGTAGCGCAGCGCAACACCCCGCAGCTGCATGCTGTCCGGCGAGGCCGGTAACTGCTGCGCGAAAAGGCCGCGACCTGGAATCGCGGCCCACAGCAAGATGGCGGCGAATTGCCAGGCCAACTTCATAGGGGCCACCAACATAGGAATCGGCCCCGCGCGCAGCAAGGCTTAATTCTTCAAGCTGTTGAATAGCAACGGGTAAGTGGCAATGCTCTGGCCGCGGTACTGGGGGCGCATTCCGAACAGGATTACCCGCCCTGTTCCTTGCTGCACCTCCACGATCGCACCCTTACCGGCAACGCGTTCGGGATGCAGGACCCAGCCCGAGAGCAGGACCTTGTCGGGATCGCTGGGCCAGCGGCCGACGACCCGGGCGACGGAAGAGTCCAAGGCTTCAAACGCCGGTCCCCCCTGGAACCAACCGATGGTTTCGCGCGGCAGCCCCCGCGCGACTGCCTGCGTCGTGTCGAGCTCGAGACGGAAAATCGAGCCAGGCGCGTAGAAGTCGTCGTCACCGACCGCTTCGAGCACATTGCGCACCGGGAGCAGCAACGCCTGGATCGCAAAGCGGCTTGCTTCGTTCAGCGCGATCAGCGTGCCGCCGTCCGTGACGAATTGTCGTAGAGCGTCGCTGCCCTCCGATCCGAGGCCACCGGAATACGGTGCAGGATACCGCGATGGGAGGCCGTCGAGCAGCTCGCGGGGTGACTGATCGGGCAAGATGATGACGTCGAAGCGCTCTTTCAACTTTCCAGCTCGTACTACGGAATCGACGAGCGAGGTGTACGGCACCTTCCAGGTGTCGAACACCCAGCGCGTCCATCCTTCGTCGATAGCCGCGTCGTACGACTTGTAGAGTCCAATCCGCGGGGCCGCACTATCTGGCGCGCTGAGCGCGGGGGGCACAGGACTTACGGACCGCGGTGTGGTGGGAGACGACAGCGGTACTCGCAATGAATCGGTCGCCGCGATCGCGGTCACACCCATCAGCAGCGGCAGCGTATGTGCGGTGACGTCGTAGGGTCGCTCCGGCGGCCCGCCGGGGTATTGCCTCCGGTCGGGATAATGCTGCACCTCGAGCAGCGTCTTCGCGAAGGACGCGTACGGCTGGCGCATCACGATCACCGAGCTACCCGCGGGAATACGCTGGCCCTGCAGCGTGAAGCTCTGCAACGTCCGCCGAATTTCGACATTGCCCCGGCGCAAAATTCCGAGGAGCGCGCTCAGTGCGACGGAGTCCTGGCGGGCTGGAATGACGTACGCGTACGGCCATTCACGCCAGCCGCGCGCCGCGCGCCACTCGATGGTGAGGAAGCTCGAGAGCCAGCGCTCACGCTGCTTCGCCGCATGCGACAGCAGGGCATAGGCCGCTTCGGTTTGATACGACACGATGTCGCGGATCGTCCAGCGGCCGCCGCGCCACGGATTGGTGAAATTCCACGACCGCTCGCGGGGGTTGTAGCCGCGCGAGCGCGCCTCGAGCCGATCGAAGGGGATATCCACCGGTGACGCGAGATCCGCGCTCGCCGCCTCGGACAGAATGCGGACCGCGCCGTGGTAGTGCTGATAGGCGCGGGCCGGCGTCCATGCGTCGTAGGTCGAGTTGATCGAGATTCCGGACTTGCCTTGTGCCGCGAGGTCCCACGCCATGTCGCTGCCTAGGGCGTTGACGCCGTCGATCAAAAGCGGATCGATGTTCGGCTCGATCGGGTCCAGATAGGGAGGCAGGAACAGGCGTGCGCCTTGCGATCCCATCTGGTGAATGTCGTGGACGATCTGCGGATGCCACTCGTTATACAGCGAATCCACCGTGAGCTGCGTTTCGACCTGAGTGAACGCGTACCAGTCACGATTGTTGTCGTGACCGGTGTAGTGGTGATACAGCTCGGGGGGCGACGTGCCTTCCGCTGCCGTCCCCAGCGTGCGGTTGTACCACTTGGCGACGATCGTCACGCCGTCAGGGTTCTGCGACGGTACGAGCCACAGGATCACGTTATCGAGGATCGCGCGCGTCTCGGCGCTCGTGTCGGTGGCGAGGCGGTAGGCCAGCAGGACGGGGGTGAGATGTCCACCCACTTCGGTCGAGTGAATGCTCGACGTAACGAGCACGATCGTCTTGCCGTTTTGCACGGCCTCCCGCGCGGCGCGGCTCGTCCGGAAGCCGCGCGGATCCGCCAGCGAGGCATTGTTCAGCCGGTAGTAATCGAGGCGACGTAGGTTCTGCGGACTCGAAATCGCGAGCGCGATGAAGGGCGCGCCCAGCGTGGTCTTCCCGAGCTCGCGGTAATCGACGCGATCGCTCGCTTTCGCCAGCGCCTCGAAATAGCGGACCAGAACCGGCCACTCGACAAGCTTGCGATCGTCGCCGGGATCGAAGCCCAGAATCGATCGGGGCGTCGGAATAACGGGTGGTGGGGCGTGGTGAGAGGCACCGGCGGGAGCCGGCGCGGGACGGCGCCCGGAGCGCTGGGCAAGCGCAGGTTCCGCCAGCAGGACGACCGCCAGCGTGAAGACAAACAGACTGCGCATGGAAAACTCTCGGTTGATTCTGGGGTTCCGGAAATTATCGACCCCGGTCGCGGGACGCGACCGGGGTCGTTTCAGTCCGACCGTCAGACCCGTCCTTCCGTCCGACGGCTAATTCAATTTGTGCAGCTCGACACGGCGATTCTGCGCCCGTCCCTCAGCCGTCACATTCGGCGCGATGAATCCCGACGCGCCATAGCCGCGCGCCTGCATCCGCATCGGGCTCACGCCACGGCGGGCGAGGTAATAGCGCACCGCACCGGCCCGGGCCATCGACAGCCGCAGGTTTGCCGGCTTGGTGCCGGTCGAATCCGTATAGCCGGCGATCTCGATCCGAATCTCGGGATTCGCAATGAGTGACGCCGCCACCTGGTCGAGCACCGCGTAGGACGACGTCGTCAGCACTGACCGTGCAGTCTCGAAATTGACGCCCATGAGGATCAGTCTGGGACGAGCCGCCGCCGTGCCTACGACCGCGCCCGCAACCGCGGGTGCCGCGGTCTCGAAGAGCACCAGACAGCCCTGCTCGTCGACCCGGGAGCCCTTCGCCGTGTTGGGGCAGCGGTCATTCGGATCGATCACGCCATCTCCATCGGTGTCGTTCGCGACCGGACAGCCGTTGGCATCGACCTTCGTGCCTGGCGGTGTGTTGGGACACTTGTCGAATCCATCGCCCACGCCATCGTGGTCGGTGTCAGCCGGGCACCCGAACGCATCGACTGGGGTGTTCGGCGGTGTATCGGGACAACGATCGATGCCGTCGGCGACCCGGTCGCCATCGGAATCGACCGGACAACCGTTCGCATCCACGGTCGCACCGGCCGGCGTATCGGGACACTTGTCCAGCCCGTCCCACACGGTGTCGTGATCGGTATCGATCGGACATCCCGTCGGGTCGACGGTCGCGCCCACGGGTGTATTGGGGCATTTGTCGAGGCCGTCGTTGACGCCATCGCTGTCAGAATCAGGCGGGCAGCCTTTGACATCCACGGCCACACCGCCCGGCGTATCCGGGCATTGATCGATGCCGTCGAACACCTTGTCACCGTCGGAATCGTGCGGGCAGCCGCGCGCGTCGACCGTCGCTCCGGTGGGCGTGTTCGGACACACGTCGACGCCGTTGATCACGCCGTCTGTGTCGTCATCCGCCGGGCAGCCGCGTTTGTCCACCTTTGCGCCTGCCGGAGTGCCGGGACATGCGTCGTTCTTGTCCGACACGCCGTCGCGGTCTTCATCTGCCG
>Ga0136846_1240215_pt1 | contig 10607 bp, 11 predicted proteins | sample HopSoiMetagenom2_FD_96841 | JGI IMG/M metagenome (GOLD analysis project Ga0136846, IMG submission 96841) | Grasslands soil microbial communities from Hopland, California, USA - 2 Assembly 2016 (version 4) | ecosystem: Environmental > Terrestrial > Soil > Grasslands | place: USA: Hopland... | reverse complement strand
GGATCCGGCTCGTGGCCGAGGCGATCGGGCCGATCAGCGCCTCCGGGCTCGGTCCGGCCAGCATCAACCCGCCGTGGTGTTCGGCGACCCAGTAGCGGGTGTAGCCCAGTTCGTCCGCGAACCGCGCCAGATCTACGGAATTTCGGAGGGCGTCGGCACCCGTAGAACCGTCCGCAATCGGTGACTGGTCGAGAACACTCAAACGCATGAAAACCGCCCCTGATTGCACATTTGAAGACGCGTGCCTCGAATCGGGACACCGCGATCTTCGAGATCGCCGATTACTCGACGTTTTTGGCGGGAACGCCGTTTGCGAGCACTACCGTATTGTGAAGATCATCGCGCCGCCCCCCACGATCTGCCAGAAGTGTGGCAGCCATCGGACGCGCGTCGTCGGTCAATCGCCCGCGCCGAAACTCGTGTACGTGCGCTGCGAAGCGTGCGGGCACGTCTTCGTTCCTCCCCCGCAACAATCGTAGCCCGCCGCGAACGGCCGGCGCTAGAATCACGTCGATGGCGCATCTGAAATGATCAGATGACCAGATGACCAGATGACGAGATGACGAAATTCACCGCCTTGGCCTTCGTGCTCGCGCTGCTGACGGCGACATCCGTCCCGGCGCAGTGGCTGAAGCATCCGACAACAGGCGTCCCCAGGACGGCCGCCGGCGCGCCGAACCTCAACGCGCCGCCGCCCCGCACGTCCGACGGCAAGCCGGACCTGTCCGGTATCTGGATTCCGGAAGACAACAGGCCGTGCCCGTCAGAAGGCTGCGCCGACATGAAGGTGGGGCAGCAGTTCGTGGACATGGGCTGGGGACTCAAGGGCGGGCTGCCGTACCAGCCGTGGGCGGCGGCGCTCACCCGACAGCGGACTGCGGAGCTTCGCGTGAACGATCCGAACTCGCAGTGCCTGCCGATCGGCATCGTGCGGATGCACACGACCCCGCTGTATCGGAAGATTGTGCAGACGCCGGGCCTGCTGATCATCCTGAGCGAGCGCCAGGTGTGGTACCGCCAGGTGTTCACCGACGGCCGCCCGCTGCCGCCGGATCCGCAGCCGACGTGGAATGGCTACTCCGTGGGCACATGGGACGGGGACACACTCGTCGTCCGATCGATTGGGTTTCGCGATGGTCTGTGGCTCGACTCCAACGGCAGCCCGCTGACCGACGCCGCGACGATCACCGAACGCTTCCGCCGCACGAACTACGGGGCGCTCGACATCACCATCACCGTCGACGATCCCAAGGCCTACACCGCGCCGTGGACGACGACCATCCGGCACCTTATCGCGCTCGACACGGAACTGATCGACTACGTCTGCCAGGAGAACGAGAAGGACGTGCGTCATCTCGTGGGAAAGTAGGATGCAAGGCCGTCGGCCTATCGGCGTGCTGTCGGCCTGCGCGATGTCGGCCGCGTGTAGTCCGGCGACCGCGTCACGGATGCACGATGCGAACGGTGAAGTCCACCGGAGCGGTGAGGGCGCCCAGATCGTAGATTCTCGCGCAATAAGTTCCGGCCGCAAGTGAGTTGACCAGCTGCGCCGTCAGGCCGGGGGCCGTGGTGACGGAGTTCGTCACGCTGCAGTCGGTTTCGAGCGGCGTACCCACGCCAAGTCCCATCACCGTGTTCGACGCCGGACCCGGCGCAACGGGAACGAGGCTCGCGAGCGTGATGCTCACCTGTCCCGTCGCCGCGAGCGTGAACGAATAGAACGCCGACCCCTGGACCTGCAGCGTGCCTGAAAACGTTTCCGTCGTCGGCAACGCCGGCGTCGTGGGTGTTGAGGGATTGTTATTGCCGCAGGCGATGGTCAGCAGTCCGAGGACGAGGAAGAAGCCGAGCGCGGCCGTCGCGGTTTTCATCGCGGTCATGGATGCGTGACCGTAACGGTGACGGTGACGCCGGGCTGCCCGACGGTGCCGATGTCGTAGGTCCCTGCGCAATACACGCCGGGATCGACCGAGACCGAGAGTTGCGGCGTGGTTCCCGGCGCCGTGTTCACGGTCTGGGTGAATCTGCAGTCGGCGCCCGTCGATCCTCGAATGCCGACGCCGAGGCCAAGCGTGACGGTCGGCTGGGCGTCGGCCAGAAGGACCGTGACGGTTCCCGCCTGGTTGGCCAGAAACGTTCGAGCGGCCGTACCCTTCGGCGCCATGATGCCGTGCAGTGTTTCCGTCTGCGTCTGCGCGGTTGTCGTCGACGGCGCTGTCGTGGCGGTGGTGTTGTCGTTGCCGCAACCGGTGCTGAGCGCCGCCAGTGCCAGCAGCGCGAGGGTCGGCCAGATCGATCGGAGGTGAGCACGCGAGCATTGAACGACACGCATTGATCGGTACAGGGCTCCTATTGTGAAACTTCTGTGACACTCGGGCCCCGCCGGTCGCGGCGCTCGTCTTGCTTTGTACAATGACACAAATGACGCCAATCCGGATCGTGGTGTTCGCCGCGGCGGTGATAGCGGCCGGCTGCAGTCACGACACCACGACGCCCTCGTCCACATCGGCAGCGACAACGACGGCGACCACCACCTCGACGACGCCGACGACGTCCGAACCGTTTGCCGCGACGATCGCCGTGGGCGGAGCAGCGTTCTACTCATTCAACATCGCCGTCAACGGGACAGTCAACGTCACGTTGAACGCCGTGAGCGGCGCGGGCGTCCCCGCGACCGTGCAACTCGGCCTGGGCATCGGCACGCCGGCGGGCGTGGATTGCTCGGTGACCAGCTCGGTCACCGCCGGCGCCGGCACGGCGCCGCAACTGACGGGCACCTTCGGCCCGGGCTCGTTCTGTGTCCGGGTTTACGACGTAGGCAACCTTCCCGCTCCGGCGGCGTTCAGCCTCACAATCGCGCACTCCTGATTGGACGTCCGGCGCTCACGTATGGGCGACGGTCACCGTGTAGGCAATCGGGCCGGCCGCGTTTCCCACGTCCACGACTTCCACGCAATAGGATCCCGCGTTGAGCGTGCCGGTCAGTTGGGCGGTCGCACTGGCTGTCGTGGTGATGCCCCCGGGCAGCAGCGCGCACGTGCCGGTCCCGCTCGGCGTGCCGATTGCCAGGCCCATCGTGATGGTTGGCGGCGGTCCCGCCGAGAGCAGGGTTACGTTCACGGTCCCGCCGGTCGTGATCGTGAACGGGTTGAAGTCCATGCCGCCGGGCTGCACGGTTCCCGAGAACGTATCAGTTACGAGCGTCCCTGTCGGTGCGAGCACAGAGGTCGCATTGCTGCTGCCACCGCAAGCGGCGGCCATGACGGCTGCCGCCGCGACCATCACGACTCCGAATGCGGTCGAACGAGTCATATCAAATCTCTCCCAGCTTGTAGCCGACCCCGCGAACGGTCAGCACGTATTTCGGCATCTCGCCGTCTTGCCTCACGTTGCTCTCGCTGGGCTCGATGCGCCGCCTCAGCCGGCTGACGAGCGTGTCCACGCTTCGTACCGTGACAAAGCGATCAGCCCCCCAGATCCGCGCGAGCAGCCCGTCCCGGCTGAAAACGACGCCCGGATGACCCGTGAGGAGATAAAGGAGGTGAAATTCCTGCTCCGTCAGCTGCACGCATCGTTCGCCGACGCGGACGAGGCGCCTGGCGGGATCGAGTCGGACGTCGCCGTACGCCAGCGCCGGCGCGGTCGTCGCACGGACGGCGAGGCTGCGCGTCGCGCGCGATCGTTGGATGGCCGCGCGCGCGCGCGCCGTCAACTCGCGCTGCCCGAACGGCTTCATCAGGAAATCGTCAGCGCCCTGTTCGATTTCCGTCAGGGCGGCCGCCAGCCGGTTGTCCGGGGCGATGATGACGACGGGGACGTGCCTGTTCAGCGTGTGCTGCCGAAGCGTTCGACTGATCTGGAGGCCAGCGACATGGGGAGCGGCCAGGTCGACTAGTACCAGATCGAATGCCTTGGCCGCCGCTTGGCGCAGGGCCGCCATGCCGTCGGCGACGGCTTCACATGCGTGGCGGTCGCGCCCGAGGCCGATCGTCATGGACTCGCGAAGCGCGGCTTCGTGTTCGACCAGCAGGATGCGCGTATCGGATGACGTGTGCGAATCGATCACGAGGCTCCGTCGGTTGAAGAGTACCGACGCGGTGCAAGCCCAGGGCCAGCGAATCCTCCGTGCGGCGCACGCCTTCGACCTGCCGAGGTGACATCCGCACGCCGCCGCGTCCACGGCGCGGGACACTTAAGAAATCAGAATGTAAGAAAGTCGGAAAGGAGAACGAGCCACGAGCAACGCCCTACGGAGTGGGGCAGTTCCTGGTCTCGGCGGCCATTGGTCCGAGGCTGGAGATGAAGCCGGGCCCGAACGTGCTGCCGCGGCCCGACGTCGAACGGATGAAGGTGCTCGACGCATCGAGGGGCAGGGTGGCGACGTTCCGGCAGAACGACGTCCACTTGCCGTCCTGCAAGTACTGCTCGACGTTCGAGAGGTAGAACGCACCCACTGCCAGGCCGTGCGCCTTGAGATATACGGCGATACGCCGGATCGCCTTCGGGCCGGCGAAATCGCCGACGACAGGGACGATCAGGTTGCCGGCTTCGAGATCCCGGACGATCGTGAAGTTCGACTCCGACGCCAGGTAGCTGCGGTAGACGCCCGCATCGTCTGTGGCCGACATGAGCTCCGCGTAGCTCGGCGAGTAGCGAATTGCGGCGCCGCGCTCGAAAAAGACCCGGTAGATGTGGCCGATGCCTTCGACGTCGAGCGACGGCAGCGGCAGCGCGTGAACTTTCAGCAACCGGTCGGTAATGGACGCCAGATTCCGTTCGTACAGCGCTTCGTCATTTGGTGTGGCGCTGAAGGCGGCAAACAGATCGGCGACCGGCGTCTCGCCCGTCAATCCTCGCGGGCGCGGCCGCGAGAATAGCATCGACACGAAGTCCGCACGATCTCGTGTCAGCTCGAAGATGGCTTTGTACAACAGCTGCAGCTGGAGATTGCCGCGGCGGATGTCGAAGATGACGGCGATGGCCGGGCGCGTGGCCGCGATGTACGTGAAGTTCTGTTCGGGACCGACGCCGAGATACGCCATGCCGGGGCGCGTGCGCGCGAGGAGATCGGGGATCACGCGTTCGAACCCCAGCTCGTTGGATGTCAGGTTGTCGGAGCGGAAAAATCCGTTGGGTTCCGACGCGTCGACGCTCAGCTGCCAGAGTTCACGGTCGGTAAGACGGACGACGGGATTTGCGGCTCCGGAGGCGGGCAGCCTCGCCTGTGACCCCGTGGTGACGCTGGGTCCGATCGCCAGCGCGACGCCCACCGCGATCGTCAGGAGCCGTGCTCTGTGCCTCATAAGCTTCTCGCCCATCATATCAAGCAGGTATGATTCATTCCTTACGGAGGCGTGACGTGCGTATCGCGGTGCCCCGGGAGAGCGCTTCCGGCGAACGACGGGTAGCCCTCGTGCCCGAATCCTGCAAGAAGCTGCTGCAGGCCGGCTACGAGATCTCGATGGAAACCGGAGCCGGCGACGCCGCCGGATTCGGCAGCGACGATTACACACGACTGGGCGTCAGCCTCGTGTCCGATCCGGCTGCGCTCCTCGCCTCCGCCGACGTGATTCTGAAGGTTGGCGCCCCAGGCGCAGCGTCGGCGGGCGATGCCCGCGACGAGGTGGCGTGGATGAAACCCGGCGCGATCTACGTCGGGTCGCTGATGCCGCTCCGCCATCTGGCGGTGGTGCGTGCGCTTGCGGCCCGCCACGTGACGGCCTTTGCGACCGACGCCATCCCACGGACCACGCGCGCCCAGTCGATGGACACGCTGTCGTCGATGGCCAACCTGGGCGGCTATAAGGGCGTCCTGCTCGCGGCCGTCGAGCTGAACCGCTACTTCCCCATGCTGACGACCGCCGCCGGCATGGTGTTCCCCGCGAAAGTCTTCGTGATCGGCGCCGGCGTCGCCGGCCTGCAGGCGATCGCGACCGCCAAGCGCCTGGGGGCCAACGTCGTGGCGACCGATGTGAGGCCGGAGGTGAAGGAGCAGATCGAAAGCGTGGGCGCGAAGTACGTCGGTATCGAGCTCGCCGAAAGCGCCGCGGCCGGGGGCGGCTATGCCAAGGAGCTGTCCGAAGCCGATCGCAAGCGGCAGGCGGAACTGCTGGCCGCCGAGTGTGCGCAGTCCGATGTCGTCATCACGACAGCCTTGATCGGCGGCGTCTTTGCGCCGCGCCTGATTTCGGCCGAGACCGTGAAGACGATGAAGCCGGGATCGGTCATCGTGGATTTGGGGGCCGACGGCGGCGGCAACTGCGAGCTGTCCCGGCCGGGACAGACCGTGCACGCCGGCGGGGTGACGATTCTCGCGCCGCTCAACCTGCCGGCCACGGTGCCGTACCACGCGAGCCTCCTGTTCTCGCGCAACCTGACCGCGTTCGTTCAGGCCTTCACGAAAGACAAGGCATTCGCCCTGGATTTCAACGACGACATCCAGCAGGGCGCCGTCATCACCCACGACGGCGAGATCAAACACGCGCGGACGCGCGAGGCTCTCGAGAAAGCGGCGCTGGAGACGCCAACACCGTGACCGGAGACTTCTGGGCAACGCTCTACGTATTCGTGCTGGCCTCGTTCATCGGGCTGGGCGTCATCAGGCGGGTGTCGCGGCTGCTGCACACGCCGTTGATGTCGCTCACCAACGCGATTTCGGCGATCGCAATCGTGGGCGCCATTCTGGTCACGGGCGGCGATCATCCGCTGCGCATCCGCATCCTCGGCGCCATCGCGCTGTTTGCGTCGATGACGAATATCGTGAGCGGCTTCCTCATCACCGATCGCATGCTGAAGATGTTCAAGGCCCCGCCGAAGACCGACGCCAAGTCCGGCGGGGGGCATCCGTGATCGGGCCGGTAGGCCAACTCACTTACATCGTCGCCTCGGCGCTGTTCATCCTGGCCCTGCACTGGATGAACACGCCCGAGACCGCGCGCAAGGGCGTCTACGCGGGCGTGGCGGCGACGACGCTCGCGGTTCTGGTGACGTGGGCGGAGCCGACGGTCGTCCACCACCTGTGGATCGTCGTCGGACTCGCCGCCGGCGTGGCCGTCGGCATCCCCTTGTCGCGTGTGCCGCTGACCGCCGTGCCGCAGCGGACCGCGCTGTCGCACGCCTTCGGCGGCATCGCGGCCGGCCTTGTCGGGACCGCCGAGTACTACCTGCGCCTGTCGGAAGGGCCCGAGTGGCTGACGCCGTTCCGCATGGTCGCGCTGATCGTCGAGATCATCCTCGGCTATCTCACCTTTACCGGCAGCCTGATGGCCGCCGGCAAACTCCAGGAGGTGCGATGGATGCCGCAGCGGGCCGTGACGTACCCGGGACAGAACCTGGTCAACCTGCTGCTGTTCGCCGCCGCGATCGCCCTGGCGGCGGCGATTGCGATGCATCCGGCGGCCTCATGGGCGCCGCTGCTGTTTCCCGTGATTATCGTGATCGCGCTCCTGTTCGGCGTGCTGCTCATCATCCCGATTGGCGGGGCCGACATGCCGACCGTCATCGCCATCCTGAACGCCTACGCGGGGCTGTCGGCGGTCGCCATGGGTTTCGTCCTCGACAGCAAGCTGCTGGTGACGGCGGGTGCCCTTGATGGATCGTCCGGCCTGATTCTCGCCATCATCATGTGCAAGGCGATGAATCGCTCGTTTACCAACGTCCTGTTCGGCGCGTTCGGGCAGGTCCAGGTGGCGAAGGCCGGCGGCGAACAGAAGCAATACAAGTCCGAGACCGTGGAGGGCGCGGCGCAGGTGCTCGAGCAGGCCAGCCTCGTCGTGATCATTCCAGGGTACGGAATGGCGGTGGCGCAGGCGCAGCACAAGGTCCGCGAGTTATACGATCAGCTGAAGAAGCGCGGCATCACCGTGAAATTCGCCATCCACCCGGTGGCCGGGCGCATGCCGGGCCATATGAACGTGCTGCTCGCCGAGGCGAACATCCCGTACACGGATCTCGTGGAGATGGACGACATCAACCACGACATGCCGCAGGCCGACGTCGCGCTCGTCGTCGGCGCTAACGACGTCGTCAACCCCGCGGCGCGAACCGACAAGGGCAGTCCGATCTACGGGATGCCAATCATCGAAGCCGACAAGGCGCGGACGATCTTCGCCATCAAACGGAGCAAGAATCCGGGGTTCGCGGGCATCGACAACGAGCTCTATTTCTCGGATCGCACCTGGATGCTCTTCGGAGACGCCAAGGCGGTGATCGGGGACCTGGTCAAGGAACTGGCCGGCGGTTCAGGGATGCACTGATGAAAGTTCAAAGTACAAAGGGCAAAGTTCGAAGTAGTCTCGAAGTACTTCCGTACTTCCTTTTCTACTTTGTACTTTGTACTTCAACCTTTCTGAGCGCTCCCCTGGCGCTGCACGACGCGTTCAGCGCGCAGGCCGCGTTCGGATACACAGCCAGGGTGGCGGCCCTGGGCGAGCGATGGCCCGGGTCGCCCGGCCACCAGAAAACGCAGGATCTCATCCGCCAGACGCTGCAGAAAAACGGCGCGCAGATCGAGACCGACGAGTTCACCGCGACCACGCCCCGCGGGCCGATCGCCGTGCACAACATCATCGGCAAGTTCAATGCCGGCGCGGATCCGAAGCAGCCGATCTTCATCCTCGCGGGCCATTACGACACGCTGTTCAAGCCGGGCTTCATTGGTGCCAACGACGGCGCTTCGAGCGCGGGCATCCTGCTGGCCTTTGCCGACGCGCTGAGCCGCCAGAAGACCAGGATGCAGATCTGGCTCGTCTGGACGGATCTGGAGGAGGCCCTGGAGTCCTTCGTCGGTGACGATGGACTCTATGGGAGCCGGCATCTCGCACAGAAGCTGGCGGCCAACGGCACAGCGCCGCGGATCAAGGGTTTTTTCCTGCTCGACATGATCGGGGACAAGGACCTCGGCGTCGCGCGGGAGACGACGTCAAAGGCGTGGCTGCAGGACTACATCGCGCAGGCGGCGAAGCAACTGGGCTACAGCCAGTACTTCTTCCAGTACGAGGCCAGCATCATCGACGACCACGCGCCGTTTCTGCGTGCCGGTGTGCCGGCGGTGGATGTCGTCGACGCGAAATTCGGCCGGATGGGACCGCAGTTCGACGCGATGGGGGAGTTCCATCACGCCAACTCCGACACGATGGACAAGGTCTCGCAGCGAAGCCTCGAGATCGTCGGGCGGACGATCCTCAGGGCGGTGGAGCTACTCGACGCGCCTTAGAAACGTAGAACGTAGAACGTAGAAGTCCGCTCTCGGGGCAGCTTAGCGCAGAGGCAGGCCCGAGGCGAGGAAGGGCGCGCGAGCCTCGAGTCCCGACGCCCGAGCCACCAGCCACCAGCCACGAGTTACGAACGCCGACTCCATTTAAGAGGGTGTAAGCTCTCCGCATGCGCAAGACTTCACTCGGCCGGCGGCAGTTTCTGAAGCGTGCCACGGTCACGGGGGCGGCCGCCATTGTCAGCGGTTCCGGCGCGGCGACGGCCGCGGGATCGCCGCAGGCCGCTCCGCCTTCGCCGGCCCGCAGCGCTCCTGCTACAGCGCCGACGCTGCCTCGTGAAGGCGACCCGCCTCCCGACGATGTGCTGACAACGGAGAGGCCGGGCGGCGATTTCATGATCGACGTGATGAAGGCACTCGGTTTCGAGTACGTCGCCGCCAATCCCGGGTCGAGCTTTCGCGGCCTGCACGAATCCCTGATCAATTACGGCGGCAACCGCGCGCCGGAATTCATCACGTGTTGCCACGAGGAATCAGCGGTCGCGATGGCGCATGGGTACTTCAAGGTCGAAGGTAAGCCGATGGCCGTCCTGGCGCACGGCACGGTCGGACTGCAGCACGCGGCGATGGCCATCTACAACGCGTACTGCGACCGCGTGCCGGTTTACGTGATTGCCGGCAACTCGATCGACGCCACGCAGCGGCGTCCCGGTGTCGAGTGGGATCACAGCGTGCAGGACGCGGCGTCGCTCGTGCGCGACTTCGTCAAGTGGGACGATCTGCCCGCGTCGCTCCAGCATTTCGCCGAATCGGCCGTGCGCGCGTACAAGATCGCGATGACACCGCCGATGATGCCGGTGCTGCTCATCGCCGACGGCGCGCTGCAGGAAGATCCGGTGTCGTCGGAGGCGCCGCCGCGCATTCCAAGACTCACGCTCGCCACGCCGCCTCAGGGGGACGCCGGTGCGGTGGCCGAGACGGCCCGGCTGCTGGTGGCGGCCGACAATCCGTTGATCGTGGCCGACCGCGCCGCACGAACGCCGGCCGGGATGGCGCACCTGATCGAGCTGGCCGAGCTGCTGCAGGCGCCCGTCGTCGACCAGGGCGGCCGCATGAATTTCCCATCGCGGCATCCCCTCAACCACAGTGAACGCGCGCGCGAGCTCGTGAGCGGAGCGGACGTCATCCTCGGCCTCGAGCTCACGGATTTCTGGGGAACCGTCGACGCGTATCGCGACCAGCTGCGCCGGACGTCACGGCCGATCACGAAGCCTGGTGCGAAGCTCGTCAGCATCACTGCCGGTGATCTGTTCGTCAAGGCGAACTATCAGGATGCGCAGCGGTATCCTGAAGTCGATCTCGCCATGGCGGCCGACGCGGAGGCGACGCTGCCGGT
>Ga0136846_1222539_pt1 | contig 10607 bp, 11 predicted proteins | sample HopSoiMetagenom2_FD_96841 | JGI IMG/M metagenome (GOLD analysis project Ga0136846, IMG submission 96841) | Grasslands soil microbial communities from Hopland, California, USA - 2 Assembly 2016 (version 4) | ecosystem: Environmental > Terrestrial > Soil > Grasslands | place: USA: Hopland... | reverse complement strand
CCGCCCTGGTAGGGGGCATCGTCGAGTCCCACGCCAAGGGACACTAGCGTGTGCCACCGCCTTATGGCGTTACCGAAATGACATGTCGGGGCGTCGGGACCGTGGGAAATCGGATTGTCCACATGCTGTGCACAGGTTTTCCACAGAGTTATCCACAGGATGCCCGATCCTGTGGGTTTCCTAACGCAAACAGTAAGCGGCGGGTGATCAGCGGCCAGAGAAGCGGGGCGCACGCTTGTCCCGCTGCGCCGCCAGCCCCTCCCGCAGGTCCTCGGTGGCCATGGTGATCGGCTGGGCCAGCGCCTCCCAGCGCAGCGCGGCCTCGAACGACTCGTGGCCGGCCCCGACCAGCGCCTCCTTGGTGAGCTTCACGGCGATCGGCGCGGTCCCGGCGATCTCGGCGGCGATCCGCTGGACGGCCTGTGGGAAATCGGCGTCCGGGAACACCCGGTTGTACACACCCAGCGCCACCGCTTCCGCTCCGCTGACCGCACGGCCGGTGTAAAGCAGTTCGCGGGCGTTGGCGATACCGGCCACCTCCGGCAGCAGCCAGGTCGCGGCCATCCCGGGATGCATGCCGAGCCTGGTGAACGGCACGGCGAACTTCGCGGACCCGGCGGCGTAGCGCAGGTCGCAGGCCAGCGCCAGACAGGCGCCGGCGCCGACCGCGGCCCCGTTGACCGCGGCGACGGTCGGGATCGACAGCTCCCTGACGCTCAGCCAGGTCCGGTAGAACGGCAGCATCTTGTCGCGCAGCCGGTCCACCGGCGCGCCCGGCTCGGCGCCGATCCACCCCAGGTCGCCGCCGGAGCAGAAGGCGGAGCCGGCGCCGGTCACCACTAGGCAGCGCGCTTCGGAGTCGGCGGCGACGTCCCGCATGAGCCGGCCCCAGGACTCGGTCATCGGTGCGGTCATCGCGTTGCGCCGGTCCGGGTCGTCCAATGTCACGGTCACCACACCATCCGACGTGCGGTTCACAGCCAGAAGGGGATATTCGCGCGACTCAGGCATGGCGTCAGCGTAGCGGTGCGGTTTGGGCGCCGCGCTGCCGTATGGTGTTCGGCGTTCGGGGTGAAAGGTACCTATGACATCAGATGCGGAACGGAGTGACAAAGATGGCGGAGTCGTACACCGGGGATGCCTACTGTGTTAAGTGCAAGGAGAAGAAGAACTTCACCGGCGAGGTGAAGGTCAGCGACTCCGGTCGGCGCATGGCGCAGGGTGTCTGCCCGACTTGCGGCACCAAGCTCAACCGGATCCTGGGCAAGGCCTGATCGACACGGATCGACGCGGATCGACGCGGCGGCCGGGCGCACCGGCCGCCGTACGGGTGAATTAGCCGGCGGCGGGAGGTCGGGGCATGCGTCCGGTGCTGAAGGCGGGCTTGCGGCGGCTGTGGCGGCCGGGCGGCGCGCTCCAGGTGGGAGTGACGCCGGGACGCTCGCTGTTGGTGAACGGGCTCGGCCCGGCGGCGACGCGGTTCGTGGCCGCGGTCGACGGCACCCGCGACATCCCCGGGCTGCTGGCCCACGCTGAGGAACTCGGCCTTTCCGGTTCGCAGGCCACGACTTTGCTGGACATGCTGGCCCGGGCCGGCTTCCTGGACGACGCCGGCTACGACCAGGGGCCCGCCCTGCGCGCCCTGGACGTCGCCGAGGCCGACCGGCTGGCCCCGGACATGGCGGCGCTGGCGCTGGGCTATCTGGTTCCCGGCGGTGCGGTGCGCGCGATGACCCGACGGCGGATGGCCGTGGTGGCGGTGTACGGCTGCGGCCGGGTCGGCGCGTCGGTCGCGCACCTGCTGGCGGCGGCCGGCGTCGGCTGCGTGGTGCCGATCGACGCCGGGCGTGCGCGGGCCGCGGATGCGGCGCCGGCCGGCTTCCAGAATCCCCGGGCGCTGAGTCACCGGGAAGCGCGGGACGTGCCGGGGCCGCGACGGGGTCGCGGGTTCACGAGCGCCGGCCCGGCCTCGGCTGCCGACCCCTCGTCCGCGGCGGACACCGGGGAAACCCTGACAGAAGAAACACCTCAGGGCACGGAGCCCCGGCGCCAAGATCTAGTCCGGGCCCTGATCCGCACCTCGGCCCCGTCGACTCGCACCAGCCTGCCCACCAATCGCCAGCATCCCGACCTCGCGGTACTGGCGCCGGTCGCCGACGCCTACCCCGCGCTGGCCGCGTCGCTGCAAACCGCCGGGGTCCCGCATCTGTCGGCCGAAGTGCATGAGACCACCGGTGTGCTGGGACCGTTCGTGCAGCCGGGCCGCACCTCCTGCCTGCGCTGCCGCGACCTGTTCCGCACCGCGCGCGACCCGGGCTGGCCGCGGGCGATGGTGCCGTTCGGAGGCGTCGACGCGGTGCCGGCCGGAGCGGACCGCGCGTGCGACGTCATGCTCGCCACGCAGCTGGCGGTGCTGGCGGTGATGCACGTGCTGGCCTATGTGGAAGGCGACCGGCCGCCCACGGTGAACGCCGCGCTGGAAGTGGTCCCGCCGTTCGGGGCGCAGACCAAGCACGAGCGCCCGCCGCACCCGGACTGCGGCTGCGGAGCCGACGGGGCCGATGCCTGTTCCGCAGCACTCGTGCATAGTTGACAGCGAATTCACCCCACGGCGGCACCCCGGTCTCTGTCCCTGTCCCCCGGGTGTGGTTAATCTCCGTCGTGTTCGTGGTCTGACGGAAGTTCCCGATAGTTCCAACGGAGGGGAAGAACCGATGCGCAGAACGCGCACCCATGCGGCCGCGCTCGCGCTGGCCGTGGTCGCGGCCGCGGCCGGCACGTCGGCGGCGATGACCGCCACCGCGCAGGCCGACGGCGGATCCCGCGGTTCGAGCGCCGGCTGCAAGCTCGGCGCCCGGAACGCGGCCGTACAGCATGTGATCTACCTGCAGTTCGACAATGTGCACTTCACCCGGGACAACCCCAACGTCCCGAGCGACCTGGAGCAGATGCCGCACCTGCTGAACTTCCTGGAGTCGCAGGGCACACTGGACGACAACCACCACACACCGCTGATCGCGCACACCGGCACCGACATCCTGACGTCGCTGACCGGCCTCTACGGCGACAAGAACGGCATGCCGATCGCGAACTCCTACCGGTACTACAACCAGGCCGGGGTATCGCAGGGCGCCGGCACGTTCGCATACTGGACCGACGGCGTATACGACTTCAACAACCCGACGCCCAGCGACACCGCGCCGACCATGGTCGGCCCGGACGGCAAGACCGCCCCGGCGCCGTGGGCCGCCTACACCCGGGCCGGCTGCGACTTCGGCGCGGTCGCCACGGCGAACACCGTGCTGGAGAACACCGGGCCGGACGTTCCGAAGGTGTTCGGCGCCGGGTCGGCCGAGGCAGCCGAGGCGGCCGACAAGACCAACGGCAACCTGGCCCAGACCGACTTCGTCGGCATCGGCGTGCACTGTGCGCAGAACTCGAAGATCTGCGCGGCGGCCGGCGCCAACGCCCGGCCGGACCTGCTGCCGGACGAGAAGGGCGGCTACACCGGCTTCAACGGGCTGTTCGGCGCCAAGTACACGAACCCCGTGATCAGCCCGAGCGGCCCGGTCACGGACGTCTCCGGCGGCACCCCGATCACCGACTCCCTGGGCCGTCCCGGCTTCCCCGGCTTCGACGGCATGTCGGCGGCCAACTCGCTGGGCTACGTCGCGCAGATGCAGGAGGCCGGGATCCCGGTCACCTACGGCTACATCTCCGACGCGCATGACAACCACGCGCCCGGCGGCCACGCCTACGGGCCCGGCGAGGCCGGTTACGTGGCGGCGCTGAAGTCCTACGACACCGCCTTCGACCAGTTCTTCCAGCGGCTGGGCAAGGACGGCATCAACGCCTCGAACACGATGTTCGTGGTCACCGCCGACGAGAACGACCACTTCGTGGGCGGCAAGCCGAGCCCGGCGGACTGCGACGGCATCACCACGCCGTGCACGTACACGCAGCTCGGCGAGCTCAACGCGAACGTCAAGGGCCTGCTGGCGACGCAGACCGGCGACACCACGGCGTTCGGCGTCCACGCCGACTCCGCGCCGAACTTCTGGGTGAACGGCGCACCGGCGGCCGACGCGCCACAGGTGCGCAGCTTCGAGCACAACCTGGCGTCGCTGACGGCGGCCAATCCGCTCACCGGGCAGACGGAGAAGTTCGCGGACTACTTCGCGGACGCCACCGAGATGAAGTTGCTGCACATGGTCACGGCCGACCCGCTGCGCACGCCGACCCTGACCGAGTTCGCCAACCCGGACTACTACGTGTTCTCCGGTGCCGCGAACTGCAACTCGCCGTGCATCACCGAGCCGAACGGTTTCGCGTGGAACCACGGCGACTTCGCACCCGACATCAACACCACGTGGGCCGGCTTCGTGGGCCCCGGCTTCAAGAAGCTGGGCGTCACCAGCGCCGTCTGGTCGGACCACACCGACCTGCGGCCGACGATGCTCACGGCGCTGGGACTGCGCGACACGTACGTGCACGACGGTGTGCCCCTGGTCCAGTTCATCAAGGACAGCGTCCTGCCGCCGGGCCTGCACGGGGCGAAGATCGCCGAGCTGGAGGCGGTGTACAAGCAGCTCGACGCGAGCGTCGGACAGTTCGGCGTCGCCACGCTGAAGGCCGCGACCGCCGCGATCGAGTCGAGCACGCCGAACGACGCGCAGTTCACCGCGACCGAGGCGACACTGACCGCGCTGGGTACGGCGCGCGACGCGCTGGCCGGACAGATCGCGAGGGTGATCGACAAGGCCGCTTACGGCCAGTACGGCCAGTACAGCCAATACACGGCCGACGACGCCTCGCCGGATGATCTGGGGTGGCAGCGGCAAGCCGGCTCGCTGCTGGACCAGGCGCAGGCGATGGCCGGGTAGCCGCGGGATCGCCGAGCCCCGCTCCGAGTGGAGCGGGGCTCTTGCTTTGGCTAAAGCATCCCGCCGACGACGAGCACGCCGATCACCAGCAAGGTCGCGGCGGTCAGGGCGTTGGCGCGCTGCTCGATCCACGGCGCGGTCAGCCGAGCGGCACCCAAGGCCGTGGCGGTGGTGAGGCCTGCTATGGCGATGATGGTCGCGGCGGCGAAGGCGGCCAGGACGCCGAGGGCCGGGGCGACGCCGAGGGCGCCCGCCGCCAGGAAGAGCGGGAGGATCGTCAGGTCCGGGCTGGCGACGGCACCGAAGGGGACCAGGAAGGCCAGCAGGGTGCGGCGGCCGTGCGGATGGGGGGACGCCGTGGCGAGCGGGCGTTCGAGGACTGCGACCGCGTGAGTGTGGCCGTGGTCGGTCGTCGGGTGCGCAGGGCCGTGGTGGCTGCGTTCGGCGTGCCTGTGATCGTGGTGACGGTGGTCATGATCGTGGTGGTCATGATCGTGGTGTTCGTGCGCGTGCGCGTGTCCCCGCCCGAGAGCCTCCATCACCAGCAGCGCCACCCCCGTCGCGATCAGCACCCCGCCCACCGCCAGGTCGGCGTGTCGGGCCACCGTCTCACGGAAGCGCAGGCCGACCGCGATCAGCGCCGCGCCGAGCAGGACCGACACCACCACGTGCGTGACCGCCGCGGCCAGCGCCAGTCGCAGCACCTTGCGAGTGGGGTAGCGGCGGGTCCGGGCCAGGACGGCCAGGGGCATCCAGTGGTCGGGCAGGACCGCGTGGCCGATGCCGATGCCGGCCGCGGCCAGGAGCATGGGGAGCGTGGTCACGGGTCCACCATAGCTGATCACCTTCACCAATGCGAAGGTGAGAAGGTATTGCGAACGCCTCTCACCTGCGAGGCTTTCGCATCACGGGCGTTCAGCGCGGCAGGGCGGTGTACGCGTCCCAGGCGCCGAGCGTCACCTGGCCGAAGCCGAGGCCGTACGCCGTCACCCCGCGTCCGTACGCGCCCAGCCAGCATTCGCGCAGCTCGGCGGCGAGGACCCAGCCGTACTCGGACTCGCGGTAGCGGAACCGGGTGGGCTTGCCGTCGACCGGGAGTTGCACCGCGCGCCAGGGGGCGTCGTCCAGGGCCTCGGCGACCTCGTAGGCGAGTTCGGTCTGCTGGTGCAGCCAGTCGCCGCGCAGGGCCTTGTCGACGGTCCACGGCCAGTCGTCGGACAGCAGTCCGAGGCCGGCGACGGCGGCCAGGGTGGACAGCGTGGTCGGTTCCAGGACGGTGTTCTGGCCTCGCCCGGGCCGGCGGGACAGCCGGGCCATGGTGACCACGCCGCAGAACCGGCGCGGGGAGACGTCGTCGGGGCGGCGGGCCGGATGGTCGCCGTGGCCCAGGGTGCCGTACTCGGCGACGCCGTCCGGGCCGAGCATGATCGAGCCCAGCCAGCGGGCGCCGCCCCAGGCCTCGTCCAGGCCGTACCAGGGCACGGCGGCGCGCTGGCCGTCCCAGGCGTCGGGTACGGCCGCGGCCAGGGCGGCGGCGGCGATCGAGGCGACGGTGGGGCCGGGTACAGAGCCCGAGAACATATGGGCCGAAGGCCGGGTGTCGAAAGGTACAGAGCCCGGCTGGGAAGCCGGGCCCGAGGAGTTCGAGAAGTCTTCAGTGGAGGGGGAGATGGCGCTCATGGAACCTCACGTGGCATCCGCGTCGAACGGCGGTCGCTCCCCCGCGGCCAGGCGCGGGGCGGGAGCGCGGTACAGGGCATCGTCCGGGGTGGCGTCGTCGGCGCCGAGGGGCCGGCGGGCGCCCTCGGCCGCCCCGCGTATCTCGCCGTTGATCGTGTCGGTGATGTCCCTGAACTCGCGGAACGCGGGGTCCTCGGCGCCGTCGGGGCCCAGGACGTGCTTGCGCACGAAGTTCTTGGGGTGCAGGTCGGTCAGCTCCAGGTCCTGGAACTCCGGGCCCAGCTCCTTCTTCAGGTCCTCCTGCGCGTTGCGCGTGAACTCGCGGAACTGCCGCAGCGTGCGCGCCAGGCCCTGGACCGCGCCGGGCAGCTTATCCGGTCCGAAGAGCATGACGGACAGGGCCAGCAGCGCGATCAGCTCCAGCGGGCTGATGTCGAGAAACGGCACGGTGGAAGGCTCCTGCTCTGGCTGGCGCGGCCGGCGGTCGTCCGGCGCTACGCGCTTAGCGTAACTCCCGTCCGCCGGGTAGAGGACCCAGGTGGCTGTGGATGTTCGCTCGGTCGCCCTTACGCGTCAAGCCTCGGCAATGCCGAGCCTTGACGTCAAGAGCCCTCCACCAGCCGGCCCGGTTGGGCCGGTCGGGCCGGGTTCAGCGGCCCGGGTCGATTGAGACAACCTGCGCCGGGGCCGGGGCCGGCGGGTGCGCGGTGCCGCCGGCGCCGCCGCTGAAGTCGCCGACCAGCCACACGCCGGTGCCGATGGCGGCCAGCGACACCGCGCCGATCGCCGCGGCCCGCAGCCGCTGGGGGCGCACCGGGGCGCGTCCGACCGTGGGGCGGCCGGACGCCGGGGCCGCCGGCGGGCGGATCGGCACGGTCTGGAAGGCGAACGGGGCCGGGCCGACCGGGCCGGCGGCGGAGCCGGAACCCGGCACGCCGCCGCCTCCCACACCGGAACCCGCGCCCGCGCCACGGTTCGCGTCCAGGCTCAGCAGCCCGAGCATCAGCTCCACCGGGACCTGCGGCTCGGTCAGTCCGCCGAGCCGGGCCTTCGTCCGGCGCTCGGCGTCGGCCTCGCTGCGGCACTCGGCGCACTGCGCCAGGTGCCCCAGCATGCGGTCCCGGGAGGCGTGGTCCAACTCGCCGTCGATCAGGGCGGTCAGACGGTCTCCGAGGTGCCTGGTCACCGGCGGCCCTCCTTCCCGCCGGCGGGGGTCGTCGCCTCCCCGCCCGGCGCCCGGTGTTCCAGGGCCGCCCGCAGCTGCGAGCGGCCGCGGTGGATCCGCGAGCGCACTGTTCCGAGCTTCACGTCCAGCGTGGCCGCGATCTCCTCGTACGACAGGCCTTCGATGTCGCACAGCACCACCGCGGCGCGGAACTCCGGCGCCAGGGCGGCCAGCGCGGCCTCGATGTCGGCGTCCATGTGCGAGTCGTTGAAGATGCGCTCCGGCGACGGCTCGCGTCCGGGCAGCCGGTCGTCGGCGTCCTCGCCGAGGGAGTCGAAGCGGATGCGCGCACGGCGGCGCACCATGTCCAGGAACAGGTTGGTGGTGATGCGGTGCAGCCAGCCCTCGAAGGTGCCGGGCTGGTAGCTCGACAGCGAGCGGAAGACGCGGATGAAGACCTCCTGGGTGAGGTCCTCGGCGTCGTGCTGGTTGCCGGTGAGGCGGTAGGCGAGGCGGTAGACGCGCTGCGAGTGGGTCCGGACGATCTCGTCCCAGCTCGGCGGCTCCCAGCCCACGGCCTCGGCGTCCAGCCGCTGCACGGGCGCGGACGCGGCTTGAGGCGCGGCCTCGGCAGCGGCCCGGCCGGGCGTCGCCGTATCCGGAAGCGGCTCGGCGGCCCCGTGCCGGCCCTTCCGGTCGTTCTCCAAGGCGGCCTTGCGGGCCGCACGCCGACGACGTAGTTCCCCGAGATCGATCCGCGGTCCTATGGTGTTGACCGGGACGGCTCCAGGATTGCGGGCGCTGTTGGCGTCAGCCACGACGACCCCACCTCCTATTTCCAGTACCGCATTCATCACCATAGACGCCTGCCTCGCTGGTAAAGGCTGAAAGGAACCTGAGATCGCACTAAGATCTCCCGGCTCCCGAAGCCGTATGCCGCTGTCTAAGGCGGAACGGCCGGTCACGGCTTCGAAGTTCCCAGCCTGTTTCGTAGAGGCGGTGTCCGCTTACAGCGATCAGAGCGGTACGAGGGTGCCGTCCGCGTACCCCGCCGCGCCTCGCACACACGGACAGGCGATGTCTGTCCGGCGGTCCGGCGTGGTATGCGCGGGGACAGGTGGCTACGCTCTTGATGCCCAGTAGCAACCAACCGACCTGATCCCGGCCGCGCCGAGCGCCGGGATCCGCGAACCTCGGAGGCCGTCATCCCCAGTCACCGGCACGCCAGCCTGGCGTATGCGGAGGGGTACGTGCCCGAGGACGACGTGCTGGTCTCCGCCCGCCGCGAGGCCCGCCGGCTGGGCATCTTCCCGGTCGAGCCCGGCACCGGCGCCGCGCTGCGGCTGCTGGCCGCAACGCTCGCCGCGCGCGCCGTCGTCGACGTCGGCACCGGGGCCGGCGTGTCGGGGATCTACCTGCTGCGAGGCATGCGCCCGGACGGGGTGCTGACCACGGTCGACGAGGACACCCAGGGCTCCCAGGCGGCCCGCCGGGCGTTCGCCGACGCGGGCTTCGCGGCCAGCCGGACCCGGGTGATCGGCGGCGCCGTCGGCTCGGTGCTGCCCCGGCTCGCCGACGGCGGCTACGACATGGTGTTCTGCGGCGGCCCGGGCTCGGATCACCTGGCCGGCTACGAAGAGGCGCTGCGGCTGCTGCGGCCCGGCGGGCTGGTGGCCTTCGACGGGGCGCTGGGCCAGGACCGGGTGGTCGACCCGTCGATCCGGGACGCGCGCACGTCGGCGCTGCGGTATCTGCACCGCCAGGTCGCCGAGGATCCGCGGCTGCTGCCGGCGCTGCTGCCCACCGGTGATGGGCTTTTGTGCGCGGTGAAGCGCCCCTGAGCGTGGCGACCCGGGGGCTCTTCTAAGCGAATCGCAATGAATCGCTGTGATTCAGAGTTAATCGCACCAGGAAGTGAGAAGGAACACGCCGACGGCGACGCCGGACCCCGGCCGTTCGGGGGTCAGACGTCACTGGTGGTAAGGGTGAGGCGGCAGACCGCCGGGCGCGGGTGCTAACCGACCACGCCCTTGATCGCCTCGCCGAGCGCCGCTGCCTCTTCCGCCGACAGCTCCACCACGAGCCGGCCGCCGCCCTCCAGCGGAACCCGCATCACGATGCCCCGTCCCTCTTTGGTCACCTCAAGCGGGCCGTCACCCGTCCGCGGCTTCATCGCCGCCATGCTCGTTCCCCTTCCTAGGAGCCAGCTCTCAATCAACCCATTATCCCGCACGCAGCCCCGATGGGTTTCGGTGTCGCTTCAGGAGACGGGACTGAGTAGCTTCGTCAGCGTCTGCAAAACAGTTCTACCGGACGTGACCGACACAGGTACATGCCTGAATGCCGATAAGGCAGAGAGTGGGAGCCCCTATGTCCGCCAGCGTTGCCTACGACGTCACCGAGGGTGTCGGTACCATCACCCTGAATCGCCCGGACGCCATGAACTCGCTCGACAGTGCGACCAAGGCGGCGTTGCGGGACGCGGCGGTCGCGGCGGCCGGCGACGACTCCGTTCGCGTGATCGTGGTGCGCGGGACGGGCCGGGCATTCTGTGTCGGACAAGACCTGAAGGAGCACGCGGCGGCGCTGGAAGCCGGCCGAGGGCTGTCGAACACGGTGCGAGAGCACTACAACCCGCTGCTGCGGGCCCTGACTTCGGCGCCCAAGCCGGTGATCGCCGCGGTGAACGGCGTGGCGGCCGGCGCCGGGGCGGCTCTGGCCTTCGCCGCCGACCTGCGGATCGCCTCGGACAAAGCGGCGTTCAACCTGGCCTTCGCCAACATCGGCCTGACCGCCGACTCCGGCGCTTCCTGGACGCTCCCGCGCCTGGTCGGCCCGGCCAAGGCGGTGGAGCTGCTGATGCTGCCGGAGACCATCGG
>Ga0136846_1219867_pt1 | contig 10607 bp, 6 predicted proteins | sample HopSoiMetagenom2_FD_96841 | JGI IMG/M metagenome (GOLD analysis project Ga0136846, IMG submission 96841) | Grasslands soil microbial communities from Hopland, California, USA - 2 Assembly 2016 (version 4) | ecosystem: Environmental > Terrestrial > Soil > Grasslands | place: USA: Hopland... | reverse complement strand
TCGTGGTGATCGGGATGATGATCGTCGAGTTCTTCGCGAGGAAGGGGATGTTGCCGGTGATGGGGCTGCCACGTCCGGATCGGCTGACCTTCTTCTTTGCCGGCGTGGGCGTGGGCGTCGCCTTGGCATTCGCTTTCTCCTGGGCGAGCAGGCGGCGGCGCTTGTCCTGTTCGCGTTCGTAAAATTCGAAGACGCCGACCACCGTGAAGGGGCGGTTGTTGAGAAGGATGGTTTCGCCGACGGGATTGAAATTGGGATATTCCGGCCAGAGCCGATCGGCGATGACCTTGCCGATGACGCACACGCGCTTGGCTTCCTCCAGGTCCAGATCGCACAGGTTGCGGCCGACCGCGACGTTGTGCTTGTTGATTTCGACGTAAGCAGGCCAGCAGCCATCCACTGCGCCACGGATGGTGATGGGGCCGCGATGAATTGCGGCGCTTGGCAGGGTCGAAACAGGGGTCACGCTCGAGATGAGCGGTGCGGAGCGCTCGATGGATTCGGCATCCTTCACCGTGCGTCCGGGCGAGGTATCGGCAAAGAGCTGCTGTTCCTCCGGCACTTCTTGCGTGATGACGCTCACCTGCTCGATGCCGCCGACCTGCATCATGTATTCGCGCATGCCCTTGGCAATGCCGGCGGTGAGCGAGAACATCGACAGCAGCGAGGCCACGCCGAGGATGACGCCCAGCATGGTCAGGATGCTGCGAAATTTATTGGCCCAGATTTCCTTGATGCCGACGAGCAGACCGAGCCAGAGATTCATGCGGGCTGTGTAGCGAGGGTGGTGATGGGTACCTGGCCGCTGAGGACCGGATCCATGGAGGCAGCATCGACGATCTTGCCGTCCCGGATTTCGATGCGGCGGGGTGTCTGCGCCGCGATCTTGGCGTCGTGGGTGACGAGGACGATGGTACAGCCACCGGTACTGAGCTCGCGGAAGAGCTGCAGGATGTTCGCGCCGGTCTTTGAGTCGAGGTTGCCGGTCGGTTCGTCGGCGAAAATGATGCGCGGATTGTTGACCAGGGCGCGGGCGATGGCGACGCGCTGCATCTGGCCACCGCTGAGCTGCAGCGGTGTATTTTTCACCCGGTTCTGGAGTTCGACGCGCTCGATGGCGACCAGCGCGCGTTCACGGCGTTCGCGCGCGGAGACGCCGGCGTAAATCATCGGCAGCTCCACATTTTGCAGCACGGTGAGCTTGGGCAGAAGATTGAAGCTCTGGAAGACGAACCCGATCTTCTGGTTGCGCATCTCGCTGAGCTTGTTGCCGCTGGCCCGGCTGACGTCGACACCATCGATGAGCATCGTCCCGGAGGTCGGCGTATCGAGGCAGCCGAGCAGGTGCATGAGCGTGGATTTGCCACTGCCGCTGGGGCCAATGATGGCAGCGTATTCGCCCTGGTCGATGGTGAGATTGATCCCATCGAGCGCGAGGATTTCCTGCTCGCCAATTTTGTAGCGTTTGACGACGTCGACGAGTTCGATCAGCGGCATGGGCAGGGGGTGCCGGAGAAACCGGGTTTCGCAAATGGTCCGCGAATCACGAGCGCTTCTGGCCAGCCTTCTCGGGTTCGATGAGCATGATTTCCTCACCCTCGCTCACACCCTGCAGAATCTGGGCGTGCTCGATATTGCTGACACCGATCTTCACTTCGCGCTTTTCCGTGGTGTCACCTTTGCGGACGTAGACGACCTTCTTGTTTCCCTCTCCCTTGAACACCGCGGAAATGGGCACGCTCAGAGCGTCGTCCGCGTGCGAGATGGGCACCGTCATATTTACCGTCATGCCGGGACGCAGGCGCGTACTCGGCTTATCGATCAGAGCCTGGACGTCGAAGCCCTTCACGTTGTTCGTGATGGTGGCCACCGGGGCGATGAAGGAAATGGTCGCTTCCATCTCGAGATCCTTGAGCGACTCGGCGCGCAGCTTCACTGGCTGGCTGAGCTCGAGGCGGGCCACATCCACCTGGTTGATATGGGTCTGCACGAGCAGCTTCCGCAGGTCGGCAATGGTCATGAGCGTCGTGCCGCTGTTCACACTCGCCGCGGCGATGATGACCTGGCCTTCCACGACTGGGACAGTGAGCACGGTGCCATCGCGGGGCGCGACGACTCGGGCGAAGTGCAATTGATCCTCCACTTGCTGTAGCTTTTTCTGGGCCTTGCTGAGGCCGTTCGAGGAGATTTCGAATTCCGAGGTCATGTTATCGAAGACCTCACGGCTCACGAGCTTCTGCTCGAAAAGGTCGCGGGACCGCTCGTAGTTCTTTTTCGCCTTTTCCATGGCCAGCTTGGCGCCTTCGATTTCAGTAAGTGCGCCGTCCTTGTCGGTCAGCAGCACGCTGTCATCGATCTCGGCGAGCAAGTCGCCTTTCTTTACCGTCTGGCCGGGGAGCACGTGCAGCTTCTTCACCTTGCCACCGACTTCCGCTTTCACGTCGAGCTGGATCGCAGGCATGACGTCGCCGCTAATCTCGACGCTGAAATCGATGTCCCGCTTTTCCGCGCGAGCCATGAACTTGTCCGATACGTCCTGGTCGCTCTTGTGGCTGAAAATCTTGTCTTTGCCGTAGTAAACGCCGCCACCGATCACGGCGAATGCAGCGAGAGTCAGGAGAAGTTTTTGCATGAAAAAGGAGGGGAGGGGCGGGATTCGCGGGGCGGCACCATATACAGGGAAGCCGCATACGCAATCTTACGCCTTCACGTAGAAAAAGCCGAATTGCTGCCGTTTCTTAGCCTTAATGATGATGGAAATTATGGCCTGCAAGTGACGGGCAGGCCTGGCTCGGCTGCACCTTCTGACTCTGGCTACGACACCGAGATGATGGCCCGTGTTGAGTGAGTCTTGCCGGGGGCGAGGGTGATGGCGTTGGCGCCGGCGTTGGCCGTCTCGACGCAGAGCATGCCGGGCCATTCGCCGTCGCCGAAGTCGGCCATGGCAGCGGCCTTGGTAATCCAGGGGTTCCAGACCACGGTGGTTTGCGAGCCGCTCTTCTCGATCGTGATCTTGCGATGCTGGCCGGGGTCATCGATCACGCAGGTCTTGCGTGTGTTTTCGAAGACGCGATCGGTTTCGCTAGTGATGCGGATGGGCTCGGCGCCTTGCGTCTTGCGCTGGAGGTTGTCCGTCTTGTCCAGGTATTCGGCGTTTTCGAGGCCGGTAGTGGCGGTATTGCGCACGTCGGCCACAGAGAAGTAGGTGTGCAGCGCGTCCTCAAAGGTGATCGGTTGAGCGGAGGTGTTCTCCACCTCGAAGGTGAGGGTGAGGGTATGGCCGACGGCGATGCGGTAGCTGAGCTTGAAGTCGAAGGGCCAGAGCGCGCGGGTGTGGTCGTCGGAGATCAGTTCAAAGGCGGCGGTGACTACTCCATCGCCATCTTCCGAAAGGGACTCGATCTGCCATTCGGAAGTGCGGGCGAAGCCATGAGCCGGCGATTCCGGATGCTGGGCACGCTGGCCGAACCACGGGAAAATGACGGGCACGCCGCCGCGAATGGGCTTGCCGGCGGCGAAGAGGCTCCGCTGACTCATGAAAAGGACAGGCGCTTTGCCAGCGGGCTGGAAGTGGGTTACATGAGCGCCGTGCAGGTAGATGTGGGCTTCGGCTAGCGCGGAACGGATAGCCAGCCGGGGCAGGTCGCCTTCTCCGGGTTCAAAGGCGGCGATTCCGGGGATCTCGAGACGGCGCAAAGCAGAGGCAGATTTCATCGCTCGCCACTGTAGAGGGTTCGGGGCGCAGTCGTCGAACGAAAGAGGGAGCATGGCTCCGATATGCTCCCTTTTGCATCCGATTGGCGCGCCGGTGCGATGCTGCTTGAAGGACCGAAAAAACCCTTATATTTTGCTTATCGCTGTCGGCTTCAGTTCCCTCGCTTCCCACCCCTTTGGTCCGGGTCGCTCCCCGGGCCTTGTTACCGCGACGGACGATACGCCGCTGCCTGTGAGTTCCATTTCCAACATTTCGACCTTTCCCCTTCGCCGCTTCGGGAGCGATGCGTTCGCCTATGGGCTGGTAGCGGCATTTATCTTCGTGCTGACGGGAGGTCTTTGGTTCCTGTGGCAGACGGATGTCGAATGGGCTCATGTGGAAGACCGCATGAATGCCTGGACGCAGGCCGCCGAGACTTCCAGCGAACTGGGGCCGATCCTGGCCAATATTTATACTGTGGGTTTGGTGCCGTCGGGAACCACGGAAGAACCGGCACAGGATCGAGTGACTGAGATTCGCAAAACCTACGAGAGCAAATTTGCCATCGTGGCAGAACGGGTGCGCAGCCTGTCGATCGCGGCGGACCGCGAGTCAGTCCTGAAGGAGTTGGACAATATTCAGACAGGAGCGCAGGCGATGCTCGGCCTCGCGGATACCCTGCGCGGGCCGGGCCGAACGAGGCTGAATGATCCAGCGGAAAGCGGACGTCTCACTGAGGTGCTGCGGCTCATGGAGGAGCGCTACGGAGCGGCGGCAAAGGCGTTGCAACGCTTGCAAAAGCACGAGCACAATTTCGCGGTCGAGCTGAGCCGGGAGCGCATTCACCTGTCGGAGAAATATCACAACATTGCCTACGGCACCGGAGCGTTGCTGATGTTGCTTTTCGGGTTGAGCGTAGGCTGCCTGTGGCTGCGCAACCGGCAGGCCCGCGGCGACGCGGCCAGCCTGCACGCGATCCAGGCGGATCGAAAAGAAGCGGAGCAGGAGTATCAGTCTCTCTTCGACAATGCGGGCGAGGGCATTTTCCAGACGACACCGGAGGGCCGCATCGTGAAGGCCAATCGCTCCTTCGCCCGGATGTACGGTTACGAATCGCCGCAGCAATTGATGGAGAAAGTGACCGACGCCGCGCAGCTCTTTGTCGATTCGAGCCAGCGGCAGGCCTTGCTCGATACGCTGAAAGTGGAGGACGCCGTTTCGAATTTCGAATTCGAAGTCATGCGCGCGGACGGCCGGCTCATTTGGGTGCGGGAAAACGTGCGAGCCATTCGCAATGAACGCGGAGAGTTGCGCTACCTCGAAGGCACGGTCGAGGATGTGTCCGACGTGTGGTGGGGCGAACAGCGGCGGCGCTTGCAGTATTCGCTGGCCCGCGTGCTCGGCGACTCGGCCACGGTCGACGAAGCACGTCCGGAGGTCATCAGCACCATTTGCAAGGCGATGGGCTGGGACGCGGGCATTTTCTTCCAGGTGACGGGATCGGAATTGCACGCGCTCGAGATGTGGCATTTGCCGGATCTCGAAATGGATGAACTGCAGATGGCGCTGCCGCATCTGGTTTTCAAAAAGGGACAGCGCCTCGTCGGAGAGGCCTGGGCGGAAGCAGAGCCAAAATGGATCGCCGAGTTATCCGCAGAATTGCATTACGCCAATGCGGACCTGCTGCAGGCATGCGGAATGGCGGCTGTCTTTGCAACGCCGATTGCACTCGATGGCGAAGTGCAGTACGTGCTGGAGTTGTTTAGCTCGAAGATCGCGCTGCCCGATCCTGAGCTCTTGCAAGTGCTGGGCTCGATCTCCAGCCAGCTCGGCCATCTCATGGAGCGAAAGCGCTCGGAAGAAGCGCTGCGCAGGAGCGAGATGCGCAAGGCGGCGATTCTGCGCTCGGCGCTCGATTGCATCATCACTTTCGATCTCGATGGGCAGATCACGGAATTCAACCCCGCTGCGGAGCGCGCCTTTGGCTACACGGCGGCGGAAGCGATGGGACGCGAACTGGCGGAATTGATCATCCCGGAATCGCTGCGCGAGAGCCATCGCCGCGGCCTGGCGCTCTACAGTGCGACGACGGTGGGAACGATGGCGGGCCGGCGCATCGAGCTGATCGCCATGCGGGCAGATGGCAAAGAGTTTCCCGTCGAAATGTCGATCAGTCGCATTGTCATCGACGGCAAACCGATGTTCACCGGTTACATGCGCGACATCTCCGAGCGGCAGGAAGCCGAGCGCATCACCTCGGAGCTCGCGGCCGTGGTGGCCAATTCGAACGACGCCATCGTGGCCTGCACGCTCGAGGGCAGGATTGTGAGCTGGAACGTGGGCGCCGAGCGCATCTACGGCTACGCATCGGAGGAGGCGATTGGCAAGCAACTGGACATCCTCATTCCTCCCGATCGCCTGGACGAATTTCCGCAGGCGCTCACCATGGTGAAGCGCGGCGAAAGCGTGGCAAATTACGAGACGATCCGCCTGCGCAAGGATGCCAAGCGCATCAGCGTTTCACTTACGGATTCGCCGATTCGCAGCGAGAGCGGGCGCATCACCGGCCTCTCTTCCATCGCGCGTGACATCACCGAGCGCAAGCGCCTGGAAGAGGAGCTGCTGCAATCGCAGAAGATGGACGCCGTGGGCCGCCTCGCGGGCGGTATCGCGCACGATTTCAATAACATCCTCACCGCGATTCTCGGCTACAGCGACCTGATCATCGGGCAAATCGATGAACGCCAGTGGATGTACAAGCATCTCACGGAAATCCGCAAGGCAGCGGACTTCGCGGCTTCGCTCACCCACCAGCTTCTTGCGTTCAGCCGGCGGCAGCCGCTCTTCCTCCGCGTCTTCAGCATCAACGACACGGTGAAGAACATGCAGAAGATGCTGCAGCGGGTGATCGGCGAGCACATCCAGATTCACACCCATCTCAAGGCGGAGATTGGCCGCTTGAAGGCCGACCCGAGCCAGCTCGAGCAGGTGCTGCTAAACCTCTGCGTGAATGCGCGTGACGCCATGCCCAAGGGCGGCTCGATCACGATTGAGACCTCGGACGTGACTTACTTCCTCGACGATTTCTATTCAGTCAACGAAATGCCCGCCGGCGAGTATGTAAAGCTCGTCGTTTGCGATACCGGCACGGGCATGACGCCCGAGGTGAAGAAGCACATCTTCGAGCCGTTCTTTACCACGAAGGAAAAGGGGCAGGGGACGGGCCTCGGCCTGGCGACCTGCTACGGAATCGTGAAGCAGAGCGGCGGTTATATCACCGTGGACAGCCATGTGGACGTGGGGACGACATTTTCCATCTATCTGCCGCGGGTGGATGAGAGCGGCGAAAAGTCGAACATCCGCAAGGAAGTGGGGCAATTGCCCGGCGGCCACGAGACGGTGCTGTATGTGGAGGACGAGATCACCGTGCGCAGCCTCACCGCGCATGTGTTGCGGCGGCTCGGCTATACCGTGCTGGAGGCGGCCAGTGGCAAGCAGGCTCGCGATGCGATCGAGAACTACAATGGTCGCGAGGTCCACCTGCTCTTTTCCGATGTCGTGCTGCCGGATGCCGGCGGCAAGGAACTCGCCGACTGGATTCGCGAGACCCGCAGTGGCCGCACCAAGATCCTGTTTACCTCCGGCTATGTGGACGAGAGCATTCTCAAGCGTCACGGTCTGGAAGGGGGTACCGCCTTTTTGCAAAAGCCCTTCACGCCCGCGGATCTCGCGAAGAAAGTCCGCGAGGTGCTGGATAACCCAGAAACTTAAAAAGGGATGGAGGACCCGCACATTTCGCCCATGAAAACGTACCTCGGCGGGATACCTCTCCAACCAGCATGAGCGCGCCCGAATCCCATCCGCCTCCGTTGCCGGGCCGGCTCGTGGAGATCCTGCTCGTGGATGATGACCTCGGCGATGTGCAATTGACCGCCGAAGCTTTCGAAGACGGCCGATTGGCGAATCATCTGCATGTGGCGAAGGATGGCGAGCAAGCAATGTCTTTCCTGCGCCGCGAAGGGCCGTATGCCACGGCGCCGCGTCCGGATCTCATTCTGCTCGACCTGAATATGCCGCGCATGGGCGGGCGCGAGGTGTTGGCCGAGGTGAAGTCCGACCCCGAGCTGGCTTCCATTCCAGTCGCCATCGTGACTGGCAACGAGGACGAAGGCGAAATTTTAAAGGCATACAATCTCGGCGTGGATTGCTATATCACCAAGCCAATCGATGTAACCAAGCTGATGATCGCCGTGTGCTCCATTCCTCATTTTCAGGTCGCCGTGGTGACGACAGCACCGGCCGCGGAGTAGTGTCATGGATAGCCCAATCAACGTTCTACTGATCGAAGATAACGACGAGCATGTGGCATTTCTGCGGCAACTGCTGGCCACGGCGGAGGGTGCTCACTTTGAGCTGCATCGGGCCGGGGACGTGCAGCGCGGCATCGAGCGGCTGAGGGATGGCGGGATCCAATTGATCCTGCTGGATCTCACGCTGCCGGACAGCGATGGCCTGGAGACCTTCATTCGCGTGATGGAGGCGGCGCCCGATATTCCGCTGATCGTCCTGAGTGGCCTGAGCGATGTGGCGCTGGCCATCGAGACGGTGCAACTCGGGGCGCAAGACTATCTCGTAAAAGGCCACGTGGACAATCACCTCCTGGTGCGGTCCATGCAGTACGCCATCGAGCGCAAGCGCACGCAGATGCAGCTCAAGCGGGCCAATGACAGCCTGGAAGCCCGGGTGCGCGAGCGGACGGAAATGCTCGTGCAGACGAACGTGAAATTGCAGCAGGAAGTGGCCGAGCGGAAACGTGCGGAGGAAGCGCTGCTCGACAGCAATCGCCAGCTTTCCGCGGCGCTCGGACAGCTCCAGGCCACGCAGGGCGAAATCATCCAGCGCGAACGCATGCACGCGCTCGGCCGCATGGCCAATGGCATCGCCCACGATTTTAACAACGCGCTCGCGCCCATCCTGGGCTTCAGCGAGCTGCTTCTCATGAAGCCCGAAACTTTGCAGGAACCGCATAAAGTGCGCAATTACATCGAGCTTATCCATACCTCCGCCAAGGATAGTGCCAAGGTAGTGAGCCGCTTGCGCGAGTTTTACCGGTACCGCGATACGGGTGAAGTCTTCACCCCGGTGGTAATCAACGACGTAGTGCTGCAGGCGATCTCGGTCAGCCAGCCGCGCTGGAAGGATCAGGCGCTCGCCGAGGGCGTAAATATCGATATCCGCACGGAAATGAGCAACGTGCCGACCGTGCCCGGCAACGAGTCGGAATTGCGCGAGATGCTGGTGAACCTCATCTTCAATTCCATCGACGCCATCCCCAAGCGGGGCACCATCACGATCCAGACCGAAGTGCAGGGCCGCTGGCTGGTCATCACCGTGAAGGACGATGGCCTCGGCATGAGCGAAGAGGTCAAGGCGCGCTGCCTCGAGCCGTTTTACTCCACCAAGGAGGACCTGGGCACCGGGCTCGGCCTGGGCAGCGTCTATGGCATCGTGCGCCGTCACGAGGGCGAAATTGATATCCAGAGCGAGGAAGGCCGTGGGACGGCCATTTCCGTGTCGCTGCCGCTGGACAAGCGGGCGAAGGCTCCCGAAGCGCCCAAGCCGGCGCCCACGCCTACTGCCACGTTGAAGATTCTCGTGGTGGAGGATGAGCCGATGGTGCGTGAGGTCATCTGCGTCTACCTGGCCGAGGACCGGCATGAGGTCACGACGGCCGAGAATGGGCGCGAAGGCCTCGATAAATTCAAGGCTGGCAGCTTCGATCTCGTCATGACCGATCGCGCCATGCCGGAGATGAATGGCGATCAACTCGCCATCGAGGTCAAGAAACTGCGACCGGAGCAGCCCATCGTGCTGCTCACCGGCTTCGGTGACTTGATGGCTGGCTCGGGCGAGCAACCGCAGGGCGTAGACCTCGTGGTGAGCAAGCCATTCACCCTCGCCACACTGCGCAACGCGATTGCCAAGGCGACTGGGCGGTGACGACGGAGAAAGTGGAAATTACCATCGCGTGGCCGTGAGAATGGCCCCTTGATGATGTAGGTCGATGGAGCCGCCTCGGTGCGAAGCACGCCCGCGCAGAAGAAGAGGCGGCGAACTTTTTACTTTCACTCTCACTTTCTACATTTCCCACGCTCGCCTTTTGCCGCGCGAGTTGGTAATATGTCACTGCCCCCAACGGAATGAATCCCCCCATTAAACCGGCCAAGACTCGTGTGCTCGTCGTCGACGATAATCCCGGCGACATCTTTCTGCTGCGCGAGATGGTCGGGGAGGATGGAAAGTCGCACTTTTGCGTCACGGACGAGGCCGGTAATCTTGAGGATGCGTTGAAGATTCTCGCCCGGGGCGAGGTGGACGTCGCGCTGCTCGACCTGCAACTCCCGGACAGCTCGGGACTCGAGACGTTGAACCGCGTGCATGCGACGGCGCCGGATGTGCCGATCATCATCTTGAGCGAATGCGATGACGACGAGCTGGCATTGCAGACCGTGCAACTCGGGGCGCACGAACACCTGGTGAAAGGGCGGATGGACGCGCACCTCCTGCAGCGCGCGCTGCGCTACGCGATCGAGCGTGCCCGCGCCGAGGCGCAACTGGCCAGTGAGCGCGATCTATTGCAGACGTTGCTCGAGAACATTCCCGACCGCATTTATTTCAAGGACCGGCAGAGCCGTTTCATTCGAATTAATCGCGCCCTCACCCGGCTCTTCGGCCTCAAGTCTGCGGAGGATGCCTATGGGAAGACGGATGCAGACTTCTATGGGGTGGAGCATGCCGGCGAGGCGCTCTACGATGAACGGCAGGTGATGGACACGGGTGAGCCGATCCTCGGCAAGGTGGAATACGAGAACCTGGCAGACGGACGCATGTCGTGGTCGCTTACCACCAAGCT
>Ga0136846_1213169_pt1 | contig 10608 bp, 25 predicted proteins | sample HopSoiMetagenom2_FD_96841 | JGI IMG/M metagenome (GOLD analysis project Ga0136846, IMG submission 96841) | Grasslands soil microbial communities from Hopland, California, USA - 2 Assembly 2016 (version 4) | ecosystem: Environmental > Terrestrial > Soil > Grasslands | place: USA: Hopland... | reverse complement strand
GCGTGGGCGGTGGCGGGCCGGCCGACGGCGCGGTGTGGCGTTCGGCGAGCAGTGCGGCGAGGTCGCCCTCTTGGGCCATGCGGCGGACGTACGCGGCGAGGTTGCGCGGCTTGTACCGCCGGTGCACTTCGTCTGCGATCCATCGACTGTCGTCATCATCGGTCCCGAGCAGTTCCCGGACGGCGCGTGCGGGCCGGCTGAGCGTGCGAGGCGCGGATGAGGATGACGGGTGTGGATCCTGGATCCCAGATACGTACGGACCTTGAGTAACCCTGGATCCGTTGCTCGGAGCGGTTTTCTGGAATCGACTATCGGATAGCCTATCGACCTGCGAAAACGCACTGTCCACAGCCGATGTGTCCGGGTCGGGCGGTTCGGGTGGTTCGCCGTATTCGTCTGGTGGTTCGGGGGGCTCGTCGGCCGCGTCCCAGGAATCGGCCGTGGATTGGCTATCGGATAGGCAATCTCCAGGGGAAACGCCACTGGGCGGCTCTGGTGGCCCGCTGTCGTCGATCAGGCCCGCAGTGGGCAGCCGGACGGCGACGAACTCGCCCGCGAGGGCGCGGCGGATGATCGGGGACTCGACGTCGGCGGCGGCTTCGAGGATCGCGGGGCGTCGCTTCGGGTTGTTGTAGCCCTTGTCGTCGCGGACGAACGGGACCAGCAGCAGCTCTTCGGTGTCCTCGTCGATGACGGCCCAGCCGGCGCGGGCGAGGCCGTGCAGCGCGGCGAGCAGCTGGTCGACGTCGCCTCCGGCGGTCAGGCGCGCCCAGCGGCGCAGGGTCAGCGGCAGGGTTCCGGCGGCGGTGATGTTCGCCTGGGTGCTGACGAGGAAGTAGGCGTGCTGCTCCAGCGGGTCGAGCTGGCGGAAGCGCGGATCGTTCCAGATCGCGGTCGGGTTCGTGGCGAAATTGCGGGCCATCAGCGGCCACCCGTAGGGGTGAGCGCGGGCAGGATTGAGGTGGGGCGCGAGCGCGCCCCGTGCTTAAGATGCACGGCGGGTCGTCTTCCGGTCTCGTCGGAATGGCGGTCAAGAGCCGGGTGGGAGGTCAGAGCCCCATCCGGTTCGCCCATTCTATCGATCTCGCGCCCGCGTCGGATCAACGTCTGCCCTGCCTCTCCCGGCGTGTTCAAGATCGACCCCCATCGATGATCTCCCATTTACGGCGGCGGCCCGACCATCCCCGTGGACAGTCGGGCCGTGAATCGCGATTCGCGAATCGCTAGCTGACGCGACCGCGCGCCAGGCCGGCGAGCTGCCGCCAGTTGCCGGCCGCCCCGTACTGCTTCGTCTTGGCGAACACCCAGCCGTCCGGCGTCTTGCGGACCACGCCGAGCAGCGCCCCGGTGTGCTCGCCCGTGACGGCGAAGCGCACGTTGCCGAGGTGCTGACGGGTGCCGTTGCTCGCGTCGTACATGCGGCACACCGCGCCGGCCACCTTCGAGAAGTCACCCTTCGGGCAGGAGGCGGTCAACGCGATCGCGGTGATGTCGCCGTCAACCTCGCGGATGTCGGCGAGCCGCATCGAGATGCATTCGCCGCCGCCCTCGCCTTGGCCCTTGCGTACGTCGCCGTGGTGGACGACGTATCCGCCGAGGGCGGACGGGTGCTGCTTCGGGTCGACGTAGTCGACGGCCTCCTCGCCCTCGAAGAGGATGCCGGCGACGTCGACGTCGGTCTCGTTCATCCGGCTCTTGAGCTTGCCCATGAAGCCGCGACCTTCCTGCGGCTGCTCCCATTCGAGTTCGACTTCCAGGACGCCGATCGCGCCGAGCGGTGCGGTTTCGTCGCCGTTGGCGGCCTTGGTGAAGCTGAGTCCCATGGCTATCTCCTCGTGGTGGTGGGTGCCGGCCGTGCCGGTGTGGTGCCGTCGTGCGCGATCCCCCAGGCCACGCCGAGGATCAGGGCGCAGACGATGGCGGTGACAGCGATGACGAGGCCCAGCTGCATCCGGGTCACGTCGGCGCTCCGAGCTGTGCGGTGGCCATGCCGACCAGCTCGGCGTACAGCGCCCGGCAGTCGTCGCACGCGCAGGTGCCGAGAGTGCCGGGTTCGGCCGGCGTGGTGACCGGCGTGTTGTCCGCGCTCGACCAGCGGGGCGCGGTCTCGGGCGGCCCCCAGGTGCAGCGGCGGCAGCCGCAGCCGCCCTCGCAGTGCTTGCGGTTGTCGATCGTGGGGCCGAGCCTGGACGCCCAGTAGTCCGGGTGTCCGCAGGTCTGGCAGCGGTGGACGATCAGCATCAGAACGGCTCCTCGTCGTCGTCTTGGGCGGCCGCGTCCTCCAGCTCGCCGTCGTCGTCGACGTCGACGGCCGGGGCGGGCAGTTCCCAGCGCTGTACCGGGTCCGGCCGGCAGTGGGTGGCGACTGCGCGGCACACCTCCTCGCTGACCGGGTGCAGGGCGTACACCGAGCTGGGGTTGACGTACTGGGTCTGGCCCTCGGGGATGTCCAGGCGCAGGAAGCCGGCCCCGGCGAGCTGGACCTCGCGGACGCGGGCGGCGATCCGCCGGTGACCCATCAGCTCGCAGATGGCCCACTGGTCGAAGGTCTCGGGCTCGTCGGTCATCAGGCGTTCACCGCCGCCGGTGCGTCGCTGTCGTCCTGGTCGTCGTCCTCGTCGGGGAGGTCGTCGAGCAGCTCGTCGACGACCCGCATCTGCTCGCGCAGCGGCGCGTACAGCTCTTCGAGCTTCTTCCACGCGTTGTAGAGCGCGGCCGGGGCGCGACCGTCGAGGTGGGTGTGCTTGAGGCCGTAGTCGAGCGCCTCGACGATGCCGCCTTCCCATTCGACCTTTGCCTTGAAGTCGGCGGCGGTCATCTTCTCGTCGGCCATCAGGCGCTCACCTCGGCCGGCACCGGCGCGTCGGCGAGCGGGAACGACCACACCGACCGCTCGGGCAGGCCATCCCGTGGCGGCATGACGACCTCCCATGGGCCACGGATCAGTCCGCCTGCGGACCAGTCGCAGCCGCGCCCGGTGTACTTCTTCACGTTGCGGTCGAGGGCTCCGAGGTGGCGGCCTACGCATACCAGCCCGACGAAGTTTGGGCTGGTGTTCGCGGCGATGAAGTCGTTGGCGCTGGCGACATCGCCACAATGCGGGCAGCGGAAAGCCCAGGTCATGGCGTCGGCGCCGAAGCGCTCCTCGGCCTCGGTGCACAGCTGGGCGTAGGTGAGCTTGCGGTGTGCGTCCATCAGCGCGCCTGCCCGGGGTCGAGACCGTGCGGCCGGTCGACCACCATCACGCGGGTGTCAGCTAGGTCCACGCGGGGCTCCGGTACGGCCTGCGCTTCGTGCTCGGTGGGCCACCGACCGCACCACCAGCAGCGGCCAGCGACGCCGTAGTTGGCCTCGTTGTCCGGGCGCACGACCGGGGTTCCGTTCGCGCAGGCGTCGCGCCGCGCGGAGTCTTGGGCTGCGTGCACGAACAGGTCGGCGTAGACGTCGCGCTGCATTTCCTCGTTTTGTCGGCAGCCCCGGCCGATCGTCGTGCCGTAGGCGACGACGACCAGCTCGTCGAAGCCTTCGATGCGATGTGGGGCGCGGAGTCGGTTTTCCGAGAGCCATTCCCACGCGTCGGCGGGGATTTCCGGCCAGGTGCGCAGCACGCTGTCGGGGATGGTGCGGGTCTCCACTGTGGTCAGTCCTCTCGGTCTCCGGTTATGCGCGCGGTGAGGGCGCGGGTCTCCGGGTCGGGTGTGGGCAGGTCGTGGCGTACGTGATCCTTTGGGGCGCCGCACGTGCAGTACTGCCGGCCGTCCTGGTCGGGTGGCACTGTCGCGTCCGGGGTGTATGCGTGGTGGCGCAGCCGGCTCGGCGCCGGGCCTCGACGGCTCATGGCGGCGTCCGGGACGGCTGGTGGTACTCGCGGTGCAGCACCCCGCGCTCGTCGACGCGGCTGGTGACGATGGTCAGGCCGTGCTTGCGCTTGGTCCGGTCGCACATGAACATCCGGACGTCGCGCTCGTAGTCCTCGATCGGCGCGTAGAAGTACTCCACGGGCATCCGGCAGAGCGCGGCGAGCTTCTCGACCTGCTCGGCGCTGGGTACCGCCCTTGCTTCCTCCCAGGCGTCGACGTCGCCGGCCGGGTTGCCCTCGTGCGTGCCGCAGGCGATGTCGACCTCGGGGCCGTGAAGCTGGAGGGCGTCCAGCGCGATCGTGATCCGGGCCGGGATCGGTGCCGTCATCGCCGCCCCCTCGGCCGCCGAAACTCAGCGGCTTTCGGACACGTGACGAAGTGGCTGACGTACGTGCGCCGGCCGAACAGCCGACCCGGGTTGGTGATGACCTCGGCGCGTACGCCGAGACCGAGCCGCATCAGCACCACGTTGCCCTCGGCGGCCGGTTCGGGGTCGACCGGCATCGGGCGCAGGTTCGCGGTGGTCGCCCAGATGACCGGCTTTCCGCAGCCTTTGCACGGCGTCGTGGGCCAGCCGGCGGTCGCGGCCGGCGCGGTCATGACGCACTCCGGACGGCCGGGTGCTGGAGCTGCTCGTCGTCGGGGTGCGGCACGATCGCGCCCTTGCGGCTGGACGGCCACCACCAGCCGGCGACGATCGCGCCGAGCGGGTACGTGTTGGGCTCGTGCCGGGCGAGCATGTCGTCGCGGCACTCGATCCGCACCGGGCACGAGTCGCAGGCCTTCGCGGCGGACAGGTTCGCCGGTGTGGGGCTGCGGTGACTGGAGCCGTGGTCGAGGATCCAGTCGTCCGCCCGGGTTTCGGGTTGGGCGCAGGCGGCCTGCGTCCGCCAGTCCGGCCTCATGACGTGGCCTCCGCCCTGCGGCGGGCGCGGTGGCGTTGCACGGTGCGGATCGCACAGCGCAGGTGTGCCGCGATCCGGCGGGCGGACCAGCGGCGCCCGTCGAGCACCTCGATGGCAACGGCCAGCTCCAGCGTGGTCAGCCGCTCATGGTGCCCGGCGAGGACCATCTGCACCGAGGCCTCGCTGACCGGTGTGCCGGGTCCGGGGCGGCCGGAGATGTGCCACCCGTGCGGGGCGGTGGCGATTCGGCGCCGCTCGTGGCGGCGCTGCTCGACCCGGTTGGCGGCTACGGCCAGCGGGCAGCGGCAGCGCACCTGTGGGTCCCGGTAGGCGCTGGCGGTGTCGTGGTAGCGGGCGTGGCAGCCCTCGCGGGGCGGTTCGTACCGCTTGTGCCGGGTCACCGCTCGCCGTCCGGTGGCTGCTGGGTCTGAAGCCACGCCTCGGCGTCGGGCTCGGCGACCGGCGTGGCGGCCACTGCTGCGGGCTGGGCGAGGATCTCCGCAGCAGTGACCACGACCGGGAACTCGTCATCGACGGTGGTCTCGCGCCGCTTGATCGACGAGAACACCACGCTGAGGTCGGCGACGTCGACGGCGGTCCACTGGCCGCGCTTACGCCCGAGGCGGGTCTCGATCCGCGTCTGGGTGACGCCGTGCGTGGCCTTGAACGCGTCGACCATCTCGGCGATGCGCTGCATCAGCGGCTTGCCGTCGCCGCGCTCCAGGGTGCCTCGGCAGCGGTCCTTGGCCTCCTCCACGAAGTCCGCCGGCAGTGCGGCCAGGATCGTTTCGCGGACCGCGCGGGCGCCGATGTTCTGGTTGTTGAGGTACACGTCCTGGAGGTCGGTCAGCGGTTTGCGGTCGCCTTTGACCATGCGGGCGTGCGGCACCTGGAAGGTGCGCGACGAGCGCACGTTGGTCTGTTGGTCCCACGCGAACGCCCGGACTTCGGATACGCCGCGCTCGTCGTCGCGGTGCAGCTCGTGGACGCCGTAGTCCATGTTTCCCCAGATCCGGGCCAGTTCCCGGGCGAGGTGCACGGACGGGCCGGCACCCCGGTTGCGGACGTCGTAGAACGCCCGGTTGGCCAGGCCGAGGCGGCCGCACGCCTCCTGCATCTCGGCGAACGCGCGGCGGATGTCGCGCGGGTTTTGCTGGGCGACCTGGACGGCGGCGGCGACCTCGGCGACAGCGCGGGCCTGCTCGACCGCGGTGGCCTGGGTGACCCGGCGGGGGCCGGTGGCGGGGATGGTATCGAGGGCGGTCACCAGATCTGTCCTTCCAGTTCGCGGGTCTCCCACGGTGGGAGTTCGGTGACGACAACCTCGTCGCCGTAGCCGGGCCAGCGGTCGTCGCGGACGCATTCGGCGTACAGGTCGAGGGCTTGGCGGCAGCGGATCGCGCCGAGGCGCATCGCGGTCGTGTCGGGCAGGCTGACTGTGACCAGGTACGGGGCGGTGGTCTCCTGCACGACAAGGAGCGCCTGGGCGTCGTCCTCGGCGTGGCCGATGGCCTGGATGCCCATCAGGTACCAGGCGAGCTGGACGTGGTAGCCGAAGTCGGCGATGATGCGGCCGAGCTTGTCGGGTGCGGCGGACCGGCCGGTTTTGTAGTCCGCGAACAGCAGCCGGGCCGGCGCTGTCGGCGCGGGCAGGTAGTCGATGAGGGCGCGGCACCACACGCCGGTGCGCTCGTCACGCCATACAACGGTGGCTTCGGGCTGGCCGCCGCGCTGGGTGAGCAGTGCGGCGGCGACCCGGTGTTCACGGATCGCCTTGGCCATGGCGTGGACCGTTTCGTACGGCTCACGCTTGAGCGGCACCCCGCCGGCCTCGCGGATCGCCGCGACCCGCTCCTTGACCTCTTTGGTGTCCCACCGGTCCCGGTCGACGAGGACCAGGTCGGGGCCGACACCGAGGACCAGCTTGTGCGCGGCGGTGCCGAGGTCCCAGGCGGGCTTGTGTTCGTCGCCGCCGTTGTCGCGCCAGTGCCGGTACAGCGCCGGGCACGATGGCGGCAGGAGCTTGCGGGCGCCGGTGCTGGACAGCGACCCGCCGGGTACCGGGTCGGCGTGGTACGCCTCGGTGGGGATGTCGTACACCCCAGGCTCGGTGATGACGAGCGGCTCGTCGACGAGCAACTCCACGGCGGCGGTCACAGCACACCGCCACGCGGCCGGATCGTTTCGACAGAGGCCTTAGCCAGCCGGCCACCCCACGCGTGGCACAGCCGGTTGTACCGGTCGCGGCCGAGCATCTGAAGCGCCCACGGGTCGAACCGCTCACGGCCCATCCTCTTGCGCAGCGCGGTCAGCTTGAGGCTTCCGGCCTGCCCGAACTCGACCTGGTCGTCGAGCATGTTCACGCAGAACCGGAATATGTCGTGAGCGCCGACGAGGTCGATGCGTAGGCGCAGATCTCCGGCGCCGGAGCCGCCGGGTAGGCGGTCGAGGCGGGTACGCATCACGCCGCACCTCCCGTGCGCTCGGCGAGCCAAGCGCGGCCGGCGTCGGTCAGCTCCAGCAGGTACCGGTCCCCGATGCGCCCACGGTCGTGCTGCCCGTGCTGCCACTCCGGCTCCCAGTCGGCGAGCTTGGCGGCGATGAGCTTGCGGGCGTCACCGGTGACGGTGCGCACGGCCAGGCCGGCGTCGCTGGCCTGGATGAGTGGTGTGCGCCATCCGGGGTAGCCGGATACCTGCCCGGCGGCGATCGCGGCGCACAGGCGCAGCCGCCGCGGTGTCCGGGTCAGGGGCCGGTAGCCGCTCACGCTGTCGCCCCGGTGTCCGTCTCCAGCGACGGCAGCCAGGCCCGCAGCGGGTCGGACGGCCGGCCCTCGTCGATCACGTCGCGCATCTCGCTCACCGGCATGAGGCGGGTGGGCGCGTCGTCGCCGAGGTGCCGGGCGACCGCGTCGGCCAGGCGGTCACGCTGGGCCGGGGTCGGCAGCGCCTCGGCCACCTCGACGGCGTGGCGGGCGGCGCGGGCGGCCTGCCGTGCGTTCAGCACCCGGGGTGCGCCGTCGTCGCGGCTGCTGTGTTTGGCCGGGTACGGCAGTTCCAGCAACGCGGTCGGCGTGTCGGTGTCGGGCTTGGCGCGGCGGAACAGGCGGGGCAGGCGATCGAGTAGCAGCATCACAGCTCCCTGAGGTCTCGTTGGAGTCGGGCGAGCCAGGCGGCGTCTTCGTCGGTGAGTGGCCGGCTGACCGGGTTGACCAGGTCGGCCCAGCGCTCCCGGCCGTGCTCGATGGAGCGGCGCGGTAGCGGCTTGTCCAGGTTGGCGAGGCGCCGCTCGAGGCGGCGGATCCGCATGACGGCCAGGCCGGCGATGACGAGGGCGACACCGGACGCGGCGAGCACGACGGCGGCGATGTCCAGGAGTACGGCGGCGAGCAGGAGGTTCATCGCAGCCACCACCACAGGCCGAGCCCGGCGGCGGCCTCGATGGCGACGAGAACCGCGAAGTAGCGCCAGGCGCGGGGCGTCACGACGCATCTCCGGCCTGGCCGCGCGCCAACTCCTCCACGTACAGGGCGGCGAACCGCGCCGGGTACTCGGCGGCGAGGCGGCTCTTGGCCCGACCTCGGGCGGCGGACTCGGCGCGTTGCGCGTCGTTGATTCCGGCGCGCTGGCGCCACTCGCGCATCTTGGCCAGATGGGCCAGTCGACAGGGCTCGCAGACCTGCTCGCGGCGCCGGTGATGGCGCTGGTAGGCGGTGTCGGTGCCGCACGGCACCAGCACCCGGCTCACGACGTCACCGGCCAGCAGCGCGGGCACGGCTGGCACTCCCAGGCCCGTACCGCCTCGTGGGCGAGGACGGTGATCCCCCCGGCGGCGCGGGACCGACCGCAGCCGGTGGCCATGGTGTTGCCGGGGGCGATGGCGTGCATGTCGATGCCGCGCCGGGGGGTGGAGATCCACACCCGGTCGTCGTCGACGGGCCCGGCCGGCGTGGTGCGCCCGTCGACGAGCGCGCGGAGCCGCTTCACCTCGGCGACCAGGTTGGCGATGACCGGACGCGGGTCACCATCCACACAGGCGCAGCCGTATTCGGACAGGCCGAGGTCGTGCGGGCCGCACTGCTGGAGCCACTGACCAGTGATGGCGTCGAGGTCCAGGGCGCTCATCCGGTCTCACCGCCGGCCGGCACATGCTCGTGGTCGGGGAACTTGACCCGCCCCGGGTGGCGGTCCTGCCAGGCGAGGATCTCCTCTCGGGCCAGCTGCACCTGCGCGGCCTGCGCGAAGAGGCCACGCGCCTGACACAGCGCCATGTACCAGTCGACCGTGTCTGCGGCCAACGCGTCCTTGCCCTTCAGTACGAAGACGGGCATCGGGTCGGGCTCGGCGGCGACCTCGTCCGGCTGGCACGGGATCCGCGCCGTGAGGACCTCGCGGACCCCGTAGTGCAGCGTGGTCGCCGCGTACTCGGCCGCCACGCAGTCCTCCTCGGCGCCGCACTGGTCGGCGTGGATGACGGTGGCCCAGATGTCGCCGGCCGGGGCGCGGGCGACGAGGACCTGCCAGCCGGTGCGCAGGTAGTGGGCGGGCAGCTCGATGGCCGCGGTGTACGCGGTCATCCGGTCTCACCGCCCGCCGGCTCGGGCTCGGCCAGCGCGGCGTACGCAACAGCCGACCCGTAGATCCGACGGTTGAGCTGCAGCGAGTCCCGCTCGACGGCGACCAGCGCCAGGGTGGCGTGGACCTGGCCGATCGTGGCTGCCGCATTGGCCAGCCCGGCCAGCTCGCACAGGTACGCGTCGGCGGCGCGCTTGGCCCACATCGCGGCCTCGCGCTGGTGCTCCGGGTCGGTGGCCATCAGGCACCTGCCCCGTCGGCCGGCGCGATGGCCGGCTGCCAGTCCTGCTGGGCGGCGAGCATGGCCCGCGCCTCACGGAACGCCGCGTACCGGTCCTCGGCCAGTACGGCGGTTGCCGCCCGGTCGAGTGCGGTGCGGGCGTGGGCGACGGCGACGATGTAGCTGTCGCGGCGGCTGGTGACCTGCTCGTCGAGGGTGCGCCGGCAGGCGTCGATCTCGTCCGGCGTGGGCTCCAGCACGTTGACCGGGATAGTCCAGCTCATCGGGTCACCGCCTGCGGCTCGTCGGCCGGCGCGAGCAGTGGGCGGTACACGGGCGCGGGCGGCTGCGGCTCGTCGGCGAGATCCTTCGGGTCGGTCAGCACCCGCACCGTCATGCCGTACTTGGTCGCCTGCACGCCGACGTGGTTGCCGCTCGTGTACTCGGCGAGTGACCACTGGTCGGCGCGGAACGCGGCGATGAACAGCTCAATGTTGGCCCGTGCGCTTCGCCTGTCATTGCCGTAGATGAAGAGGTTGGTGGTCCCGGCTGCGGTCGTGAACGGGGCTGCGGCGACCAGGTCCGGGTTCGCGGCGAGAAGATGCCCGAACGCGACGAGGCCGGCGCCGACCTCGCGGGCCTGGTCCTCCTGCCGCTGCCGCTGGAGGCACTCGACGGTGTGGCCGACGACGGTGGTGTCCTCGATGTACGGGCAGCCGCAGAGGGCGGACCGGCCGAGGTCGACGGCCAACTCGTAGCCGCGCGTCATCGCGCACCCCCGAACGCGGCGTCGAGGCGTGCGTCGAAGCTGGCGGCGCTGGCCGGGTCGTAGTCCCGCTGCCACGACTCCAGGTCGTCGACGGGCGTGACGTCGAGGCTGGGGTAGCAGTACGGGCAGTCGCGGTGGGCGGCGAGGTTCGAGTCGTGGCAGATGCAGTCGGGCACTTCGGCGGTCTCGTCGTACCCGGCCGGTAGGATCGTGGTCATCGGACTGTGCTCCTTCGGGTTGGTCCGGTATGGGAGCCGCTGGCGGTAGGGCGCTGGCGGCT
>Ga0136846_1229143_pt1 | contig 10611 bp, 7 predicted proteins | sample HopSoiMetagenom2_FD_96841 | JGI IMG/M metagenome (GOLD analysis project Ga0136846, IMG submission 96841) | Grasslands soil microbial communities from Hopland, California, USA - 2 Assembly 2016 (version 4) | ecosystem: Environmental > Terrestrial > Soil > Grasslands | place: USA: Hopland... | reverse complement strand
TGGAAGCCTTCCTCAAGGCCGAAGGCAAGAAGATCAATGTGCTCTTCGCGCACAACGACGACATGGCCATAGGCGCGATCCAGGCGATTGAAGAGGCGGGCATGAAGCCGGCAAAGGACATCACGATCATTTCCATCGATGCCGTCAAGGGCGCCTTTGAGGCCATGATGGCCGGCAAGCTCAATGTGTCGGTGGAATGCAGCCCTTTGCTGGGCCCGCAACTGATGACGGCGGTCAAAGATATCAAGGCCGGCAAGCCGGTGCAGAAACGTATCGTTACCGAAGAAGGGATTTTTCCGATGGAAGTGGCAGCCAAGGAATTCCCCAAGCGTAAATACTGATTTGTGCGCCGCAACAGCGCACGGATACTTGAAAATTCATTCATAACACTCAAGGAGACAATTCATGAAACGTACTTTTCTGAAGACTTTGCTGGCCGGCCTGGTTCTGGGCGCCATGGGCATCGCACCGCTGGCATATGCGCAGGACAAGGGTAGCATCGGCATCTCGATGCCGACCAAGTCCTCGGCCCGCTGGATCGCCGACGGCGACAACATGGTCAAGGTGCTCAAGGAGCGCGGCTACAAGACCGACCTGCAATACGCCGACGACGACATCCCGAACCAGCTTGCCCAGATCGAGAACATGATCACCAAGGGTGTGAAGGTCCTGGTGATCGCATCCATTGACGGCACCACGCTGTCCAAGGCATTGCAGAACGCGGCCGACAAGGGTGTCAAGGTCATCGCCTATGACCGGCTGATCAAGGGTTCGAAGAACGTGGACTACTACGCCACCTTCGACAACTTCCAGGTCGGCGTGCTGCAAGCCACTTCCATCGTCGACAAGCTGGGCCTGAAACAGGGCAAGGGGCCTTTCAACATCGAGCTCTTCGGCGGCTCGCCCGACGACAACAACGCCTTCTTCTTCTATGACGGCGCCATGAGCGTGCTCAAGCCCTACATCGACAGCGGCAAGCTGGTGGTGCGCAGCAAGCAGTTGGGCATGAACAAGGTCGGCACGCTGCGCTGGGATGGCGCGGTCGCGCAGGCACGCATGGACAACCTGCTGTCGGCCTACTACGGTACGGAAAAAGTCCACGCGGTCCTGTCGCCCTATGACGGCCTGTCCATCGGCATCCTGTCTTCACTCAAAGGCGTCGGCTACTGCACGGCGCAGCAGCCTTGCCCGGTGGTCAGCGGCCAGGACGCCGAAATTCCGTCGGTGAAATCCATCCTGAAAGGCGAGCAGTACTCGACCGTCTTCAAGGACACGCGCGAGCTGGCCAAGGTCACGGCCAACATGGTGGACGCCATGCTGTCCGGCAAGCAGCCCGAGATCAACGACACCAAAACCTACAACAACGGCGTGAAGGTGGTGCCCTCCTACCTGCTCAAGCCGGTGGCTGTGGACGCATCCAACTGGCACAAGGTTTTGATTGACAGTGGTTACTACAAAGAGTCGCAAATCAAGTAACCCTGATTGAAGGTGGAAAGCACGACGGTCTCGTGCCTCGCGGGCACGGGACTGTATACGCCCATGGGTGCCAATCACCTGCGGAGCGATTTTTGTAGCAAAAGGACAGGCATTGGAAACGATTCTCGAGATGCGCGACATCCGCAAGACCTTTCCGGGGGTGGTCGCGCTGAACAAGGTCAACCTGCGCGTGCGCGCCGGGGAGATCCATGCCATCGTCGGTGAAAACGGCGCCGGCAAGTCGACCCTGATGAAGGTGCTCTCCGGGGTCTACCCGCACGGCTCTTACGACGGTGCGATTGTTTATGAAGGGCAGGAGCGCCGCTTCCTCGGTATCCACGACAGCGAACAGCTGGGCGTCATCATCATCCACCAGGAACTGGCGCTGGTGCCGCTGCTGTCCATCGCCGAGAACATCTTCCTCGGCAACGAGACCGCGCAGCGCGGCGTGATCGACTGGATGGAAGCGCACAGCAAGACGCAGGCGCTGCTTAAAAAGGTCGGCCTCAAGGAATCGCCCGCCACGCTGATCACCGACATCGGCGTGGGCAAGCAGCAGCTGGTGGAGATCGCCAAGGCCTTGTCCCGGCAGGTCAAGCTGCTCATCCTCGACGAACCGACCGCCAGCCTGAACGAAGGCGACAGCCAGGCTCTTCTGGACCTGCTGCTGGAACTCAAGGGCCAGGGCATTACCTGCATCCTCATTTCGCACAAGCTCAACGAAATTTCACGGGTGGCGGACGCCATCACCATCCTGCGCGACGGCAGCACCGTGGAGACGCTGGACTGCCGCGCCGCCGACCCCATCAGCGAAGACCGCGTGATCCGCGGCATGGTGGGCCGCGAGATGGCCGACCGCTACCCGCCACGCGAACCGCAGATCGGTGAAACCGTGTTTGAAGTACGCGACTGGAGCGTTTACCACCCGCTGCACACCGACAGGCAGTTCATCAAGGGCGTCAACCTGCAGGTGCGGCGCGGTGAAATCGTCGGCATCGCCGGGCTGATGGGGGCGGGGCGCACCGAGCTTGCCATGAGCATTTTCGGCCGTTCATGGGGACGCCGTATCAGCGGCCAGGTCCTGCTCAACGGCCAGCCCATCGATGTGGGGTCGGTGGAGAAAGCTGTCCGGCACGGCCTGGCCTATGTGACCGAAGACCGCAAGGGCAACGGGCTGGTTCTGAACGAAGACATCCAGTTCAATGTCTCGCTGGCCAACCTGAAAGGCGTGTCAAGCGCCGCCGTCATCGACAGCGGCCGCGAATACCAGGTCGCGCAAAGCTACCGCGAAAAACTCCGTATCCGCTGCTCCGGCGTCGGCCAGAAAGTCCTCAACCTCTCGGGCGGGAACCAGCAGAAAGTGGTGCTCGGGAAATGGCTGTTCACCAGCCCCGAAGTGCTCATCCTCGATGAGCCCACGCGCGGCATCGACGTGGGCGCCAAGTACGAAATCTACACCTTGATCGCCCAGCTGGCGGCCGAGGGGAAATGCATCATCATGATTTCTTCGGAAATGCCTGAGTTGCTGGGCATGACTGACCGTATCTACGTCATGAATGAAGGCCGCTTCATCGCCGAGATGCCGACGGCCCAGGCCTCCCAGGAAAAGATCATGCGCGCGATCATGAAAGCAAGCTGATGAAAACTCCCCCCCGAAGCGCCTCCGGCGCTCCCCCCTCAAGGGGGCGCCACCTGCGGCCTGGCAAAGCCAGTTCCGCGATGGCCCTGGCCTGGGTCACACCCGCCTCAACGGCTGCAGGTGCGCGCCACACAACGAGCCACACAACGAATGACTGACATGAGCCAGATGACACCCCCCCAGAATGCTACCGCCGCCCGCACCGATGCGACGGCCGCGCACCAGAAATCGCCGCTCGACTACCTGAAGCACAACTTCCGCGAGTACGGCATGCTGATCACGCTGGTGGCCATCATGGCGTTCTTCCAGTACATGACCGAGGGCACGCTCATGCAGCCCCTCAACCTCACCAACCTGGTCCTGCAGAACAGCTACATCGTCATCATGGCGCTGGGCATGCTGATGGTGATCGTGGCGGGGCATATCGACCTGTCGGTCGGTTCTGTGTGCGGCTTCATAGGCGCGCTGGCGGCCGTGCTGATGGTGGAGTACGGCTGGCATTTTGTGCCCGCCTCGCTGGTGTGCCTGCTCTGCGGCGCGCTGATAGGCGGTGTTCAGGGCTGGTTTGTCGCCTTCTTCCGTATCCCCTCTTTTATCGTCACGCTGGCCGGCATGCTGGTGTTCAAGGGGCTGGCGCTGGCACTGCTGCAAGGCCAGTCCGTCGGGCCCTTTCCTGATTCATTCCAGATGCTCAGCTCGGGTTTCATGCCCGACCTGTTTGGCAGCGGTGGCCTGCGCATGACTTCGCTGCTGCTGGGCGTGGCGCTGGCCGCCGTGCTCGCCGTGGCCGGCATACGTGCGCGGGCCAAGCAGCTCAAGCACGGCATCCAGGCTGAGCCCGCCGCCATTTTCTTCGTCAAAACGGCTATGTTTTCGGCGCTCCTGATTTACTTCAGCTACCTGCTGGCTTCCTACAGGGGGCTGCCGAATGTGCTGATTGTGATGGCCGCGCTGATTTTCCTGTTCCACTTCATCACCGGCCGCACCACCATCGGGCGGCGCGTCTATGCGCTGGGCGGCAACGAAAAAGCTGCCAAGCTCTCGGGCATCAAGACCGAACGCCTGGCCTTCTACACCTTCGTGAACATGGGCGTGCTGGCGGCGCTGGCGGGCCTGGTGTTCGCCGCGCGCCTGAATACCGCCACCCCCAAAGCCGGGCTGGGCTTCGAGCTTGACGTCATCGCCGCCTGCTTTATCGGCGGGGCCTCGGCCTCGGGCGGTGTCGGCAAAGTCATGGGCGCGGTGATAGGCGCATTTGTCATGGGCGTGATGAACAACGGCATGTCCATTCTGGGCATCGGCATCGACTACCAGCAGGTCATCAAGGGCGTGGTGCTGCTGGCGGCAGTGTTTGTCGACGTCTACAACAAGAACAAGGCATGAACCCCGCCGATGCCGCGCCCGTCCTGGAACTCGCGGGCATCCATAAACAGTTCGCGGGCATTCCGGCCCTGCAGGATGTGCGTCTGCGCCTGTATCCCGGCGAAATCCATGCCTTGATGGGGCAAAACGGCGCCGGCAAGTCCACGCTCATCAAGGTGTTGACCGGCGTGCTGGAAGCCAGCGGCGGCCAGATGCAGCTGGCCGGGGAACCGGTGTGGCCCGACTCTCCCCTGGCCGCGCAGCGGCTGGGCATCAGCACGGTCTACCAGGAAGTCAATCTCTGCCCCAACCTCTCGGTGGCGGAAAACATCTTCGCGGGCCGCTACCCGCGGTATGGGCTTGCGCAAGGATTTCGCATCGACTGGGGCACCGTGAACCGCCGCGCGCGCGAGCTGGTCGCGCGCATGGGCCTGGACATCGACGTCACGCGCCTGCTGTCCAGCTACCCGGTCGCGGTGCAGCAACTGGTGGCCATCGCGCGCGCCATCGGCATTGAATCCAAAGTGCTGATCCTCGACGAGCCAACCTCCAGCCTCGATGACGACGAGGTGCAAAAACTCTTTGAGGTGCTGCGGCGCCTTCGCGGCGAGGGGCTGGCCATTGTTTTTGTCACCCACTTCCTGAACCAGGTGTATGCGGTATCGGATCGCATCACCGTGCTGCGCAACGGAACATGGGTCGGCGAATGGCGTGCCAGTGAGCTGGGCCCGCAGGCGTTGATCGCGGCCATGCTGGGCCGAGAGCTGGCGGCACAATCCACCGCCGCCGCGCCCCCGGAATTTGACGATGCGGCGCCGGCGCTTCTGCTGGCCGAAGGCCTGGGTCAGGCCGGCCAGCTGCAGCCCATGGACCTGCGCGTGCGCGCCGGCGAGGTCGTGGGCCTGGCCGGGCTGCTGGGCTCGGGCCGCACGGAACTGGCGCGCCTGCTGTTCGGCCTGGAGACACCGGACCGCGGCATGCTCAGGATCGATGGCGAGACGGTCGCGTTTTCCAATCCCGCCGAAGCGATCCGGCACGGCCTGGCCTTGTGCCCCGAAGAGCGCAAGACCGACGGCATCGTAGCCGAGTTGTCGGTGCGCGAAAACATCGCGCTGGCGCTGCAGGCCCGCATGGGCATGCGCCGTTTTCTCTCGCGCGCCGAGCAGACCGTTTTGGCCGAACGCTTCGTGCAGGCAATGGGCATCAAGACCGTGAGTGTGGACACGCCCATCGGCCTGCTGTCGGGCGGCAACCAGCAAAAGGCCATGATCGCGCGCTGGCTCGCGACCGAGCCGCGCCTGCTGATCCTGGACGAGCCCACGCGCGGCGTGGACGTGGCCGCGAAGCAGGAAATCATGGAGCAGATCCTGCGCCTGGCCAAGGCCGGTATGGCGGTGATTTTCATCTCTTCCGAAATGAGCGAGGTGGTGCGCGTGGCGCACCGCATCGTGGTGCTGCGCGACCGCCGCAAGGTGGGTGAGTTGCCCGCCGGCAGCAGCGAAGACGCGGTTTATGAATTGATTGCCGCTGAACATGTCTGAAGCTTCCCTCTCCCCCTTGGCAACGCTGTTACGGCACCGCCTGGCCTGGCCGCTTATTACGCTGTTCCTGCTGCTCGCGGTGAACACGGTTTTTAATTCCAGTTTTCTGCACATTGAATGGCGCGACGGCCATCTGTATGGCAGCCTGATCGACATCCTCAACCGGGCTGCGCCGCTGGTGCTGGTGTCGCTGGGCATGACGATGGTGATCGCCACCCGCGGCATCGACATCTCCGTGGGGGCCGTGGTGGCCATCGCAGCGGCGGTGGCCGCCTGGATGATTGGCGGCTCGGTGGCGGGAAGCGTGAGCCGCTTCCCCATGCCGCTGGCGATTCTCGCGGCGCTGGGGGTCGCGCTGCTGTGCGGCCTGTGGAACGGCTTGTTGGTCGCGAAGGTGGGCATGCAGCCGATCATCGCCACGCTGATCCTCATGGTGGCGGGCCGCGGCATCGCGCAACTCATCACCGGCGGGCAGATCATCACCATCTACTACGCGCCGTTTTTCTTTCTGGGCAGCGGCTACCTGCTGGGCCTGCCTTTCTCGCTGTTTATTGTGGCAGTGGTGTTCGCCCTGCTCTACCTGGCGGTGACGCGCACGGCCCTGGGGCTGTTCATCCAGGCCGTGGGCATCAACCCGACCGCGGCACGCGTCGCCGGTGTGCAGGCGCGGCGGCTGATCGTCGCGGCCTATGTCTTCTGCAGTGTGTGCGCGGGCATCGCTGGTTTGCTGATCAGCTCCAATGTCAAAAGCGCCGACGGCAACAATGCCGGCCAGTTGCTGGAGCTTGACGCCATCCTCGCGGTCACATTGGGTGGTACCGCACTCACTGGTGGCCGGTTCAGCCTGGTGGGCAGCGTGATCGGGGCGCTGATCATCCAGGCCCTGACCTACGCCATCTATTCGCTGGGCGTGCCGCCCGAGATCAACCTGGTGGTCAAGGCCGTGGTGGTGTTTGCCGTGATGTTGCTGCAATCGCCCGAGTTCCGGGCCGAGGTCGGCATCTGGATGCGGCGGCCGGCCGCGCGGGAGATGCGGCCATGAGCCAGGCAGTGACCGAACCCGTCAGCGCGGCCGCGTCCATGCCGGCAGCGGTGGCCGCGCCAGGCTTGCGCTTCAATCCGAAGTACCTGCCGCTGGCGGCCACTATCTCGCTCTTCGTCGCCATGGCGACCCTGGGCTCGGTGTTTTACAGCGGCTTTTTCTCGGCGCAGGTCTTTCTCAACCTGCTGATTGACAACGCTTTCCTGGTCATCATTGCCGTGGGCATGACCTTCGTCATTCTCTCGGGCGGCATCGACCTGTCCGTCGGCTCCGTGGTGGCGCTGACCACCATGGTGTCGGCCGCGCTGGTGGAGCACCACGGCTGGAGCCCTGCCGCGGTGATTCCGCTGGTGCTAGCCATGGGCACGGCTTTCGGCGCTTTCATGGGCTTCTTGATTGAGCGCTTTCGCTTGCAGCCTTTCATCGTCACGCTGGCCGGCATGTTTCTCGCGCGTGGCCTGTGTTACCTGATCAGCGTGGACTCCATCAGCATCACCAACGAGTTTTATTCGGAAGTCTCACAGCTGCGTATTCCCTTGTGGGCAGACGCCTCGCTTTCGGTCAGCGCCGTGATCGCCGTGGTGGTGCTGCTCGCCGCGGTGTTCATTGCGCACTGCACGCCCTTTGGCCGCGCCGTGTATGCCGTCGGCGGCAACGAGCAATCGGCGCTGCTGATGGGCTTGCCAGTGCGCGGCACGCTGATAGGGGTCTATACGCTGTCTGGATTTTGCTCGGCGCTGGCCGGTGTGATCTTCACCTTCTACATGCTCTCGGGCTATGGCTTGCACGCCACCGGCCTGGAGCTTGACGCCATTGCCGCCGTGGTGATAGGCGGCACGCTGCTCAGCGGCGGCGTGGGTTATGTGGCCGGCACCCTGTTCGGGGTGTTGATGCTGGGAATCATCCAGACCCTGATCTCTTTCGACGGCACCCTCAGTTCCTGGTGGACGCGCATCGTCGTCGGCGTACTGCTGTTTGTTTTTTGCCTGCTGCAGCGGCTGCTGGCAAACCGCCCCCCAAAACCTTCTTAAACCTCATCGACCAGACATTCACCATGACAGACCCAAAACGAAAATTACGCTCCACCGCATGGTTTGGCTCGGCCGACAAAAACGGGTTTATGTACCGCAGCTGGATGAAGAACCAGGGCATCCCCGACCATGAGTTCGACGGCCGGCCCATCATCGGCATCTGCAACACCTGGTCGGAACTCACGCCCTGCAACGCCCACTTCCGGAAAATCGCCGAGCATGTGAAGCGGGGCATCTCCGAGGCCGGCGGTTTCCCCGTCGAATTCCCGGTGTTCTCGAACGGCGAATCCAATCTGCGGCCTACCGCCATGCTCACGCGCAACCTCGCCAGCATGGATGTGGAAGAGGCGATTCGCGGCAATCCGATTGATGCCGTGGTGCTGCTCACCGGTTGCGACAAGACCACACCGGCTTTGCTGATGGGCGCGGCAAGCTGCGACATCCCGGCCATCGTGGTCACCGGCGGGCCCATGCTCAACGGCAAGCTGGAGGGAAAGAACATCGGTTCGGGCACGGCCGTGTGGCAGCTGCACGAGTCACTGAAGGCCGGTGAAATCCAGCTGCACCAGTTCCTGGCGGCGGAAGGCGGCATGTCGCGCTCCGCAGGCACCTGCAACACCATGGGCACGGCCTCCACCATGGCCTGCATGGCCGAAGCGCTGGGCACTTCCCTACCGCACAACGCGGCGATCCCTGCGGTGGATGCGCGCCGTTATGTGCTGGCCCAGATGTCGGGCGCGCGGGCTGTCGAGATGGCGCGTGAGGGCCTGACGCTGTCCAAGATCCTCACGCGAGAAGCCTTTGAAAACGCGATCCGCGTGAACGCCGCCATTGGCGGCTCCACCAACGCGGTGATCCACCTCAAGGCCATCGCCGGGCGCATCGGTATTCCGCTGGACCTGGAAGACTGGACGCGTATCGGACGCGGCACTCCCACCCTGGTCGACCTGCAGCCTTCCGGCCGTTTCCTGATGGAAGAGTTTTATTACGCCGGCGGCCTGCCCGCCGTATTGCGCCGCCTGGGTGAGAACAGCCTGCTGCCACACCCCAACGCGCTCACTGTCAATGGCCGGTCGTTGTGGGACAACGTGCGCGAGGCCCCGCAGTACAACGACGAGGTGATACGTCCGCTTGACAACCCGCTGATCGCCGACGGCGGCATCTGCATCCTGCGCGGCAACCTGGCGCCGCGCGGTGCAGTCCTTAAACCTTCCGCGGCATCGCCCGAACTGCTCAAGCACCGTGGCCGTGCGGTCGTGTTCGAGAACCTCGAGCATTACAAGGAGCGCATCGTCGACGAGAGCCTCGACATTGACGCGAGTTGCGTCATGGTTATGAAAAATTGCGGCCCCAAGGGCTACCCCGGCATGGCCGAGGTCGGCAACATGGGTCTGCCGCCCAAGCTGCTGCGCCAGGGTGTCAAGGATATGGTGCGCATTTCGGACGCCCGCATGAGTGGCACCGCTTACGGCACCGTGGTGCTGCACGTGGCACCCGAAGCCGCGGCCGGCGGGCCGCTGGCTGCCGTGCGCGACGGAGACTGGATCGAGCTGGATTGTGAAGGCGGCCGGCTGCACCTGGACATCAGCGACGCGGAGCTGGCGGCACGCCTCGCCGCCCTGGACGGCAAAACCCCCGAAGGCATGCGGGGCGGCTACCAGCGCCTGTATGTGGACCACGTGCTGCAAGCCGACGAGGGCTGCGATTTTGATTTCCTGGTGGGATGCCGCGGCTCCGAGGTGCCTCGCCACTCCCACTAAATACCCAGGCCATGAACCCGTGAAACTTCTTCCCATCTGATCGCACCATGAACACCTCACGCCGGCCGCGCTACCGCGGCATCTTCCCCGTAGCCCCCACCACCTTCACCGAAACGGGCGAGCTGGACCTTGAAAGCCAGAAGCGCTGCATCGACTTCATGATTGATGCCGGCTCCGACGGCGTCTGCATCCTGGCCAACTTCTCCGAGCAGTTTGTGCTGTCGGATGAAGAGCGGGAAACCCTCACCCGCACCATCCTCGAACATGTGGCCGGGCGCGTGCCCGTGATCGTGACCACCACCCATTACGGCACCAAAATCTGCGCCGAACGCAGCCGCCGCGCGCAGGACATGGGCGCCGCCATGCTGATGGTCATGCCGCCGTACCACGGCGCCACTTTTCGCGTGAGCGAGCCGCAAATCTATGAGTTTTACGCGCGCCTGTCGGACGCCGTGGACATCCCCATCATGATCCAGGATGCCCCTGCCAGCGGCACGGTGCTTTCGGCCTGCTTCCTCGCGCGCATGGCCCGCGAGATCGAGCACGTCGCCTATTTCAAGATCGAGACGGCCGGCGCGGCGTCCAAACTGCGCGAGTTGATCCGCCTGGGCGGCGATGCCGTGGAAGGCCCATGGGACGGCGAAGAAGCCATCACGCTGCTGCCCGACCTTGATGCCGGCGCGACCGGATCCATGACCGGCGGCGGCTACCCCGACGGCATCCGCCCCATCATCGAGGCGCACCGCGCGGGGGAGCACGA
>Ga0136846_1223417_pt1 | contig 10613 bp, 11 predicted proteins | sample HopSoiMetagenom2_FD_96841 | JGI IMG/M metagenome (GOLD analysis project Ga0136846, IMG submission 96841) | Grasslands soil microbial communities from Hopland, California, USA - 2 Assembly 2016 (version 4) | ecosystem: Environmental > Terrestrial > Soil > Grasslands | place: USA: Hopland... | reverse complement strand
GTTCCAGGCCTCCTCCAGTCGCACGGCGCCAATGCGATTGCCGCCGGTCCAGAGCAGCGCGACCATCTCGCCGAAGGCTCGCAGCCCGTGGCCGGCCGCACGCGCGCGCGCAATCACGCCGCCCAGCGTGGCGCGGAAACGCTCGTCGTCGGGCAGCCCCGCGACCATGAAGCGGTCGAGCGTGTCCTGCGCCGGCAATGCGATGTATCGGTCCTCGCGCTCGGCGGCGTCCATGTCCAGTCCCGCCGCGCAAAGTCGTTCGCGTAGTGCCGCGCAGTGTGGCGCAGTGGCGATGATCACGACCGATTCGCCGGCGGCGAGTCCGTCGCCGGCATACTCCTCGAGGGCTTGCAGGAGCTGCGCGTCCTTGTCGTAGATCTGCAGGACGTGCGCGGTTCGTTCCAGATGATCCCAACGGATGGTCGATCCCATCGGCCGACCATAACGCGCAGAGCCTGCAGTGACTGTAGGAGACCTCCTACGCCGCATGTCCAATTGGCACGGTCGGGCAGCTTCCTGCCGAATCGCGGAGAATGGCCGCTTGACCTTCGACCCCCGCCCGCTGCTGCAGGAAATCGCCCGCGGCAAGCACGCCGCGCGCGACCTCACTCGCGAGCAGGCGCGCGGGCTTTTCTCGGCGATCCTCGCCGGCGAGGTGGAAGGCATGGCGCTGGGCGCGGTGCTGGTGGCGCTGCGCGTGAAGGGCGAGAACATCGAAGAGCTGGCCGGGATGATGGACGCGCTCGCCTTGCACGTGCGCCCATTGCGCCTGGGCACGCGCCGCGCCCAGCCGGTGATCATCCCCACGTACAACGGCGCGCGCAAGCTGCCCAACTTCGTACCGCTGCTGTCGCTGCTCCTTGCCCGCGAAGGCGTGCCGGTCCTGCTCCATGGCGCCCACCAGGAAGCGCAGCGCGTGGGCACCTTCGAGATACTCGCGCTGCTCGGCCACCCGCCCGTGGCATCGATCGAAGCAGCCGAGGAGCGCATGGAGTCGCGGTTGATCGCGCCCGTGCCCGTCGCAGTGCTTTCGCCCGACCTCGCGCGCGTCATCGATGCCCGCACCGCCATCGGCGTGCGCAACAGCGGGCACACCATGGCGAAGCTCATGCTCCCCCAGGGTGTGGACGCGCGCGCCGCGTGCCGCCTCATCGCCGTGACGCATCCCGATTTCATGGCCCTCATGAAGTCATACTTCGCCATCACGCCGGCGAACGTCTTCCTCATGCGCGGCCTGGAAGGCGAGCCGGTCGTGCGGCTGCACGCGCCACAGCCGATCGAGCAGATGGACGTCGAGGGCAAGCACGTGACGCACCTGCTGGGCGACTTCGACGGGGAGCTGCAACTGCCGGCGCGCGAAGCGCAGGCCACCGCGACCTGGACGCGCGATGCCCTGGAAGGACGCACGCCGGTGCCGCCGGCGATCGCGCGGCAAGTCTCCATCATCACGGCGCACTGCAAGGGCGCGGGCGCGATCCCGCGCTCACCCCTGAAGCTGGTGTCGTCGAAGTAGCCCGCTTCACCTCGCGCGGAAGTCGCGAACGAAGCGCAGCAAGGCGCGCGCCGCGAGGGATGCGTCTTCCGCGGTGACCGTTTCCGCCGGGTTGTGGCTCACGCCGCCGGCCCCGCACCGCACGAACATCATGCCGACGTCGACGACCCCGGCGAAGATCATCGCGTCATGCCCTGCGCCGCTCGGAAGCCGCACCGGCTCGGCGCCGACCGACGCGATCGCCGCGGCGACCTGCTCCTGCAGCCACTCGGCGCACGGCGCGGCGCGGACCTCGTGGCGCCTGGACTTCTCGACGCGAACGCCGCGGCGCGCCGCGATGGCGTCGAAGAGCGCGAACACGCGGTCTTCGAGGGCGCGCCTGCGAGGGTCGTCGGGTGCGCGCAGGTCCACGGTGAACCCGACCTCGCCCGCGATCACGTTGCCCGTGCCGTTCTTCACCTCGAGCATCCCGACGGTCCCGACGAGCTGGTCGGTGGCCGCGCACTCCTCGACCGCGAGCACCATCTCGGCGGCTGCAGCCATCGCGTCGCGGCGCATCGGCATCGGCACGGTGCCCGCATGGCCCGCCTCGCCCCGCACGGTGACGAGGTGCCGCGAGCCGCCGGCGATCGAAGTGACGACCCCGAGCGCGGCGCCCTGGCCGAGGAGCACCGGTCCCTGCTCGATGTGCAGCTCGAAATAAGCGCACAGCTTCGAAGGATCGATGCGCGCCTCGTCCAGGCGGTCGGGATCCAGCCCCACGGCGCGCATGGCGTCGGCGAACGTGACGCCGTCCGCGTCGCGGCGATCCAGGAGCGCGCGCACCGACGCGGCGCCTTCCAGCATCGCGCGGCTCGCGAGGAAGCTCGTCTTGAAACGCGCGCCCTCCTCGTCGGCGAAGGCCGCGACCTCGAGGGCGACCGGCGGGCGCTCGCCGCGGCGGTTCAGCTCCCCGACGACGGCGATGGGCAGCAGGATGCCGAGCACGCCGTCGTATTTGCCGCCGTCGCGCACCGAATCGAAGTGAGAGCCCATGAGGAGCGTCCTCGCGCCGGGCGGACCCTCGCAGCGACCGACGACGCTGCCGAGCGCATCCACCCGCACAGCCATTCCCGCCTCGCGCATCCATGCCGCGATCTGGCGCGCGGCGGCCTGGTGCGCCGGGGTGAGGTAGGTGCGGGTGTAGTTCCGCGGTGAGTCGCTGTGCCGGCCGAGCTCGGCCGCGCGTGAAAGCACGTCGTCCATGGAACGCGCGAGTCTAGCACCGGACTAAGGCATGGAAACCCCATGAAAACCAACAACCTGGTGGCTTGCCCGGAGTGCGATGCGCTGCAGCGCGAGGTGGACCTCGTGCCGCATGGCGAGGCCGTTTGCATGCGCTGCGGTGCGGAGCTCTTTCGCAACAAGCCCGGCAGCCTCGACCGCACCCTCGCGTTCATCATCGCCGCGGCGATCGTCTTCGTCGCCGCCAACACCTTCCCGCTGATGGAGCTCGAGGCGCAGGGGATGCGCAGGGAAAGCACGCTCTTCGGCACCGTGGTCGCGCTGCAGGAAACCGGCTGGCCGCTGATCGCGCTCCTCGTGCTGGTGACCACCCTCGTCGTGCCTTGCCTGCAGCTGGGACTCGCCCTCGCCGTGCTGCTTCCGCTCAAGCTGGGCCATGTCCCGCGAGCCCTCGGATGGCTTTCACGCGCGCTCGACACGGTCTGGCCGTGGGGGATGGTCGAGGTGTTCCTGCTGGGATCGATGGTGTCGCTGGTGAAGCTCACCAAGATCGCCACGGTGTCCACCGGTGGTGCGTTGTACATGCTCGGCGCTTACGCGCTGCTGATCTCGGCGGCGGTGGCCGCCTTCGACAGCCGCGCGTTCTGGGCGCGCGTGGACGAGCTGCGGGCATGACCGCCATCGCGGCCCGCGAGGGGCTCCTCCTTTGCGACACCTGCCTCCTCCTCAATCGCGCGAGAGGCCTCGCGCATCCGGCGTGCGCGCGCTGCGGGGCGCACCTGCACGCCCGCAAGCCCGGCAGCCTCATGCGCACGTGGGCGTTCCTCATCTCGGCGGCGATCCTGTACATCCCCGCCAACGTGCTGCCGGTGATCGAGAGCGGCTCGCTTTTCGAAAGCCAGAGCGACACGATCCTCTCGGGCGTCTTCTTCCTGTGGAAGACGGGCTCCTGGCTCCTCGCCGCGATCGTCTTCACCGCCAGCATCGTGATCCCGGCGGCGAAGATCGCATCGCTCGCGTTCCTGCTCGTCTCCGCCCAGGCACGCTCGCGCTGGAGCCCGCTCTGGCGCGCGCGCATCTACCGCGCCACGCATTACATCGGCCGCTGGTCGATGGTGGACATCTACGTCGGCGCCACGCTGGTCGCGCTCGTGCAGCTGAAGGCGTTCGCCTCGATCGTGCCGGGCCCGGGCGCCGTGTACTTCGGCTCCGTGGTGGTCCTCACCATGCTCGCCACGCACAGCTTCGACCCGCGGCTCACGTGGGATTCGCTGGGGGAGCCGCGCGGTGGCTGAGCGCGACGACATTGCGCAGGCCGTCGAGCGCGAGCCGGGCGCAAGGTCGCTGCAGCTCATCTGGATCGTGCCCATCATCGCGGCGCTGGTGGGTGGATTCATTGCGCTCAAGTCGGTCTGGGAGCACGGGCCGACGATCACCATCCGCTTCCTCTCGGGCGAAGGCATCGAGGCGGGCAAGACCAAGATCAAGCACAAGGCGGTGGACATCGGCACGGTGAAGTCGGTGGGCCTCACGCCCGACCACAAGACGGTGCTGGTCACGGCCGAGATCGACCGCAACGCCGCCGCGGGTTTCCTCGTCGAGGACACGCGCTTCTGGGTGGTGCGCCCGCGCATCGCCGGCGGCCAGATCTCCGGCCTGGGAACGCTGCTCGCGGGCTCCTATATCGGCAGCGATCCCGGGCATTCGAAGACCGAGAAGCGCGACTTCGCGGGCCTCGAGACGCCGCCGGCGATCACCTCGGACCTGCCGGGGCGGCAGTTCCGGTTGCGCACGGACGACCTCGCCGCGCTCGACATCGGTTCCCCCGTGTACTTTCGCGGCATCGTTGCCGGGCGCGTGGTTTCCACCGAGATCGCCGGCGACGGCCGCTCGGCCGAGGTGGGCGTGTTCATCCACTCGCCGTACGACAAGTTCGTCACCGTGGACTCGCGCTTCTGGAATGCGTCCGGCGTGGACCTCTCGCTCGACGCGACCGGAGTGAAGCTGCAGACGCAGTCGCTCGCCACGCTGCTCCTGGGCGGCCTCGCATTCGAGGCGCCGGAGGAATCGGCGGCGGCGCAGGCCGAGTCGAACACGCAGTTCCCGCTCTGGAACAACCGCGCCGACGCCATGCGCAACCGCGAGACCGTGATCGAGACCTACCGGCTCGTGTTCCGCCAGTCCGTGCGCGGACTGGCCGTCGGGGCACCGGTGGACTTCCGCGGGGTCACCGTGGGCGAGGTGCGGCGCATCGAGCTCGAGTTCGATCCGCAGACGGTGAACTTCGTGACCGGAGTGACCATCCACCTCTGGCCCGAGCGCCTGCGCGCACGCAATCGCGCCACGCAAGCGCAGTTCGAATCCAAGCTCACGCCGGCGCAGCGCATCCAGCGCTTCGTGGCGCACGGTTTCCGCGGCCAGCTGCGCAGCGCCAACCTCATCACGGGACAGCTCTACGTCGCGCTGGATTTCTTCCCGAAGGCGGCGCCCGCGACGCTCGACACCCGGCATTCGGCCGCCGAGATCCCGACCATTCCCGGCGCGCTCACCGAGCTCGAGGAATCGCTCGGCAACATCGTGAAGAACCTGGAGAAAGTGCCGTTCGACAAGCTCGCGGCGGACCTGCGGCGCGCGCTCGACACGCTGGACAAGACGCTGAAGCGTGCCGACACCCTCATGACGCAGCTCTCGTCCGACGTCGCGCCGGAGTTGCGCGCGACCCTCGAGCAGGCACGCAAGACGCTCGGCTCCGCCCAGCAGGTCCTGTCGACCGATTCGCCGGTGCAGGGCGACCTGCGCGACACGCTCCAGGAGGTCACCCGCGCCGCCGAGCAGGTGCGCGCCCTCACCGACTACCTCGAGCGCCACCCGGAATCGCTGATTCGCGGCAAGCGCCCCGCCGGAGACACCCAATGACGCGCCCGTTCCTCATCGCCGCCGCGCTGCTGCTCGCAGCCTGCGGCGCCACGCCCAGGGAGAGCTACTACACGCTTTCGGCCAATCCCGGGTCGATGCTCCCCAGTGCCTCCGGGGTAAGCGTCGTCGTGGGCTCCGTCGCCGTCCCCGACGCGGTGGATCGCTCGCCGATGGTGGTGCGCACCGGCCCGAACGAGGTGGCGATCGACGACCTGCATCGATGGGTCGAGCCGCTCAAGACCGGCATCCCGCGCGCGCTCGCGGAGTTGCTGGCGCGCGAGCTGGATACGGCCCATGTGCTCGCCGGGCGCTCGGCTTCCGGCACGAAGGCCGATTACCGCGTGGCGGTCGACGTCCAGCGCTTCGAATCGTCGTTCTCCGAGGGCGCAACCCTGGACGCGGCGTGGACGGTCACTCCCGCGCAGGGCCCGGTGCGCACCGGGCGGACCTTCGCGCGGCAGCCCGCGCCGTCAGGCGACCACGCGGGCATCGCGGCGGCGCATCGCAAGGCGCTGGAGAAGCTCGCGGCGGACATCGCCGCCGCCATTCGCGCGAAGCCCTGATCACTCCACGCGGACGACGCGCCACTCCTGGTTGTGGTATTCGAGGTGCACGCGCTCGAAGCGCGCGCCGACGTGCAGGCGCGCAGTCGCCCGCGCTCCCTCGACCTTCAGGTCTGTCACGTCGCCTTTCTGCAGCGCAAGGGACCTGCCCTTGGCGTACTCCAGCAGGGCGTCGGTCACCTGGGATTCGGTCGAAGGCAGCGCGTGGTGCGCGCCACCGTTAGAGTCCGGATATGGAATGTCCACGATGGCCCAGTTCGGCGCCAAGGCGAGGAGCCCCACGAACACCACGCTGCTGACGGCCACCATCGTCTCCCTCCCCGGAATGGGGTTCTCCCCATTCTTCGCGCGCCCGCGCGCGCGGCGCCACCACGATGCGACGAAATGCAGGGTTCAGGGGGCAGAATGCCACCGCGGCAAGAAATCGTCACCCGCCCAACATGTTCCGCAGGAAGGAAAGGACCCCGCCGGATGCTGACCCCCGAATTCGTCGAGCGCGAATACAACAACCGGGCGCTGGTGCCGCGGCACCCGGAGTATTTTGCCCGCTGGCAACGCGACTCCGATTTCGTGCGCTCGACGCTCCCCTCGAAGCTGGATGTGCCCTACGGCCCGGACGCGCGGCATCGCATCGACCTCTTTCCCGCGGCCGGCTCGCGCCGGACCCTGGTCTTCATCCACGGCGGCTACTGGCGCACGTTGGACAAGTCGATGTTCTCCTGGCTCGCCGCGGCGTGGGTCGCGGCCGGCGTGAACGTGGCGATGCCCAACTACCGCTTCTCGCCCGGGGCGAGCCTGGAGGCAATCGTGGACGACGTGCTGGCGGCGACCAACTGGCTCTTCGCCAATGGACCTTCCCACGGCATCCCCGTGGACGAGGTGGTGATCAGCGGACACTCGGCCGGCGGCCACCTGACGGCCGCCGTCTTCGCCGCGCCGCGCGACGAGCTGCGCTTCGACATCGGGCGCATCGCGGGCGGCGTGCCGATCAGCGGCCTCTTCGATTTCGCGCCGCTGCGGCTCTTCTCGTTCAATGCGGACTTCAAGCTGGACGAGGCGGCCGTGTCGCGCCTGAACCTCTTCGACAAGCGCCCGACCATCCCCGCGCCGATCGTCGCCGCGGCCGGCGCCGCCGAGAGCTCTGAATTCCAGCGCCAGACGCGGCTGCTGGCCGAGTCGTGGCAGCCGCAGGTGAAGTCGCTCCTCCTGCTGCCCGGCCTGGATCACTTCAGCGTCGTGGACGCCTTCGCCGAGCGCGGCCAGCCGCTCTACGAAGCAACGCTCGCCCTGTTCGGATAAGCCGGCCATGGAGCGCATTCTCGCGACCTACAGGATCACCGCCGGCGAATCGGAGAGCCGCGTGCGCGCCGAAGCGCTCGCCGCGGAGCAAAGCGTGGAGATGCCGGTGGCGGCGATCGACGACCCGCGCGTGCTCACGGAGGTGTTGGCGCAAGTGCGGGCGATCCGGCCGCACGCCGGCGACTTCGAGGTCGTGCTGGCGATCGCGCCCGAGACCACGGGCGGGGAGGCGAGCCAGCTCGCCAACATGCTCTTCGGCAATTGCTCGCTGCAACCCGAGGTGGAGTTGGTCGACGTGGAGCTTCCGGACGGATACCAGAAGGCCTTCCCCGGCCCGCGCTTCGGCATCGACGGCATCCGCAGGCTCGCCGGTGTCGAGGGACGCGCGCTCACCTGCACGGCGCTCAAGCCCCAGGGGACGCCGGTGGCGCGCCTTGCGGAGCTCGCGCGCACGTTCGCGCTCGCGGGCATCGACGTGGTGAAGGACGACCACGGCATCGCGAACCAGGCATACGGCCCATTCGCCGAGCGCGTGCCCGCCGTGCAAAAGGCCATCCACCAGGCCAATCGCGAGACCGGTGGCCGGACGTTGTACGCGCCAACCTTCTCGGGAGGGCCGCGCGCGTTGCTCGACCAGGCGCACATCGCCAAGGATTGCGGCGTGCAGCTCGCGCTCGTGGCGCCGATGCTGGTCGGCCTCCCGGCATTCGTGGAGTTGCAGGTGGAGCTCGACGTTCCGCTCGTGGCGCATCCCGCGTTCGCCGGTGCCGGTCGCATCGCCCCGCCACTGCTCCTGGGCAAGCTCTTCCGCCTGCTCGGCGCCGACGCGACGATCTTCCCCAACCACGGCGGCCGCTTCAGCTACTCGAAGGCCACCTGCCTCGGCATCGCCGAGGCCGCACGCAAGCCGTGGCTGGGCCTGCGAGCGACGCTGCCGGTCCCGGCCGGAGGCATGACCGTGGAGCGCGTGCCCGAGATGCTCGCGGGGTACGGCAAGGACAGCATGCTGCTCATCGGGGGCGGTTTGCTGTCAGCGAAAGGGAAGTTGCTGGAGAAGTCGCGCGAATTCGTTACCGCCGTGCGGTCGTAGCCGAAACTCGCTGCGGGGGAGCGGGTCTGTCGGGCATGCCGTTGCCTCCGCTGCCCATCTACTCGCGCTACGTGCTCGCCACGCTCGCGCTCGTATGCCTGGCGCTGCTCGTCGTGAAGCTCGCGCCCGTGCTGCTGCTCGTCTTCGCCGGGGCGGTGCTCGCCACCGTGATTCGCGCGGCGAGCAGGCCGCTCTCGCGCGTGAGTGGCATCTCCGACGGGATCGCCGTCTCGATCGTCGCGGTGGCCTTCGCCGCGCTGGTGCTGGGCGGGCTCTGGCTCTTCGGCCGCCAGGTAATCGTGCAGACCGACGAGCTGTGGACCGCGATCCAGACCGCACTGGCGAAAGTGCAGGAGCGCGTGAGCGGCAGCGCCCTCGCGACGTACGTCATGGATAACGCGCAGGCGGCCGCCGGCTCCGACGCCATGAACAAGGTCGCGAAGGGCACGTTCTCGGTGTTCGGTGGCTTGGGGGACCTGATCCTGGTCGCGTTCCTCGCGGTGTACCTGGCCGCGGATCCTGCGACCTATCGCAGCGGCCTGCTGGCGTTGATTCCCGGAAACACGCGCGAGCGGGTGGGCGATGCGCTCGACAAGGCCGGCTGGTCGCTGCGCAAGTGGCTCGTGGGCCAGATGGGCGCGATGTTGTTCGTGGGCATCGTCACGGCGGTCGGCCTGTGGACGATGGGTGTCCCATTGGCGATCCCTCTGGGCATCCTCTCCGGACTCCTCGATTTCGTGCCGGTGGTGGGACCGTTCCTCGCGGCGATTCCCGGCGTGGTGATTGCATTCGCGCAGGGTCCGGACGTTGCGCTGAAGGCGATCGCCGTGTACGTGGCGGTGCAGTTCATCGAGGGGCACCTCGTGATCCCGCTGGCGCAGAAGTGGGCGGTGGCGATGCCGCCCGCGCTTGCGCTTTCCGCAATCGTCGCCGCCGGTGTCGTGTTCGGCCTGGCGGGCGTGCTGTTCGCGCTGCCGCTCACGGTGGTCGCTACGGTGCTCGTGCGCGAGCTCTACGTCGAACGGATCAAGTGAGCACCTTTAAGCTAAGTTCCCGAGCATTTCGCGACGGTGCGCTTGTCACAGCGCACTACCCCCCTCGGAGAAGGCTCATGAAGAACCCATTGATCAAGGCGAGCCTCGTGCTCGCCTCACTCGCGCTCGGCACGACCGGCGCCATCGCGCAATCCACCGGCACGCAATCGGGCGCCTCGCAGTCCGGCAGCTCCAAGTCCGCGCCGCAATCGGGCAGCTCCAAGTCGGCCAGCAGCGCCAAGTCGGCGGACACCGGCAAGTCGGAAGTAGCCGCGTCCGACCGCAAGTTCATGGAGAAAGCCGCCCAGGGCGGCATGGCCGAGGTCGAGCTGGGCAACCTCGCGTCGCAGAAGGGCGCGAGCGACGGCGTGAAGAAGTTCGGCTCGCAGATGGCGCAGGACCACGGCAAGGCGAACGAGGAGCTCAAGCAGATCGCCTCGTCCAAGGGTGTGACGCTCCCGACGCAGACCGACTCCAAGCACCGCAAGGAGATGGAGAAGATGTCGAAGCTTTCGGGCGACAAGTTCGACCGCGAGTACATGGAACACATGGTCAAGGACCACAAGACGGACGTGAAGGAATTCCAGAAGGCGTCGAAGGACTCGAAGGACGCCGACCTCAAGGCGTTCGCCTCCAAGACGCTATCCGTGATCGAAGGCCACCTGCAGCTCGCCGAGCGCACCGAGAGCGCGGTGAAGGGCAAGCCCGAGGCCGGCTCGCCGGAAAAATCGGCGCGCAACTCGGCAGGAACCTCGACGCAGTCCACGGGAACCAGCGCGTCGGGCAACACGGCGAACATCTCGGGCAACGCGCCGGCATCGGGCGGCACCACCAAGGGCACGTCCACGCAGTCCGGCAACACCTCGAAGTAGCGCGGTGCACGTCGGCCACCGGGTAAAATGGCCCGATGGCCGACGATTCTTTCGTCCGGAAGCACTCGGGCGACTTCCATTGGCAAGGCGTCGAGGTCCTCCGGTACAAGCAGGACGGGACGG
>Ga0136846_1215578_pt1 | contig 10613 bp, 13 predicted proteins | sample HopSoiMetagenom2_FD_96841 | JGI IMG/M metagenome (GOLD analysis project Ga0136846, IMG submission 96841) | Grasslands soil microbial communities from Hopland, California, USA - 2 Assembly 2016 (version 4) | ecosystem: Environmental > Terrestrial > Soil > Grasslands | place: USA: Hopland... | reverse complement strand
GCCGCGACGGGCCGTGGCGCAGCTTGGTTAGCGCGTCTGACTGGGGGTCAGAAGGTCGCCGGTTCGAATCCGGCCGGCCCGACGGATGGACACGAGCGAGGGGACCCCGGCCGCGGGCTCCGGCCGCCGGGTGCTGACGGTTCCCAACGCCATCTCGGCGCTTCGGATCGCCCTGATCCCGGTGTTCGTGGCGCTCATCGTGGATGAGGACACCACCACCGCGGGGTTGATCATGTTCGGTTGCGTCGTCGCGACCGACTGGGTCGACGGCACGATCGCGCGCCGGACCGGCCAGGTCTCCGAGCTCGGGAAGGTGCTCGATCCGGTCGCGGACCGGCTTGCGATCGCCGCCGGGATCATCGCCCTCGCGATCCGCGGCGTGTTCCCGGTATGGGCGGCCGTCGCGATCATCGCTCGGGACGTAGCGGTCCTCGGGGTCGGTGTCTTCTTGCTCTCGAGGCGGCGCGTGCGGATCGAGGTCCGGTGGATCGGCAAGGTCGCGACGTTCTCGCTGATGGTGGCGGTGCCCGCCATCGCGTGGGGAGCGCTCGGTCTGCCGCTCGCCGCGGCCGCGACCGCGGTCGGCTGGGTCTGCTTCGCGGTCGGCATCGTCGAGTACTACATCGCGGCCGCGGTCTATGCGCAGGACGCGCGTCGGGCGATCGCGTCGTCGTGAGCTCGACCGACGGCTATCGTGCCGCGCGGCCGTGGCCTCGCGCCCGGCCGTCGGCCGCATCCTCGAGGAGGTAGAGATGAACGTCCCCGACGATCTTCGGTACACGAAGGAACACGAGTGGGTGAGGGTCGAGGGGTCCCTCGCCCGGGTCGGCATCACCGACTACGCGCAGGATGCGCTCGGCGATGTCGTCTACGTCGACCTTCCGGCGGTGGGGGCCTCGGTCGCCGCGCACCAGCCGCTCGGCGAGGTGGAGTCGACGAAGTCCGTCTCCGATGTCTACAGCCCGCTTGCCGGCACCGTCGTCGACCGGAACCCCGCGATCGAGGATCGCCCGGAGCTCGTGAACGAACAGCCGTACGGCGATGGATGGCTCGTCGTCATCGAGCCGTCCGACCCCGCAGCGGTGGACGCGCTGCTCGATGCGGCGGCCTACCGAGCGCTCGTCGAGGGATCCTGACACGCCCACCACAACCCTCAACGCTGCATGCCGCCGTCGATGCGGGGTTGAACGTCCGGCTTGTAGGAGGTTGAGGGTCGTCGCGACCATGCGTTGACCCTCCTGGTGCCGTACGATAGCGTCGCGCCGAGGCTCAGGGTCGAGAGTTGCGGGGAAGTCTCGACCGTCAGGGCACCCGTGGAGCAAGGAGCCGTGCAGGTTGTTCTGCAGCCGTTGTGGACATCCAAACCGCGATGACGCGCGGTTCTGCGTCGAGTGTGGCCATCCACTTCACGAGGACGTCACCGTGACCCTGCCGGCGATCGAACCCGAAGAGGAGGCGTCCGAGGAGTTCCCGTTCCCCAACGACACCCTCAACCCGGGACAGGCGCTCCTGTTGGTGAAGCGAGGCCCCAACGCCGGATCGACGTTCTTGCTCGACGGCGACGAGACCACGGTCGGTCGTGACACGGACAGCGCGGTGTTCCTCGACGACGTGACGGTGTCACGCAAGCACGCCGTCGTCGAACGCCACGACGGGTGGTTCGTCGTGGACCGCGGAAGCCTGAACGGCACGTACGTCAACGGCGAACAGGTCGACCGCACGAAGCTCACCACGGGCGACGAGCTGCAGATCGGCAGGTTCAAGCTCACGTTCTTCGCGGCGGATCGATAGGAGCAAGGAAGGATGGCCGGGACGCGTAACTACCAGTCGATCGGAGAGGTTCTCGTCAACGTCAAGACGGAGTTCCCCGACATCACCATCTCGAAGATCCGGTTCCTCGAGTCCGAGGGCCTGATCACGCCCGAACGCACGCCGTCGGGCTATCGGAAGTTCTATCCCGACGACGTCGAGCGTTTGAAGTCGATCCTGCGTCTGCAGCGCGACGAGTACCTCCCGTTGAAGGTGATCAAGGAGCGTCTGTTGAAGGCCGACTCCGGCGACGACGACGACGAGCCCACGCTCGAGCAGGCGACCTCGGGCATGGACACGGACGGCGGCGGCGAGGACCTGGCCGAGGCCCCGACCGGGCTCCAGATGTCGCTCGAGGAGATGGCCGCCGCGACCGGCGTCGATCGTGAGCGGATCAAGGAGCTCGAACAGTTCGGCATCGTGTGCACCCACGGACCGGAGGGCGGCCGGTACTACGACGGCGACGATTACGTCACGCTCTCGATCGTGAAGGACTTCCTGCGGTTCGGGATCGAGCCGAGGCACCTCACGATGTACAAGCACTTCGCCGATCGGGAATCGGCGTTCTTCGAGGCCCTGGTCGCCCCGACGCTTCGACAGAAGAACCCCGACGCGCGCCGCGCCGCCACGCAGACGCTCGGCGAGCTCACGACGACGTCGCGGAAGTTCAAGCAGGCGCTCTTGCGGAACGCGCTCCGCGACAACCTCGCGACGGGGTGACGCCACCGCGCCTTCGCGCCGCCGCGGTCGCGTCGGCGATCCTGGTGGTCGCCGTGGCGATCAACGCCGGCGCGGCGGGTCGTCCCGTCGTGCCGCCGCCAACGCCGGTGCCGCCCCACGGCAGCCCGTCTCCGTTCCCCACGACGCTCGCGACACCTGACGACACGACGGCCGCCCCGACGATCGATGCGCGAGCGGCGTTGCTGGCCGATCCAGACACGGGTCAGGTGCTGTTCGCGAAGGAGCCGCGCGCCCGCCGGCCGATCGCGTCGATCACCAAGCTCATGACGGCGATGGTCGCGAGACGGCACCTGTCGTTGCACGCGACGGTGACGGTCGATCCGGCCGCCGTGTTCGACCGCCGGTCGTTCGGCGCCTCGTCGGTGCTCGGGCTCAAGCCGGGGGAGCGGATCTCCGTCGAGGACCTCTTGTATGGGCTGTTGCTCGGCAGCGCGAACGACGCGGCCGTCGCGCTCGCGATCGCGGCCGATGGGTCAGAGGCGGCGTTCGTCCGTGACATGAACGACGAAGCCCAACGCCTCGGGATGCGCGACACCCACTTCGCGTCGGCGAGCGGGCTCGACGACGACGGGTACTCGACGCCGCGCGATCTGCTGCGGTTGACGCAGGCCGTCAACGCCGATCCGGTCCTCAGCACGATCACTGCGACGAAGGTCCACAGGATCGCGGCGCCGAAGGGTCCGGACCGCGTGATCCAGAACCGGAACGCGCTCCTGTGGCTGTATGACGGAGCGGTCGGCACGAAGACCGGCACAACGTTCGGCGCCGGATCGTGCTTGGTCGCGACGGCTCGCCGCGGCGGCCGGACGCTTGTCGCGATCGTGCTGCACGCGCGCGGCGAGCCGTTCTCCGACGCGGCGGCGTTGCTCAACTACGGCTTCGACGGATGGCGGACCGACACCGTCGTGCACGCGGGTGATCCCGCCGGCGACGCGACGATCCGCGGCGGCACGGTGCCCGTCATCGCGGCGGCGGACCTGAGCGCCCTCGTGCCGGTTGTCGACGACGGACGCACCGAGCACATGGTCGTCGACGCGCGCGCGGCGTATCCACCGGCCCCGCACGAGCGCGTCGCGACGCTCGTGGTCGCCGCGGGGCCGGCCGTCCTCGGCAGCGTGCCGTTGATCGTCTCCGACGTTCCGCCACCACCGACCGCGACGGGACCGTGGTGGCTGCGGACCGCAGATGCCGTTGCCGGCGCGGCCGCCGATGCGGTCCGCGCGATCGCCGCCTGACCGGTCGTCGCGTCGTCGGTCGCAGACCGGACCCCTGGTAGCCTCCTGCCGATGGCGGAGGTCGCACGCGTCCTGTACGGGCGCGAGGACGTTCGCCGCCGGGTGGCAGAGCTCGGCCGCACGATCACCGGGGACTATGTGGGGCGGGAGCCCGTGTTCGTCACGGTGCTGAAGGGCGGCGCGGTGTTCCTCGCGGATCTGATGCGCGCGGTCGACCTGTCCGTCGAGATCTCGTTCATGGCGATCAGCCGCTACGGCGACGCCGAGGAATCGCTGGGGCGCGTCCAGATCTTGCTGGACGTCGAGCTGGACCTGGCCGGGCGCGACGTCGTGCTCGTCGAAGACATCGTCGACACCGGCCTGACGTCGCGATACCTGTTGTCGGTGCTGCGCTCGCGCGGCGCCGCGAGCGTCGAGCTGTGCGCCCTCCTGGACAAGACGGCCCGCCGGATCGTCCCGATCCGCCCGCGGTACGCCGGGTTCGATTGCCCCGACAGCTTCGTCGTGGGCTACGGGCTCGACTTCCGTGAGCGGTACCGCAACCTGCCGGACATCCTGCAGGTCGATGATCTCGCCGCGCTCAGCGCCGACCCGGACGCGCTGAGGTCCTCCGCGCCGCCGGCCGCCTGAGCCTCCAACGCTCCAGAGGTTGCCCGACCTCAGGGCCGTGGTTACCCTGGCCGACAGCGCGATGATCGAGATGGAGCTGACCGGCGTCCGGGTGGAGCTGCCCACCAACCAACCCATCGCGCTGCTTCGCGAGCGCGAGGGGGAGCGCTACCTGCCGATCTGGATCGGTCCCGCCGAGGCGGCGTCGATCGCGATGGCGCTGCAGGGCGTCGCGACGCCGCGCCCGATGACCCACGATCTGATGAAGACGATGCTCGACGATCTCACGGTCCGGATCGTCCAGATCGTCGTCACGGAGCTCCGCGAGAGCACCTTCTACGCGGTCATCACGATGGAGCGAGACGGGGACCGGCTCGAGATCTCGGCGCGGCCCTCGGACGCGATGGCGCTCGCCGTGCGGATGTCGGTCCCGATCTACGCCGCCGACGAGGTCCTCGACGAGGCCGCGATCTTGATCCCCGGCGAAGAGGACGAAGAGGTCGAGAAGTTCCGCGAGTTCCTCGACAACGTGAGCCCGGACGACTTCGCGTCCTGAGGCGGCCGGTCGTCTACCCGTAGAAGAAGACGGTCACCCACAGCGTGCCGTCCACGCGGGTCGCCCCGATCGCGACGTGCTTGAAGCAGCTGTTGAGGATGTTCGCGCGGTGCTCGGGACTCGCCATGAAGGCCTTCTCGACGTCACCGATCGTCCCGCCGCTCACGGCGATGTTCTCGCCCCAGCAATGCCACCCGATGCCCTTGAGGTAGGCGGCCGCGGGGTCCGACGTGTGGTCCAACGCGTCGTTGCGAGCCATCCACCGCGAATGCTTGAGCGCGACCTTCGACATCGTGCGGTTGATCGCGACGTTGTAGCGGCCGAACCGGTCGCGGCTCACGTTCGTGGCTTTGTACATCGCGTGCCGCTCGACCCACCGGCCGCCGCCGGCGTGGGCGGGGGTGCCGAGGGCCGCCGTGGTCAGGGCGACGGCCACCGCCGTCGTCGCGATCAAGCGTCCGAACGTCCGCATCTGCGTTTCCTCCGGTGCCGTAGGTCGGTGATGTAGTCCCGAGTGACCAGTCCAGGCATCGGCCGGTCGGGGGGCACCCTTGAGGGGCTCTCGGGCAGCTTTCGGAGCCGTTCGCAGGAGGCTTCGGCGGCCTTGACGGGGCCCGGCGGCCCCCGTACGCTGCCGAATCACATCGTCGTGATTCCCTTCCCCGAACGGAGCGTGTTCTGATGGCCGAGCAAGGGTTCGCCGCACCCGAGGTCTGCAAGATCGTGCAGATCACGTACCGCCAACTGGACTACTGGGCGCGTACGGAGTTGGTGACCCCCTCGATCCGCGATGCGTCCGGCAGCGGCACCCAGCGCCTGTACTCGTTCCAAGACCTGGTCACCCTCAAGGTGATCAAGAACCTTCTGGACACCGGCGTGTCGCTCCAGCGGGTCCGCAACGCCGTCGAGCACCTCCGCGACATGGACCGGCCGCTCACCGGCGTCACGCTGATGTCCGACGGTCGCGGCGTCTACGAGGCCCATTCGCCGGAGGCGGTCATAGACCTGTTGCAGAGCGGCCAGGGGGTGTTCGCCATCGCGATCGATCGCGTCTGGAGCGACGTGGAGAAGGCTGTGCCGAAGCCCAAGGCGGCGGCCAAGCCGGCGAGCGGTCGCCGTCGTGCAGCTGGGAGCGCATGAGCGCACAACCGGCGATGGATCCATTGCCGAGCGACGAGGTCCGGTTCGCACACGCCTCGGAGCGGCAGTTCGCACGGTTGCTCGACTTCTACCAGATCGCGTGGGCATACGAGCCCACCTCGTTCCCGATCGCGTGGGACCGGGAGGGTCAGCCGGTGCAGCGCTTCACCCCGGACTTCTACCTGCCGGAGTTCGACCTGTACATCGAGATCACGACGCTGAATCAGAAACTGGTCACCAAGAAGAACCGCAAGGTCCGGCGACTGCGCGAGCGCTACCCCGAGATCCGCTGCAAGGTCCTCTACCAGCGGGACTACTTGTCGCTCGTGACGAAGTACGGCCTGGAGGATGCGTCGGGCTGACGACGTCGAACCCGGCGCCTGTTCGTAGACTCGGCGCGTGACGACCTTCACGCCGCACACCGACGACGAGATCCGCGAGATGCTCGCGACGATCGGGGCCGGCGATGTCGACGACCTCTTCGAGGCGATCCCGCCGGACCTGCGGCTGAGCGAACCGCTCGACCTGCCGCCGGGCATCTCGGAGCAGGAGGTCGTCGACGAGCTTGGCCGCCTCGCCACGCGGAATCGCTCGCTCGACGAGCTGGTGTGCTTCGCCGGTCGCGGCGCCTACGACCACTACATCCCGTCGGTCGTGTGGGCGCTCGCCGGTCGCTCCGAGTTCTCGACGGCGTATACGCCGTACCAGCCGGAGCTCTCGCAGGGCGTGCTGCAAGCCTTGTTCGAGTTCCAGTCGATGATGTGCGCGCTCACGGGGATGGAGGTGTCAAACGCATCGCTGTACGACGGCGCCACCGCACTCGTGGAAGCGATCCGGATGAGCGTCGGCCCGGGTCGGCTGCGGGTGGTCCTGGCCGGCGGCGTCGATCCGCGACTCGTCGATACCGTGCGGACGTACGGCGCCGGCCCGGGCCTGCACGTCGAGCAGCTCGCCGCCCCCGAGGGCGCCGCTGGGCTGCCGTCCTCGTTCGAGCCCGACGTCGCGGCGGTCGTCGTGCAACACCCGAACGTGCACGGCATCCTCGAGGACGTCCAGGCGTGGGCGGAGGCGGCCCATTCCTCGGGGGCACGGCTGATCGAGGTCTTCGATCCAACGTCGCTAGGCGTGATCGCGCCGCCCGGCGAACTCGGTGTCGACATCGCGGTCGCCGAGGGCCAGTCGTTGGGCAACCAGCTGGCGTTCGGCGGCCCGTACCTCGGGATCCTCGCGGGGCGGATGAGCGACGTGCGACGGATGCCGGGCCGGATCGTCGGCGAGACCGTGGACGTTGCGGGCAGGCCCGGGTACGTCTTGACGCTGCAGGCGCGGGAGCAGCACATCCGTCGCGAGAAGGCGACCTCGAACATCTGCACGAACCAGACGCTGATGGCCATCGCCGCGACGATCCACCTCGCGTGGCTCGGTCCGGCAGGGCTCCGCGAGCTGGGGGAGCGTTGCGCGTCCAAGGCCGCCTACGCGTTCGACGTCCTCACCGCCGTTCCGGGCGTTGTGCCGGCGTTCCCGGGGGCACCCATCTTCAAGGAGTTCACGCTGCGGTTGCCGCGACCGGCCAGCGACGTCGTCGATGCGCTGGTGGCGCGCGGCATCCTCGGCGGCGTGCCCGCGCCCTGGCTCGGCGAGGACGCGCTGATCGTTGCCGTGACGGAACGACGAACCCGCGCGCAGATCGACGCCTTCTCCGAGGAGCTCGCACAGGTGGCGGGATGAGCGACGTCGGCGCCCCCGTCCGTCGACAGGGACCGCGGGCGCCCGGGACGATCATGGCCGCCTCGCATGCGGGCCGGCGGGCGTTCTCGCTTCCGGCGCTCGACGTCCCCGACGCGCCGGTGCCGGCCGCGTTCGCGCGCGCGACGCCGCCGCCGCTCCCGGAGGTGGGGGAGGTGGACATCGTGCGTCACTACACGCGGCTGTCCCAGCAGAACTACGGGCTCGACACCGGGTTCTATCCGTTGGGATCGTGCTCGATGAAGTACAACCCCAAGGTCGCCGAGACCGTGGCGACCGCTCCCGGGTTCGCGCGGTTGCACCCGCTGCAGCCCGACGCGACCGCCCAGGGAACGCTCGAGCTGTTGTGGCGGCTCGAGGAGGCTCTCTGCGCGATCACGGGCATGGCGCGTGCGACGGTCCAGCCTCCCGCCGGTGCGTGCGGCGAGATGACCGGGCTCCTCATCATGCGCGCCGCGCATGCCGCGGCAGGCCGCGACCGGCGCACGGTGTTGATCCCCGACTCGGCGCACGGGACGAACCCGGCGAGCGTGCACCTCGGCGGCTACGACGCGGTTGCGGTGCCGTCCGGCTCCGACGGTTCGGTCGACGTCGACGCGCTCGAACGGATGGTGGACGAGCGGGTCGCCGGGCTGATGCTCACCAACCCCAACACGCTCGGGCTCTTCGAGCGCGACATCGCGCGGATCGCGGCGGCCGTGCACGCCGTGGGCGGCTACGTCTACTACGACGGCGCGAACCTGAACGCCATCATGGGCCGCACCCGACCGGGCGACATGGGCTTCGACATCGTGCACATCAACACGCACAAGACGTTCGCGACCCCGCACGGCGGCGGCGGACCGGGCGCGGGGCCCGTCGGTGTGGTCGAGGAGCTCGTGCCGTTCCTCCCGGTGCCTCGGGTCGAGCGCGATGGCGACCGGTTCGTGCTGGTCGACGACGTCAAGACCTCGATCGGGCGGGTCCACGGGTTCCACGGCAACGTGGGCATCCTCGTTCGCGCCTACGTGTACCTGCTCCTGCACGGCCGAGACGGGCTCCGCGAGGTGAGCGACCGCGCGGTGTTGAACGCGAACTACCTAGCGGCGCTCGTTCGAGAGGCGTTCCCGCTCGCCTTCCCGGAGACGGCGCCGATGCACGAATTCGTCGCCACCGCCGCGCCGCTCGAGAGCGAGACGGGGGTCCGGGCGCTGGACATCGCCAAGCGCGTGATCGACCTCGGGTTCCATCCGTCGACGGTCTACTTCCCGCTCGTGGTCGACGAAGCGATGATGGTCGAGCCGACGGAGACGGAGTCGAAGACCACGCTCGACGCGTTCGCCGCCGCGTTGCTGCAAGCGGCGAAGGAGGCGGCGACCGAGCCCGACCTCCTGCACGCCGCTCCCGTCACGACGCCGGTGGGCCGGCTCGACGAGGCCCGCGCCGCACGCCATCTCGTTCTGCATTGGTAAGCCCTGCAGCGCAGCGTCGTGATTCCGCTCCCTCGTCTATCTAGTCATCTTTGACCAGAGATCTCTCAAGCCGCCGACGGCCGAACCGATGAACCGGGGGAGCGGGCGGCAGAGGGGCCGCCCCGGCACCGGGGGTTGGACAGATGCGACGGGGTCTCGTGCGGATCGTGGCGGTTGCCGCCCTGACGATCGGGCTGGCCGCGACGACCGTCGGCGCTGCGACGCCTGCGAGCGCGCAGCTCCGGCGGACCAAGATGCTTGCATGGGTGAACCATTCACGCACCGAGCACCATGTGCACCGGCTGCGGATGGTGCGGTCGGTCGTCGGCCTTGCGCACGACCACAACCTGGCGATGGCGAAGAAGGATCGGCTGTTCCACACGACGGACCTGGGCTACAAACTCCGGTACCTCGACTGGCACGCGTGGGGTGAGAACGTCGGTGCCGGCGTGACGCCCTACGGCCTGTTCAAGGCCTACATGGCAAGCCCCGAGCACCGCGCGAACATGCTGAGCACGGGGTTCCGGCGCGTGGGGATCTCGTTCGTCCTTCGCCGCGGGATCTTGTGGTCCACGTTGATCTTCTACGGCTGAGCGACGAGCTCGGTCTGGCACGCATGAGGCCCGGGCCTTCGGCCCGGGCCTCATGCTTCGGTGCGGGTTCGCGTTACGCGTCGCGGCGGCGCCGCCCGATCATCAGGGCCAGGGCGCCGAGGCCCAAGAGCACCAGGGTGATCAGTCCGAGCCGAGCCGCGTCCGACCCGGTGAAGGCGGTCGGCTTGGTGGGCGGGTTCGGCGGCGGGTTGTGGGCCGCCTCGACGATCGTGACGTTCGCGTCGTCGTGGTCCTTGACGGTCTTGCCGAGGACGTCGGTCCCGGTCGCCGTGCCGACGTTGGTCACGCCGAGCTCACCGGCCGGCAAGACGTAGTCCTTCGTCAGGGTCGCCGAGTCGCCCGCCGCGAGCTGGTCGATGTCGCCGATGTGACCGATCACGTCGTCGTCGACGCTGATGTTGTAGAGCGTCGTGTCGCCCGTGTTCGTGACGACGTAGGTGTAGGTGACCGTGTCGCCCGGGTTGCCCGAGATCGGGTTGACCGTTTTGACGATCTGGATCGCCGGGTGGATCAGGTCGACCGACCAGGAGGACTCGTCGGTCGTGCTGCGCCCGTCGTCGGCCGTGCCCATCACCGTCGCCGTGTTCGGCAGCGGGTCGGCATCGGTGTCCAGGACGATGTGGGTGCACCGGTACTGCCACACCTCGCCCTGCTCGATTGCGTTGTCGCCGTCGTCACCGGAGACGTACACCGGCGCGCCCTCGTTGCAGTT
>Ga0136846_1238414_pt1 | contig 10616 bp, 8 predicted proteins | sample HopSoiMetagenom2_FD_96841 | JGI IMG/M metagenome (GOLD analysis project Ga0136846, IMG submission 96841) | Grasslands soil microbial communities from Hopland, California, USA - 2 Assembly 2016 (version 4) | ecosystem: Environmental > Terrestrial > Soil > Grasslands | place: USA: Hopland... | reverse complement strand
TGCACCATCTCCCGGGTGAGCGGATGCGAGCGCAGCAGGCCATGGGCCTTCGTCAGCGCGAGTTCACGCGGGTCAGTTGTCGCGACTGCCGACAGTGCGTCGGCCTTCTCGGCAGAACGACGCCGATTCGGGCGGGACCGGCGCGAGCGTCGGGTTCCGGCCGAATGGTCCGATACTGCATCCGTTGTCCCCGGGGCCGACGCGCTAGACGTGCTTGCTCCGTCCCTTCCATGAGGCTCCACCGCGGAAGTGACCATCGCACCGTAATCTCGGGCTTTCTTCGCGACCAGCTCGACGGCCGTCGACATGAAGCTGGACAGCGCATCTGCGAATTCAAGCTGGTGCTTCCAACGTTCGGATTCGCCTCCTTCGGCAGACCAATCCTCGGCAGCAGCCTGCGCGAAACGATCGGAGGCCCTGCCGAACCTGACGAGGGCCTGAAGCTGTTCTCGAGCTTGCCTGTATCCTTCTTGCGCGGCGTCGGGGCCGGTCTCCTCAAGTGGAGAGCCCAGTGCGGCAACCTCGTCCGAAAGCTGCACAAGCTCATCAAGAGTTCCTTGCAGCGCGGCGGGCAATTCATAAGTCATGAGACGCAGGTGATGCGACCAAAGGGCGCCGATGGCGGTTAAATCGGCCAGCGACATGGTCCTCGATATGCAGCGGTCCGTTTCTTCGCGAATGGGGCCGACGGCATTCGAACTATCACGCACCTCCGGCAGCTTCGACAATGCCTGCATGAATTGCTTGTAGTCCTGAATCTCGCGGGACTGCTCCGCAAGTTGCTTCAAGCGCTGCGTCAGGCGCAGCCGCTGCTCCTGCGCGGCATGTGGATTGACTGGGGGCAATCGGCTGCTGCGTAAGTCCTCCGACGCGTTCACTTGCACGTCGTCCGACAGCGTCGACACCAACTCGTCGACGAGGGTAAGAGCGCACCACACGGGTTTCGGCGGGGCGTCCACGGTGGGCGAAACGTTTTCGTGGATTGACAGCATCTTTTTCACGTTTTCGTAAGCCTGAACCAGAACACGACGCTTCAGCGCGGAATCCGCGATGCGGCCAAGGAAGTCCAGTGCCTCATTGACACGATTCCCAAGACCCTTCAGCTTGGCGATGCGCTCAGAGTCCGCAGCGCTCAGTAGCTCGTGCGGTGGAACTGCCGCCGAATCTCTCTGCGGCAAGCTGGTGCGAGGTGGGGCTGCGCTCGCGATTTGCGTGACCGAGTTGTGCCCCGCCTGTCGCTGCGGAATCCCCTGAGGCGGCACCCCGCTCCTGCGCGATCGCCTCGCCGAGTTGGTTTCTGAATTTGTCAGCCGCCTCCCCGCCCCACTTGCGGCATCCTGTGCCGAAGACAAACCGCCCATGGCGTTTCGCCTGATTCCACCGCCCGACATTGATATCGCTCCTGAAGGCCCAATGGCCAAATCTCAGGGCGATGTTAGGTCGCACTGAGCAGCGGTGTCGCCTTCGAAGCGAAGCGTTGTGTGTCGAGACGAAAGCCTGAGGACATGGCCCGGAACAAGTTCCCGTTTTGGGGGCGCGGGGCGGGATGGGATGCAAGCTCCGAGCGCCGTGTGGCGAGCCACACAAGCGAGGAGCAACGCCGCAGCGCGCCCGCCCAGCACCCCCAAAACGGGAAGTTGTTTCGGGCCATGTCCTTGGCCTAGAAAAACCATTCGCCGGACAGTCGCACGGTGCGTGGCGACCCGGCCAGCACGCCGCCGTAGTTCACGCTCTCCCAGTAACGGCGGTTCGCGAGGTTCTGAACTTGCAAACGCCACACCGTGGGAACATCGCCCACCTTCATGGCATAGCGCACACCGCCATCCCAGCGCGTGAACGCGGGCACGAAGAGCGAATTGGCTTGATCGATGGCCCGCTTGCCGGTGTACACCAAACCGGCGTTCAGGCTCAGCCCAGGCAAGTCGGCCACCTGCCAGTCGAACCAGGTGTTGGCCTGCAGCTTGGCGACGTTGGCAGGGTGCTTGCCTTCGCGCGCGTCGCCGGTGTCGCGCATGCGGGCGTCCAGCCAACTGATGCCGGTCACCACGGACAGGCCGGAAGCCACTTCCCCGTTCAGTGCCAACTCAATGCCCAGGTGCCGCTGGTGTCCTAGTGTCTTGAACAGGCTGTCTGCCGGATCGACTGCCTGCAAAGGCTTGTCGATGTGGAACACCGCCGCCGTTGCAGAGAGCCCGCGCTTGGGTATCCACTTGATGCCGGTCTCGATCTGCTTGCTGCGGATTGGATCGAGACGTTCACCGCGGTTGGACGCCGTGTTGGGTGCATAAGCGCCCTGCTCCAATCCTTCGGTATAGGTCGCATAAGCGGTCCATGCCTTGCTCGGCAGCCACACGATCGCGGCCGATGGGACGGTCACATTGACGTCGCCGTCGCGTTGCACGCCGCCGACGCTGAATGCTTCGGAGCGGTACGCGATGTAGCGCAGCCCCGCGAGCACGCGCCAGTGTTCGTTCAATGAGATGGTGTCACTCGCGAAGAGACTGGGCTGGCGCGTGTTCCCCTGATTCTTCGGCGGAGGGTTCGAGAAGTCCGGCCTGGCGCTATAGACGGGCGCATAGATGTTGCCGACGGTCAGCCCGTCGTTCGGGAACCAGCCTCCGTCCGATGACTTCATTCGACCGTCGGACAAGCCGAGCACGACATCGTGCTGAACGCCGACTGCATTCACGCGGCCGTTGAGGAAGGCCTGCGCTGATACCGTCGTGAAGCGCTGATCGGGCGAGAAGTAGAAATCGCCGCTGGTGATCGTGCCGCCAGGCGTCACGCTGTACACGTCGGGGAAAGCGGCATCGCGTGTCGTGAGGCTGTAGCCCAGTTGTGCAATCAGGTTCCAGTCCTCATCCAGCTCATGCTCCAGCCGCAGGCCGAGGTTCGAGGCTTCAGTGCGGTATTGGCCCCATGGCTGGCCGAGCAGCGTGCGCGGGTCGAAGCTCTCGGCGGGGACCACGGTGCCATCGCTGCGCGGACCGATGACGGGTTGGGCCGCCAGCTTTTTGCGCTGATGGTCGGCGTCCAGACGCAGCAGCGTTCCTGGTGCGAGCTGCATGTCCAGCGCGACGCTTGCCATTGCCCGCGACAGGTCGCCGGCATGCGTGAAGTCGCCCTGCTCTTCTGCCGCCATGTTCAGGCGGAATGCAAGTGCGCGGCCCTGGTCCACCGCCCCGCTGCTGTCGACGTGAAGGTAGTGCCCACCGAAGCTGCGCACTTCTGCGTCGACGCTGATGAAGCCGCGACGCGTAGGCCGCTTGAGAATGTAGTTGACGAGGCCGCTCGGCTCGCCCACGCCGTAGAGAAAGCCCGACAGGCCCTTCAGTACGTCAACCCGCTCCATGCTCTCCAGCGGAATGTCTGCGTAGACGTTGGTCAGCAGGCCGTCGCGTCGGACGCTGTTGACCGCGTTGGCTGAAAAGCCGCGCACTGCAATGCCGTCATAGGCACCGCCGAATGAAGCGGGCTGCACGCCCGGATCGTTCTTCAGCACGTCCTGCACGGTGCGAGCGCGCTGGTTGTCGATGAGTTCACGGCCATAGGAGCCGATGGAAAACGGCAGCTCCTGCAGCGACTGCACGCCGAGCGCACCAGCGTTGACGTCGCGATTGACATACAGAGTTTGCTTCTTCGCATTGATGATCACCTGTTCGAGCGTGACCGGCGTGTTGTCGGCATTTTCCGTCTGGGCCTGCGAGACATTGAGCGAAGCGGCGCCGATGAGCGCTGCCTGGAGCACTGTGCGTGTGTGTTTCTTCTTTGTCATGGATCGTTCCGGGTTCTATTGATCGTTGGCTTGGTACTGCGCGGGACGCGGGTTCTCGAACACCGCGCCTTCGGGGGTGGTGAAGCTCAGCGTGGCGCGATGAACCATGCTGTCGTACACAGCCTGCATGTCGCTGCTGGTGGGCTCGATCCACAGGTTGTGCGCGGATGCAAGGGAAGCTGATAACGCGCAGGCCACGGCCATGACTGTCTTCATTCGATCTCCATGCTTGAGTCACGGCAAATACGAATCATTCGCATTCTATGTCTTAGGATGACCCCCGTCCAAGCAGCAATGGGAGAAGAACCGATGACCGAATACGCGATTGCGCAGCAGCGCACATCGATCCACGTCCACCCGCTGACACCACGCGAATGCGCTGGCGTCGAGCAGCTCGTCGACGACATGGCGAGGACTTTCGGAAGCGTGGAGACGGCCGAGTTCGCCGATGCCTGCGCACTGGCAGCGCAGGAGCTGCCCCGCCCTCTGCGAGAACTCGCTCATCGCTTCAAGCAACTGCACCTGCCATGTGGCGCAGTGCTGATACGCGGCGTGCCGGTGGACGACAGTCGCATCGGGCCGTCGCCCGCGCACTGGGACGCGACATGGCGCAACCCGCCCACGCTGCGCGAAGAGATCGCGCAATGCCTGCTCACGTCGGCGCTGGGCGAGATCTTCGGCTGGCGCACGCAAGAGAATGGGCGCTTCCTGCGCCACATCGTCCCGATCGAAAAGGAACGTGCCGAGCAACTCGGCGGAGGCAGCAGCGTCACGCTGGTGTGGCACAACGAGGAAGCTTTCCACGACCATCGTTGCGACTTTCTGTCCATCGTCTGCTACCGCAACGAAGAGCGCGCCGAAACCATTCTGTCGGCCATCGACGACATCGAGGTCCCGGATGACAAGTGGGCCGTGCTGTCTGCACCGCGCTTCGTCGTGCTGCCCGATACCTCACACCTGCCGGACCAGAACGTCAGCTCTCATTGGCGGCTGGACGACGATGCCTTCGAGCGCATTCGGCGCATGTACGCCGACCCGCAGCCTGTGCCGGCGCTCAGCGGCTCGCGCCAGCGTCCGTTCATCCAGGTCGACGAGGCCTACATGGAGGCCATCGCTGGCGACCACGAAGCGCAGGCGGCCTTTGATTGGTTGATCGATCGCTTCAACGAACACAAGGCATCGGTGGTCATGGAGCCGGGCGACATGCTGTGGATCGACAACAAGCGCGCGGTGCACGGCCGCTCGGTCTACCAACCCAACTATGGGCCTCGCCATCGATGGCTCAGGCGCGTCAATGTCACCCTGAACCTGCGCGGCTCCATGCCCTACCGCGAGCACGCGGTCGCCCGTCACATCGTCTAGAGGTCTTCATGTCAACCACCCATGCCTTCAAGGCAGGCGCGAGCCTGCGCGTCTTCAGCAAGCGCGACCTCGCCTCGCTGACATTCGATCTCGACGAGGTGCTGCGCGTCGTCGAAGGCGCCTATCGCGCTTGCGCCGAGGAACGCTCCGCCAACCCGGCCAAGCTCACGGTAAAGCCGCAGGACGGCCGCTCTGTCGCCTACGCAATGCTTGGCCGCGACGGCGACCGCGAGACCGTTGCGTTCAAGACCTCGTACAAGTTTGGGCCCGAAGGCGACAAGGCCGATGAGCGCTACTACACCACGTTGACTCTGTACGACGATCGCATCGGCCACCCGATCGCGCTGATGGATTGCAGCCTGGTCGGCAGTCTGCGCACGCCTGCGGCTTCGGCACTGATCGCGCGGGCCTGCGCCAGGCCCGATGCGCGCACGGCCCTGGTCGTTGGCAGCGGCGTGCAAGGTCGCATGGCCCTGCCTTTTCTCGTGCAGGCCATGCCCCATCTGCAGCGGCTGATCGTGCATGGACATCACACTGCAGGTATCGATGCGGTGTTGAGCCAAATGCACCATCACCACCCGCTTCGCCGGGTCGAGGTATCGCGCAACTTGCAACGCGCCGCCCAGGATGCCGACATCGTGATCGGCGCCGCCGGGCCATCCTCATCGGGGAGCGTGGAGGTCGACTGGCTTCGCCCCGGTGCACTCGCGATCCTGGTCGGCTACGGCATATCGAAGCAGGTATTGCACAGTGCGGACTATCGTGTCGCCACCAGCGAAGAGCAGATGCGCGTGACGGGCACGGACCTGGCAATGGACGGCGAGCTGCCTGCAGTGGATGCCGAACTGCCGCAGATTCTCACCGGATCAAAGCCTGGCCGCCGGCGCGCCAGTGATCGTGTTTTTGCATACAACAGCGGCATGGTGGTCACCGACATCGCACTCGGCCGGCTGCTGGCCGAGCGCGCGCTGGCGCAGGGCCTCGGCCGGGAAGTCGAACTGTGGTGAACGCCATGTCCGAATCGACCGCTTGCTTGCAACCCGCACCGCTGCTGCCTGCGCTACAGCATCCGCTGGTCCAGCGCCTTCTCGAAGTTCATGCCGGGTTGCTGCATGAACTCATGAATGGACTCGGCTCGCCCTTGCACTTGATGCTGCCCCAGGTGTTTGCGCAAAACGCCGTCGCGTTCTCGAACTGCCTGCGACGTGCGGGCGTCGACGGCTTGGTGATGTATGCAAAGAAGGCCAACAAGGCGCGTTGCCTGGTCAACGTCTGTGCGCAACTGGGCCTTGGTGTCGATGCCGCGAGCGCTGAGGAGTTGACGCAGGCGCTTGGTGCCGGCGTGCCTGGGCGAGTGATCGGCATCTCCGGCCCCGCGAAACATCCTGCTCTGATGCGCATGGCGATTCGACAGCACTGCCTTCTGGCCATGGACAGCCTCGAAGAGCTGCACGCGTGCGCCGAGATCGCCGAGTCTGAACAGTGCGGCGCTCGCGTGCTGCTGCGCTGGCGGCCGGACTCGCAACCGCGCAGCCGCTTTGGCATGACAACCCCGGAACTCGACCACGCACTGCGCATCTGCCAAAGCCTACAGGCGCATCTCGGCCTCGAAGGCTTTTCATTCCACCTCAACGGCTACTCTCCTGACGAACGCGCTGAGGCAACACACCACCTGCTGGCCCGCTGCCTGGATGCGCGCCGCCTGGGCCTGGGCGCTGATTGCATCGACATCGGCGGAGGATTTGCGGTGCGCTATGTCGACACAGCCGCATGGCGCGACTTCGAAGCACAGCAGCGTGCCGAGCACTACCACGCGGGCAAGACCTTCGACAGCTTCTACCCCTATGCCTCTCAATCCCACGGCGCTGACATGTTGGCGGCAGTGCTTGCCTTCAAGAACGACACAGGCAACGCCCTGTCCAAGTGCCTGAGACGCGAAGGCATCCGCCTACTGATCGAACCTGGACGGGCCTTGCTGGACCAGGCCGGCGTCACGCTGTTCCGGGTGCAGGGCGTGAAGGACCGGCCCGACGGCTATGGCGTGCTCACGGTAGCAGGCACCAGCTTCAGCATGTCAGAGCAGTGGTTCAACAGCGAGTACCTGCCGGACCCGGTGCTGCTTGGTGATTGCCCCACCGGCGCCGCACCGTACATCGCCTGCGTGGCCGGCACCAGCTGCCTGGACAGCGACATGGTGAGCTGGCGAAAGCTGCGCCTGCCGCGCCGCCCATCGCCCGGCGACGTGCTCGTGTACTTGAACACCGCCGGCTATCAGATGGACTCGAACGAATCGCCGTTTCACGACCTTCCGCTGCCGCACAAGGTCGCGATCGAGTTCGACGGCGAACAACACCCTCGCTGGCGGCTCGACAGCATCGCGCCACTTCAAGACCTTCACCTCATCTAAGGAAGATCGACCTTCATGGACCGCCACCCACTGCAAAATCTCTCACCCATCGCCACCCGCACCTCCGACCTCATCGGGCACACCCCGCTGATGGAGCTGCTGACCACGCGTTTCGGAACGCGTGTCTTGCTCAAGCTCGAGCAGTTCAACCCGACGGGCACCGCCAAGATTCGCATGGCGCGCCAGATGCTCGACGAGGCCGAGGCGCAGGGGCTGCTCAAACCCGGCGGCTGGGTCATCGAATCGACCTCAGGCAACACCGGCATGGGGCTCGCGCTGCTGGCCGCAGAGCGCGGCTACCGCTTCACCGCGGTGGTCGATCACCATGCATCCAAGGACAAGCTGCGTGCCATGCAAGCCTTTGGCGCGGAACTGCTCTACGTCAATGAGGAGCCGGGAGATGGTCTGGCCACCGCCGATCGTGAGGCGCTGGCCGAACGCATCGCCGCAGAGCAAGGCGCGTACTGGACCGAGCAGCACAACAACCCCGCCAACGCCAACGGCTACCGAGCCGTGGCCGACGAGCTCGAGCAGGCGCTCGGCGCCGACATCACGCACCTGATCGGCGCGGTGGGAACGGGCGGCTCGCTGTTCGGCACGGCGCGCGAGATGAAGCAACGCCTGCCTTCGCTGCGTGTGATCGGAGTGGAGCCTGTCGGCTCGATTGCCTTCGGCGGGCCCGGTGCGCCGTACTACCAGTCGGGCACCGGCACGCCCGAAGGCGCGGAGATCGGCGAGCTCGTCGACTTCTGCCTGCTTGACGAAGGACTGAAGGTGAGCGATACGCAGGCCTTCAACACCGCACGCTACTTCGCTCGCACGCGCGCTGTGCTGCTGGGCGGCTCGGCAGGCGGTGTGCTCTACCAGGCACTCAAGCGCGCTGAAGTCGCACCGCCGCTGAGCACCATCGTCGTGCTGGTTTGCGACGGCGGCGAGAAGTACCTCGACACAGTGTTCAACGACGAGTGGATGAACGAGCGCGGGCTGATCGATCCAGCGATCGACGGGGAGCTCGATGCCTTGATGGAGCAGCTGACGGCAGGCGTGGCGGTGCGGGCATGAACATCGGCCACTGGCGGGCTGACGCGGCGCACATCGGCGCACTGGCCGGGCCGCTCGTGCTCACGCAACTGGCGCAGGTCGCGCTGGGCACCACGAGCGTGGTGATGCTTGGGCGAATGGGCGCACTCGAACTGGCCGCCGGCGGACTGGCACTCACCTTGTTCAACCTGCTGCGCACGATGGGGGTCGGTCTTGTCACGCCGACCGGCAATTTGATCGCCGCAGCCACGCAGGACGGGAGCGCGGTGACCGAACAGATCCGCGACTTGTCGCGGGCGAGCTTCGCTGTGTCCACCATTGCCGGCCTGCTGGCCTGGGCGGTGATGAGCATGGCTGGCCCCTTGCTCCTGCTGCTGGGCCAGGACGCCACAGTCGTCGAACGCTGTGCTCGCTACCTTGCAGTGGCCGCTCCGGGGATCGTTCCCATGCTGTGGTTCCAATCACTGCGCAACATCACGGTAGGCTTGCGCAAGCCCGGGCCTCTGCTGGCTGTCACGCTCGGGTCCGTGGCCGTCAACATCGCGCTCAACCTCGTGTTGATCGATGGCGGTTGGGGCATTCCGCCCCTCGGCCTGGTCGGCGTGGCCTTGTCATCGACACTCGTGAACGCCGCGTCGTTCGCTGCCTTCTTCGCCCTCGCACGGCGCGACGATTCGCACGCTTCAGTGCTTTCCTTTCGCTTCTGGGATGCACCTCGCGAGACCTTGTGGCGCACGCTTCGCATGGGCCTGCCCGTGGCCGCCACTTATGGATCCGAGGCAGGCTTCTTCTCGGTGCTGGCTCTGCTGGCCGGCACGCTGGGCGCAACGGCACTGGCCGCGCACACCGTGGTCAATCAGGCGGTCTACGTGGTCTTCATGATCGCCGTCGGCATCTCGCATGCGGTGTCGATCAGCATCAGCCCGGCGTGGGCCCGCAATGACCTCGCCACCACGCGCCGACTGGGCTGGATTGGCCTGGGCATCGGATGGGTGGCGATGGCCGGTGTGGCGGCGTTCTACCTCGCGATGCCTCAGCTCGTCCTCCGCGCTTTCGTGCGCGACAGTGCAGGCACCGCGACCCTGCTGGCAGTCGCCGCGCCACTGCTGTGGCTGGCTGCCCTGCTGCAGTTCTTCGATGCGAGCCAGAACATTGCCATCGGCCTGCTTCGCGGAGTAGGCGACACCAGCAGCGCCTTTGTTCGCACGCTGGTCGGCTATTGGGGCATTGGTCTTTGCAGCGCCTGGCTGCTGGGGGTGCACTGGGGGCTCGGCATCACGGGGCTGTGGCTGGGCCTCATCGCCGGGCTGGCTGCGACCGCCATCCAATTGCTGCTGCGCTTCCATCGACTGACAAGTGTGTCGAGCCGCCGTGAGGCAGTGGGCATCGCGTCAGTGGAGAAAGGATCGATCGCATGGAAGACAGGCGAATGACGGAAACAGAATCGTATGTCGTGGCCATCCGGCCGATCGAGCTGTTCCAGGCAACGGAACAAGTGGATGACGAGAAGGTTCGCCACTTGGCCATGACGATTCGCCGGCAAGGCCACTGGCTGGTTCCTGTCCCGATCGAATCGCGGACCGGTCTGGTCATGGATGGCAATCACCGCCTGCAGGCCGCGAGGCTCCTGGGCTTGCGGCGACTGCCGTGCGTGCCACTGGTCTATGACGACCGCCGCGTGTCGGTGCGCTGCTGGCGCAGCAACGTCCCGTTCGACGTGCAGCGCGTCATGACGATTGCCACGCGGCGCGAGTTGCTGCCGTTCAAGACCACTCGGCACCGCTTCGATCCACCGCTGCCGCAAAGTCATATTCCGATTGCGCTGCTGGCTTGATCGACACCGGGGCTTGACGCCGAGCTGCAGGAACGCCTGCTGTCTTCGAACCCGCGTCTCTCAGCCCCGCCTGCAAGAGCTCAGAGGCTGAGAGTATTTCGAGCGTGTCCGAGCAGCACGTCAAAAGGCACCTGATCTAGGCGCAAAGCGCAGCCATAGCTCGTGCTATGGCGAGCATTTGCAACGACGAGCAGGGG
>Ga0136846_1224459_pt1 | contig 10616 bp, 9 predicted proteins | sample HopSoiMetagenom2_FD_96841 | JGI IMG/M metagenome (GOLD analysis project Ga0136846, IMG submission 96841) | Grasslands soil microbial communities from Hopland, California, USA - 2 Assembly 2016 (version 4) | ecosystem: Environmental > Terrestrial > Soil > Grasslands | place: USA: Hopland... | reverse complement strand
GTCCTCGTCGGTGACGAGCACGTGCGAGCGCTCGCCGTTCTCGACCTCGGCGGCCTCGAGCTCGGTGAGCACGCGCTCGCGCGCCTCCTCGATCAGGCGCTCCTCGATGTCCGCAGGGAGCTCGATCGAGAACACGCGGAAGTCGCCCTCCGTCTTGTCGAGCTCGACGACGGCGTGGCGCGTCGCGCCGGGCGTCTTCTTGTACGCCGCGAGCAGCGCGTCTTCGAGCGCCGCGATCAGCGTGTCGCCTTCGATGCCTCTGTCGCGCTCGAGCTCGTGGACGAGCTCGATGATCTCCCTGCTCATCGGCCTTCCTTTTCCTCGATCAGATTGCCCCGCACGATCTGGGCGTACGGGATGACGATCTCTCCGCTCTCAGCAGCGACGGTCACCGCGCTGTCGTCGGCGCGCGTCACCTCGCCGCGCAGCTTCCGGCCGTCGGCCTTCAGGCGCACCTGCCGGCCAAGTGCCCGCTGGAAGTGCTCCGGCTTGCGCAGCGGCCGCTCCGGGCCCGGCGAAGAGACGTCGATCCCGTACTCGCGCAGGTACTCCGAGAGTAGGCGCGTGACGCGCTGGCAGAGGGCGAGGTCGACGGGGCCGTCGGAGCGGTCGACGTAGACCGTCATCCGCTCGGGGCCGGTCAGCTCGACGGCGAGCACCTCGACGCCCGGCAAGGCCTCTTCGACCTTGCCGCCGATCTCGCGCTCCAGTGTCCGCTCCTTGTCGTGCACGCTCGCCATTCGAACTCGCTCCCTTCACAAAAAATGGGCGCCACGCGCCCATTTCGCCAAGCCGGTGAAATGTGGTTTGAGCAGGATAGCAACCCTCCTCGGCACGTCGCCTACGCTGGGAGGCCCGATGCCGCACCCCGATCTCTCCGCCGAGCAGGCCTATCTCGACCGCGCCCACGAGTCGCTCGATCGCATGCGCGAGACGCTCCTGCGCACCGCCGACGCCGGCGCGACCGAGGTGGCGGCGCAGGCGATCGAGACGTGGGCGGGCAAGCGTCTCAACACCTTCGCGGACGCCGAGCGCGGGCTCTGCTTCGGCCGCATCGACTCGGAGGAGGCGCTCGACCCGCTGTACGTCGGCCGCCGCTGGATCCACGACGACGATCGGCGTGCGCTCGTCGTCAACTGGCAGGCTCCCGCGGCGCGTCCGTTCTACACGGCGACACCCGCCGCGCCGCACGGCGTCAAGCTCCGCCGCCGCTTTCGCACGCGCGGGCGCGAGCTGCTCGACATCAGCGACGAGGCCCTCGACGGGTCGCTCGCGGACGCCTCTGCGGTCGATGACTTCCTGCTCGAGGAGCTCGAGCGCTCGCGCGACGCGCGCATGCGCGACATCGTGGCGACGATCCAGGCTGACCAGTACCACCTGATCGCGCGCGACCCCGAGCCCCCGCTCGTGATCCAGGGTGGCCCAGGGACGGGAAAGACCGCCGTCGGCCTGCACCGCGCCTCGTATCTTCTCTTCGCCCACCGAGCGGAGCTGCGGCGCGTGCTCGTCGTCGGCCCGAACCCTGCGTTCATGGAGTACGTCTCGCACGTGCTGCCGATACTCGGCGAAGAGAGCGTCGACCAGCGGGCTGTAGCCGAGCTCGTGCCGAGCGTCGAGGTGACGCGCGAAGAGAAGCTCGACGTCCTGCGGCTGAAGGCGGACACACGCGTCGGTGAGACCGTCCGCCGAGCGGCGGCGCTCGCCTCCGAGGGCCAGCCGCAGGAACTCGTCGTTCGGCTCGAGGGCCGCTTCGTCGGCGTCGAGGCCGACGAGGTCGGCGAGCTCCTCGCCCAAGCGCGCGCGGAGCTCGGACTCTCGACCGCCGCGCGCGAGCGCTTTCGGATGAATGTGCTGCGGCGCTTCTACGAGGACTACGGCGTGCGCCTCGGCGGCCAGGCGTTCCGCGCGTTCGACGAGGTCGAGCGGGCGCTGCGCCAGGACGGGCGGCTGACGCGGTTCCTCGACCGCTCGTGGCCGGCGCCGAAGCCGGAGCAGGTCGTCCGCCGGCTGCTCGCGTCCCCCGACACGCCCGCGACAGAGGGTCTTCTGGATGACAGCGAGCGCAAGCTTCTGCGCCGGGCGCGCAGCGGCTGGAGCGAGGCCGACCTGCCGCTGCTCGACGAGGCGCGGGCGGTGCTCGACGAGGCGCCGACCCGCTACGGGCACGTGATCGTCGACGAGGCGCAGGACCTGACGCCGATGCAGCTGCGGATGGTCGCCCGCCGCGCCGGAGGCTCCTTCACGCTCCTCGGCGACATCGCCCAGGCGACCGGGCCGGTGCCGTACCACCGCTGGCACGAGCTGCTGGCGCATCTCGAAGGTGCTGAAAGCGCCGAGGTCGAAGAGCTGCGGCACGCCTATCGCGTGCCGCGCGAGATCATGGACCTCGCCTTGCCCTTGCTCGAGCACATCGCGCCGGAGGTCGGACCTCCCGCCGCCTACCGCGTCGGGGCGGAGCGGCCCCGCCTGGTCGAGGCCAATCTCGCACTCCCGGCCGCGTTCGAGGAAGCGGCCAAGCTGGCCGGCGCGGAGGGCCTGCTGGCCGTGATCGCACCGCCGTCGCTGCGCGGCGAAGGCGAGACGGCGCTCTTCGATGAGACGCGAATTGCGGTGCTCACGCCGCGTGAGGCGAAAGGCATGGAGTTCGACCACGTGGTCGTGGTGGAACCGGCGCAGATCGTCGAGGAGGCGGTCGGGGGACAGGGCCTGCGCGAGCTCTACGTTGCGCTGACGCGGCCGACGACGACGCTCGTACTCGTGCACGCACGCCCGCTGCCGCCGGAGCTGGGTCTCTGATGGAAGAGCTCCGGATCGAGCGCGACACCTTCTCGTTGGCCGCGAGCTACTCGCCAGGCGGGCCGACGGCCCTCGTGGCGCTGCACGCAGCCGGCGAGGGCACGCGGGACTCGCCTTCACTTCTCCACCTGCATGAGCTGCTTCCGCCGCGCGGCTTCGGTGTCGTTACGTTCGACCGTCGCGGGGAAGGCGAGTCGACCGGAGACGCGACCCGCGGGCGCTTCGACCTCCAGGCAGATGACGCCCTCGCCGTGCGCCGGGCGATCGACGTCGAGCGGGTCGGGCTCTGGGGATACAGCCAGGGCGGCTGGATCGCACCGATTGCGGCAGCACGTTCCGACGAGGTCGCATTCCTGGTGCTCGTCGCGTCGATCGGCGTGACACCGTCGGAGCAGATGATGGTCGCGGTCGAACGGCAGCTCCGTCTCGTCGGCTACGGCGACGACGTGGTCGGACGGGCGCTCGGCCTACGCCGCCGCTTCGAGCACTGGATCCACCAGGTGGCGCCGGTCCGCGACGAGCAGCTCAACTCGGATCTTCTCGCGGTCCTCGACGAGCCATGGGCGGGGCAGCTCTGGCTACCCCCGACCCTGCTCGACGAGGAAGGGGTGCAACTCTGGATCGAGGAGATGGACTACGACCCGCGGCCGACCTTCGAGCGGGTGCGGGTGCCGACGCTCTCCTTCTACGGCGAGCTCGACTCATGGGCGCCCGTCGAGGCGAGCGTGCAGGCCTGGCGGGATGCGCGTGGCGACGAGGTCGACCTGGTCATGATCCCCGGGGCCGAGCACGACCTGACGCTGCCCGACGGAAGCTTCGCGCCGGAGTACGAGGGCACGCTGGTCGAGTGGCTACGACGTCTCTAGCGCCGCGTAGAGGGCGATCTCGACCCCGTCCGGGTCGAGCAACAGCGCATAACGCTGGCCCCAGAACGCATCCCATGGCTCTTTCTCGCCGTGGAAGCCGGCTCCGGTGACCGTGGCGTACATCTCGTCGACCTCCGCCGGCCCGGCGCATTCGAGCGCGAGGCCGAGCTGGTTGCCCGTCTCGCGAACCCAGTCCTCGCGGAAGCTGCGCATCACTTCCTCGGAGTCGAGCATGAAGCGGACGCCATTCGGCAGGAACGTGTCCACGTGGTCTTCGCCGGGCGTCTCCGGCACGTCGAGGCCGAGCAGGCGGTAGAAGCGGATCGAGCGCTCCATCTCGGAGACGACGATCCCGATCGCGTTCAGCTCCGGCACGCGCCGAGCCTACTCCACCTCGAGGAGGATCGTCACCGGCCCTTCGTTCACCAGCTCGACCGACATCCGCTCGCCGAAGACACCCGTCTCGACGGGCACGCCAAGCCCGCGCAGCCGCTCGCAGAACGCCGCGTAGAGCGGCTCGGCCCGCTCGGGCTGCGCCGCCGCCGAGAAGCTCGGCCGCCGGCCCTTGGCGGTCTCGGCCAGGAGTGTGAACTGGCTGACCACGAGCGCCGCGCCGCCGACGTCGAGCAGCGAGCGGTCGAAGCCACCGGCCTCGTCGGCAAAGACCCGCAGCCGCGCCACCTTCTCGGCCAGCCGAACGGCGGTGTCGCCTTCGTCCTCGCGGGCCACGCCGAGCAGGATGCAGAGGCCCTCGCCGATTTCCCCGACGAGCTCCTCACGCACGCGCACGTGCGCCTCTGACACGCGTTGCAGCACGGCCTTCATTTCTGGCTCCGAAATGACGATACAAGCGACGTGGAAGCGGCCCACCTCCCCTGGCAGCATCTCGGCTCCCTGCTGATCAACCGCGGTCTTCTGACCGTGGAGCAGGTCAAGCGCGCGTTCGAGGAACAGCAGCTCACCGGCAAGCGGCTCGGTGAGATCGTCGTCGGCCACGAGTGGGTCTCGGCGAAGGACCTCGCGCAGGCGCTCGCGGAGCAGGCCGGGCTCGAGTACGTCGACCTGGCCGAGGCGCAGATCGACCCCGAGGTCGCGATGCTCTTGCAGCGGGAGCTTGCCTTCCGCTACCAGGCGATCCCCGTGCGCTTCCTCGGCGAGGACCTGCTGCTCGTGGCCGTCGCCGACCCGAGCGACGTCGGACGCGCGGACGACCTGCGCCTCGCCCTGGGCCACAACGTCCGCCTCGCGGTCTCCGAGCCCGCCGACCTCGAGCAGGCGATCAAGCGCATCTACCGCACGCAGATCGAAGTCGTGCACGATCTGGGCAGCGACGCCGACGAGCTCTACGACGCCGTCGCCCAGCGCGAGGAGATCACAGAAGCGACGGACGACACGCCCGCCGTCAAGCTCGTGCACGCGACGATCGCACAGTCGATCGAGGACGGCGCCTCGGACATCCATTTCGAGCCGCAGGAGCAGGACATGATCGTCCGCGCCCGCATCGACGGCGTCACGCGCCAGGTCGCGACGATCCCCAAGCAGATGCAGCTCGCCGTGCTCAGCCGCCTGAAGATCATGGGCAACCTCGACATCGCCGAGCGCCGCGCGCCACAGGACGGCCGCGTCTCGATCCGCTTCAACGGCAACCCGCTCGACCTGCGCATCGCGATCATGCCGACGACCCACGGCGAGCAGGTCGTGCTCAGGATCATGCACCGCGCGGTGAGCAAGCCGGACCTCGGCGAGCTGGGGATGACCGACGCCGCGCGCGAGCCGTTCGAGCGCGCGATCCGCCAGCCGTACGGCTGCGTGGTCGTCTGCGGCCCGACCGGCAGCGGCAAGACGACCACGCTCTACACCGCGCTCCATCTGCTGAACGAGCCGACGCGCGTGATCATGACCATCGAGGACCCCGTTGAGTACCAGATCCGCGGGCTGAACCAGATCGAGATCTCGCCCAAGGGCGGCCTCACGTTCGCGCGCGGGCTCCGCACGATCCTGCGCTCCGACCCCGATGTCTTGCTCGTGGGCGAGATCCGCGACGAGGAGACGGCGCGCATCGCGATGCAGGCCGGCATGACCGGCCACCTCGTGCTCACCACCGTTCATGCCCACAACGCGGCGAGCGCGGTCGAGCGCCTGAAGGACATGGGCGTCGAACCCGGGCTGCTCGCGAGCGCCGTCAACTGCGTCGTCGCGCAGCGCCTGGCCCGACGGCTCTGCACCGACTGCCGCGAGGCGTACTGGCCGAACGACGAGGAGCTCGAGCTGATCGGTCTGCTCGAGCAGAAGGGCAAGGTCTACCTCCACCGTTCGAACGGCTGTGCCCGCTGCGGCGGGTCCGGCTACCGCGGCCGCGTCGCGCTCTACGAGGTAATGCCGGTCGGGTCCGACATCCGGCGCCTGATCGACGCCTCGACGGACGAGATCTTCGACGCGGCGATCGAGAACGGGATGGTCACGCTGCGCCAGGACGGGCTGCGGCTCTGCCTGGAGGGCGTCTCCTCGTTGGACGAGATCCGCCGCGTCACCGGCGACCGGCTCGCCTAGGCGCTGGCCGCGCTTCCGGCAGGTCAGTCGAGGTCGCGGATGCGCGACTCGTACGCCGGCTGCCCCGGCCGCATCGAGCTGGCGAGCTTGTAGTGCCCGTTCGCCTCGTGCTCGCGGCCCTGCTTCTCGAGGCAACGGCCGAGGGCGTAGTGGGCGTAGTCGTCCACCGGTGCCAGCTCGAGCATCTTGCGGAACTCGGACTCGGCCTCGGCATACCGCTGGATCCGGAAGTACGCGATCCCGAGCGCCTCGCGGATCGATGCCTTCTCCGGCTCGCGCCGCTTCGCCTTTTCGAGGGCGACGGTGGCCTGGGCGGCACGCCCCTTCTTCAGGTGCGTCCGGCCTTGCTGGAAGAGGTCGAAGGTCTCGCTCATGACAGGTACGGAAAGTTCTCCTCGACTAAGTCAAGCGGGTCCGTCAAATCTCGCGTCTTCCCGATCGCGATCTCTTCAAGCGCGAGGCCGCGAACGGCGTCGAGCAGCTCGTACGGCGGCCCCGGCAGGTCGGCGAGGCGGCTCGTCACCGGCGCGGTCAGGCCCCAGAGCGGGAGCGGATCGCCCGCGTGGTGGGCGAGCGCGGCCGGCGCGCCCGAGGCCTCGAACGCGGCGGCGAAGCGGCCGAGGTCGCCGCGGGTGAAGAGCGTGTCCGCGCCGACCACCAGCAACGGTGGCTCGACCCCAGCGTCGAGCGCGCACCGCACCGCGTCGGCGGAGCCGTCGGGCCGCGGCTGGCGCACGTAGCGGAGCTTGAGCCCGAACGCGCTGCCGTCGCCTAGCAGCGCCTCCACCTGCTCCGCGAGGTGGCCCGTGACGACGGTCGCCGCGCCGAAGCCCGACGCCGCCAGCTCGCGCGCGAGAGAGCCGATTACCGGCCGTCCCTCGATCGGCAGCACCGGCTTCGGCCAGCGCGCCGTGATCGGGCGCAGGCGCCGGCCCTCGCCGGCCGCCATCACCACGACGTGCATTAGCGCGCGAGGCCGAGCGAGCGGAGAGAGAGCAGCCCTCGCAGCCGCTCCGGCCGGCTCAGCTCCCGCCGCATGCCGCGCCGCAGCACCCGGAGCTCGCGCCGCATCGCGTGCGCCGCCTCCCCCGCTCCCGCGCGCGGGCCGAACCTCGCCGCACTCGCGTGCAGCCCGAACGCACCAGCGCCGACGCGGAACTCGTCCTCGACGAGCTCGGCCAGCTCGCGCAGCGTGGCGCTCGCCGGAACGTCCAAGCCCTGGTCGAGCAGGAAGTCGCGCAGGTCTCGGCGGCACGCACCGGCGAGCCGGCGCGGGTCCCGCGTCAGGAACCGCGAGCGCCGCAGCGCGAGCTTCAGCGCCGCGAGCACGAGCAGCGCGCCGGCCGCCACGAGCGCGAACGCGCGCAGGACGCCCCAGAACCGGCTGTGGCCGCCGTCGGACGGGACGGCTGCGCCGAGCTGCGGCACGTCCGGCGACGTTCGGGCCGCGCCGTTGAAACCGAGCTCCTCTGCGAGGCCCTGCGCGAACTTCCGCAGCCCCTGCGAGCTGCCCAGCACCGCCGCCGTCGCTGCCACGTTGAAGTTCGGCGAGGAGGATGAGTACGGCCCCGCCAGGCCGCTGCGCCCCGGCGTCGGGTCGAACGGCAGCCAACCCCACCCGGAGAACCAGACCTCGACCCACATGTGCGCGTTGCGGTCGGAGACGACCCACTCGCCGTGCTTCTTGTCGTACGTCCCGCTCGTGAACCCGACGGCGACGCGCGAGGGGATCCCGAGGTAGCGGAGCATCAGCGTCATCGCTCCGGCGTAGTGCTGGCAGAAGCCCCGCTTGCCGCGCGCGACGAAGTCGACGAGCGCCGGGACGCCGGCCGGCGGTGCGGGCGGGTGCTGGTCGTAGACGAAGCCTCCACCGATGCGGAACCAGCGCTCGAGCGCGACGACCGCCGCGTAGGGGCTGCGGGCGCCGCCGGCCACCCGCTCGGCCAGCGCGTAGAGCCGCCGGTAGGCGCGAAGCTCGTCAGCCCGTGCGTAGTCCGTCAGCAGGTACCGCACCTCGGCCGCCTGGCCGGGCGTGCCGAAGAGCTGCGGGTAGACGCCCGGCTCGATCTCGCGGTACTTCTTCTGCTTCCGCGCGACGATCACGCCGCCGTAGCGCGGCAGCGAGCGCGAGAGCTGCAACGCCGTCGGCGACGGCGCGTAGCTCTGAACCTTGTAGGTCTTGCCCCGGGAGACCGGATCGTCGGCGTACGCGACGCCGCTCGGGTCGTACTTGACGACGCCGACCTTCGAGCCCGTCTCGAACCGCACCGGGATGCTGCCGCCGGGAAGCCGGTTGTCGCGCAGCGCTTCGATCGTCACCTCCTGGGTTTCCCAGGACCTGCGCGCACGCTCGCGGGCGGGAACGAGACCCTCGTCGCCGAGCGGGCCCGACTCGACGAGGGGCGGCAGCTCGGGTGACAGCTCCTCGAGCCAGTGCCCGTCCTGGACGGTCGCGAGCACCGAGGAGCGCCAGTAGTGCGGCTCCGAGCTCGCCTTCACGCGAAAGACCGTCGTCGGCTTGCCGTGGAAGGTCAGGCCGCGGTAGCTCGAGTTCCAGACGTACGAGACGTCGACCGGCTTGGCGGGCTTGGTGTACGGATCCCAGTGCTGCCAGTCTAGGAACGCACCCTTGGCGAAGGCCGACGAGCTGGAAGCGGCGATCGCCGCCACGAGCACGAGCGCACCGGCGGCAAGCGCGGTGCCGAGGCCGCGCAGCGGCCCGCGGCGCAGCAGCGTCGTCGTCGCGAGGACGGCGAGGAGCAGCAGCGCGCCGCGCAGCAGGTCGTGGCCGGGTAGGAGCGTTCCCGACCAGCCGACGCCGACGACGAGCGCCAGCGCGACGAGGCCGGGCCGGCAGGCCGCAGCCGCGAGCGCGACCGCCAGCGCGAAGCCGAAGAGCGCCACGAGCAGCACCCCGTGCATCCGCGGGTGCGTCGCCGGGTCGAACGGGATCTGCACGTCGTAGAACTCGAGGAACCCGCCGCCGAAGCGCGAGAGCACCTGGCCGGGCAGCCGCCATGAGACGCCGAGGTCGAAGGCGAGCGCTCCGGCGGCGAGGAACGCGAGCACAGCCGTCAGCACCCGCAGCCTCGGGCTCACAACGGCCATCGGCACGAGCGCGAGCAGGACGACGAGCGTCGCCTCGCCCGCGTCGCCGCCGCTCTCGAGCCTCAGCCAGCTCCACGCGAGCAGCGCCGCGCCGAGCAGCGCGACCGGCAGCGCCCTACGCATGCGCCGCGTCGGGGACTGACGTCGCGCCGAGCCGTTCGGCAAGGTCGTCGCCGCGCCGCAGCACCACGACCGCAACGCCGGCCGCCTGCAGGCGCAGCAGCTCCGGCCAGGCCCTCGCCGCCGCGCCGCTGAAGCTCGCGGTGTCGACGAGCACGAGGGAGACGCTGCCGCTGCCCAGTCCGCGCTCGACGAGCCGGTCGACGAGCCGCGGCGGGAGCGCCGCCGTCACGATCGCGAGCTCGTTCGCCCGGCCGGCGGCGGTGGCCTCGTCGGACAGCAGTGCAGCGAGCGGCGGCCCTGCCGCGGGCTCCGCGGCCGCGAGCAAGTCGAGCGCGCCGCGCCAGTCGCCTTGGGCCGAGCGCACGCGCTGCTGCTCCGGGCGGCCCGAGTTGAGCACGAGCAAGGCCCGGCGACCGCGCCGCACGTGCGCGAGCAGGAGCGACCCCGCCGCGCGCACCTGTACGTCGAAGCTCTCGCCCACGACCGCCGCGGGGTCGCCGTCGAGCACGACCGCGACCTCGTCGCGCGGCGAGTCCTCGAGCTCCTTCACCATCAGCTGCGCCCGCCTCGCGGTCGAGCGCCAGTGCACCTTGCGCAGCGAGTCGCCGTGCTCGTACTCGCGCACGCTGTGGAGGTCGAACCCGGAGGGCCGGCGCAGCAGCAGCCGCGGTCCATCGTGCGAGCGGGTACCCGACTCCGAGAAGAGCCGGTCGAGCTCGACGAGGCGCGGGTAGACGAGCAGCGCGCCGTGCGCAGCGAGCGGCTGCTCGATCCGTTCGAGGCCGAACGGGTCCTCGATCACGGCGACGGATTCGTCGAAGGTGTAGCGCCCGCGTCGCAACCCCTCGAGCACGTACCGCGAGCGGCCGTTCGAGGCGAGCGTCGTGGTGCGCTCGCCGAGCTTGTCGATCCGTTCCCGCAGCGTCCAGCGGGCCGGCACGAGATGCTGCTCCGAGGCGAGCTCGACCATGACCTCGACGTCGTCGCCCTCGAGGCGCTCGCCCACCGGGAGCGTGCGCCGCAGCTCCAGCGGCCGGTTCGCGAGCGCCGTCCACAGCCAGGCCAGCAACACGGCAACAGGCAGACCCAGCGCGACCGGGTAGAGGATCTTCGAGCCGAAAGCCCAGGCGCCGAGGTACGTGCCGGCGCCCAGCACGAGCGCGAGCCGTCCCC